>Ga0208788_1001308_pt1 | contig 12105 bp, 10 predicted proteins | sample Wag4_2014_7_11_3_FD_187363 | JGI IMG/M metagenome (GOLD analysis project Ga0208788, IMG submission 187363) | Fresh water mixed with fracking chemicals microbial communities from Ohio, USA - Utica-2 Time Series FC 2014_7_11 (SPAdes) (version 2) ... | reverse complement strand
CCATGGCACCTGCATTAAATTCTGGAACAAATACTTGATCATATTTTGGAAATGGGTAGCCCACTTGAAATTTATCTTCAAACCAAGCAAAGCCTTGTTTGGTAATTTCAAAGATTTCTTCATGATCAAGAAATTCTGAGAGTGAAGGTCTGACAAATACTGCTAATGGATAGGTGCCAAATTTACCTTTATAAACATCAGTTTTCTTAAAATAAGGGCCTGCACATAATGCATATAGATAAGAAGACATGGTTGGAGTAACCGCAAAACTCCACGTAGACATTTCTTCATTTACCTTCACACTCGCAGGAGTTGGAGAATTACTAATTAGTGTCCATTTAGAAGGAGCAGTAACAGTAAGAGCCAAAGTTCCTTTGATATCAGGTTGTTCAAAAACAGGAAATACTCTTCGAGAATCTGCCACTTCAAATTGGGTATAAATGTAAACTTCGTTATCAACTGGATCTATGTGTCTGTGTAGACCTTCACCGGTATTCATATAGGAACAATTGGCTTTAACTTGAACAGTGTTTTTATCTTTTAAATTTGTTAACTTGATTCGTGTGCCATCAAATACTTCAGAAACTTTTAATTCTGAACCATTTAGCCACACAGAATCAACTTGGGGGGAAATTAAATCCAGCCAGGTTTCAGTTCCGTTTTGGGTTTCAAAATTAATTGAGGCTACACAGGAATATGTATCACCAAGACCATCAATAGTTAATGCCACTGTGTAGGAAGGATTCTTTATATATCCAGCACGAGTCTGAGCCTCAGCCCTGGTGATGTTTAAATTTTTACTCAAGTTTTCCTCTATTTAATACAGTAGGAACCAATCTTGACACGTTACCCATTACCGGGCTCTAGGCTGGGGGAAAGAACTTCAATGAATAGGAACATGTTCAGCAAATGACAACAAAAGCTAAATTTTGGTTTGATCCTGCTTGCCCATGGGCATGGATGACTTCTCGTTGGATTTTAGAAGTGCAATCTCAGAGAGATATTGAAGTTGAATGGAATATTTTTAGCTTGGCAGTTTTGAATGAAGGACGAGAACTAACTCCTGAATATCGTGCCCGTACTGATAAAACTTGGGGACCAGTAAGAGTTATCGCTGCAGCAAAAAGAAAAAATGGTTATGAAGTAGTTCTTCCGCTTTATACAATTATTGGAAATTTATTTCACCCAGGTGCAAAACCAATTGAAAAAGAAACAATCATTGAAGCGTTGAAAATAGCAAATCTCGATGCATCATTGATTGATGCCTATGATTCAACCGAATTTGATCAAGATCTCAGAGATTCCACCAAAGCCGCTCTTGATTTAGTGGGAAGTGATGTAGGAACACCAGTTATCTCTGTTGAGGGAGTGGCATTTTTTGGTCCAGTAATTACTCCAGCTCCAAAAGGTGCAGATGCATTAAAGCTTTGGGATGGCGTTGTGGCAGCAGCAAGTGTGCCAGGCTTTTTTGAACTAAAACGAACCAGAACTGCTCGACCACAATTTTAAGTTAAGGAAAAATCATGAAAATTCATTTAGGTTGCGACCATGCTGGATTTGAATTAAAAGAAAAAGTAGCAACTCATCTCAAAAATAAAGGCCATGAAGTAATTGATCATGGTGCAAAAAAACTTGATGCTTTAGATGATTATCCTGTTTTTTGTTTTCTTGCAGCTCAAGCTGCTGCTAAAGATCCAAGTTCACTTGCAATTGTGATTGGTGGATCAGGCAACGGAGAACAAATCTCTGCAAACAAAATAAAAGGTGTTAGAGCAGCCCTTGCATGGAGCGCAGAAACCGCAAAACTTGCTCGCGAACACAACAATGCCAATGTGATGGGACTTGGTGGTCGTATGCATTCTGAATCTGAATCTTTAGCAATAATTGATGCGTTTATCAACACCGATTTTTCAAATGACGAAAGACATATCCGAAGAATTAATCAAATAAGTGGATATGAAACTAGTGGCAATATGCCACCGCTACCAAATTAGATTTTCTTTTATTTTGGAGCGGGTGACGGGAATCGAACCCGCATAGCCAGCTTGGAAGGCTGGAACTCTAGCCATTGAGCTACACCCGCAAAAGAATGCATGTTCATCTTAGGATTTCACTATTTCTGAACCTCACAGCAGAGTCATTAGCGTAAACAACTACGATTGAACAGCGCTCGCGGGGCGTAGCGTAGTGGCTAGCGCGCCTGCTTTGGGAGCAGGAGACCGGGAGTTCGAATCTCCCCGCCCCGACAAAAAAGAAAAAATAAATCAAGGAGTGAATTAATAAATTGAAAAGCACAATAGAAAACCTGACACCAACTCGAATTAAAGTTCAGGTGGAAGTGCCATTCTCAGAATTAAAACCAAGTCTTGATGCCGCGTATCAAAAAATTGCGAGCCAAATTAGTGTTCCAGGTTTTAGAAAAGGAAAAGTTCCTACACAAGTAATTGATCAAAGAGTTGGCAGACCTGCTGTTTTACAAGAAGCAATTAATGAAGCTGTGCCAAAAGCTTATGCCGAAGCTCTTAAGGATAAAAAGGTTTATCCAATTGGTCGACCAAAAGTTGAAGTTGATGAACTGAAAGAAAACGAAGAACTTAAATTCAGCGCCGAAGTTGATGTCAGACCAGATTTTGAAACTCCTAAATACAAAGGCTTGAAACTACAAGTTGAAAAAGCTCGTGATTTAGGTGAAGACGTCAAGAAACAACTAGAAGATTTACGTGGCAGATTCTCTACTCTTTCAGCTGTTGAAAGAGCTGTTAAAGACCAAGATGTTGTACTTCTTGATATCACTGGAACAAAAGATGATGTCCAAGTTAATGAATACTCAGGACAAGCTCTTGCCTACACGGTTGGCTCAAATGGATTAGTGCCAGGAGCAGATGAAGTATTAATTGGTACCAAAGCTGAACAAATAGTAAAACTTGATTTTACTCCAGAAGACGGTCCATTTAAAGACCAACAAATTAGTCTTGATATCACAGTAAATAGTGTGAATGAAAAAGTTCTACCAGATGCAGATGATGATTTTGCCAAGATGGCCAGTGAATTCGACACTTTGGAAGAATTGAAAAAAGATTTAGAAGAAAAAGTTAAACAATCAAGAATCATTGAACAAACTTATATGGCTCGCGAAAAAGCAGGCGATGCCTTAATTGCATTAATGACAAAGGTGCCGTTGCCAGAAAATGCAATTGAATCTGAATTTGAAGAACATTTCAAAGATGGTCATGGCGATGATGTGCATAAAGAAGAATTCAAAGTTGGATCAAGAAGATCCATGCAATCACAATTTGTTTTAGACAAGATTGCTGAAGATGAAAACATTGGCGTATCTGATGCAGATCTTTCTGAATGGATCACTCAAAACGCTATGAAATACCAAATGGCTCCTCAAACCTTCGCAGATGCACTGGTTCGATCTGGTGAAATCACTTTGGTGATGGGTGAGATCAGAAGAAGTAAAGCCTTGACTCTTGTGGTTAAAGAAGCAGATGTGACCGATGCTGATGGCAACAAAGTTGATGTGGCAAGCGTTCTTAAAGAATTTGTCCCAGACGCCGAATAAATAGTTTCCCTCATAGCGAACATTCCAGGTTCCAAGATGAGAAAAATTGTGTTTCACGTTAGGGTCGAAGTATCTAATTAATTAGGAGTGAATACAAGTTGAACGAGGATACGCAATTGCGCAGTCCATCTGGCCCTGGTAGCTATGACGACCAAATTTTTCAAAGACTACTAAAAGAACGAATTATTTTCCTTGGCACTCCTGTAGAAGATTCAGTTGCAAATATTTTGACAGCGCAAATGTTGGTACTTGCTGCTGAAGATCCAGAAAAAGATATTTATCTATATATAAATTCACCAGGTGGATCAATTTCAGCTGGTATGGCAATTTATGACACCATGCAATACATTCCAAATGATGTTGCAACAGTTGCAATGGGACTTGCTGCATCAATGGGTCAATTCTTACTTTCAGCCGGCGCAAAAGGAAAGCGTTATGCCCTTCCTCATGCTCGCATCATGATGCATCAACCATCAGGTGGAATTGGCGGAACTGCTTCTGATATTAAAATTCAAGCCGAGCAAATGTTGCACATCAAAAAACAAATGGCTCGCTTAATTGCTGAGCACACTGGTCAAACTGCAGATCAAATTGAACAAGATTCTGATCGTGACCGTTGGTTTACTGCAGATGATGCAAAAGATTATGGATTTGTTGACAAAGTTGTTAGATCAGCAAGTGATGTCACAGGACACGGAGGAACAAGATAAATGAAAATCGAAAATATTGTTTCCTCTAAATTAAATCCACAATCTCGCTATATTCTTCCTGAATTCAGAGAAAGAACAGCCAATGGCGAAAGAGTTCATAATCCCTACACCAAATTATTTGAAGAAAGAATTATTTTTCTAGGGGTACAAATCGATGATGCCTCAGCAGATGATGTGATGGCCCAACTTCTTGTATTGGAATCATTAGATCCAGAGCGCGATATTTCTATGTATATAAATTCACCAGGTGGTTCATACACTGCAATGACTGCAATTTATGACACCATGCAATTTATTAAACCTCAAATTCAAACAATTTGTTTAGGCCAAGCTGCATCTGCTGCATCAGTAATTCTTGCTGCAGGTTCTCCTGGAAAAAGATTTGCTCTTCCTCATGCTCGAATTTTAATTCACCAACCTTATACAGAAGGTGGCGGTCAAGGTTCTGACATTGAAATTCAAGCTAACGAAATTTTAAGAATGCGTGCTGAGATGGAAGGCATCTTTGCTAAGCACACTGGAAAGAAAATTGAAGAAATCCAAAAAGACATTGAAAGAGACAAAATCTTGACTGCTGAAGATGCTCAAAAATATGGCATCATCGATCAAGTTATTGCTTCTCGTAAATCAGCCCAAAATAAATAGTTTTTAATTTTTGTTCGCTGATTGTGAACACAATGCCTGATTTCACATAAATAAACCCAGTTTTGTGGGTCACTCAAGGTAGCGTTTATCGAACTAACACATTTTAATTCGTCAATTTAAAGGAGCGGTAACCAAAATGGCAAGACTTGGTGAAGGTACCGATCCATTAAAATGTTCATTTTGCGGTAAAGGTCAAAAGCAAGTTAAGAAATTAATTGCTGGACCTGGTGTTTATATTTGTGATGAATGTATTGAATTATGTAATGAAATTATTGATGAAGAGTTACAAGAGACTACTGATTTACCTTTTGAAGAATTACCCAAACCAAAAGAAATTTATGCCTTCTTAAATAATTATGTAATTGGTCAAGAACATGCTAAGAAATCTTTATCAGTTGCTGTTTATAACCATTACAAACGTGTGCAAGCTGGAGCAACAGATCGACCAAAAGATGATTTAGTTGAATTAGCTAAATCAAATATTTTATTACTTGGACCTACTGGTTCTGGAAAAACTTTACTTGCTCAAACTTTGGCCAGATTATTAAATGTTCCTTTTGCTATAGCGGATGCCACTGCTTTAACAGAGGCTGGTTATGTCGGTGAAGATGTTGAAAATATTTTATTGAAATTAATTCAAGCAGCAGACTATGACGTTAAAAAAGCTGAAACAGGAATTATCTATATAGACGAAATTGATAAAATTGCTCGAAAGAGTGAGAACCCATCAATTACACGTGATGTAAGTGGTGAAGGTGTGCAACAAGCATTATTGAAAATTTTAGAAGGAACTACCGCATCTGTTCCACCACAAGGTGGAAGAAAGCATCCTCATCAAGAATTTATTCAAATTGATACCAGCAATGTGCTATTTATTGTTGGTGGAGCTTTTGCCGGATTAGATAAAATTATTGAATCAAGAATTGGTAGAAAATCACTAGGTTTCACCGCAGATTTTAGTGCTGAAGAAAATACCAACCCAGGAGATATTTTTGGCAAAGTTATGCCAGAAGATCTTTTGAAATTTGGCATGATCCCAGAATTTATTGGCCGACTTCCAGTTATCACAAGTGTTACTGCATTAAGCGAAGAAGCATTAATGCAAGTATTGGTTGAACCTAAAAATGCATTGGTTCGTCAATATGAAAGATTATTTGGTTTAGACAATGTTGAATTAGAAATAACTGAAGATGCACTTCGTGCGGTTGCTGAATTAGCACATTTGCGTGGCACTGGTGCTCGAGGATTGCGCGCGATCATGGAAGAAGTTCTATTAAATGTTATGTATGACATTCCAAGTAGAGCAGATATTGGCAAAGTAGTTGTGAACAGAGATACCGTTTTGGATAACGTAAATCCAACTTTGGTTCCTCGAAAAGTAGTACCTGAACCTGAAGAAAAATCAGCTTAAGCTAATTCTGCTTTCACTTTTATTTCTGAATCAGACACAGTTAGTTTCAAATCTTTAATATTTCCTGCCGCAATTAAGTCTTTTTGAGCATCTTTGACTTGTTCGATAACTTCAGCTTTTGCCCAGATTTCTAGAGTTTTTACTTCAGCTTTCATGGATTGCTTATTCTCTGTTTTTACTTTTCTAACCTCACTAAGAATCCAAGTCACATTATTTAAAGGATCAATTCCTGCTGATTTATCAGTAATAATTTCAGAAGATTTTGGCCAACTTTGTAAATGAATTGAACCTTTTTGCCACCATGACCAAACTTCTTCTGTCACAAATGGAATAAAGGGAGCAAATAGCTTTAACAAAGTATGAGTGGTAATTCCAAGGGCAGCACGTGCAGAATTAGCAGCGGCTTCTCCTTGGTTGCCATAGGTACGCTCTTTAACAAGTTCTACATAGTCATCGGTGAATGCCCAGAAGAAAGTTTCTGCTACTTCTAAAGCTCTGGTGTAGTCATATTTGTCAAAAGATGTGGTGGCAGTTTCAACAACTTGAGCCAATTTGTTTAGCAAAGCATGATCTACAGCTTGTGTGACATCAGCATTATTTAATGTGGCATTAAGACTTAAACTGAACTTGCTGGCATTAAGTAATTTGATAGCAAGTCTTTTTCCAATTTTCATCTGCCCGGTATCAAATGCAGTATCTGTACCAGGTCTTCCCATGGCAGCCCAATATCTAACAGCATCAGAACCGTACTCTTCTAACAAATCAATTGGAGTTACAACATTTCCTTTTGACTTACTCATTTTCTTTCGATCTGGATCAAGAATCCATCCGCTGATGCTTGCGTTTTTCCACGGTAAAGAATTTTCTTCTAAATGACTTCTAACTACGGTTGAAAATAACCAAGTTCTAATAATTTCATGAGATTGTGGTCGCAAATCCATAGGAAATACTCGATTGAAAAGATCGTTATCTAATTCCCATGAAGCAGCAATTTGTGGAGTTAAAGAAGAAGTAGCCCAAGTATCCATAACATCTGGATCACCAATAAATCCATTTGGTTTATTTCTTTGTGATTCATCAAATCCAACTGGAGCTTCGCTTTGCGGATCAATTGGTAATTGATTTTCATCAGGAACAATTATTTGGTCATAATCAGGATTTCCATCTGCATCTAATTTGTACCAAAGGGGAAGGGGGACTCCGAAAAATCTTTGACGAGAAATCAACCAGTCACCATTTAATCCTTCAACCCAATTTTCATATCGAACTTTCATATATTCAGGATGCCAGTTAAGTTCAGTTCCTCTTTTTAATAATTTCGTTCTTAATTCTTGGTCTCGACCACCATTGCGGATATACCACTGTCTAGTAGTAACAATTTCTAAAGGTTTGTCACCTTTTTCAAAGAATTTAACAGCGTGAGTAATTGGTTTTGGTTCTCCAACTAAATCACCAGTTGCTTTTAATTCAGCAACTAAAACTTCACGTGCTGTGTGTGAAGTTTTGCCCACTATTTTTTCAAAAGTTTGTTTTGCTTTTTCGGTGGTTAACCACTCAGGACTTTCAGCAACAATTCGACCATCCCAACCAATTAAGCCTCTGGTTGGCAAATCAAATTCTCTCCACCAAATAACGTCTGTTAAATCACCAAAGGTACAAATCATGGCAATGCCGCTTCCTTTTTCAGGATCAGCTAATTGGTGTGCCACAACTGGTACTTCTACATCAAAAAGAGGTGTAGTGACAGTTTTTCCAAATAATTCTTTATAACGATCATCATCAGGATTGGCAACTAGCGCAACACATGATGGAAGTAGTTCTGGTCTGGTTGTTTCAATGTAAACATTTTCACCATTTTGTTTCTTAAAACCAATTTTGTGAAATGCTCCTGGTCTTTCTCTATCTTCTAGCTCTGCTTGAGCAACAGCAGTTCTGAAGGTGACATCCCAAAGCGTTGGAGCTTCTGCTTGGTAAGCCTCACCTCTTTTTAGGTTTCTTAAAAATGCACGTTGAGAAACAGTTCTAGCTCTTTTATCAATTGTTTGATACGTGTAATTCCAATCAATGGATAAACCCAAAGTTTGGAATAATGATTCAAAGACTTTTTCATCTTCTAGCGTCAACTTTTCACACAATTCCACGAAATTTTTTCTCGAGATTGGAATTTGTTTTTCACTAGGTTCATTTGGTGCAACAAAATTGGTATCAAAGGGGAGAGTCGGTTCGCAGCGCACTCCAAAATAGTTTTGTACTCGTCTTTCGGTTGGTAATCCATTGTCATCCCAACCAATTGGATAGAAAACTTTTTTACCTGTCATTCTTTGATAACGAGCAATTAAATCTGTGTGAGTGTAAGAAAAGACGTGTCCTACGTGAAGTGATCCACTAACCGTTGGAGGAGGAGTGTCTATGGAATAAACATCTTCCTTGGCAGCAGTTTTGTCGAAAGCGAAAGTTTTGTTCTGCACCCAAGAATTTCCCCATTTGCCCTCAACACCATCAAGTGCTGGTTTTTCTGGTACGCGTGGGTAACGTGCAGATTCAGTCATAACAGCAATCTTATGCAATACATAAGATTGAAAAAATCATGGTCAATTCAGACGTCATGTCAGCGCTTGCTTCGCGCTGGCCCGAGAACAAAATAAATCCTTCATTGGATCGAATCAAACTTTTGTTGGACTATTTGGGAAATCCACAAGACGGCTTGAAGGTCATTCATATAGCTGGAACTAATGGCAAAACCAGCACTTCTCGCATGGTTGAAAGATTATTGAGGGCTTTAGATTTGCGTACCGGTTTATTTACAAGCCCACATTTAAATCACCCGCGCGAAAGAATTTCAATTGATGGTTCTCCCATAAGTATTAATAACTTTGAAGAAATTTATAGACAAGTTGAACCCTTTCTTGGTTTAGTAGATGAGAAAATCTCTGATTCGCCATTAACTTTTTTTGAAGTTTTGACTGCGATGTCATTTGTTTCTTTTGCTGACACTCCCGTTGATGCAGTTTCTTTAGAAGTGGGAATGGGTGGAAGTTGGGATGCAACAAATGTATTAACTCCCATGGTTTCAGTCATTACTCCAATTGATTTAGATCACCAAGAGTATTTAGGTAACACCATAGAAAAAATAGCTCACGAAAAAGCGGGAATTATAAAGCGCGAAATTCCAGTGGTTGTCTCAAATCAAACAAAAGAAGCAGCAAAGGTTATTTTGGCAAAAGCTCTTGAAAATAATTCGCCAATTATGCGTGAAGGAATAGAGCTAGATGTATTAGAAAGATCGGTTGGAATTGGTGGACAGCAATTAACTATTGCGAATCCTTACGGAACCCATTCGGAACTTTTTCTACCACTATTTGGAAAGCACCAAGCATCCAATGCAGCAGTTGCCTTAACGGCAGTTGAAGCATTCATTGATCGACAAATTGATCATGATTTAGTGCAGGAAGCCTTTGCTGAATTTAGCTCTCCCGGAAGACTACAAATTCTAAAAAGAAATCCAACAATCGTTATTGATGCCGCTCATAATCCCGCTGGAATCAGAGCAACCAAACAAGGTATTAATGAATCATTTCAATTCGATAATCTTATTCTGATTCTTGCTTTCATGGGAGATAAAGACATTGATCAAATCTTGGAAGAGTTAAAAGGCTTTGCCCAAATTGTTATTTTGACTCAAACAAAATCTGCACGTGCCTTATCCACACAAGATTTGGAAAAGAAAGCAAGAAATATATCTCAATTTGCTAACAGAATAGAAGTAAGTGATAATTCAGAAGAAGCAATAAAGTTAGCAACAAAGTTGGCAAACGAAGTTGCAAACTCAGCCGGAATAATTGCGCTTGGATCAGTTGTTTTGGCAGGAGAAATTGGTTTACTATTAAAAGGTGGTAAAAACAATTGAGAGCATTAGGATCATCTGTTTTAGCTTTTGAGATAATCGTTTCATTACTTTTTATTCCAACAGCAATACAAGAATCCAGCATTAGTACTTCCAATATTTTAGCTATTGCATTTGTGCAGATACTGCTAGCGATTCTGGCTATGGGAACCTTGGGAAAAAGCTATGGAATCTATTTGGGTTATTTAACTCAAATATCATTGATCGGTTCAGGTTTTATAGTTTCATGGATGTTTGTCTTAGGACTCATTTTTCTGGGTCTTTGGATACTGGCACTAAGAATTGGGCGAAGAACTGATGAAATAAAGGCATCAAAGAAAGCCCCATAGTCTTGTCTCAGTAGCATATTAATAGTGAAAAGTTGGAAGGAAATATTGTGAGCGAACGTTCCCTTGTGCTGGTAAAACCAGATGGCGTTAAACGCGGATTAATAGGCGAAGTTCTGAAAAGAATTGAAACAAAAGGCTGGAAAATAGTAGCCTTGGAATTAAGAAAACTTGATGAAAAAACAGCAGCAACACATTATGCAGAACACGATGGAAAACCATTCTTTAAAGATTTAGTTTCATTCATTACCTCGTCACCTCTCTTAGCAGTCGTAATTGAAGGGCCAAATGCGATCGCAGGATGGCGTCAAATGATGGGTGCAACAAATCCGGCAAATGCATTGCCAGGAACCATCAGAGGCGACTTTGCAACCGAAACAAAGAACAACGTCACTCACGGTTCTGACTCTCCTGAGTCTGCTGCGCGAGAGATCGCACTCTTCTTTCCAGGCTTGAAGTAATACTGCGTAATATAAGTAGTCAACACCAACAGATATAAAAGAGGAATTAAGTGGCTTTTTTTGGTAAAGGGTTCTTAGGTCGAGACTTAGCTGTGGATCTTGGTACAGCAAATACTTTAGTTTACGAACGCGGTCGCGGCATTGTGCTAAATGAACCATCTGTTGTTGCAATTAACCAAAACACTGGCGGAATTGTTGCAGTGGGTGCTGAAGCCAAAAGAATGGTTGGAAGAACTCCTGGAAACATTGTTGCAATTCGTCCACTTAAAGATGGTGTAATTGCAGATTTTGATACCACCGAAAGAATGCTTCGTTATTTTATTCAAAAAGTTCACAAACGTAGATTTTTAGTTAAGCCACGTTTGGTTGTATGTGTGCCAAGTGGAATTACTGGTGTTGAACAAAGAGCAGTTAAAGATGCAGGGTATGCAGCAGGTGCTCGCAAGGTTTACATTATTGAAGAACCAATGGCAGCAGCTATTGGTGCAGGACTTCCAATCCATGAACCAACCGGAAACATGGTGGTTGATATCGGCGGAGGTACTACTGAAGTTGCAGTCATCTCTTTAGGTGGAGTAGTTGCTTCACTATCTATTCGCACCGGTGGTGATGAATTAGATGATGCCCTTATCCAATTTGTTAAAAAAGAATATTCTTTAATGCTTGGTGAAAGAACTGCAGAAGAAATCAAGACAACAGTCGGAACAGCTTTTCCAACTCCTGATGAAACATCTGCTGAATTACGCGGACGAGATCTAGTAACAGGATTGCCTCGAACTATCGTTGTAACTGCAGAAGAAATTAGAAGAGCACTGGATGAACCATTAACTCGTATTGTTGATGCTGTTAAAACAACTCTTGATAGAACTCCACCAGAACTTTGCGGTGACATCATGGATCGCGGAATTGTGTTAACAGGTGGTGGCGCATTACTTAAAGGATTAGATGAACGCTTGAGACACGAAACCGGAATGCCAGTAATTATTGCTGAACAACCATTGAATTGTGTTGTTATGGGTTCTGGAAAGTGCGTTGAAGAGTTTGAAGCTCTACAACAAGTATTGATCTCAGAACCACGCG
>Ga0208788_1001306_pt1 | contig 12112 bp, 9 predicted proteins | sample Wag4_2014_7_11_3_FD_187363 | JGI IMG/M metagenome (GOLD analysis project Ga0208788, IMG submission 187363) | Fresh water mixed with fracking chemicals microbial communities from Ohio, USA - Utica-2 Time Series FC 2014_7_11 (SPAdes) (version 2) ... | reverse complement strand
CGTGTCTTTGAGCGGATTGAATCCAAGGTCGCCAGCGATTGCGAGCGCCGTCACAAGCTCAGGTGAGCCGACAAACGCGTGGGTATTGGGGTTTCCGTCGGCGCGCTTGCTAAAGTTGCGGTTGAACGAGTGTACGATCGTGTTCTTCTCTTGCTTGTCGGCACCTTCGCGGGCCCACTGGCCGATGCAGGGTCCGCAGGCATTGGCGAACACTTTACCGCCGATCTCTTCAAAGACATCGAGTAGTCCGTCGCGCTCGGCAGTGTAGCGCACCTGCTCTGAACCGGGGGTGATGCTGTACTCAGCGGCAACCTTGAGGCCTTTAGCCTTGGCCTGGCGCGCAATCGATGCCGCTCGGGTCATGTCTTCGTACGACGAGTTCGTGCACGAACCGATCAGACCTACTTCGACCTTCATCGGCCAGCCGTTCTTTTCGGCAAGGGCACGCACCTCTGAAATGGGCGTCGCCAAATCTGGAGTGAAGGGTCCGTTGAGGTGCGGCTCAAGCGTGTCCAAGTTGATTTCGATCACCTGGTCAAAGTACGTTGCGGGGTCAGCGTATACTTCAGCGTCGCCCGTGAGTTCGGCGCGAAGGCCGTTGGCCAAATCGGCCACGTCGGCACGACCCGTAGCGCGCAGGTAGCGTTCCATGCTGTCGTCGTAGCCAAACGTCGAAGTCGTAGCACCAACTTCGGCGCCCATGTTGCAGATGGTTCCTTTACCTGTGCAGCTCAGGGATTCCGCACCGTCACCGAAGTACTCGATGATGGCTCCGGTTCCGCCCTTGACCGTCAAGATGCCGGCAACTTTGAGGATCACGTCCTTGGCTGAAGTCCAACCGTTCATGCGGCCGGTAAGCTTCACACCGATCAGCTTAGGGAACTTCAGCTCCCACGGCATACCCGCCATCACATCGACGGCGTCGGCACCCCCTACCCCAATGGCGACCATTCCGAGTCCGCCCGCGTTCACGGTGTGCGAATCCGTTCCGATCATCATGCCGCCGGGGAAGGCGTAGTTTTCAAGCACCACCTGGTGAATGATTCCCGCTCCGGGCTTCCAGAAACCGATTCCGTACTTATTCGAAACCGAAGCGAGGAAGTTGAACACCTCGTTGGACTTGTTGATCGATTCCTGAAGGTCAGTGGTTGCACCCACACGCGCCTGAATGAGGTGGTCGCAGTGCACTGTCGAGGGAACCGCCACCTTCTTGCGTCCGGCCGACATAAACTGAAGCAGCGCCATTTGGGCCGTCGCATCTTGCATCGCCACGCGGTCGGGGGCAAAGTCGACGTACGAGGCTCCGCGCTGGAAGGCCTCCTTAGCTTCACCCTCCCAAAGGTGGGCGTACAAAATTTTCTCAGAGAGCGTCAGGGGGCGACCCAGCACCGTGCGGGCGGCCTTCACTTTGGCTTCGTATCCGGCGTAAAACGCCGCTACCATGTCGAGGTCAAATACCATAATTAGGGAATTTCTGCAAAATTACTGCAGGAACAAGGGATTTTATCCTCGGATTTTTCTGAAATCGCGCGGATTTTCCTAAAAATTTCGAATGCTAGCGCAGTTCGCTGCGAAAGCCGAAGTGCCATTCGCCCTCAACGCCTTCACTGACAAACCAGTATGCTCCGGGCGACAAAAAGGCCGTGGGAATCGCCACTTCGTCACCGGTCCAGATTCCGCGAAGCACTACACGACCCCAAGCGTCCACCACCGCGAAGCTGCGGGGAGACTGACCCGCGGGGCGAAGCACCTCAAGACGGTCGGTATGCTGGCGCCACATGTAGCCCTCAAGAGCACGGTCGCTGTTGAGACCGATCCAGACGTGTCCGGCAAACATTACGCTGTCGTCGGCGGCTTGGTAGCCTGCATCCTTCAGCGTGAAGGACTTGCCGTCTGCAGCAATTTCGAGTCGGACCCAGCCGTTGATCACGGTGTCGTTCACGTTGCGGCGAAGACCCAAAAATCCGTCGGAATACGGAGCCTGCCACTGGGCATACGGGTCGTGCTGGCCGTTGAATCGGTAGTCGAGGTAGCCGTAGTAGGCCGACGGAGACGTGCCCTGCCAAAGCGACGAGGAGCGCGAGATGGAATCCCCCACCGCCAAACGGTTCGGGTAGTAGTACGCGCCACGCTGTTGGCCAACAACCTGAATTCGCGCACTGTCAAGTGGCGATACCAATACGGCTGAGATTAACCCCGTCGTTCCGGTATCGCGCAAGAGGGTAAAGCGCAAATCCGCAATACTGTCTTGGTTAAAGTCCACATCGGCAAACCCCTGGTTCACTGATACGGTGGTGTCTGAGAAGTCAATGTACACGTACTGCGCCCAAGCCGAAGTGGCAGAGGCAATCAGAAGTGCAAGCGCGGCATAAATCTTGGTCATTTCGGGTGCAAAGGTGCAAAATGTAGACCACGCGCGCACCATTACCTTTACCCTATTCTATGGCCCGTCTCTCTACCCCCGTTGTCTTCGAAGCCCTTCGCATGGCAGTGCAGGCCCTTCAGGCCCAGCTCTTACGGGCAATTTTGACCGCGCTAATCATTGCAATCGGCATTACGGCATTGGTCGGAATGCTGACCGCCACAAGCGTCATGGAAGGCTCGATTACCAAGCAGTTTTCGAGCATGGGCGCGACGACCTTCACCATTCAGCAGGGCGGAATGCAAATTCGCATTGGACGCCAAGGGATTCAGGAAAAACCCCAACCTGCGATTCCGATTGACCAAGCCCTGAGGCTCAAGGCGCGACTTGAACGCGAGGGGTTGACCTCGAGTGTGAGCGACAACGTGGCGGGCGCCATCGAGGTACAGTACGAAGGCACCAAGACGAATCCCAACGTCAATGTCATTGCTTCAGACAATGCCTACCCGCAGACCCAGGGTCTTGAACTCGCTGAGGGCCGATTCTTTTCAAAAACCGAGCAGGACGAGGCACGAGCCGTCGCAGTTCTGGGTTCAGATGTTGCGGGCAAGCTTTTTCCCAACGGCGGAGCCGTAGGCCACACCGTACGCGTGGGCAGCAAGCCCTATGCGGTGGTCGGGGTTACGGCTCCCAAGGGAAGCAGTTCGTTCATGTCGAGCGACCAGGTCGTGTACCTCCCCTTGCGCTCGGGGCACCTCGAGTACGCCGGTCCTTGGTCGAGCTACGTGATTAGCGTGATGGCTCCGTCACCCGAGGCCCTGGATGCGACCATAGAACGCGCCACGGTCGTCATGCGCTCGGTACGCCGGCTGAAGCCAGGAGCTGAAGACAACTTTAACCTTCGACGAAGCGACAGTATTTCGGCGATGCTCATTGAGTCGCTGAGCTCGGTCAGCAGCGGAGCCGCACTGATTGCGCTGATTACGCTGCTCGGCGCATCCATCGCGTTGATGAACATCATGCTCGTCAGCGTCACAGAACGCACCCGCGAAATCGGCACCCGTAAAGCACTGGGAGCAAGTGCGCAGGTCATTGTCCTGCAGTTCCTCGCTGAAGCAATCGTGGTCAGCGTCGTCGGAGGCATCGCCGGAATCGCCATGGGCCTTGCCGTGGGCAACGGATTGGCCTATGCGATGGGCGCCGACACCGTCTTTCCCATTCAATGGATGCTTTTGGCCCTGGCAGTCTCGATTGCCGTAGGAATCATCTCGGGCTGGTACCCCGCTAAAAAGGCCGCAGGACTTGACCCCATTGAAGCCCTTCGCTATGAGTGACGTTCGCGAAGTACACGCCAGCGACCCGTGGTGGAAGCTCGACCGCGATTCCGCCCGCGTTGGACGCCGCATTGCAGGCGCCTTTGCGCGCCGCGACATTCAGCTGCGCTACGTTCAGACCCGATTGGGTTGGTTTTGGGCCCTCGTTCAGCCGGTCGCCCTCATCGCCGGCTTAACCCTTGTGCTCGGACGCGTTTTTGGACTCCCCGACGAAGGCCTTCGGCAGTTTGGTTTGAACCTCGCCGCCGCCCTTCCCGGGTGGATTTGGTTTCAGTACATCGTCAGCCAAGGTGCGCCCAGCCTTGTGCACAATCAGGCGCTGGTCGTCAAGGCTGCATTCCCGCGCACCGCGCTCCCCAATGCCAAGGCAATTGTGGGTCTCGTAGACTTTGCCGTGGCTTCTGTAGTGGTCGGATCCGGACTCGTCATATTGGGTTCCGCCTCGCCGTGGGCGATCCTTCGCCTGCCACTCATCGCCGGATTCACGGCGATTTCGGGCCTCGGATGGGCCTACCTACTGGCCGCCATTTCGGTACGCCGGCGCGACGTACTCAGTGTGCTTCCGGTCGCCCTTCAAGTGCTGTTTTTTGTCAGCCCGGTCGCATTGCCGAGCGCCAACTTTGACCCCAATGGCTGGGGACTGATCTACTGGTTGAACCCGGCTGTCGCGATTGCAGACGGCTTTCGATGGGCCTGGCTTGATTGGTCAGTGTGGCAGCCCGCTCACGCCCTTTCGTTTGCTTCCGGCGGAATCGTTTTTGGCGCAGGTCTCCTCAGCTTGCGCTACCAATCGCGCCGAATATCGGAATTCCTATGAGTGACGTTCGTATCCACTCAGAAAACCTCGGCAAGCAACTTGGGGGGCGTTGGGCCCTGCGCAAGTTGGACTTGAGCGTCCGCGCAGGTGAGGTCGTCGGAATCATCGGCGCCAACGGAGCCGGAAAGTCCACCCTTCTCAAAACCTTGAGTGGCCTGCTGCACCCCGACGAGGGTAGCTACCGCATCCATGGCCGAATGGCCAGCCTCCTCGAAGTCGGAACCGGATTTCACCCCGACCTCAGCGGCCGAGAAAACGCCTACCTGCGGGGTGCATTACTCGGTATTTCACGAAGCGAAATCCAGCAAATTTTGCCCATTGCTGCAGAGTTTGCCGGAATTTCAGACCGACTCGACGAACCCGTCAAGTACTACTCGAGCGGCATGCAAGTCCGTCTGGGGTTTGCTCTTTCGGCCCACCTTCCGGCCGAAATCCTCCTGGTGGACGAGGTGCTCGCCGTAGGCGACGCCGCCTTTCAATCAAAGAGCTTGGACTTCATGGAGTCCCACTGGAAGTCAGAAGGCCGCAGCATTCTGTACGTGGCGCACCAGCTTCATACCGTTCGGCGCATTTGCGACCGCGTTCTTTGGATTGAGGGCGGAATCCTCAAAATGCACGGACTCGCCGACGAAGTATGCGATGCCTATGTCGCGCATTCTCTAGCGCAACCCACTGCATGGCCTTCAGCCGCAGAGCGCGGCGGCCTCGGCAAAATCCGTGCGCAGCAACTGGACGTAGAGGGCGACTGGACCACGGGCAATCCCGCTTCGGCTCGGGTGGTTTGGACGGGGTCCGCTTCGGGAACCGTAGACGTTCGTCTGAGCGTGGCGCGAAGCGACGGAGCCCCCCTGACCCTTTGGAGCAGCCTGCAGTCTGGTCTCGAGAAGCCGGCGGAAGCCGGTTCCGCCACCGTGCGCATACCCGAACTCGCACTTAGCCAAGGCGCGTACACGCTTCACCTTCGCCTGTTTGTAGATGGAATCCTGCACGACGAAGTGCGCGATGCCGCCGTCGTTCATGTGGCCCACGGGCTGTGGCAGGGACAGGTGTACCCCACTCCGCGCCCCATGGCACTGCAGGAGCAGCACTGGATTTAACGCTTTTTGAGCCCCACCGCCTTGAGGGCAAGGCTGGCCTGGGTGCGCGCCCACTGGACGGCGCGTTGGGTCCACGGAACGGGTACCGCATGGGGTCCGTTCGGATGGTGAAAAAGACCGTGCATGTAGGTAGATCCTTGTTTGGACGACAATTCAGCGGGGTAGCTCAACGCCCAATCTGAGGCATCGTAACCCTGGGCCTTGAGGTAGGATTCAAAGACGGGGCGGTAAAATTCAACGTCGGCGTCGGTAAACCATCGGCGCCAGTCGCTGTGCGCCTGGCTGCGGGCCACGTGTCGAAAGTTCCCGCGCAAGGCTTCTTCGCCCTTGAGACTGAATCCGAGGTAGGATTCCACGGCATCCCAGTTGCGGTCGACGAGGTCCTCGTAGTGCCAGATGAACCAGCCGTCGGCACGCAGGCGATCCACAAACGCCGAGAGTTCGTCGAGTTTGAGTTTCTGCTCTAGGGCATGCTCCTTTAGGGTCTGTGGGTCGTCAGAATGCAGGCGGTAAAACGCCACTGACGAGGGGTTAGCCTCCTTTTCGCACACCTTTTTGTGGGCTAACGCAAAGGCCGCTGGGTCGGGGTTGTGGACATAGAACCAACGGTAAAAAAATCCAGAAATCCACCGGTCGCGGGGGTCGCGCACCAAAAAAATCTTTTTATCGAAGTGCGCAAAGGCCTCGGCGGCCGCATCACCAGACCATCCGTGCATTTCAGGACTGCTGTACAGGATTTTGACCAAGGTGCCGTCTGCATCCGGCCACTTCATGCCGTCAAGACGGTGAAACTGATTGCTTTCGAGCTTGTTGGGCTCAAAAACCTCGGTGAGTGGCCCCTGTGCCTTGAGTGCCTCTGAGAGCAACGAAAACCCATAAGTTGTGCCGCTTCGCGGCATTCCAAACAAAACGGTGCGCATGGGGGCTGAAGGTACATTAAGTTTGGGGGATGCGCGAACGACTTCCTTTGGTGACTGTGGCGGTGCCGAACTTTCGGCACGAGCGCTTCCTTGAACTGCGCCTGAAGAGCATTGCCGACCAGACCTTCACCGACTTCGAAGTGCTGCTGTTGGACGATGCCTCGCCCGACGGATCGCTGCGCGTCTTGAAGGACTTTGCCGAAGGCCGTCCGTCGTGGTCGGTGCACCCCAACGAGGTGAATTCCGGCAGTCCCTTTGCCCAATGGAACAAGGCCGCCTCGCTTGCCCGCGGCCGCTACCTCTGGATTGCCGAGAGCGACGACTACGCAGACCCCACGCTCCTCGAGCGCCTCGTGAGCGTAATGGAATCGGACCCAAGGCTTGTACTCGCCTATGCCCAATCCATGCTGGTCGATTCTGAGGGCCAACCAATGCACAGTTTTGACGTGCACTACCGCTACGTGTACGGACCCGAAGCACAGCGCTGGGTCGACGGCTACCGGAACGAAGGGCCCGATGAAGTGCGCAACTTTATGCTGCTGCACAACGTGGTTCCCAATGCGTCGGGGGCACTGATCCGCCTCGAAACGTTTCGCGCAGTGGGCGGTGCAGACCCCAACTGGCGCCTCAATGGGGACTGGATGACCTACATCAAACTCCTCGAGCAGGGCGGAATCGCCTTTGTTCCCGAGGTACTCAACTACTTTAGGGTGCATTCAGAAACGGCTCGCCAAAAGGCCAACGAGGGTGGCGACGTCTACCTAGAGCTGCTTGCGCTGGTCGACTACATTGCCGCGCACCACCAACCCGACCGAACTCGGCTTCGGCGCGCCTACCGAAATGTGGCGGCTTGGTGGACCCACTCGCTGTACCGTCAAGATTGGAGTTCCGCCCGACGCCGCGAAAACGTGCGCGTCAACCGTGTACTCCTCGCGCGCTTTGTGCGCCTGCACCCGCTGGTGCTGCTGCATATTCCGTACGAGGGCCTCGTGCGTTTGGCCGTAGCAACGCTCGCCGCGCTTGGTCTCAAAGAACCCATTCGGCGCGTGCTTCACCAGTTTTTTCCGAACCACTTTATGCCCCGTGCCACGTGAAGGTTTCGGTTGTGATTCCGTGCTTTAAGGCAGAAGACACGCTGCACGAAGCGGTGCGCAGCGCGTTAGACGCTCATGAAGTGCTCGTCGTAGACGACGCGTCACCGGGCAGATGCTCAGAGCTCGTGGCACGTTGGAGTTGGCCGAACGTCAGCGTGATTTCGCACAGTGAAAATTTGGGTCTTGGTGCGGCGCGCAACAGCGGTTCCACAGCTGCAACCGGAGACTGGGTTGCCTTTCTCGATGCCGACGATGCGTTTGAAGACGGCTGGCATCGGGCACTCACTACGTTTTTGCGCCAGTCGCCTGAGGCTACTTGGGTCTACCATCCGGTGCGCGAGTGGACCGGAACCCAACTCAGGGCCGTTCGCTACGGCGACCACCCGACCCAGCACAGCGATTGGATCCTTCGCAGGCCCGCAGTTGCGCCCAGTGCATGCGCCCTTCGGTCAGACGTGGCCAAGGCACAGCCCTTTGATACGAACCGACGGCTTCAGGGCACCGAAGACCTCGAACTGTGGATGCGCCTTTGGGCCGAAGGACACCGACCCGTTCAGTGGACCGATGAGGCCTTTACCCGCTACCGAATCAGCCACGGTATGTCTGCGGAACTCGAATCGCACACCACCAAAATTCGGCTCCGCTGGGCCCAATTCGTCAAGCGCGGCTGGATTGCCGAGGGAGTACTCGTTCGGGCGGAATTAGAGTTGCAGCGCCAAAAAGCACGCAGCCTTCACAAAGCAGGACGCTTTAGTGAAGCACAAAGGGCCTACCTCGCGGCAGGCCCTTCGGCAAAAAATTGGATTCTTGCGGCGGCCGCGGCCGTCCGCCTCAGGATTTAAAGACGGGCCTGAAGCTCGGCGTCCAGGGCGTCAAGGAATTCCTCAGTGTAGAGGTAGTGCGTTCCGTGCTCCACTTTGTTGCCGTGAATGCAAACCGCGAGGTCCTTGGTCATGCGGCCACTTTCGACCACGTCGATGCACACCTGCTCGAGGGTCTCGCAGAAACGAATCAGCTCAGCGTTGCCGTCGAGTTTACCGCGGTGTGCCAATCCGCGCGTCCACGCAAAAATTGAGGCGATTGGATTGGTGCTCGTAGGCTTGCCCTGCTGGTGCTGGCGGTAGTGGCGGGTCACGGTTCCGTGCGCAGCCTCAGCCTCCATCGTCTTGCCGTCGGGGGTGATGAGCACCGAGGTCATGAGTCCGAGTGAGCCAAAACCTTGAGCCACGGTGTCGGACTGCACGTCGCCGTCGTAGTTCTTGCACGCCCACACAAACGAACCGTTCCACTTAAGGGCCGAAGCGACCATGTCGTCGATCAAACGGTGCTCGTAGGTAATGCCCGCGGCTTCGTACTTGGCCTTGAACTCGGCTTGGTAGATTTCTTCAAAGATGTCCTTGAAGCGCCCGTCGTACTTCTTGAGGATGGTGTTCTTGGTACTCAGGTACAGCGGCCACTTCTTGTCGAGGGCCATATTGAAGCAGCTGCGTGCAAAACCTGCAATCGACTCGTCGGTATTGTACATGCTGAGGGCCACGCCGTCGCCTTTGAAGTTGTACACCTCCCAGGTTTGGGGTTCGCCACCGTCCTCTGGAGTGAAGGTCATCGTGAGCTTGCCTTTGCCCTTGACGGTCGTGTCGGTGGCGCGGTACTGGTCGCCAAACGCGTGGCGGCCAATGACAATCGGCTTGTTCCAGGTCGTCACCAGTCGCGGAATATTGGCCATTACAATGGGCTCGCGAAATACGGTTCCGTCGAGGATGTTGCGAATAGTGCCGTTCGGAGACTTCCACATCTGCTTGAGATTGAACTCTGTGACTCGCTGCTCGTCGGGCGTAATCGTGGCGCACTTAATGCCCACATTGTACTTTTTAATCGCTTCTGCCGCGTCGACCGTGACTTGGTCGTTGGTGGCATCGCGGTGCTCCATTCCGAGGTCGAAGTACTTAATGTCGAGGTCGACGTACGGAAGGATGAGTTTGTTTTTGATAAACGACCAGATGATTCGGGTCATTTCGTCGCCGTCGAGTTCGACGATCGGATTGATTACTTTAATCTTCTGCATAAGGATTGCAAAAGTACCAAAGAATCCGCAGTGTTATTCGATATCTAGCTGAAATTCTCTTCGAAATTCGTCCAAATGCGGGTTTTTTTCTAACAAAAACGCGAATCGCTCGTCAGGGGTGTACACGAGCTTAGCGTTGACCGAACCTTCTTGAACGACCGTCTGAAGTTTAATAGAGTCATTCTGAAGAACCTGCCTCAAAAAAGGCACGAGTCGCTCGCGTTCGGCAAGCATCAGGGTCTGCTGCAAATCGTTTTCTAGGCTCACCCGAATAACCGCATCTCCCTCGAGTACCGGCAGCACCGTTTGCACCAGCGACTTGACCATCGGAGCATCGTGAAAGAGTTGTTCCGCATCCTTCCACGCATTATCGAGCGCCTGCTGGGTGAACGGCCGCAGATTGCGTTCCGCGTGCGGAACCTCAACTTCCTCCTCGAGAACTGAAGTTGGGGACTCGGTGACTGTCGGCTCCGGTTTCAACCCTAAGTCCTTCAGCGAGAAGGCGGTGCGTCGCGCCCGTGGCGGAACCGAGGCTAATTGGCGAGTTGGCTCGTCGGCAAGGTTGGCAAGGTTGGCTGTTGGCTCGTTGGAGAGGTTGGCAAGGCTGGCTGAGATTGGCTCGTTGGCTACTGGCTCGTTGGCCGGACTGGCGAGGTTAGCAAGGCTGGCTGAGATTGGCTCGTTGGCTACTGGCTCGTTGGCTAATGGCTCGTTGGCCGGACTGGCGGGGTTTGCAAGTTTGGCTGTTGGCTCGTTGGCTGGTGGCGTCAGTGCTTCACTTTGAGGTGGGGGTACCGGTTTCGAAGAAGCGGGAGCGGGAGCCGCTTCTACGCTACTGGGCTTTTTTTTTTCGTCGGACTCGTGGTCCTGAACCAAATCAAGTAGCGCTACCTCCACATGCCATCGGGCATTGCTGGCCGAACGGTACCCGGCGTCGGCTGCTACCAAGCGCTTGAGCGCAGAGGCGGTGCGGCCGGCGTTGGATTGAGTAGCTGCTTCGAGGAGCTGCTGCTTTGCAGAGTCGGGGACGTCAAGCAACGACACGGTCGCCGGATGCTGGGCCAAAAGAAGTTCGCGAATGTACCCGGCGAAGCCCATTAAAAATCGCTGAAGGTCAAAGCCCTGATCCAAGACGTGCTGCACCGCATTGAGAATGGATGCTCGGTCACCGCGCTCAATGGAACCCCAAAGGTTGACGAACAGTGCGCGGTCGACGAGTTGGAGGTTTTGGCGAACTAATTCGTAGGTCAAGGTTCCGCCCTGTGCAAAGGCAGCGATGCGGTCAAAAATTGAGAGGGAGTCGCGCAAGGACCCGTCTGCTTTTTCAGCAATCGCATGAAGCGCCTCAGGCTCAGCACCCAAACCTTCTTGCTGGGCAACCCACTGAAGGTGGTCGGCGATGTCACCGATTCCGATGCGCTTGAAATCAAAAATTTGGCAGCGTGAGAGAATGGTCGGAAGAACCTTGTGCTTTTCGGTGGTTGCCAAAATGAAGACCGCGTGTGCGGGCGGTTCCTCAAGCGTTTTAAGGAAGGCATTGAACGCAGCCTGAGACAGCATGTGCACCTCGTCGATGATGTACACTTTGTAGGTGCCCATTTGGGGCGCAAAGCGCACTTGGTCGATAAGCTGACGGATGTCGTCGACCGTATTGTTGGATGCGGCGTCGAGCTCAAAAATATTGAGGCTGTAGTCGAGCCCCTCACCGGTATGGACCTCATTGATTCGGCGCGCCAAAATGCGCGCGCAGGTCGTCTTGCCCACCCCGCGAGGACCGGTAAACAGAAGAGCTTGTGCGAGGCGTCCGCTGACCACCTCGTGCTCAAGTGTTTCGGTAACGTGCTGCTGGCCCACGACTGACTGAAAGGCAGCGGGGCGGTACTTGCGGGCCGAAACGAGGTAGTTCTGTTCCATGAGGGGGGACTGCAAACCTACGGATTAGATGGCCACCGGCCACAGCCATGAAATGGCAAAAAAAGCGGCCTGCGCAATCAAAATGGGCAGAGCAAGTCGGTTGGTGGTCACGCGCGGCCCCAGTACCCACTGGGCAGCAAAAGCAACGGAAAACCATGCGACGTAGTTCTGCCAGGGCGCGATTCCGCCGGCAAACATCCACAGGCGGTGGGCCTGAGCCACCGGTTCCATAAGTACGTCAAGTCCGAGCATGAGGCCTGATGCCAAAAGTGCACGTTGGAGGCGGCTTCCGTCCGCCAAAAAATCAGAGACGAATGAGGCGCTCGCTAGGGTCAGGAGGGCCCAATTCAACCCGATTAGCCAGGGGGTTCCGGCAATTTGGGGTCCGAGGCCCTCGAGGTACACATACCGTCCAAAGGGGAAGCCAGTGTTCACGCCGACCATTTCGATTCCGAGCCCGATGGCATACACGATAAAGAGCCCCACTTTCAGGCGATCGGTCTTTGCTG
>Ga0208788_1001305_pt1 | contig 12115 bp, 11 predicted proteins | sample Wag4_2014_7_11_3_FD_187363 | JGI IMG/M metagenome (GOLD analysis project Ga0208788, IMG submission 187363) | Fresh water mixed with fracking chemicals microbial communities from Ohio, USA - Utica-2 Time Series FC 2014_7_11 (SPAdes) (version 2) ... | reverse complement strand
GCCATGATCGGTGGTCCGTGCAGCACCACACCTGGCAAGAAGCGTGCAGATGGATACCGAGCTGCGCTCAGAGCGGGTGAGATCTCACCCCTTGATGAGTATTTCATTGAGTCAGATTTCTCTGAAGCCGGTGGCTATGCCGCAATGTGCCAACTATTGGAAATTGATACTCCACCGACTGCCGTCTTTGTTGCAAATAATTTAATGACAATGGGTGCGCTCCACGCTCTACGTGATCGCGGAATCAGCATTCCACGTGAAATATCAATCATCGGTTTTGATGATTTGGAATATGCAGAACTGATTAATCCACCTCTTACAGTCATCGCTCGAGATGCGCGCCTACAAGGGTCGCAAGCGATGGATCTGATGATTAAGCATCTCAATAACGGGGGAGCAACCCCACCAGAGCATTCAATGGTCGATGTACAGCTTGTTGAGAGAGGGTCGTGTGCGCTTCCTCGTGAATCGCAAAAGATCCGCTCCAACAAGATAGACCATTGAATAAACGAGTGATCACTCAAATAACCAAAAGGAGAAATACCGAATGCAGAAGAAACTTCTAGGCCGTTGGGGAGTATTTGCAGTAGCTGCAACCCTAGCCGCTTCAGTTGTTACCGGTTGCGGTAGCGACAGCGAAGATGCAGCATCAACAGCTGAAGGCACAATTGGAATCGCCTACAGCCTCGGTGGACGCGATGTTCCAGGCTTTAACCAGCTTGCATACATTGGTGTAGAGCCACTACTTGCAGAAAATCCAAATCTTGAACTGATTGAGTCACAAGATAACCCAACAGCTACAGATGATCAGCGCGCAGAGCGTCTTCGTCTTATGGCACAAAAGGGCGCTAACCCAATCGTTGTAGTTGGCTTTACATATGCCGCTGCACTTGGAAAGGTTGCACCAGAATTTCCTGATACAACATGGGGCATCGTCGATGACTCATCTGTAACAGCACCTAACGTTCACAGCATCGTCTTTAAAGAAGAAGAAGGCTCATACCTCGTAGGTGTAGCAGCAGCTTTGAAGAGCACGTCAGGTAACGTCGGATTTATCGGTGGAGTTAACACACCTCTTATCGCTAAGTTCGAAGCTGGCTTTATCGCAGGCGCAAAGGCTGTAAATGCAAAGATCAAGGTTCAGTCAACATACATCAGCAACTTCCCAGACTTCTCAGGATTTAACGATCCTGCAAAGGGATACGAAGCTGCTAAGGGTATGTTCGAGAACGGCGCAGATGTTGTTTATGCAGCAGCTGGCGGAACTGGAACTGGCTTGCACAAGGCTGCATCAGAGCTAAAGAAGTGGTCAATCGGCGTAGATGCTGACGAAGCTACTTACCCAGCTCACGCTGACTACGTCTCAACAATTCTTACATCAATGCTCAAGCGCGTTGACGTCGGAGTTGGAGCATTCGTTAAGGATGCACTTGCAGGCAACCCAACCGCAGGAGTTAAGACCTGGGGCGTTGCTGAGGGTGGAGTTGGATACACAACTACTGGTGGATACATTGATGACATCACTTCAAAGATCGATGAGTACTCAGCAAAGATCGCTTCAGGTGAAGTTGTAGTTCCAACAGACCCAAAGGCATAAGTAAGTCATAAATAACTGAATAAGTAATGTGAAGTGCGCCGCTGACATGGCGGCGCACTTCACACTTAACGCTCAATTGAAAGAGAGAAGCTCAACGTGGGAAATATCCTCGAAGTAGCAGGAGTTGAAAAGAAATATCCCGGTGTGGTTGCAAACCGCGATGTCTCTCTTCTTGTACGCGAAGGTTCAATCCACGCCATCATCGGTGAAAACGGTGCCGGAAAGTCAACGCTCATGAAGACTCTCTACGGCTTGATTCGCCCAGATGCTGGATCAATTAAAGTTTTTGGCCAAGAAGTAAATTTAAAGTCCCCGCAAGATGCGATCGCACTTGGAATCGGCATGGTTCACCAGCACTTCAAGTTAGCTGACAACGCAACTGTTTTGGAAAATGTGATTTTGGGCGGTGAGCCATCCCGCTTCGGTTTTGTTATTAAATACGATGAAGCACGTAAAAAGTTGCTCGAGATAGCTAAGACCTATCACCTAGATATTGATCCCGATGAGTCAGTTGCAAATTTAGGTGTCGGAGAGCGTCAAAGAGTTGAGATCGCAAAGGTGCTCTTCCGTGGCGCAAAGATTCTGATCCTTGATGAACCTACGGCGGTTTTGGTCCCACAAGAAGTAACCGAACTATTTGAAAACTTGCGTGACTTGGTTGATAAGGGACTGACAGTCCTCTTTATCTCTCATAAATTAGATGAAGTCCTCTCTATTGCTGACGACATCACGATTATGCGCCAAGGCACAACAGTTGCAACGAAGAAGCCAGCAGAGACTAATAAGAAGGAGCTGGCAGAACTCATGGTCGGCGGCGAACTACCTAAGCCAATCGCTGGAGTCCAAAACATTAGCCAGAAGAGCATCCTCTCTTTCAAGGATGTCTCTTACTCTCGCTTTGATGGGCGTGAAATTCTCCATCACCTCAATCTTGAACTTCACGGCGGCGAAATTCTCGGACTAGCCGGAGTTGAAGGTAATGGACAGAGTGAACTCATTGAGTTAATCATGGGACTGCTTCCAGCGACGACAGGCAGTGTTGATGTCCTTGGCTTAGATGCATCAACTACGCAGACAAAAGATATTCGTAACGCCGGAGTTGCATATATTCCGCAGGATCGCCAGCGCGATGGTCTACTTATGTCAGCTCCACTGTGGGAGAACAGAATTCTTGGACATCAATTCGCAACGCCAATGGCTAAAGGCATCTGGGTAAATAAGGCGGCGGCAGCAGAAGACTCATCCCGTGTGGTTGAAGAATTTGATGTCCGCACTCCAGGTGTGAATGTGTTGGCAAGTGCCTTATCTGGCGGAAACCAACAGAAGTTTATTGTGGGCCGTGAGTTAAGCGGAGATCCAAAGTTAATTGTTGCGGCACAACCAACACGAGGTGTTGATGTGGGTGCGCAGGCAATTATTTGGGACCACCTCATGAAGGCTCGAACAGCTGGTGCCGGAGTACTTCTTGTATCTGCTGATCTCGAAGAGCTCTTCTCGCTCTCAGATCGAATCGCTGTTATTTACAGTGGATCAATTGTTTCAATTCTTAATCCGCTAAAAACCACACCAGAAGATCTTGGCCTAGCGATGACTGGAGCAAAGAGCGCATGAAAAAAGATAGAATTTTTTGGGGGACAGTCGCCCCTCTTGCTGCGGTAGCAAGTTCGCTACTTTTGGTCTCAATTATCCTGATTCTGCGCGGTGCTAATCCGCTCGAAATTTTCCAGGTAATGATCTCTTACGGCTTTGATCCCCGAAATTTAGTTTCAGAACTTAATCAGACTGTCTCGTACTATCTTGCAGGAGTAGCAGCTGCCATCGGATTCAAGATGCTCCTCTTTAACATTGGTATTGATGGACAGTATCGAATGGGTGCATTCTTTGGCGCTGTAGTCGGTGCCGCTGTAAGCCTTCCACCCGTTCTACATGTACTGCTTATTGTTATCACCGCGATGCTCGCCGGTGGTTTGTGGGCAGCGATTGCTGGATATCTCAAAGTCCGACGTGGTGTTTCTGAAGTTATCAGCAACATTATGCTCAACTTCATTGCAGCAGCGATCATTGCATTCTTATTAGGCGAAGACCTACTTGGAATTCTTCCTGAAGGTTCCCAGAACGTTCAGACCAAGCCAATCCCACTCAGCGGTCAGATGCCAACATTTAAGATGTTTAATGGTGAGGTTTACTCATTCCTCTTTGTAGCAATCTTTGTAGGTATTGCTTACTGGATTATGCTCAACAAAACTGTCTTCGGATTTAACTTGAGAGCAACTGGTCTATCTTTCCGCGCGGCACGATCAAGTGGTGTCAATGCACCAGGAATGATCTTTATTACCACGGTGCTCTCAGGTGCAATCGCAGGATTGGTTGGACTAGGAACTCTGCTCTCCGATACCCATTCTTACAGCATGGCATTTCCTTCGGGCTTTGCCTTCACCGGATTATCTCTTGCTTTGTTGGGTCGAAATCATCCGATCGGAATCTTCTTCGCAGCCTTTTTGTGGTCATTCCTAGAACGCGCAGCACCAGTCCTTGAGTACGAAGGTGTCCCTCCAGAAATTGTGATCGTGATGCAGGGAACAATCGTTCTCTCGATCGTTATCGCCTACGAAGTTGTTGCACGCATCAATCTTCGACAACAACAGCATGCTGTTGGTAAGGCAAATGCAGATCTTGTAAAGGAGTCCAAGTAATGGCTACCGAATCTAAGGTTCACGTTAAGAAAATCGGCAAAGCGACGGTGCTCTTTAAGTCACCAGCTCGAATTACTCTATTGATTGCCGGAATCTTCTTTATTCTGGCTCTTGTTGAGAATTTGACTGGCGCAACTGATATCACTTCTCCAGGTACATCTGGTGCAACTCTTCGCTTTGCTATTCCACTTCTTATGGCAGGACTGGGTGGACTGTGGGCTGAGCGCGCTGGTGTGATCAACATCGGCCTTGAAGGAATGATGATTGTTGGAACGTGGACTGCGGCATGGTTTGGATATCTACATGGTCCACTCATGGGATTCGTAGCTGCTGCAATCTTTGGTTTAGCATCAGGATTCTTCCACGCAATCCTTACCGTCAAGATTGGTATCGATCAGGCTGTTTCAGGACTTGCAATCAACCTCATTGCGGCAGGTGGAGCAAGATACCTTTCTGGCGTCTTCTTCCCTCCTGTTGGTGGAGACCGAACAGTTTCGCCTCCCGTTGATTCCTTCCCAACATTTACGATTCCAGTAATTGCACCGATACTTGAAAGCATCGATGCTCAGAATATTTTCTTTATCTCAAATCTTGCTGGAATCCTCCACGGTTTAACTAAAGATGTATCGCTAGTAACCATTGCACTACTTCTACTGGTTCCGCTGACTTCATGGATTCTTTGGCGCAGCAAGTTCGGTCTACGTATGCGCTTCTCGGGAGAGAACCCAATGGCTGCAGAGTCACTTGGTATCAACGTCTATCGCATCAGATATGTCGCGGTCTCTATCTCCGGCATGCTCGCATCCCTTGGTGGTGCCTACCTTGCTCTCGTAGCCTCATCTGTTTATCGCGAAGGACAGACTGCAGGTCGAGGCTTTATCGGTTTGGCTACTGTGATCTTCGGTAACTGGAAGCCAAGTGGAGTCTTCGCTGGCTCAATTCTCTTTGGATTTACAGATGCACTTCGTGTGCGCCAAACCGAATCAGTGATGTCACTGATTATGGTTGCAGGCGTTGTCGCCTTACTCCTTTCTCTCCTCTACTCAATCAATCGTCGCTGGAAGCCAGGACTTATCTCGGGATCGATCGCTCTCGTGGCTTGGTGGATTCATCAACGTGTTGATGTCATTCCACAAGAGTTCGTCACCGTCTTCCCTAACTTTGCAACGCTGATAGTTCTCACCTTCTTAGCCCAGCGATTAACGCCGCCAGCCATGGCAGGTATGCCGTATCGCCGCGGCTCGGAATAGGGACGATGTAACAATGAGCGTAAATTGGAATTCACCTGTTTTAGCGAGCCTGCAACCAGTAGTTGACGGTGCAAAGCTGGTTCGTATCAACCATGAAAAAATCACTGAAGTAGCAAATTGGATGGCCTACGAAGAGTTCGCTAAGCCAGATGGCTCAATGCTCTTTGATTTTGGTAACGATCCAGATGTCTTGATGGATTTCACTCTCGTTGTGAACACCATGAACTTTGCCTTCACAGATTTCTCAACTGGCGTGAAATTTGAGACGGATTACATGGGTAAACGCTGGTGTGATTCGGAAGCGATGCTCGCCTGTCTACATCGCGCGATTAACGCAGGGATCCCATTCTTTAGCGGTGAGTATCTATCTAAGGTCACACGTAAAGATCTTGAGTCAGTATTTGCCGGAACAATTGAGATGCCAATGCTCGATGAGCGCGTGGTTCTCTTCAATGAAGTGGGCCGCGTACTGGTTGAAAAGTACCAAGGACGTTACTCCAACTTCGTGCGCTCTTGCGCTCCACGTCTCTATGCCAATGGCGATGGCCTACTTGAGCGTTTGACGACAGAGTTTCCGCGCTTTCGCGATGTGAGTATGTATCACGGCTCAGAAGTCCACATCTATAAATTAGCTCAACTAGGTATTTGGGGAATGCATCTTGCCCTCTCTCCACGAGGTGCTTGGAAGTTAGAGGATGCAGAGAATCTCACCGCATTTGCTGATTACATTGTTCCTGTCGGCTTGCGCGTGATGAATATCTTTGAGTATGCACCAGAACTAGAAAAGCAGATCAATGGTCTCGTTGAGGTAAAGCGCGATAGTGAAGCCGAGATTGAGTTACGCGCTAGTTCAATCTATGTGATCGCCAAACTTACTGAAGAGATCAATAAGCGTCGCCCCGGCATGGAGCGCCTACTGCAACCTCAGGTTGATTTCCGTTTCTGGAAGACCTATCACGCAACACATTGGCCACACCACCTAACGAAGACTGTGATGTATTAACAATGAAGATTTACTTTGCTGGCCCACTCTTTACTCCTTACGAGCGTTCATTTATCGACCAATGCGCCAAGCGCATGCGCGATGCTGGGATGGAAGTATTTGTTCCCCATGAAATTCCTTTGCCAGATCCGGTAACACCTAAATTTATCTTTGAGACCGATGCTCGCGAGGTACTGGGAGCAAACGTTGTCTTAGCTCTCCTTGATGGTCCTATGGTCGATGATGGAACAGCTAATGAAATCGGAATCTTCTGGGCAGAGATGCGCCACGATAAGAGCAAAAAAGGAATGATCGGATTAGTTACAGATACTCGAGTTATCCGTGACCGAAACATGATTGATGGCAAAGGCATTAACTTATTTGTTCGTGGTTGTGTAGAAGATGCTGGCCACGTAGTAGATAGTTTTGATAAAGCCTTCGAAATTCTGCTTAAGTGGCAGCAAGAAATAGACTCGTAATTTGGCTGGCTCTTACGCGTCAATAATGCGCAAACCCCATGCGCTATCGACAATTGGATTTGGTGCACTTGGCCGAATTCCGATGGCGATGAATACTGTCGCGATTGTTTTTCTAGTCTCAGATGTACGGGATTCTTTCGCGCTAGCTGGACTCACTTCAGCTTTTTACACTATGTCGGGAGCGATTCTTAGTCCGCGGATTGGAAAGTTAGCTGATCAATTTGGTTCGCGCTCTGTATTACTTCCAGTCACCGCAATTAATGCAATGGCGACCTTGGGTCTTCTCTACTTTATCAATCACTCCACAGTCGGACTGTTACTGATTGCGGCGGTCTGTGGGGGAACTTTCCCAAACCTTAGTAGTTATACAAGAACCCGCTGGAGCAGAACAATTGATAATCAGAAAGAACTTGGCTCTGCACTCTCACTTGAATCAGTCTTTGATGAAACTGCATTCGTTGTAGGACCCGCACTTGCCGGATTTCTACTCTCACTTTACGGATCGCGCTCACCGCTACTAGCGGGACTGGTTTTTCTTGTAATCGGCGCAGTGGGTCTTGCGATCACCAGCACAGATCATGGTGGCTTTGCCAAAGTTCACGATGATCACACCCGAGGAATTTTGGCGATCCCATATGTGAAATCACTCTTGCTCTCACTTATCGCCCTCGGACTTTTATTCGGCTCTAACTTTATTGTCATCATTGCAGTTGCAAAAGAGGCGGGGCGAGTCAGTGAAGGAGGACTTTGGGTTGGTTTATATCCAATTGGAAGCATTCTTTCTGGACTGATTTACGGTTTTATTCATTGGAAAATCTCCAGCTCCATCAGATATACCGTTTCGTTAGCAGTGATGACCTTATGTACATCCGGAATTCTCTTCTTTCAGGATCTGGATACGATCGTTTTCTGGATCATCATCTCCGGTATCGCAATTGGCCCAGCGCTTATCTCTGCCAACGCATACATGAAAGAGCTAGTACCGCTAAGCCGACTCAATGAGGCTTTTGCCTTCGTCAGCGCAGCACTTTCCATTGGAATCACGATCGGAAGCACATCAGCCGGCTTGATTGTCGAAAAGTTTGATGGGTGGAGTGGCTTTTATTTCATGACAGCAGCGACAGCCCTTGCCACACTTATCTCCTGCTTTGGTTGGGGTTTCCACAAAAGTGAAGTTGTTGAGGAGCAAGTGTGAAAGTAATTCTTGATACCGATCCAGGGATTGATGACGCACTCGCATTTATCTTGCTCAAGGCCATGCCTGAGATTTCACTACAGGCAATCACAGTTACTCATGGCAACACCAGTGTTGAGAAATGTACGACTAATGCTCTGAAGCTCGTTGAACTTTTGGGAATGAGAGATGTTCCTGTAGCTATGGGAGCCACAGAACCATTGGTAAAGACACTTTCAGTTGCTGAAGAGACTCATGGCGACACAGGTTTGGGACATGCAGTTCTGCCAAATCCAACAACCAAAATTTCTGAGAGCAATGCAGCAAATCTCATCATCAATATAGTCAACGCTAATCCTGGCGAGATAACGATTTTATGTATAGGACCAGTTACAAACCTTGCTCTCGCTCTGCTGAAAGAGCCATCACTGCGCAAGAAGATTAAGAATGTAGTCTCGATGGCAGGAACAATTCACTATCCGGGCAATGCCACCCCTTCATCTGAATACAACGTTTTCTGCGATCCAGAGAGCTTCGATATTCTCTTGCGATCAGGAATCGATCTCACGATTGTCCCGCTCGATGTTACCTATCAATGCCTCTTCACCAAGGCACACGTTGAACGATTGGCTGGGGCACGAGAAGATATTCGTAACTTCATTGATCGATCTACCGCCTTCTATATGGAATTTCACGCTGAGTATCAAGGTATCCAAGGATGTGCAATCAACGATCCTTTAGCGGCGGCGATCTTGGTAAAGCCAGATTTGGTAAAGATGCGCGACTATTACGTTGATATTGAACTACGTGGTGAATTCACAACTGCAAAAATTTCAGCAGACCACTTCAACGCCTCTGGTAAGTCACCGAATGCAAAGGTGGCGATGGAAGTTGATGTAGATGCATTTATGGACTTCTTCATCGAAAGGGTCAAGACGATATGAGCGAACTGCAGCACCATATTCATCTCAAAGAGGGCGATGTCGGTGAGTATGTACTTATGCCAGGAGATCCTGGACGCGCTGAAGTAATTGCTCGTCACTTTGATAACGCTGTCCATGTTGTAACCAATCGTGAATATGTCACATACACAGGCTTCCTTGATGGCGTGAAAGTCTCAGTTACCTCAACAGGTATCGGTTGCCCTTCATCGGCAATCGCTATGGAAGAACTCGTCCGCGTGGGTGCAAAGACCTTTATCCGCGTAGGGACTTCAGGTTCGATTCAACCCGGAACTAAATCTGGTGAGTTGGCGATCGTCACTGGTGCAATCCGTGATGAAGGAACTTCTCTGCACTACATGCCAGCAGAATTTCCAGCAGTTGCGCACTTTGAGGTTGTCCAGGCACTTCGCAAGGCTGCAACGGCAAAAGGGTTGGCACATCGTGTGGGTATTTCACAATCGAAGGATTCTTTCTACGGTGAGGTTGAACCTGAGCACTCTGGCGTGACGCAACGACTATTGGATCGCTGGAAAGCGTGGGAGATCGGCGGAGCTATCTGCTCTGAGATGGAAGCTTCAACGCTATTTGTCGTTGCTTCTATGCTTCGAGTACGTGCTGGTGGGATTATGGTGATGCACGGTGAAGGTGAACTTGGTTCACTTGAGCCACTGATTGAAACTGCAGTATTAGCTGTACGTGAATTAATTAAGGGAGATCAGAATGCTTAACGATGAGAAGCAGTATCACATCCAGTTAAAAAAGGGTGATGTCGGAAAGTATGTTCTCCTGCCTGGCGATCCAGGACGTTGCGAGCCAATAGCTGCACTCTTTGATAATCCAGTTCATGTAGCAAGCAACCGCGAGTACAACACCTACACCGGTTATCTTGATGGAGTTAAAGTCTCTGTCACTTCAACAGGAATCGGATGTCCTTCCGCTGCGATCGCACTAGAAGAACTTGTTCGCGTTGGTGCAGATACATTTATCCGCGTTGGTACTTCAGGACATATTCAGCCAGATAGCGTCTCGGGCGAGCTTGCAATCATCTCTGCTGCTATTCGAGATGAAGGAACATCAAAGCATTACATGCCTATCGAGTTTCCAGCAGTTGCTGATATAGATTTAGTGATGGCTATCAAGCGCGCTGCTGAAAAGAATAAAGCCCGTTACCGCATCGGAATTACGCAATCAAAAGATTCTTTCTACGGCCAACATGAACCTGAGCGAATGGGTGTTGCAGCAGATCTTCTCAACCGCTGGAAGGCGTGGGAGATCGGTGGAGCAATCTGTTCCGAGATGGAGGCATCGGCACTCTTTGTGATCGCTTCAATGCTGCGAGTACGTGCCGGTGGAGTCATGATGGTTCACGCAAAAGAGCCAATGCCACCACTAGATATCTTGCTCAACACATCAATTGATGCCTTACGCGAAATCATCGCCTTCGATAAGGAAAATGGTCGGGCAGTTAATTAAGTTAAGCCTTACCGGCTTTCTCTACCGCATCGAGCATCATCGACCAGAACTTATCGAAATCTAACTCGAGGGCAACATCGACATTTGCCGTTGATCCACTTCGATTGTAGATATCGACAACGGTTGCACCGCGCGTAAATTTTCCATTGAGTTCGATCTCAACATTTGATCTACGAGTTTTCACGACGCTGCGATCAATCAATAGCGCTACTGCTACTGGATCATGCAGCGGTGGATCTGGCATCTCAAAGACATCGTTATAGGTTGAGGCAAAGAACTTGAGCAAACCGATCACCGTCTTTGAAAGATCGGTTTCCATCGCCTCAAGTTTGGCAAAAATTGGCTTGGTAACCAGAGCTTGGTGGGTGACATCAAGACCACACATAGTGAGCGGAATACCTGACTTCATCACAACATCCGCCGCCTCTGGATCCATCCAGATATTGAACTCAGCATATGGAGTGCGATTTCCGCGAGAAGCACTTCCACCCATAAAGACAATTTCTGCGATATTACCGCGAAGGTTTGGATAGAGCTTGAGGAAGAGAGCAATATTTGTAAGAGGACCTGTTGCAACAAGAGTGACTTTCTCTGGATGCTCTTTTGCAATCAGATCTACACCTGAGATTTTCTCTAATTCAAAAGCAGGAGGTGGAAGTGGTGCGCCATCGAGTGCGGTCTCACCGTGAATATCTGTCGCTGCTTCGATATATCCAAGAATTGCATTGCCAGCACCTTCTGCAACTGGAACGTTGATCTTTGCAAGTGCGCAGATAGAGAGTGCGTTGGCGGTGACCTTTGCAATAATTCCATTTCCAGAGACAGTTGTGATCGCTAAAAGATTAATTGCTGGGTTGTGGGCAGCTAAAATTATGGCGAGTGCATCATCGTGACCTGGATCGCAGTCGAGAATAATCGGAGTTGGCTTCATAAACGCGAGTTTAACGAAAAAGGGACTTCTCAGTAAGAGGCTACGAGGTTAAGATGGGCATATGGTCACAACCGCCGGAGCTCTTACCGATGGCTCACTCTCTTCGATCAAGGGATTTCTGAAAACACTTTCTCCCGTTGATCAAGTTGGTGCAGATGCTCGTGCTGCGATGCTGGCAACTCGCAGCATAAAGACTGCAAGTAAAAAATGGGCGATCGATATGGCGATCAGCATGATCGATTTAACAACTCTTGAAGGCGCAGATACTGACGGAAAAGTAAAAGCAATTTGCAACAAAGCAATTCGCCCAGATCCAACCGATCCGAGCGTTCCGCATGTTGGTGCAATCTGTGTTTACAATGACATCGTCAGCGTTGCTCGCAAACATTTAGATGAAAGTGGTGGCCACGATATTCCGGTCGCTGCTGTTTCAACTGCATTCCCTTCAGGTCGTGCTTCCCTTGAAGTTAAAGAGCGCGACACAAAAGATGCGATCGCTAATGGCGCAACAGAGATAGATATGGTCATCGATCGCGGAGCATTCTTATCTGGAGATCTCGAAAAAGTCTTCAGTGAAATCGTTTACATTAAA
>Ga0208788_1001304_pt1 | contig 12117 bp, 12 predicted proteins | sample Wag4_2014_7_11_3_FD_187363 | JGI IMG/M metagenome (GOLD analysis project Ga0208788, IMG submission 187363) | Fresh water mixed with fracking chemicals microbial communities from Ohio, USA - Utica-2 Time Series FC 2014_7_11 (SPAdes) (version 2) ... | reverse complement strand
GCTGATGAACCAGGTGAGGCACAGAATCAAGAACAACTTGATCGATTTAATTTAATGGTGGCAAAGCTAGAGAGTTTCGGATTTACCAATCTGATTCGCCATCTTTCAAATTCGGCAGCATCTCTGACAATGCCAACTGCGCGATTTAATATGGTGCGACTTGGTATCGCGATGTATGGTCTCTCACCAGATGTAAAAACTCTCGGCACTTCACAGTCTTTAGGGCTTCGACCTGCCATGCAATTGCGAGCAGCTTTGTACTTAGTAAAAGATGTGGCCGCGGGCACCCCTGTTGGATACGGCGCAACTGCTGTGACAAAAACTGACACTCGACTTGGGGTAGTTGTTATGGGTTATGGCGACGGAATTCCTCGAATTGCCCACAGTGGCAGTCAAGATGGCGCTGGTGTGTGGGTTAACGGTAAGCGGGCTCCCATTATTGGGCGAGTCTCCATGGATCAATTTGTTGTTGATCTTGGCCCAGAATCAAAGGCTAATGCGGGGGATTGGGTCGTTATTTTCGGCAATGGTTCACATGGTGAGTACACCGCCGATGATTGGGGCGCAGCAAGTGGCAGTATTAACTACGAAATAGTCACAAGAATTGGCCCGCGCGTGCCTAGAATCTACACTCCGCACGTCTACTAAAGTCTGCACGTCTATTAAAGTCCGTACGTCTATTAAAGTTTGCTGAGTGAAAATGAACGAGAAAGGTTGGGTGTGAGATAACGATGAGCAATTCCACTCTCTCGATCTCTAACCTCACCGTTAAATTCGGTGGCCTTGTCGCACTCGATGATGTTTTTCTTGATATTGCGCCGCACTCAATTGTCGGATTGATTGGTCCTAATGGCGCCGGCAAGACAACAATCTTTAATGCGATCTCCGGGCTAGTAACTCCAGCATCAGGATCGATTTCACTTGATGGCGAAAAGATTTCATGGCCTGATAGCCATCAACTTCCTGGCTTTGGTATTAGTCGCACATTGCAAGGCGTTGGACTCTTTAGCGGTCTAACAGTTCTTGAAAATGTGATGATGGGTGGCGATGTATTAAGTAAATCAAATTTCTTCAAGGATATCTTCGGACTTGCTGGAAAAGCAGAAGCAGAGCTTCGCGATAAGGCAGAAGACGCTCTTGCATGGGCTGGGGCACTTAGCCTTGCTGCAAAGATGCCCGGCGAACTCACTTATCCCGAGACAAAGCGCGTATCTATAGCTCGTGCACTTGTGAGCAATCCACGACTACTTTTACTTGATGAGCCAGCAGCTGGTCTTGGCCAGGATGAGATTGATAAATTTGCAGCGCTCTTACATCAACTTAAACGCAAATGTTCAATTTTAATTGTTGAGCACCACGTTGATTTCATCGGCTCAATTTCAGATCATGTCTACGTTCTAAATTTCGGCAAAGTTATTTCTAGTGGAACATTTGATTACGTTAAGCGCGACCCAGCGGTGCTAGCTGCATACCTCGGAACCTCAAGCCAAGATGGTTCACAATCCTTAGGAGGTGCTCATGCTTAAAGTTGAGAACCTTGTTACTCGCTTTGGCCATGTAGTCGCACTTGATTCTGTTTCAATCTCGGTCGCCGAATCCAAAATCACGACAGTTATCGGAGCAAATGGCGCAGGCAAGAGCACCCTACTGCGCACTATCTCTGGCCTCGAAAAGCCAGCCAGCGGCACAATAACTTGGCAGGGCGAATCCATCGTTGGACTTCGCCCCGAAGAGATTGTTCGTCGCGGCATCGCCCATGTCCCAGAAGGCCACGCAGTTATTTCAGATCTCAGTGTTGAAGAGAACATCGAGATGGGCGCCCTCTTTCGCCGCCGCAAGTTTAAGAGATGAGGCCTACCATTTATTCCCACGCCTACTCGAACGTCGCTCGCAATTAGCTGGCACGCTATCTGGTGGAGAACGTCAGATGTTGGCAATCAGTCGCGCGCTCGTCTCACGCCCGAAGCTACTTCTTCTCGATGAACCATCACTTGGTTTAGCACCACTTGTTGTTGAACAAATCATTGACACAATTAATACCCTCTGCCGTTCAACTGGGTTGACTGTTTTATTAGTCGAACAAAATGCGAACACCGCTTTAGGTGTAGCAGATCATGGCGTTTTGTTGGCACTCGGCAAAGTTGTTGCAGATCGACCAGCTGCCGAACTCAAAGCAGATGCTGCCCTACGAGCTGCTTACTTGGGGTACTAAATGAGTAACTTCCTATCAGCTCTCTTTTCAGGCGTTTCTAGCGGTGCAATTTATTCTCTTGCAGCGCTCGGATTAGTAATTGTTTGGCGCGGTGCTGGCGTTGTTAACTTTGCTCAGATGGGTCAAGCGATGTTCAGTACATACATCGCATCGACCTTGATTATCAACGGTTATTCATATTGGGTTGGTTTCATTGTTGCGATTCTCGCAGGCGCAGCAGTTGGCGCTCTCATGGATCTTCTAGTGATGCGCCCGTTATCGAATAAGAAACGTACCGAATTGTTAAGTAGCGATTCAATGCGCGCTGCTATCCCAGTTATTGCTTCTCTCGGAATCCTTGGCGTGCTTCAAGCTTTGGCCGGAATCATCTGGGCTGCCGAAGAGCGCGGATTTCCATCACCGGTAGCGCGAGAAGGTCTCACTCTTGGTGACACAGTGATGCCATTTACGCTCTATGATTTTTTTGTAATTGGCATTGTTTTAATCACTCTGACAATAACCACTCTCTTCTTCAAAAAGACAGGCATGGGACTTGCTATGCGTGCCACTGCACTTAACCAAGAAGTGGCAAAGCTCAGTGGAATTCGCACCAATAGTGCGCGCACGCTCAGTTGGGCGATTTCGGGCGCAGCATCTTCATTGGCTGGATTATTGATTGCTCCTTCTTCAACGCTATCCCCAACTTCTCTCGATCTCGTTCTTATTATCGGCTTTACCGCAGCCGTTGTTGGCGGTCTCAATAGCCCGATTGGCGCAGTCGTTGGTGGCTTAATCGTTGGTCTTGTCATGTCATTCGTTAATTTCTACATGACCCCAGAAGATGTCTATATCTCAATCTTGGTCCTTCTTCTCATTGTCCTAATCGTTAAACCGCGGGGAATCTTTAGCGGAAAGGATTCGCGACGTGTCTAGTAAAAAACGCCACTCAATATTTCGCAAAAGCCTAACCCGAACAATTATCTTTGCTGCACTCATTCTCTTTACCGCATCAACTTTTGAGGCGTACAACCAATCACAGCTATCACTCGTTCTTATTTACTTCATAGGCGTTCTTTCTGTAATTTTGTTAACAGGAACTTCGGGGCAGCTCTCTTTGGGCCAAGGTGCGCTGATGGCAGTCGGCGGTTATTCAGCCGCGTTAACGATGATTCATCTGCAGTATTCGATTTGGCTTGCCGTTCTTGCCGCAATGGTTGTTGCTGCCCTGGCTGGATTGTTACTGGGACTTGCAGCAGCGCGCTTAAGCGGTCCTTATCTTGCTGGCACAACTCTGGTAATCGCACTGGCCATACCTACAATCGCAAATCGATTCTTCTCAATCTTTAAAGGCGATGAAGGATTATTTATGGACTCAGGCGAACCACCTGTCTGGCTCACCAATTTAATCGGCGAGATTTCATTTGAAGAGTGGGAGCTTTATTTAGTTCTACCTTTCGCTCTCCTTGCTCTCTTCTTCGCATCCAACATCTTGCTCTCTCGCACTGGACGTGTCTGGAAATCCATTCGTGATAACGAAAGCGCAGCTGCACTCAGTGGTATCAATTTTTCACGAGAGAAGATATTTGTATTCGTTATTTCATCTGCCTTCGCAGGAGTTGCGGGAGCGCTTTATGGAATGCGTGGCATCGTGGCGCCCAGTGTCTACCCGGTTGCACTCTCGCTAGCTCTATTGACTGCAGCGGTGTTAGGCGGGATTCGATCTATCGCTGGCGCCTTTATCGGCACCATAATCGTCGTTTTCTTACCTGATTGGATCAATCTGGTTCTAGGCAATTTCGAGACCTCAACCAAGGTTGCAGATTATCTTCCAGCCCTGATATCGGGCCTCCTCTTGATTCTCACCGTGGTCATCAACCCTGCTGGGGTGATGGGTGGCAGCCACCACCACAAGAAGAAGTGACGCTCAATCTTTAGAAAATACGGCGAGTTTCACCCTGCCAGTTCATTTTCTCTTAACCTTCTGTTAGCGTTTTCCGTGTTCCAGGCCATATCGGACTGGTGGCGACCTAGGGCATCCGCTCTATGGTTGTAGTTTCCGGCAAACAAAGCCGGCAATAGAGAAAGAGTGAATGCAGTGAAAAATCGTGCATCTCTGTACCGCACATCTCGTCCGCTTGTGGCGGCCCTTGCTTTAGGAATCTCATCAGCGCTCGCGTTGACAGCACTTCCTGCACAAGCAGCGACAACACCAGGTGTGACTGACACAGAAATTGTTCTTGGCATGCAGCTACCTCAAACAGGTCCAGCGAGCCCTGGCTATAACAAGGTAGATGACGCAATGCGCGCCTACTTCGACTATGTAAATTCAAAAGGTGGCGTAAACGGTCGCAAGATCACACTCATTGCTGAAGATGACGCTTATCGCTCCGGTAAAACAATCACGACTGCTCGTGGTCTCTATAACAAGGTATTCGCGATGGTCGGTTCTGTCGGAACTCAGACTCACATCTCAGTTATTCGCGATATCAATCGTCGCGGTATCCCTGATCTCTTTGTAAACAGTGGTTACTCAGGTTTCTATACAGATCCTAAGAAGTACCCAACAACATTCGGTGGTCTTGGTACTTACGTCGTTGAGGCGAAGATTCTTGGTAAGTACATCAAAGAAAATTTCGCAGATAAGAAGGTCGGAATTGTTTACCAGACCGATGACTTTGGTCGCAATACCGTTGAAGGCCTAAAGACAGCGGGTGTCACATTTACTCCTGGCACAACAGCGGCAACATTCGTTGCTGGTTCACAGGGCGTGAAAGATGCTCTCGTTAAGCCAGTTACACAACTTCGCGATAACAAGGTCGATGTCGCCATTGTCGGCGCGACTGCCTCAGCATTTGCTGTAATCGTCGCAACAGCAAAGCAGCTCGGATACAACCCATCTAAGTGGATTGTTATCTCAGTTGGTGGCGATTCAACAACATTCCAGGGAATTCTCGCTGGTCAAGGAATCCCTGCGTCAGTATCTGCTACATGGCTCAATGGAGTCATCTCAGCATCACATGCTCCAGCGGCAGGAGATGCAGAAGATGAGTGGATAAAGGCATTTAAGAAGATCAACGATGACTTCAATAAGACAACAGGCGCCGCTAAATCATGGGATAACAATGTTCTTCAGGGAATGAATATCGCTTATCTCACTACAGCAGCTCTACAAGGTGCGGGTAAGAACTTAACTCGCCCAGGCATCATTAAGTGGGTTGAAGCAAATGCATCGAAGCTTTCAAATGCTGCATTTGCTCCACTCGGATACTCAGCAACAACCCATGAGGCATACACAGGCTTCTGGATTGGTGCTTACAATGCTTCGACAGTTCTCGAGCCAATTGGTGGAACACGAAAGATGTGGACCACAGATTCAGGCAAGGGCCCTGTAACAGAGCTCAAGTACACACGTCCAAAGATCGCAGCCGATGCACTACCGAAGGTTGGTTAATCATATGAAGATCACAGCAGTTAAAAAATCAATTGCATCACTGGGAGCAGCTGTACTTGTTGCATCTCTCTCAGTTGTAATTACGCCAACAGCCTCAGCTGCGGCTCCGGTCTGTACAACAACGAAGGGTGTTGAAACCTGTAACGGCACACTTGCAAATGGAGCTGCCTATCGATTCATGATGCCAGCTAATTTCAGCGGAACAATGTTCTTCTGGGAGCACGGCTTCCGTCCTACCTATCCAATTCCTGCACTTGGCGTAACTGTTCCATCAGGCCTTCAGGAGTTGACTCCATTTAGCAATTCAACAAAGCAAGATGTCACTGTTGAGATGCTTCGCACCGGACATGCAATCGCTGCATACGACGGCGTAGTTGCTGGTCAGCGTGGCTGGAACAACGTTGCTCGCGTTGAGATGCTCAAAGAGGTCTTCGATGAAGCAATCGCTAAGTACGGTTCAAAGATCAAGAAGAAGGTCCTCTACGGATCATCACAAGCTGGATCAATCATTACACCGTTTACAGAGAAGTATCCAAAGTACGCAGATGCAGTCGGCCTCTTGGCTGGATTGACTCCTTCACCTGCTGACTCAATTCAGTCACTCTGTGATGCGATGCATATCTTTAGCGTCTTCTTTGACCCAACCATTAAGGGTTGTGCAGCATTTGGCGTTAAGGGTCCGAACGGACACCTTCTCTCTGCTCAAGAGCTCGGAAAGATGGGCACGCTTCTTCTTGGTTGGTCAACAGACCTCGGAGGCGCACCACTTAAGTTCCCAGCAGCACTTGCTGGTGGTCCAATTCCACAACGTTCAGCGCTCCTTCTGACAGGTCTCTTGATTGGTATTCCAACCAAGAGTGCTCACATGGATGGAATCTCAACAAGTACATTGATTCCTGAAGGAAGCATCAACTCAACAGTTGCCGTCCTTGAAAATATGCAGGAGGCGTTAGCCACCGGTGTATTGGCCGGACAATCACTCTCTGAGATCACAGGCCCTGGCTTCTACGACAACACCAAGACAGATTGGGCATCACTTCTCGATGAGGTGGATGCAGCTCGATTCAATCTCGGTCTTGGTGGAGATGACGGAATCAACGCAATGCTTGGTGTGCTCTCTGCAGCTCCTCGCGTAACCGGTAATGCTGATGCAATTGCTAAGTTCAAGGCACTTGATAAGTCAACATTTACCTCAAAGGTTCCAACAATCACTTTGTCTAACGAAGCTGATCGCTTGGTATTCCCTGGTAACTCAGTACGTAACCTTGATCGCAAGCGTGCTGTCTATGAAGCAGAGCTAGCAAAGTGGGAGGCAAATCCAGTTGGTCCAGCACCAACATTTAACACTGTTGCCCTCTACGCAATGACACCTGAGATTTACACCGTATACACAGCGGCAGGTACGCCTGACCTTAAGGCTCCAGCAGCTGTCTCAGGTGTAGGCCACCAGGACTTCACCAAGAAGCAGATGATGGCATGGGTTCGTTTACTTGCTATCTCTGCCCAGACTGGAAAGGTCCCAAGCGAGCGTTCAATCAAACTGATTATCAAGAGAGCTCCATATCTCAATGATGATCTTGAATATCGCCCAGCTGAGTTGAAGTACGACTTCAGCAAGTAATCGCACCGTGGCTTGCCACAAGCGATAAAGCAGTAAAGAAGGGCCTCTCACACGAGGGGCCCTTCTTCTTTTTCGTAAACTATCCTTAAGCCATGCAGATTGCCACACCAGATGAGATGTTTGCACTCGGCAAAGAAATTGGTGCCCAGGCAAAAGCTGGCGACTTGATTCTGCTCAATGGCCCATTGGGTGCTGGTAAAACCCTTCTTGTTCAAGGAATTGGCGCTGCCCTTGGCTTTACCGATATCACCTCTCCTACCTTTGTAATTTCACGGACCCACAACGGCCCGCTGCCACTTATCCACGTGGATGTTTATCGTTTGCTCGATGGCGATAGAGCAGCAGCATTTCTCGATGATCTCGACTTGGATTCAGCCGCAGAGAGCGCCGTCACAGTAATCGAATGGGGCGGGCAAGAATCTGCTCGTTTAAGTGATGAGCGCCTTGAAATCACTATTGATCGCAGTGGTGAGATTCGCGAAGTTTCAATCAATCCAGTGGGCGCGCGCTGGTCAGGATTCTCGCTATGACAATCTCGCTCACTATAGACACCGCAACGGCTCAAACTATTGTCGGGTTATTAGATGGCAACAACATTCTCTTTCACGAAACTCATGTGGGAGCAACAGATCATGGCCGCGCAGTAAGTGAACTCGTTGCACAAGCCCTAGCTGCGGGCCCAGCACCAGATCAAGTAATCGTTGGCATGGGACCTGGGCCCTTTACTGGGTTGCGTGTAGGTATCGCATTTGCACAGAGCTTTGCTCTGGCTCGCCAGATACCGGTGATTGGTATCTGTTCGCTCGATGCAATTGATATACAAGTTGAGACTGATCAAGAGAATTACATAGCAGCAATTGATGCACGGAGAAAAGAGATTTACTGGGCTCGCTATCAAGGCGGCCAGCGGGTCGAAGGACCTTCAGTAAATAAACCAGATGAGGTAGATGGCTTTGTTATCGATCGCTTTCCGTCACCGTTAAAAATGGTTGCTCTTGCAAAGTCTCAAGATATTTTGGAACCGATGTATTTGCGTAGACCCGATGCAGTAGCAACGGCCGATCGATGATCACCTTCCGCCAACCGATTGCACTTGATATTCCGGTGCTGGCATCGTATGAGAAAGAATTGTTTCCTTATTCGCCATGGTCAACTGCGCAATTCAAAGAAGAATTTGCTGGGATACCAAAGACGCGATTTATGTCAGTGGCAGAAGATGGCAACACCGTCATTGGTTATTGCGGTGTTTTCTTGCCAGCCCCAGGTGTTGAAGCAGATATATTGACGGTCGCTGTCCTACCGGCATATCGCCGCCAGGGTATAGCTCGCGAATTCATTCGCCAGATCGAAGCCTGGTCAGTTGATCGCGGTGCCTGCGCCATCATGTTAGAAGTAGAGACCTCTAACATCGGTGCCATCGCTTTATATCAATCTCTGGGCTACTTAAAAATCTCAGTCCGTATGGATTATTACGGTCCCGGAAAAGATGCCCATGTTATGAGGAAGGACTTCTCATGAGCGAGCCGCTAATACTTGGTATTGAAACATCCTGTGATGAAACCGCAATCGGAATCGTGCGCGGTCGCACATTGCTGGCAAATGAGATTGCCTCGAGTGTTACAGAACATGCGCGCTTTGGGGGAGTAGTCCCAGAAATAGCATCGCGCGCTCATTTAGAGGCGATGATCCCAAGTTTGCATCGTGCGTTGGCAGAGGCAAAAGTTTCGTTAAAGGATCTCGATGCGATTTCAGTAACCGCAGGTCCTGGCCTGGTGGGGGCACTGCTGGTTGGTACATCAGCTGCTGCCGGACTTGCCCAAGGCTTAGGTATTCCGCTCTACGGAGTAAACCATTTAGCTGCTCATATCTCTGTTGATTACTTAACACATACCCAAGCAATTAAACCAACTATCGCATTATTGGTGAGCGGTGGACACTCATCGCTTCTGCAAGTTGATGACATCACTGGTTCGATTACCAAACTCGGTGCAACAATGGATGATGCAGCAGGCGAAGCCTTCGATAAAATTGCACGAATTCTTGATCTTGGTTTTCCGGGCGGTCCCGCAATTGATAGCGATGCACGCAGTGGCAACGCAACCGCAATTGATTTTCCGCGCGGATTAACAACCTCAAATGATTGGGCTACTCGCCCTTATGATTTTTCTTTCTCTGGATTAAAAACCGCTGTTGCCCGATATATCGAGGCAACGCCAACATTTGCTCGCGCCGATGTTGCTGCATCTTTTCAAGAAGCGGTTGTTGATGTCTTGTTGCTCAAAGCTCTGGCTGCGTGTAAATCATCGGGGATCGATTCGCTGGTCATTGCTGGGGGAGTGGCGGCTAATTCGCGCCTTCGCCAGGTTGCCACCGAGCGTTGCGAAAAAGCAGGCATCGAGCTACGGATTCCGGGCCCAGCCCTGTGCACCGATAACGGGGCGATGGTGGCATCTCTGGGCTCACTGATGGTCTCTGCTGGCCGCCCAGCCACCCAAGGGGCCTTTGACGCTCAATCCAGCCTCCAAGTTGAGCGTGTGAGCCTCTAGGACTAGATTTAGCACTCTCAGTCCGACACTGCTAATTGAAGGAGAAATAACCATGGCACTACGGCCACTAGAAGATCGCATCGTCGTTAAGGCGAATGAGGCAGAGACAACTACAGCTTCAGGTCTTGTTATCCCTGATACAGCTAAAGAGAAGCCACAGGAAGGCACAGTCGTTGCCGTTGGTCCTGGTCGCTTCGATGATGGCGTCCGCGTTCCTATGGATGTCAAAGTTGGCGATGTAGTTCTTTACAGCAAGTATGGAGGAACAGAAGTTAAGTCAGGTAACGAAGACTTCCTAGTTCTTTCAGCTCGCGACATTCTCGCAATCGTCGAGAAGTAAGGGCCAAGACTCTTATGGGAAAGATGCTTGAATTCGACGAAAAAGCTCGTCGCTCGATGGAACGCGGTGTCAACATTCTTGCTGACACTGTCAAGGTAACGCTCGGTCCTAAGGGACGCAACGTCGTTATCGCAAAATCATTTGGTGCACCGCTCATTACAAATGACGGCGTCACTATTGCAAAAGAGATTGAACTCTCTGATCCTGTAGAAAATATGGGAGCACAGCTTGTTAAGGAAGTTGCTACAAAGACCAACGATGTTGCCGGTGACGGAACAACAACAGCGACAGTCCTTGCTCAAGCAATGGTCAAAGAAGGCCTTCGCAACCTTGCAGCTGGCGCACAGCCAATGGATCTCAAGCTTGGCATTGAAGCAGCGGTTGCTGCCGTGTCAGCACGCCTTCGCGAGAACGCATCAGTAGTTGCAGATAAGGCAGAAATCGCCGATGTCGCAACTATCTCTGCTCAAGATCGCGCAATCGGAGATCTCATCGCAGAGGCGATGGATAAGGTCGGTAAAGATGGCGTTATCACAGTAGAAGAGGCGTCAACTACTGCGCTCGAACTCGAATTCGCAGAAGGTATGCAATTCGATAAGGGCTACATCTCTCCATACTTCGTCACAGATCAAGATCGTATGGAGGCCATCCTGGATGACCCATACATTCTCATCTCTGCCAATAAGATTTCAGCGCTCCCTGATTTGTTGCCAATCCTTGAAAAGGTTGCGCAATCAGGTAAGCCTTTGATGATTATCGCTGAAGATGTAGAAGGCGAAGCGCTTTCAACTTTGGTTGTAAACCGTATGCGTGGAGTCTTTACATCAGCTGCTGTTAAGGCACCTGGCTTTGGAGATCGTCGCAAGGCGATGTTGCAAGATATTGCAATCCTGACCGGTGGAACAGTTGTCTCATCTGATATCGGCATGAAGCTTGATGCAGTAACAATCGAAGATCTCGGTCGCGCCCGTCGCGTCGTTATTTCAAAGGATGCAACAACAATCGTTGATGGTGCAGGAGATGCCAAGGTTGTCGCAGGCCGCGTACAAGAACTTCGCAACGAGATTGCTGCTTCAGATTCCGATTGGGATCGTGAGAAGTTGCAAGAGCGCGTTGCAAAGCTTGCTGGTGGAGTCTGTGTAATCAAGGTTGGCGCACACACTGAAGTTGAACTCAAGGAGAAGAAGCACCGCCTTGAGGATGCAATCTCAGCTACTCGCGCAGCAGTTGAAGAAGGAATCGTTATTGGTGGAGGCGCAGCCCTTGTGCATGCAGCTGATGCTCTCAACGATAACCTCGGCTTCACTGGCGATAAGGCAGTCGGCGTCGCACTTGTCCGCAAGGCATGCGACGAGCCACTTCGTTGGATTGCAGAGAACGCCGGACTTGAAGGCTACGTAGTAGTTGCAAAGGTTCGCGCACTTGCCGCCAATGAAGGTTTCAATGCCGCAACTGATGTCTATGGCGACCTCCGCAAGGATGGCGTTATCGATCCAGTGAAGGTCACTCGTTCAGCACTTGCTAATGCAGCTTCAATCGCAGCGATGTTTATTACAACTGAAGCAGTTGTATTTGAACGTCCTGCTGATCAAGAGCCGGCAGCAGGTGGACATGGACATTCACATGGGCCTGGTGGTCATAGCCACTAAGTTCACGAGTGGCCCTTTAGAAGGCCACTAAGTTTAAATAAAGAACCCCGCCTCACTAAGAGACGGGGTTCTTTTATGTAATTTTTATGAAGCTTGTGTCACTGGATTAATCAGTGCAACACCGCGACGATTCAAAATCGCTTCGCGATCATCTTCTGATAATCCGCCCCAGATGCCGTATGGCTCTTGTAGGGCGAGCGCCTGGTCGCGACAGATTTTCATTACCGGACATGATGCACAGACCGCTTTGGCAGCGTTCTCGCGATTACGTCGACGGGGTCCGCGCTCTCCATCAGGGTGGAAGAACATCTCAGGATCC
>Ga0208788_1001303_pt1 | contig 12119 bp, 16 predicted proteins | sample Wag4_2014_7_11_3_FD_187363 | JGI IMG/M metagenome (GOLD analysis project Ga0208788, IMG submission 187363) | Fresh water mixed with fracking chemicals microbial communities from Ohio, USA - Utica-2 Time Series FC 2014_7_11 (SPAdes) (version 2) ... | reverse complement strand
GGGCCCCACACGCACGCGAGGACAAACTGCGCATGGTCTTTCTTTATCTGCGCGGCGCGAATGGTATCTATTACCTCTTTGGCGAAGAATCCGGGGCCGGTGAACTCATCACAGCCCTGGGTGGAATCGATATCGCCACAGAGATTGGGTGGGTGGGGCTTCGGCCGATGACGGATGAGGCCCTGATTGCTGCAAATCCCGACCTCATCCTCGTGATGACTGGCGGTCTTGAGAGTGTCGGTGGCGTGGAAGACCTCATCGCTCTGAAGCCCGCGCTTGGCCTCACCCGGGCAGGCACGAATCTGCGCTTCGTAGACATGGCCGACTCGCAGGTCTTGGGCTTTGGCCCTCGGACAGCCCTGGTTATTGATGCCCTTGCTCGGGCGATCTACGCGCCCGAGCAGTAATCCAGACCGTCCCACCACCCACCAGAGCCAAGGCGCCAATACCACCGGCAACCCACCACGGATTAACAGCACTCTCCGTGAAGCACGAGGATGCCACCACCAGGCGTAGATCGAGTGGGTCAAACTCCTCGCCTGATGGATAGGTGCCAAAAGCGTTCGAACCAGAGGTGGTCAGCGTGGCCTTGGCGTCTCTAATCAACCATTCCCCGGTTGCGACATCGAGGCTCTCGTCACCGGCTGACCACTCAAGAGTCACAAACTCAACATCGTCTGTGCTCACACTCACCATGTCCATGGTGTCGCCTGTCACATCAAAGACGAGGGTGGCCCGCCGGGGACCCTGAAGGGTCAGCATGGGGTCCCCAAGCGATGTGCGAAGAATGCCACCGTGACCCTCAAAGAGCAGCTCGCCCTCAAACGCCACACTGCCACTGCTGCGATCGGGCGCAAGGGCGCCCTCACCGCCGGAGAAGATAAACACCGGGGTCGTGTAGTCCACATCGCCCGAGGTGGTCCACTGTCCCAGAGCAATCGCGCCTGAAATATAGGACCTAAAGGATTCCTTAAAACCCCAGGTGACCTCGGATTCCTGAACCTGGCACCAGCCCTCGGGCGGGCGCTCAGCGGGAGTGGCAGAGACCAACAGCGCGGAGGAGAGCGAGAGAAGAGCTACAACGCCCAGAGCCGAAAAATTAGGCAACGGGCACCCGAACCATCAGGCGGTGAGGAATACCGGCTTCCATGAACACCTCACCGCGCTCTTCGAAACCGAACTTTGCATAGAGGCCAGTCACGTAATCCTGGGCATGGAGATAGAGGGGGTTCTCACCAGCAATGTCGAGGGCCTTCGTCATCAGGCGCTCTGCCAAGCCCTGGCCTCTAACATCAGCCCGGACGACCATACGACCTAGGCTCTGGGCTATTCCCTCGTGGGCGTGCGCTGCGGCAGGAGAATCAACGATTCTCAAATAGCCCGCCATCCCCCGGTCATCACTCACCCACAGGTGAATCGTTGCGGGGTCGCGGTCCGCCGCATCGAATTCCTCTTCAGTGATTTTCTGTTCAAGAAAGAAAACCTCGCTGCGCAGCACTGCCATCTCGAAGACATCGTCAGGTGTGAATTCGCTCCACGTTTTCACGACTATCGATTCTTCAGGCATGTTCGCGAGTTTAATAGGCAGTGCTGGTAATTCGAGTGGACGAGGTGGAGAGATGGCCGACAAGATTGTGAAAGACGACGCTGCGTGGAAAGCGCAGCTTCCCCCGGAGCGCTACGCGATTCTTCGCCAAGCAGCGACCGAACCCCCGTGGTCGGGAGAGCTCCTCACCGAGAAACGTGACGGTGTCTACCACTGTGCTGGGTGTGGAAGTGCTCTGTTCCCCAGTGACACCAAGTTCGAATCCGGCTCCGGGTGGCCCTCGTTCTATGCGGCGATTGACGATGGCGCGATTGACCTGCACGAGGATCGAAGCCTCGGCGCAATTCGCACCGAAGTTGTCTGTGCTGGGTGTGGTGGCCACTTGGGCCACTTGTTTCCTGATGGTTTTGGCACCCCCACCGGTCAGCGCTACTGCATGAATTCGCTCGCGCTGGAGTTTGAGCCCGGGGCTTAGGGACTGCGACGTCCGAGTGTCACCATGAGGGCCCCGGTCAAGGTGACAACGGCGCCGATGATGGTGGGGATGCCCATGTGGGAGGTCGACAACGGAGTTAGGGCGTCCAGAATGATGGACCCAATCAGCTGACCGCTAATCAGGCTTACCCCTAATCCCAGGACCCCCACGATTCCAACAACGCTGACCTGCACCAGGATGAATATCACACCGATAAACCCTCCGGTCCAGAGCCACCATGGTCCAGGCAGACTCTCGGGAACGCCGAAGGTTGGCAGGGACAGCAGAAATGCGACGACCAAAACGCTCGTGCCAACGACAAAATTAACAAATGTCGCAGCGATGACAGACCCCGCCACAGTGCGCACCCGGCCATTGACGGCTTGCTGAAATCCAGTGCCAGCACCGGCTACGAGGGGGAGCAAAAAAATCCACCCCACTTCGGGGAGCGACTCTGGTGTGACATCGAGTGCGACAACGACACCCGCAAGGACAATGAGTGCTCCAAACCCACGCTGGGGACGAAGCGGAACTTTAGCCACCCCAAACCAGCCCCTGGAATCAATAACGACAGAGCCCAGGCTCTGTCCTGTCACTACGGCAATGGAGAACACTGCAACACCGAGCACACCGGCGCTGAGCCCCTGGGTGAGCACCAAGAATGCTCCCGCAGCGCCGCCGATAATCGACCACCACGGCAAGCGACCCTCAGATACGGCCGAGCGCAGTGCTGCCAGCCCCGTCCGCCCGGAGGGGCTAGCCAGCATCGCCAGAGAAATCAGGGTGAGACCGGTCGAGAAAGAGATGAGGGCGGCCAGGGCTCCATTGCCCAGAGCCAGACCAAACTCACCGTTGATGCGGGACTGCAGTGCGACAAAAGCACCAGAGACCACACTGACGGCTACGGCAAGCGCGGTGAGACCTCTCCCCGCTGGTGTGTTCGCTTGGCCCACCAGGCAAGGCTAGCGAAGCCCAGGAATTATGCTTACCGAGTGAGCTCCCCTCGAATCCCGCTCTGGGACAACGCACGCTTCCTTGCAATCACACTGGTGGTGCTGGGTCACGCGCTCACAAAGACCACTGCGGCAACGGAGAGTGCCTATGTCCTCTACACCGTGATTTATCTCTTCCACATCCCACTCTTCGTTTTTCTCTCCGGCTACTTTTCCTCTGCCGATGCCCCAACGCTGAAGCGACTCCAGAGTGTTCTCGTCGATCTCCTACTTCCCTATCTCATCTTCGAAACCGTGTGGTCGATTATTCAGAGCGTGAATGCGGGTGAGTTCCTGTTCAATCCGCTGCGGGCCTCCTGGACGCTGTGGTTCTTACTCTCACTAGCAGCATGGCGGATCCTTCTGCCCTATATCGCCCTGGTTCCCTTCCCTCTGGTGGTGAGCACGGCCATTGCCGTGCTCTCTGGCTATTGGAGTGTTGATCAGACGCTGTCTCTCTCGAGAACGCTTGCGTTCCTCCCCTTCTTTGTCCTGGGGTGGCGGGCACGGAATTGGGGCGTCGGTGAGTGGTGGCTGTCTCGGTCCAAATCGACCACTAGGTGGATGCGAGTCGGTGGGGTGGTGACTCTCGCAGCGATTGTCACAGCGGTGGCTCTGAATGTTGAGCGCCTCCGGCAGGCAGGCTTTCGCAAGCTGCTCACCGCGGATATGAGCTATGTCGATGCTGGTTTTGACCAGTGGTTTAGTGGGGCCGGACGGTTCGGTGTCTTTGTGATGGCAACCCTCATGATTGCTGCCTTCGTGGTTCTCACCCCGAGGCGCAACACCTGGTTCACCGCTCTCGGCGGAGCAACCATGACGGTCTATCTGCTCCACAGCTTTGTTCTGGCACCCCTGCGAGCGACGGAGATTCTCTCGGGCGCTCTTTCCTGGTGGCACCTAGTGCTGGTGGTGGCAGGAAGCATTGGTCTCACCATTGCTCTGGCGCAGCCGTTTGTCACACGACTGTTCGCTCCATTGACCAGGCCAACGTGGGTTCTGCCCTCGACCAGGGCAGGGCAGTGTAGTCCTAGTCTTTGTCCTTAGGGCGTGGCGGTCACCACGAGCGGTTCGAGATTCCCTAGATCAAGATTTTCCCGGGCCTTCCACAGGTCATAAGCATCCTGCATCGCTAACCAGCTCTCGGGGGTTCGACCTAGAACAAAGGACAGCCTCAAAGCCATCTCAGGACTGACCCCGTGACTGCCCGAGAGCAACCGCTGGGCAGTGGAGGGTGTAACTCCAAGCTTGCCGGCGAGGGTTCGCACACTAATGCCCGAGGGCTGGAGGTAGACATCAACGATGAACTCGCCAGGGTGGGGAGGGATGTGCATAGGGGGCGAGGTTTCCATACCAAAATGTAGCACGTTGCGCATCACGCACCATCCTCGCTACGCGCCCCGATGACAGCCGGTTACAGCCGCCAGGTCATCGCCATAATGCCCCTGCCCGTCAGTCGCTCCACCCGCAGCGACGTGGGCCAGACGTAGCGTTCAGCCGGTGGCGTCCAGGCTCTCAAGAAAATCTTCCCCACTGGTGTAATCAGGCCCCTCGCCACGGTTGCGCTGAGCCTCAGCCTCTTTCTCGCCAGCCTGCCACGTCGGGTCCCGAAACCACGCGTGCGCCGCGTCAAGAGAGACCTTCGGCCTCGAACTCATTGCACCATCAGCCTCTACCATTTCGACCTAGCCCCCTGGCGTGCAGGCGGCGGTGTAGTCCAGCAGGGCAATCTGGGATTCCGCGATCACTGTCGGGAGGTCCGCGACGCCAGAGACACTCGGATTCTCGACGGTTTCCAGCACGACATCAATCTGAGCGCTCAAGTCACCGTGGGCGAGCGCCAGGGTCTCATCTTGGGGAGCAAGGGCCTTGAACTCATCCGCAAGCTCGGTGAGGCGCTCTGTGTAGGTACTGGCTGCCAAAGGATTTGCCAGAGCTAGGCGGAGGACTTCTTCCATGTCGGTCAAGATGCGAGCTGATTCTGTGCAGACCTGCAACGAAGAAATGGAATCAGTCAGTGGATTACTCACACATCCGGTGAGACCCAGTGAAGCAATGAGCAAAGATGCTGTGGCAAGACGCGTGTTCATGACTCAATCGTAGGGCGCTCACGTCCCCGAGCGCTGTGAAGAGGCTTCCAAACCGCTGTGAGGCCGAGAACTGCAAACACGAGGCTGTCTCAGCGCGGTAATCCGGCTTGGGTACAGTCGGCTGTTGCGCCGCCGGAGAGTGGCTGGCTCGCTACGCGTCGATCGTCAGTGACGGACTCAAGGATCGCGAAACACATGGGTACATGATTCCCACCGCATCCTTATCCTCGTCGCTCATCACCGAGTCCAGGTGCTCTGGTGTTCCCTCAAGAACCCGAACCTCACACGTGCCACAGACGCCTCGGTTGCACGAGGCCGGGACTGTCACTCCCGACCTGGCGAGAGCACCAATGATGGTCTCTTCCGCATGCACAACCACCGAAACCCCGGTAGCCGATGCGACCAGGTTGAAAGATTGACCAGCCCGTCCAGAGGCGCGAGTCTTTGGTTCGAAACGTTCCACGTGAAGACGCTTGGCCGGCACAATTCGCTCGAGCTCGTCAAGTACCTGCCCTGATCCACACGCGTACACCTCTGCTGCGGGGTCGACCACGCTTGCAAGCACGGGCCTGGAGCCACGCTCACTCGTGGCCCACAGCGTCACTCGCTCGCCGTAGAGCCGGACCATTTCTTCACCGAAGAGCATCTCGTCAGTCGATCGCGCAACATACAAGAGTGTCCATTCCCGACCCGCGGGGACGCTATGGAGCATCGACCGTATTGGCGTAATTCCAATTCCTGTCGCGATGAATTGGTAGCGATGTGCCGGTTTCAAGGGAAAGTGATTGCGAGGGAAGTCACACAGGATTTCGTCACCCACGTGAAGGTTCTCGTGAATCCACGAGCTTCCACCTCCAGGGCCACCGGTGTTTTTGACACCAATCAGCAAGGTCGTCTGCTCCGCAGGATCACCAGCCAGAGAGTATTGGCGCTCGAGACCGTTGCCCAGGTGAAGAGTGAGGTGAGCACCAGCTTCCCATTCGAGCTCGAGACTGGTGTCTACCGGAGTCAGGGTGACCTCCGCAATGCCTGCGCCCAGGTTGGTGCGGTCCACCACTCGGGCTCGAAAACCAGTGACGGCGGAGGGAACGCCCTCACCGAGGACTGCAGCGCGGGCTGGAGCCGGGTTAACCCTCGGAGGGGGCTTTTCGCGGCCGGCGATGATAAAGCGCACCACGGCAGCGAGGGTGGCGGTGGTGATGAGAATCAGGGACACCGCCGTGTACCAGGGGGTGCCAACATCAGTCCCCACGAGAGCTGAGTGCAACGCGACGAGCACGAGCACTCCGTAGCTCGAGAGGTGAACCACTTTCCAGAGCGCCTCGGGCAGCCATTTCGCCAGCACAGCGGTGAGCTGAATGCTCACCAGTAGCCAGAACGCGACAACCCCCAGCGCAACAGCAAGTGGCTCAAATGAGGTCGAGAAGGGAATGAGGACATCCGCCCACCCGAAGTCGATGTAATCGTCAAGAACCAGTGTCACGATGTGGAGGGCGACCATCGCCATCGCCAAACCGGATATGAAACGATGGGTGATTTTCAGCCACTCAGGATTATCCGCTCCGCGAAGAATCCGGGTCTTCAAGAGAATCCCCCAGACGGCGGTCAGCGTGAGCAGCACCCAGCCAACCATCGCGCTGGCACGAGTAAGGAACCACCAAATTTGTGGATTGCTAAAATCAAGCATCCGCCACCGGCCATTCAGGGGATGTGACCCACTCCCCCGAAACGAGCAAGCACCCAGCCTCAAATTGGTGCCGTCTCGCTAAATCGAGAAGGGCTCGATGCCCATCAACGAAGGCAACCTTTGTCCACATCTCGGCGTCCGCCGCGGTGGATGCCACGACAGTGGCCTGAATGGTGTCCGAAACCGTGCTCTTGAGCGTTCGTGGGCTAATCATGTGGTGAGTCTCTAGAGAACCAGAGGTGAAGCGACGTTTTGTCACTGTCGAGGTCGCGACTCCAGAATCCACGACTGCTATGACACTGAGCTGTTGGGCGGTCGCGAGGGGGTTCTCGATGGCTAGGCGCCACGAATCCCCACGGGGTGAAAAGCCGCTGACACGAAGGTCGCCTCCGACGTCGACGAGGACCCCTAAGGCGCCGGCTTCTTGGGCGATGCGCACGGTCATGTCGGCCGCAAGACCTTTTCCTACGCCGCCGGAGTCCATCATGGTGCCAAGCGGGAGTGTGATGGTGCCGGACCCGATCTCAACCCTGCCCAGATCCCCTCGAGACCGCGCCGCTTCATGAACCCGAGTGGTGAGTTCGGGGTTCACCAGGGAGGTCGCATATCCCTCGTCCACCAGTGCAGGGAGAAGTGTCGGATCAAAAGCACCCCTGGTCAGTTCATGGCCCCGCTGCATCGCATGAACAAGTTCCTGCGTCTCGCGCGACACAGGGTGCGCAATCCCAGGATTCATGTTCATCACAGAGAGTTCGGAGAAATCGAGGAAGCGACTCCATCGATGCTCGAGCGATCTCAGCACCTCGAAAAGCTGCCCTGGAAGCTCGGGCATGCCACCAATCGTGAGAATTTTGGCGCGCGTGCCCATAATCTTGCCCTCCGCCCCGAACGATCGAGGGCCTGAGCCCTCAGAAAACAGAACGGAGTGGAGGGCCGAGGCCACCGGGTCAACAAGCAATGAGGGGTTGGCCATCACCTAGGAACCCGCCGTGACTGCGTCCACGGGTGCGGGAGCAGGTGCAGGTGCTGGTGCTGGAGCTGGTGCAGGTGCAGCAGCCTGAGCAGGGGCGGCAGTCTGAGAGGGAGCAGGTGCGGGCGCGGCCGTCTGAAGAGGCGCCGACGCTGCAGGCTCTGGTTGGGCAGCGGTTCCTGAAGTCGCAGGTGCTTCGACCGGAGGCATCAAAGCCGCCACTTCAGCGCGGACCTGGGTCTGGACTGCTTGAGCGATTGCTTCTTCGAGCGCAGCCGCCTGGGCCGCGCGCTCCTGCTGTTGGACATCGGCAGCACTAGCCTGAGAGCTCAATAGGCCCGTCAGCCCGACAACGGCAACCGATGTCGCAAAGGTAAAGAACTGGCGGGTCACGAAGCCCGCTGGACCGTTAGTCATCGTCATCCTCGTAATCGTCATCCTCGTAGTCGTCCTCGCCTGCCTCTTCGTCGTCCTCGTTGTCGTCGCTCTCGTCGTCATCATCGCTCTCCGAATAGGACGATCCGCTAGAGGTGGCGTCAACTGGTGCTGACACCACCGGTGCAACGCGCGCGCTCGGCGTGGACAATTGGGGGGCGTCTTGGACATTCGAGCTGACCGCGCCTGAGGGAGCGCCCGCCCCTGAGCTTGGGACCGGTTCTGGGGCTACCTCGGAGGGTATGACCACAGTGGTTCCCGTGGGGTCGGGGAGCAGGACGTCGCTGGCCTCAATGAGGGGCGACGGGTTGGTGTCGACCAACGCCTGAGTGTTGGCAACGACCGCGGCTGAGCCGGTTCCAAGAATGCCGATGATTCCTAAACCAATGAGCAAGTTGTTTGACATGCTTGAAGGCTATGGTCCCAGTGTCCAAGGAATAGAGGAGCAATTTCCAAGAAACATCCAAGATTTCGGTAACCCCCGGCCGGGAGACCACTAGGGGAATCGGCAAAACCTGACAACACGAGAGAATAGGCGCGTGAAGGTTCTTCTCATCGAGGATGACCCGGCGATTGCGGGAGCAATACTCGACGCGCTCGAAGCCGTCTCGTGGAGCGTCGTCGGGGCACGCTCCGGCCACGATGGGCTGGAGCTCTTGGCCCAGGGTGGCTGGGACATTGTGCTGCTCGACCTCGGATTGCCCGATCTCGATGGCACCGATGTCGCACGGGCGGCGCGCGAAACCACCAACACGCCCATTATCGTAATCAGCGCCCGCGGCGATGAGGCGGATCGAGTGTTGGCCCTCGAGTTGGGTGCGGACGACTACCTTGTGAAGCCCTTTGGTATGCGGGAACTCCTCGCCCGGATGCGCGCGGTCCATCGAAGGGTGTCAACCACCCAGGCGCCCGATGAGCAATCCGTCATGTCCTTGGGCGACTTAAGGGTTGACACGAGGCAACGGCGCGCGCACCTCGGGCCCAACGAACTGCTGCTCACCCCGAAAGAGTTCGACGTTCTCGCCTACTTGGCTGCAGACCCCGACACGGCTCACCGTCGGGAGACCATCCTGCGCGACGTCTGGGACATGAATTGGTACGGGAGCACAAAAACCTTAGACGCACACGTTGCATCACTGCGAAAGAAGCTAGGTAATCCCGACTGGATTCAATCCGTCCGTGGAGTGGGGTTCCGACTCCATCAACCACAATGAGGCGACTGCTCCTTGCCAGTTTTCTGGGAATCGTGCTCGTTGCTTTGGCAGCTTCTACCCTCCCTTTCGCCAGTTTTATCCAGGGAGTTGAACGCGACCGCCTGCTTACCGGACTGGAGCGAGACGCTTTTGTCCTCGCCGGCCGAGCCGAGGAAGCGCTGGAGTCACTCACCCCGTCAGACCTGAGTCCTGTGCGGGAGCTGGCCAGTGAGTATCGAGAGGCCGGTGGAGCGCGAGTGGTCATTGTCGACCGCGCTGGCGTTGCCGTGGTCACTAATGACCCCGAAGAAAACCGCGTTGGGATCAGCTACGCGAATCGCCCAGAATTCATGACGGCCCTAGCGGGCTCAGTGGCGACCGGAGAGCGATTTTCCGACACCCTGAACCTCACACTGGTCTACGTCGCCGTCCCAGTTTTTAGTGGCGACAGGGTCCTGGGGGCCGTGCGTCTCACCTTTGAGAAAGCTGCCATCGACAAGGAAGTGACCCGTCAACTCTCTGGAATCGGGTTGGTGGCGTTGACTACCCTGCTCCTCGGAGCGATCCTGGCGCTCATCTTGTCGAGAAGCCTGGCCCGGGGGCTCAAGGAGCTCGATGAGGCAGCGTCCGCTATCTCTCGTGGTGAGCTCACCGCCCGAGCCAGAGAAGACGTTGGACCGAGCGACATCCGGGCACTCGCTCAGGCGTTCAACACAATGGCCGCTCGCGTCGGTTTACTGGTCGAGGAGCAAAAACGTTTTGCTTCCGATGCCTCCCATCAGCTGAGAACGCCGCTCACCGCGATGATGTTGCGGCTCGAGGGCTTGCGAGCGTCGCTTGCCCCGACCCCGAAGACGGAAGAGCGCTTCGATGCGATTGAGGCAGAGGTGGTTCGCCTTACGCGACTCATCGATGGTCTTCTCGCTCTAGGACGTTCTGGAGCAGATGGTGGAGGACGAGAGAGTGTCGATGCTTCTGCCATCTGCGCCGAAAGGGTCGCTAGTTGGCACAGCCTCGCCGAGGAGGCGGGGAAACACGTGAGGGCCGATATCGAACCCGGGCTAGCCGTGCTGGCAGTGCCCACAGCCGTTGAACAAATCCTTGATGTTTTCCTCGACAATGCTCTGGCACTGGAGCCAGCAGGCGGCACCGTTCGTGTGATTCTGCAGAGGGCGCAGGACATAATCACTCTCACCGTTGAAGACTCCGGCCCGGGGCTCTCGTCAGAGCATGAAAAGCGCGCATTCGACCGGTTTTGGCGCGGGCCTAACGACTACCAGGGAACTGGGCTGGGTCTTGCGATTGCCCAGCAGTTTGCTTCCCGGAGCCAAGCCGAGCTGACGCTCACAAACCGACCGGGTGACGGAGCTGTAGCACAGGCCGCTTTTCGAGCGGCGAATCCTTAGGTAAGGCAGTCATCGGCCCTCGATCAGGGTGTGGTGAGCTCTAGCGCAGCCTTAACGAGCACTGGGGTTGGTGACCGTGGTCACCAACCCCAGTGGCTGAGCGAACTAAGACAGCAGGGCTGCCGCATCCACACTGGAGGGCACCAAGACAGCGTCAATGACGTGAATTACGCCATTAGAAGCCTTGATGTCGGTGGCAATGACGTGGGCCGAATCGTTCACGACAACGCCATCGCCAACGACGACTGCGATGGTGGAACCCTCGACAGTGGCAACGTCACCAGTGGCGACATCAGCGGCAAGCACGGCACCGCTGACAACGTGGTAGGTGAGGACCTTGACCAGGGCAGCACGATTTTCTTCCTTCAACAGGGCGTCAACCAGGCCAGCAGGAAGCGCTGCGAAAGCGTCATCGTTGGGAGCGAAAACAGTGAATGGTCCAGCACCCTGAAGGGTCTCAACCAGACCAGCGGCGGTTGCTGCCGCCAGTAAAGTGCCAAACGAGCCCGCACCGGTTGCTACTGCGACAATGTCGCCTAGCTCTTGGCTGGTCTCGGTGGTGTTTGTGTCGCTCATGTATTTCTCCTTGTTGGCACACGGGAAAATCGTCATTTCTCGCGACGCGAGATGAGATCCCGAATGCTCTAGTCCTGACCGTAGTGGGCCGCGAGTCTGGGGAGCTGTGAGCCCTCACGCGCTGTGCAACGCCAATGGCGCTGACCATGACGGCCTAGACTCGGTAGCGCTCTCGTTTGGGGCATTGCTACAACCCGATTGGGGAAACCCCACCATGGCGTCGTCTCGTTCTCGATGGATTGGCCTGCTGTTCATTTCGCTGGCCATCTCACTGGTGATTATCGACGGAACAATCGTCAATACGATTTTTCCCGAGATCATCAGCGGGCTTGGTCTGACCTCCACAGAAGTGCAGTGGGTGCAAGAGAGCTACGTGCTGGTCTTTGCCGCGACACTTCTTATCTGGGGATCGTTAGCTGACCGCTTTGGCCGCCGGCTGGTATTGCTCAGTGGAATCGTGATTTTTGTGGCGGCATCGGTCTGGGCGGGGTCCGCCGATAGCGCCGAGAGCCTCATTCTTGCTCGCGTGATTCAGGGATTCGGTGGTGCCATGGTGCTGCCGACGACGCTCTCGCTCGTGAACGCAAACTTCCAGGGCAGGGAGCGCGGTATTGCCTTTGCCGTGTGGGGCTCCACCATCGGTGGCATGGTGGCTGTGGGTCCTGTCCTTGGCGGGTGGCTAGCGACCGATTTCACGTGGCGATGGGCGTTTCTCATTAACGTTCCACTGGGACTCCTGATTTTTGGAG
>Ga0208788_1001302_pt1 | contig 12127 bp, 11 predicted proteins | sample Wag4_2014_7_11_3_FD_187363 | JGI IMG/M metagenome (GOLD analysis project Ga0208788, IMG submission 187363) | Fresh water mixed with fracking chemicals microbial communities from Ohio, USA - Utica-2 Time Series FC 2014_7_11 (SPAdes) (version 2) ... | reverse complement strand
CATCGAGCCTGCAGCGCTGGTGGTGGCAGGGCTGATCGCCACCGTCTGCGTGCCAGCGTTGTAGGTGAGCGGTGCCGTGGCAGCCACCACACCAGCAGGGCCTGTAGCGCCAGTGGCACCGGCTGGTCCCTGAGGACCGGTGTTGCCAGTGTCGCCCTTCGGCCCTTGAGGCCCAGTTGCACCGGTGGGACCTGCCGGGCCCGTGTCGCCGGTGTCACCTTTCAGACCTTGCGGACCCTGCGGGCCCGTCGCACCAGCAGGCCCTGCAGCGCCCGCAGGGCCTGTAGCGCCAGTGGCACCAGTCGCGCCAGCAGGGCCGATCAAACTCACACCAACCGGCCAAGTTCCTCCAGCCTTCGGTCCGTAGATGATCGACGCGGCGGTGTTGATGAAAAAATCACCGTTGGCGCCAACGCCAGCTCCAGGTGCACTCGTGCCACTCAGCAGTGTGCGGCCATCCACTCCAGCAGCACCAGCAGGCCCTGCTGGCCCTTGCTGACCCTGTGCAATGTTGAACACCACTGCTCCCCACGCCCCAGCAGCCTTCGGGCCGTAGATGTCGCCGTTGCTGGTGTTCAGGTAGAAATCACCGTTGATGCCAACACCAGCACCGGGCACGCCAGCACCCTGACGCCATGCTGCACCAACACCAGCTGGACCGGTTGCACCAGCAGGCCCCGGTGGCCCTGGTGTTACGACCTTGATCACTGTTGGGCAGGTCATGGATCCCTCCGTGTAGTGCGCAGCGCAACGGTCACCGGACCGGTCGCCAGGCAGTGGTCATCAGCAGCGACATTCCCGGGTGCGACCATCAGGCAGTCGTAGCGATAGCTCTTGTTGGTGCGCAGGGTGTTGACGATCGCCTCGGGCAGGATCAACCGCACAATGCCTCCAGCAGGGTTCAGATCCACCGTCACTGGGTAGAGCGTGCGGCCCTTCTCATCGCTGACGGTCGCGTTCACGTCCCAGCCGGTGAACGGCCATGCCGTTGTTGCGGCACTGTCGCTGAACAGCCGCAGCTCCAGCAGGGCATCGAGGCCCTGCTCCATCTCCCAGACGTGGCCGTCAACCCATGCCATGCCTCAGGTTTCCGGCTTGTCAGCCTTCACCCGCGCGCGCTTCGGGGCCCGCAGCTCGGTCTCCTGCTGCAGCTGCAGCGGTGGGGCGGGCACAGCCGGGCGATCGCCCATCACCCGTTGCATCTGCTCCGGTGTCATGCCGGGCATCGTTGCGATACTCATGGCTGCGCATCAAAGATTGAAGGGCTGCCCCGTAGGACAGCCCAGAGAGAGCGATCAGGCTCAGGCGTACTGCAGGCTGATCGTGTTGGTACCGGCCGGTACGGCGAGCCCGTTGGTGACGGTGCCAGTCGCCGAAGCGCTGGTCACGTTTGCGTTCTCCTTCGCGAAGCTGATCGTGGTGGCAGTCTTCGCGGTGATCGTGAAGACGCCATCGAAGACTGCGTTGCTGCAGAAGATCGTCACAACCTCACCCACCAGAAGCGAGTGGGTGCCAACGGTAACGGTGGCTACGTTGTCGGTCAGAGCGACATTCGTGACCGTCAGGGTGCCGCTGCCGGGGATCAGGCGAACGGCCGTCACGCGCACATCACCGGCGACATCGGGGTTCGGCGCCTTGCGGCACAGATCACCCACGACAGCACCAGAGAGCGGAATCTCCTGGATGCCGGGGGCAAGGGTCACCGTGCCAATGGTGGCGTAGGTCGACGGGGTGGTCGAACCTTCGGGAACGTGAGCCGCCTGGACGATGTAGCCGCCAGCGGAAGTGCTGGATTGGCCGTGGGCCACCAGCTTGAACACATCCTGTGCTTCCAGGCGGGTGTTGAGGATCAGCTCAGCACCGGTGCGGGTGGCCGCAGCGCGACCACGAGCACCAGCAGCGACGGCGCCCACCAGGACGGTGGCGGCGTCGATCGTGTAGCCCCTTCGGGGGGCGAGACCAGTAGAACGTGCCATTGGGTTACCTCAGGTGAATCAGGGGATCAGGCCACCACGGCCGCGTCGGTGACGCCGTGCAGTCGAGCTGCAGAGCGGCCGTTGTAGACAGCCATGCCGCAGTACCACTCGATGCGGGTGCGATCGACAGGTGCATCAGGCACTTCACCCAGAGCACGAACGGAAGGACCGAACTGCCCACGAGCGCGACCTTGAATGGCAGTGGTGAGCAGGTCACCCATCGCCACGCAGTAGATCGAGGTGCTCGAGCTGGTTTCAGTGAACGGCTGGATCAGCTGGTTTTGAGCGTTGACGTCGGTGACGATGATCGGCACATCGCCGTACTGCGTCACGCGACGGCCGAAGCTGTCGAGCTCGTAGTTGATGAAACCACCGATGCTGGAGTTACGGCTGGCGGTATTGAGCCGGCGCCGCATCTTCTTGTTCATGATCAGCACCTTGTTGCCGCCGAGAGCGTCAACAGCGTCGATCAGTTCATCCAGCGCGGACAGCGAGAGAGCACCACCCATGCTGATCGCCTGGGAGCTGCCGGTATTGATGCGGCGCTTCAGACCATCAAAGGCACGGGGGTTGAGGGTTTCATCACCGTTGATGAAATGATCCTCAAAGGTCATCCGCATCGAGGTGACCTTCATGCGCACCTGATCGCCGACGGTGTCGGGACCACGCATGTCGATGATGCTGGTGTCGACGTCAACTTCAGCACCGAGCACCTTGAGACGCTCGGACTGGGGGTTGAGGATGCCGTAGGAAGCATCGAGGGTTTCGTTGATACCACGGAATCCCACGCTGGGGAGCTCCTGTTCAACGTCGTAGAACACGCCTTCACCTTCCACATCCTGGAAGGGGATGACGCGCATCAGCTCGCCTTCAGCGAGTTCACGAATGACAGCGAGGCGTGCGGGGTCGCGTTCGGACTTGGCCGCCTCCAGAAGGGTAAGGCCCATCGAAGTATCGGGGGGAAGGGTTGATGAAGGTGTGCGGCGTCACGCCTGTGCCGGGGAGGCATCGCGCCTCCCTGTTGTCTGAAGCTGCCGGCAGCGGTTAAGCCGTTCGGCGTTTGGCACCGAAGCTGCTGCGGAACAGTTCGCTGGTCGTCACCTTGTTCAGATCAGCGGTGCTGCTGACGCGGCCATCACGTCCGACCCTGGCACCACCACCAGCGCCGTATTCCGGCTGGAAGTGCATCCCGTGAACAGGATCTTTGCGCAGCCGGCTGAAGTATTCGCGTGGTGTGAGCCGTTTGCCGGATTCCTCATCCAGCACAGGGTCACCATCACGATCGACGATGTAGAGACCGGTTTTATCCTTGGCAAAGGATGATCCGAAGACCTGCCAGATGTAGTCAAACGGCGTGCGGCCATCGATCGTCGATGCTTCGGTGCTGCCTTTGGCTGCCAAGAACTCACGCTCGGTTTCAAGCCGTAGTGCTTCGCGTTCTGCAGCGGAGGTCTTCTGCTGCAGTTCACCGGTGAGCCGTTGGAGCTGCTCCTGGAACTTGCGCTCCTGTTCCTTCAGCCTGAGTTCAGCCTGCTGCTCAATCAGCTGTCGCTGCTGCTCGGCGGCTTGCGCCTTGGCGACAGCATCCTCAACGGCTTTAGGGTTGGTCTGGCCCAGTTCACGGAGCTGCGCTTCGAGCTGCTTGCGTTGGGATTCCTCGCGGCGGCGCTGCTCGCGTTCCTTGGCCAGTGCGCCCTTCAGGCGTTCCAGGTCGTCGCCACCAGCGGCAGAGGTGGTTGTGGTGTCGTCGTCTTGGATGATGTCGTCGGTGGTGGGTTGTTGATCGGACATTGGCTTCACGCCTCAGTGCCCTTGAGCTTTCCGCTTGCTCAACTTGATCCGTTGTGATGCAATGCGCAGCTGCGCTGCTTCCACCAGGTGTGCAATGGGATCGTCGTTTGTGATCGGTTCAGTGTGCGCTGGCGGTGGCGTGGTGGTCATGGTCAAGCGAGCGTGGTGATGCTGGTGGGTGGGTTGAAGGATTCGCCGGAGTAGAGCGCACGACCTGGCGTGAGTCGGATGCCTTTGACCTTGTAGTTTTTATCAATAGTGTCGTACGTGTAGATCGGACCGCTGACCCGAGAGTAAACGACTAATGGTGCGCCAGTCATTCGATCTTTTGCTGCGGTAGCGACTCGTGAACCATTGAAATAAATGCTCAGGCTTTGCTCAGTGCACACCAGAGCAACGTGCCGCATGAGCTGTTGGTCTGACATCGACTGATCAACTTCCTGCTCAATGTCAACATAGGTGCCGCCAGGTCCGTACGTGAAGACGTCGTATCCGTAATAAGGCACAATCTTATCCACTCCATTCTCCGTTAATGAAACCACGCCAAGATAAAAGTCGAAGGTCAGATCAAAACTGGTATAGCCATTGTCATCTGGCAACGTGTAGAGCTGCAACTGCACGGTTGTGATTCTGCGTTCGTCAATCTCGTCAATCGGTGCTGCTCCCCCAATGAAGAACTCAAACGTGAACTGCCGCAACAGTGCATCTGAAATCGTGTCTGGTCTTGTGTCGTATCGCAGGGTGGAACCGTAGAGAATTGCCAAGGCAGCATCAGCACCTTGTCCGACGTAAACCACCGTGCCTTCGCCCGTGGTGAATGGCCTTTGCGGCAGCCCCCTGACGATCGTTTGGTATCCGCCTAGGTTGCTGTCATAGGGACCGCTCGGCACCAACAAAAGCCCACTGGCGCCACCACCCACTGCTGCAGGTTCCGGCATCCGCCAGTTCCTGCTGTCAGCGCCAAACTTCGCAAACTGTGGTTTGGGTTGCAACGCGACAGGTTTCTTCTGCTGCTCTTGTGCATCCTGCAGCTGGCGTCGTCTGGAGAGAATCCGTGCCTTGACCGTTTCGAGGATCTCCCACGGCACCCATTCCAGATCAACGTTGGTCGTCATGGTTTGGTGCCAACTGTGATGCTGAAACTACGCGTCTGACCCGACGCTAGAACCTGTGGCGCGTCATACAACCGAACAGCGTAAGGCTTGGTCCTGGTGGTGCCTACCTTGATGATCATGGCATCGAAGCTGAAGCCTGCACCACTGGCTGGTCCGAACTGCCCGGTGAGCGGTGTGGATTCAACCCGCCCAGTGGTTGCATTGAAGGTGCCAGCAGCGATTGATCCAGTCACTGCCTGGTAGCCACCCGCTGCTGCTAGTTCGACAGCTTCCCATTGTGCGATGGTGCTGGCGATGGTGAGGTTGCCCTTGGTGGCCAAGAACACTTTGTAGGACTGACCATTGAGCAGCAGACCATGCTGAAACTCAAGCTCGCCCTGTGTGATGACGAAAGACATACCCAGCTCTTTACTGGTTCAGCTTTCCAGAAGATGTGCAGGCAACAGCTTTGTTATTCATTGGGGAACGGTGCAGATGGTGGCGTAAAGCTAGCCGTATACCGCGCAACGCCCACAGTAATACGTAGTTCATCAATGTAACCGCTAAAAAACTCCACATAGGCACTTGAGTCTGCTGCAACTCTGAAGGCATTATCACCAATGCTGGCAGTGCTCGTGTAGGTAGTGGCAGACTGCACACCATTCAAGAACACCCGTACCGTTCCACCGGATCTTGTGACCGCAGCGTGATGCCACACGTTATCTGCAAATGGGGCGCTTTGGCACCTGTCGTTACCGTCATACCAAGTAAGCGTATTGTCATAGACGTAGAAAGTATTGTCGTACGTGCCAGGCACCATGCTTATGATTGGTCGATACCCTGCTCCGTCAGTCGTATAGATCCAGCACTCAACAGTAAAGTCAGCCACGCTTATCTCCATTCCGCCTGCCGAGATCAGCAATGACGAATCAGCACCATTAAACGCTCCAGACGCTCCGCTGTACTTCGATTGCGCTGTGCTAATCATTGCACTGCCTTCGGCCGTAATCGGCAGACTGTTAGCGCTGCTATCAACAAATGTAGTGCTTTCATTGGTGCCATCCATGTGTAAAAGCAGTGAAACGCTTGCAATGTACTGATCACTGAAACCATCTTCTGCCACAACACCCGTCGACAGGCTGAACGTCTCGGTCGGCAGCAACAACGGATACTCGTAGTCGATCACCACTGCCACGCTGCCAGTGAACAGCTCATGCCGTTCTGACTCGAGGAACGGACCGATCGGCTCGGTGTTGTTCTGCGTGCTACGGAATGAATCAGCACCATCCACCGGCAGTGCAGCAAGCGCTGCTGCAACGCTGGCCGGGTTCGCCGGATTGAACCCTGCAGGAATCGCGATGCTGTTCGCCTTGCTTGCCACACCCTCCACTGGTGTCGGCGCTGCATTCAATCCAGCCGTTGAGACCGGCAACCGTAGCCAGCTGCTGGCCGGCCTGGTCGCGCCCACGTAACCCGTCACACCCACCAGGCTGAGATCCGAGCTAATCACCAGACCATTGGCATCCCATGCGTAACTGGTGGCATCCATGAGGAACGCACCCTCGATGCCTGCAGTGCGCACGTAGATCGCAGCAAGGTCGCGGGTTGGTACCTCGCCAAACCCTGTCACGATGTTGTAGCCGTAGGCATGACCAAACTCCAGCCCGATGCTGGTGCGGCCAAACTCCTCCGCCGCATTATCGGCGTTGCCAGGCTTGAGCGAGCGGATCAGTTCAGTCATCAGCCGTACTCGAACATGTCATCTGGTGAGAATGGCATCGTGTAGTTCGCCACAGTTGCAACGACACCATTCGGTGTATCGCTGAAACTGATGCTGCCTTGAAATCGGCGTTGATCACCGTTGCCCATCGTCACCTCAGTGCGGCTGATGGACTGATTGCTTGCCTTGGATGGTACCGGTGCGCGGCCGATGCTGAACTGCACCTCACTACCCTGAAACATCAGCGGAGTCATGCTGTTCACTGATGCTGCGATGTAGGCGCCACCAGATACTGGATCAGCTGCAAACTGCTGCGTCTGCTCCATCTGCCGCGCAAACGCCTGCTGGCCATCCTGCGTCAACCCGTACGCTATCCAAGTGCTGGTGATCGTGCGTGTCGTCTCGCGACCATCTGCTGACAGGCTGCTGTCATACTTCTGCTCACGTTCGGTTGACACAATCAAACTGGTGCCGGGTGCATAATCTTTGTAGCTTGGAACATTCAACCCACCAGCAAACTCTGCAAGCGTGATCTCCACCTTGGTTGTTTCCTTGAGTAGCTCGGGGCCTTCTGTCGTCACCTTGTAGACGTACTCTGTCGTGCTCTTGGTGATGGCATCACCGGATGGCAGGCCCAAGCCGCGACTGAGACGATCGGTCACCAATGCGCCATTCACTGATGCCAGCGTGGTGCGCTTGGTCTCAACCTTTCTGAGTGCTACATCGGTTTCCTGGATGTCGCCTGCAGCGTCCAGGTAGCGGAATACGCCAAACGTTGTCACCGTCTCGCTGGTGTCAGTGCTGGTCAAAGCTACCGATGCCTGCACACCAGCAGTGTTGGTGTACCGAATCGTGATGGTACGAGGCGTTGAGATCGTCTTTGATGAACTCCAGTCGGTCATACGCTGCCTCCTGGTATCACGTATTGCCCCGTGTTTGGATCAATGTATCCGCTACCAGTGCCGGTATAGGATGGCGGCACAGTCTGCGGTCGCACTGCTGCGCGGTAGTTCACCACGTACTCATCAGGCGGTTCAGCACCACCAGTCACAGGTTCCAGGCTGTAGAAGTTCGCAGTCGTCAGCACTGGCCCAACTTTGTCGTCGTAGAAGTTGATCGGTTTCACCTGCAGCTTCCCATTCGGCAGGATGCGCCCATAGCATGACTCTGAGCGGATCAGGTCACCAATCACCTGCACATAACCAGGTGACAGGTCGATCGATCCTCGCAGGAAACGAAACAACAGCTCGCGGTTCATGTTTGCTGGTGCCAGCTGCATGCCAATCTTCTGCAGACAGAACTCCAACACCTTCTGCGCATAGATCGGCTTTGGTGCCAATACCTGCTGCTCTGGTGTCAGATTGTCCCACTCTGGCGGCAGATACTGGTAGTACCAGTATCGTTTCGCCTCTTTCAGATCCTGCATCAACGTTAACCTGCAGCCTACTTCAATCTCACTGCGATCATCCAATGGTTGCGGCAGTGCACGAATCACATACAACGGCTTGGGGAATCGAGTGATCACGCCAAGCTGCGGACGCACCACAATCAGGTTCACCGCTGTGCCACGTGGTGGGTTTACGATGCCCTTCATCACCAACCGGCCCTGGGTCATAATCAGACCAGTGCCGTCGCTGATGTGATTGTTGCTCAGATCACCGCTGATGCACACTCCCAGATCGGTGGCAATGGTGGCGCGAAAATCAACCGTCATTACCGGATCTCCTTCAGCTCAACGGTCACGATGAATCGCGTCACCCGTGCGCCATTCACAATCACCGGCACCTGTTCAATCACCGGTGGCGAGATCGGCCAGTAGGTGCCAACTGCTGGCGTGCTGCTGATCTGCCCTTCGTACCACGACCGCACCGTGGCACCAGCGCCTGCCGTGTGTGTCCAGCCCTGCACACGCCGCACGCGGCTCGGCACCAATGGCCCACGAATCACGTGAACACCAGCAGCGGATAGCTCAACCTGCGGACCTTCGTCGTAACCATCAAGCGCACCGATCAGATTCAGCGTGGTGGTGCCAAGCGTGAAGGTGCCGTATGTGCTGTCGTTGTCCTCAAGCTGCTGTCCTACTTCCTGCTCTCGCAGCATCACAGTGAGCTGCTGCGCTGCATCCACCAGCTCGAACTGCACGCCAACCATCGCGCCAGCTGCTGATGGTGTCGGCGGTTCAGTGAACCACGCTGCGACATTGCTCCATGTCATCCCGCGCAACGTGCCGCTGCAGGCAACGGTGGTGCCAACCGACAGGGAAATCATCGTGTCAGGTTCAGCCAGTCGTGCTGCCCGCCAGGTCGTGTAGATCCCGTCGAGCGTCAGCCATTCAGCTGGCGTCAGGATGGCCGACACCGGCCAGCGTCGTGCTGTGCGCCCTGTCAGCGCATCACCAGCGTGAGCAAAGGGCATCTCACGCAGTGCGCGGATCTGCAGGTTGCCGACGGTGATGCTCATCTCAGCAGCTGCCGCATCACTTGGCTGCCGGTTGCACCGGCCTTCATCTGCACGTGGACATCCCAGTTCTTGCGCACCAGTTCGCCCACCTCCTGCCGCAGCTTGCCGACCTCAACGGCCAGCTGTGCATTCACCGATGCTTGGCTGGCCATGATGCTGCCGCCTGGTACTGCTGCAGCGCCGCCGCGTGTTGGCAGCATGCCCTGTTCTTGCAGCCGCGCCGTGATGCCAGCAGGGATGACGGTACCGCTGGTGGGTGCACGCCAGATCGAGTTGGATGGTGCATTGATGAGCGAGAGGCGACCGGCCGACAGGAACGCTTCCTGTCCCAGTTCGTTGATGCGGTACTCACCACCAGCTTCAACCGGGCCACCCGTCCAGCGTGCACCAGGAAGCTGTGATGCACGCTGCAGCCACTCGTAGAACGTCTTCGCTGCAGCAGCAGCCTGCTGGGTGCTCGTAGCAACCACTGCCATCTGCTGCGCCAACGGTAGTGCTGCAATGCGCTCGGCGTAGGTCTTGGCACCTGACAGCCAGCCGGCAAAGTCCCGAGCACCCTGCGCTGCTTCCGGTGCTTTGTCGCCGGTGGTAGTGAACGCATCAGCGATGTTCCCAGCTGGTGTGACGGCACCACCGAGAGCGGTCTTGATTGCACCCGATGCAGTGGCCACAGCAGACTGATTGCGGCTGAGCTCAAGCGAACCATCAGCTGCGGTTCTGATCGCCATCCCGGTCTGCGCTGCTACATCACGGAGGCGCTGCTGTTCAATCGCACTGCTTGCTGTCACCCGGGCGACGTTGTTGGATGCATCACCCAGTGCACGCACGGCCACCAGGGAGCCGTCAGCTTCGATGCGGTACCCGGCCTGCGCTGCCTTGGCGCGTTCGCCATTGAGCGCCGTTTCACGTTGAATAGCAGCGATTGCCGCCTCGATCGGTTGGGTCTGCTGAAGGATTGAGACCTGATCCTCACGAATGCCAAGCTTGGCCTGCTCCAGCTGCAGCCGCGTGCTGGCAGCATCAATCTCGGCCTGGATGCCACCACGTTCGGCTTCGCTGAGCTTGAACTGTGCTTCCTCGAGCTTGAGCCGCTGCTCCTCGACGCTCAGGTCGGCTTCCAGCTTGGCCTTCTGCTGTGTGAGCTCAAGCATCCGCACCTCGAGCTGCTGCTGCTTCACCAGGCCCTGGTAGCGTGCCTCCAGTGCCTGGCGGTCAAGTTCCTGCAGCCGCTGTTTGATCTGGCCAATCTCAAGCTCTGAAGCGCCGCGCTTCTCGGCCTGCTGCAGCTCGTACTCGATGCCGGCCCTGGTAATGGCAATGCGTGATGATTCGAGCTCACCGAGCGCTCGAGCCTGACTGATCAGCTGCTGACCAACGGCGAGCTGCGCCTCCAGGTTGCGGACTGGTGCACTGCTGATGATCTGATTGAGCTCAGCTTCTGCCTTGGCAAGGTCCTCGGTGGCTTTTTTAGAGCGCTCCTTCTGTTCGGTGGATTGTGCTGTGGCTGCTGTTGCCTTCTGCGTCTGCGCAGTCAGGCTGCCAAGCTGATCCAACCTGACGTCAGTCAGCTTGATGTCAGCACCCAGCGCCTCTGCAGCGCGACGGTACGATGCCGCCAACTCGTCATTGCCGTTGTTTTCAGCTGCAGCAGCCAACGCCACAAACTGTTCACGCAGCGCCGTTGATTGCTTCTTTGCTGCATCAAGAGCAGTGGTTAGTTTTTCAATCTCTTCACGCTGCGCTGGATTGGGATCGCCGCCAGCACGTTGAACCTCGGCAAACAGTGCAGCTGCAGCATTTTGCGCAAGGGTGGACTGGGCCTGGAGGTTACCCAGTGCAACGTTAATGTTTTCGATCCCCTGTACGGTATTGGCATCGTCGATAGCACCCTTGAATGCTTGAGCAAGCGCTTTAACGGCCTCGATAACAGGCTTCAGAACAATCAGGCCTTTTTCACTGGCTTCCCAGAGCCGCTGAAGTGCATCAGCTGCAAAGTCACCAACGCCAGGGATGGCACGGATTGGCGCCAAGAGCGTTTCAGCGCTTATGCCTGAGTTTTGCAATGCACGTGCAAATGGACCATTGAGTGTGGTGAGTTCACCAACTTTGAGACCCGCCTGGTTGAGCGCTTGCGTTAGCTTTGCTTGTCCGTCTGCTGCAGCTTGTGAGATTTTTGTTGAATCAGCTGTGGCCGCGTTATAAGAAGCGACAGCTGCAACTACTCCACCGATCGCAAGTGCCAAAGGTGCGAGCGTGGCGGTCAAGCCAGCGATCTGTGCCTGAAGAGCACCGGTCTGAACCGACCCAGAGAATGCCAGCCATGCAGCCTTGGCAGCCGCCACATCTGCAACAAACTGCGCTTTAAGTGCTGTGCCAAGAGCAGTGACTGACTGAATCGCAGCAGCCCACTGGGTGCGAACCAGCTCAGTATTAAATGCAAGAACTGCCAGCTTAGCTGTAATGTATGCAGCTGGTAGACTCACCAGGGCAGCAATCAATGCCTGCAAAGGTGCTGGTATTGAACCAATAACATCAAGAAAGCCGCTGAAGGTATTGACTACTGAGGTGATGATTGGCGCCAACCCTTGGAAGGTTGCGACGGTAAGGTTGCTTAAGGTATTGTTTAACCGCTTTAGGCTGCCATCAATGGTATCAGTTGCTTTCTGTGATGCGTCAGCTGCAACACCAGCTGAGTTGGTTTGACGCTGCAGGTTGGCGTTGTATTTCTCCAGTCCATCATTCAGCAGAGGCATCAATGCAGTCTGCGCCTCGGTGCTGCCGGTCAGCCTGATAATCGATTCAGCACTTGCTGCTCCCTTGTCCACCAGCTGCTGCAGGAATCCGCCCAAGCCTTTTGCCTGAAGCGCTGCAGCATTCCACTCGATGCCAAGTTCGCTGGCGTACTGCGCTGCATCTTGGCTTGGCTTAAGGATTGATGCAATAGCTTGCTGAATGCCTGCAAACGTGCTGCCAGCTGGCACACCTTGAGCAGTGGCGGATGCAATAGCTGCGTTAAGTTCAGCCAAGCTGACGCCAGATGCACTAGCAGTTGGCGCTAGACGACCAATCTCTCTAGCGTATTCTCC
>Ga0208788_1001301_pt1 | contig 12131 bp, 5 predicted proteins | sample Wag4_2014_7_11_3_FD_187363 | JGI IMG/M metagenome (GOLD analysis project Ga0208788, IMG submission 187363) | Fresh water mixed with fracking chemicals microbial communities from Ohio, USA - Utica-2 Time Series FC 2014_7_11 (SPAdes) (version 2) ... | reverse complement strand
GCGCGAACAAGATGAACTAAGAAAGAGTTGTATTGCTCGTCGTCTATTCGTTCGGTGTCTAACAAGTCATAAAACACATACATCGTGTTGAAAAGCAGCAGACTAAAAAAGCGGCGGTCAAAATGACGGTCAGATTCTGGAAGTTTTGGAATTACTCGATCGATTGCTCTAGTGCTCCAAGCGTGAGCGTCGATCGTTAGTGCTTTTATGCGGCGATGTAACTGAGGGTTTTCAAGTGCGGTGGCAAGCACTTGCAGTCGAAATTCCCGGTCCTTCTGCATCGCTCCTGCTTGCGGTTTAGGTGAAAGTTGAGCAAATTCCTCAAGCGTGATCCTGCTTGCAGAATCAATCCACCCGTCAATCATTGATCGATAACGGAAAACAAATTCCTCGTACCAATCTCCGAGTACTACGGCAAGCAAACCGTCGCGGTCATCAAAGTACTTATAAATAAGTGGAACTGACACCTGCGCTTTCTCGGCTACCGAAGAAAGCCGCAAGCCGATAATTCCGTATTGATCAATTTCGGTTCTCGCGCACTTCAGGATTAACTCGCGCGTGGCCGGGTCACCATTGAATTTTTTCGCTGGCCTTACCACGTAGCGATTTTATGCGGGTGAAGAAACTTAAATGAGTTTTGTTCACTAATGGCTGAGCGAGAAAATCTACGCATGTTTAGCCGCAGGCATCTATCGCAAGCAATTGTGTTTTGTCTCTTGGTTGGCACGTTCGCAATGTTTTATCCCATTCGAAACGCAACTGAACAACTGAACAACAAGGAAGCGAATGCCTATGGGTCCTCAGATGCGAAGTATCTGAGCTTGGGCGACGGATTTTCTTGTGCCGTTACATCTTCTGGCGGTGTGAAGTGTTGGGGTCTGAATACGTCCAGCGAAGTTGGTAATGCGGGTGCGGGAAGTTACCCGTCGACTCCTGTGGATGTCACTGGACTGACAAGCGGTGTGTCCTCGGTTGCTTCTGGAAATAGCCATTCATGTGCTCTGACGACTCGCGGTGGTGTGAAGTGTTGGGGAAGCAATTCAAGCGGTCAACTCGGAGATAATTCTTTAACGAATCGAAGTACGCCTGTTGACGTTTCTGGATTGACCAGTGGCGTGTCAGCCGTCTCATCTGGCGGTTCGCATTCTTGTGCACTGACAACTAGCGGTGGTGTGAAGTGTTGGGGAAGCAATTCAAACGGCCAGTTAGGGGACAACACAACGACGAACTCACGATTGCCTGTCAACGTCTCTGGATTATCAAGTGGAGTGACGGCCATCTCACTAGGTAATGCGTATTCCTGTGCGCTCACATCTGCGGGTGGTGTGAAGTGCTGGGGTCATGCAACATATGGCCAAATCGGAAATGGAACTTTTGTTGACCAGAAGACTCCGGTTGATGTTGTTGGATTGACTAGTGGTGTTGACGAAATTGCAACGGGAACCTGGCATGCATGTGCACTGATGACGGCGGGAACAGTTAAGTGTTGGGGAATAAATGAATACAAACAAATCGCCAACAATGCAACTGCGTACTACAACTCGCCAGTTGAAATACCCAACTTGTCGGGTGTTTCTGGGATGGCGGCTGGAAGGTACACGAACTGTGTTATCAAAAATGGTGGTGTGCAGTGCTGGGGCGGTAATGGAGGAAAGCTTGGAAACAATTCAACGGTTGATTCCGCAACTCCAGTAGATGTTCATACATCTTCAAGTGACAGCACTCCACTAAGTGGAGTTTCGGGTATCGCTGCAGGTGAAAGTCACATTTGTGCATTGATGTCTTCTGGTGGTGTGAAGTGTTGGGGCTCGAATGGGTCAAGTCAGTTAGGTCGTGGAACAATGACTGTTCGAGAGACCACACCTGCAGATGTGTCGGTCTCAGAATTTAGTTTTGGTGCAGATACCACCGCACCTACGTTTTCTGCTGCAGCAGTGAACTCAGCGGGCACGCAGGTCATTGTCGGTTTCTCCGAAGTTCTATCAGCAACAGCACCTTCGGCGGGGTCTTTTTCTCTTGAGGTGAATGGGAGTTCGCGAACGCCAACAGCGCTAACCATCGCTGATTCAACAGTGGTGCTTACCACTTCTCCGGCAATTACCGCAGGGCAAACTGTCACGATTTCGTACACAGATCCCACTGCAGGAAATGATGCAAATGCCATTCAGGACTCTTCAGGAAATGATGCGTCGTCAATCGCGACAACATCAGTGAGCAATCACGTAATTACAAGCAATTTGTCTTTGCATGAATCACAAACTTGTGCGGTCACAAGCCTTGGTGGTGTGAAGTGTTGGGGAAGCGTTGGTCTAACAGATCGGCCATTAGGAGATGGAACATCTGCTTCAGGTAGCAGAACATTGGTTGATGTGGTTACTGCACCAGGCCAGCCATTGTTGAATGTGGCTGAAGTTTCGGTAGGAAATCAATTCGCGTGCGCCCTTACTACTGCTGGAGGTGTGAAGTGTTGGGGAAGAAATGCAAACCGTCAGCTTGGGGATGGGACTACCGACGATCGCCTGTCCGCCGTTGACGTTGTAACTTCAGCTTCTGACAGCACACCATTAACAGGTGCCGTTGCAATTGCATCAGGATTCTATGGGGCATGTGCATTGATGGCAAATGGCGGAGTCAAATGTTGGGGTACCAACTCATTTGGTCAACTTGGAAATGGCACGAATACGCATTCAACAACACCCGTCGATGTGGTCACTTCCTCGACAGACACTTCACCACTGCGCGGAGTTACGGCTTTAAGTGGTAGTACTACCCAAACAACGTGTGCGTTGATGTTTTCTGGTGGAGTGAAGTGTTGGGGGTTGAACGACAATCGCCAGCTAGGTGACGGAACTACTACCAATCGAAATGCTCCAGTAGATGTTCTTGCTGCGTCGGGGTCAACCACACCGATGAGTGGCGCGGTGTCTGTTTCATCTGGTGGACGACATACTTGTGCGCTCATTTCCGATCGCACCGTGAAGTGTTGGGGCACCAATGTTGAGGGCTATCTTGGAGACAATTCAATTACCACACGGCCTTACCCTGTTTCGGTAAGCGGATTAACGGGAGTAGCAGCAGTTACCGCCGGTTATCAACACACATGTGCTCTAAAGACAGATGGTGGTGTTGTGTGTTGGGGAAAGAACGAATACGACGAATTGGGAATTAGCACAGGTCCATTGGATCGAAGACGCACCATTCCGGTCAATGTGCGCACTAGCGCGAGCAACGCATCGCAACTCACCGGCGTGATAAAGATCTCTGCGGGCTATTACCACACGTGTGCGGTCATGTCCTCTGGGGGCATTAAATGCTGGGGGTATAACGGTTGGAGTCAACTCGGTGATGGTACGACAACAGTTGGGGCATCACCCGTTGACGTTGTTGTAGGGAGTGCAAGCTTTGGATCAGATACATCTGCGCCAAGCTTTTCTTCTGCTGCAATTAACACAGCTGGCACAACACTTACGTTGACGTATTCGGAAGCGTTGTCGGCAACCACTGCTGCTGGTTCTGATTTTGCTGTGACCGTTGGAGGTGTGTCGCGTTCGGTGAGCAGTGTTACAGTGTCTGGTTCGACGGTGGTGTTGACGTTGGCTTCTCCGGCTGTGGAGTCGGGTCAGTCGGTATCGGTTGCATATACGCAGCCGGCGGGATCGAATGCGGTGAAGGATTCTGCTGGAAATAAAGCGTCTTCGTTGTCGTCGACGAGTGTGACGAATAATTCGACGGTTGATACCAGCGGTCCTTCGTTTGTGTCTGCGGCAACAAACACTGCGGGTACCGAGATTACGTTGACGTATTCGGAGGCGTTGTCGGCTACGACTGCTGGTACTTCGGATTTCACTGTGTTGGTTGGTGGTGTGTCGCGTTCGGTGAGCAGTGTTGCCGTGTCGGGTTCGACGGTAGTGCTCACATTGTCGTCTGCTGTTGGTGCCGGTCAATCTGTTTCCGTGGCATATTCGCAGCCCGCCGGATCAAATGCGGTGAAAGATTCAGCGGGCAATAAAGCGGCCTCTCTTGCGGCTACTTCGGTAACGAATAATTCGACTGTGGATCAGACTGCGCCAACGTTGGTTTCTGCTTCAACAGATGTTGCTGGTCGAACAATTACTTTGACGTATTCGGAGACCTTGGGGGGAACGATGGCTTCGACGGGGGCATTCGCGGTGAGGGTTGGTGGTGTGTCGTGTTCGATAAATAGTGCTATTCGTTCGGGTTCGACGGTGGAGTTGACGCTGGCGTCGTGCTCGATTGCTTCTGGTCAGGAGGTAACAGTCGCATATACCGATCCGACGGGAGGTAATGACCCCTCTGCAGTGCAGGACTCTGCTGGAAACGATGCTGCAACACTGGCGGCTACTTCGGTGACGAATAATTCGACGGTTGATACCACTGTTCCTTCATTTATGTCTGCTGCGACAAATGCTGCGGGTACCACGATTACGTTGACTTATTCGGAGGCGTTGTCGGCTACAACTGCTGCGGGTTCTGATTTTGCTGTGACTGTTGGTGGTGTGTCGCGTTCGGTAAGCAGTGTTGCGGTGTCGGGTTCGACGGTGGTGCTGACGTTGTCGTCTGCTGTGGGTGCGGGTCAATCGGTGTCGGTTGCCTATACGGATCCGACGGGAAGTAATGACACAAATGCACTTCAGGATGCTGCTGGTAATGATGCTGCAACGTTGGCGGCTACTTCAGTGACGAATAATTCAACGGTGGATCAGTCTGTACCAACGTTTGTGTCTGCGGCGACAAATGCTGCTGGAACCACGATTACATTGACGTATTCGGAGGCGTTGTCGGCTACAACTGCTGCGGGTTCGGATTTCACTGTGTTGGTTGGTGGTGTGTCGCGTTCAGTGAGCAGTGTTGCGGTGTCTGGTTCGACGGTGGTGCTGACGTTGTCGTCTGCTGTTGGTGCGGGTCAATCGGTGTCGGTTGCATATACGGATCCGACTGGAGGTAATGACACGAATGCACTTCAGGATGCTGCTGGTAATGACGCTGCAACATTGGCAGCTACTTCGGTAAGAAACAATGTGTCAGCACCTACGCCTAGCGGAACGTCAACTTCAACAACCTCGACGAGTACCACTACAACCCTTGTAGCTGGACCAACAACTGGAACAACGACCACGACAACTACGCCTCGTCGGCCACGCTCGAGCACCACAACATTGGTGAATCGAACAACGACCACAATGCGTCCAACGACGACAATTGGTTCAACGACAACTACTAAGGTTTCAACCTCAACAAGTGCGACAACCGCCTTAACAAGTACGACAACAACATCATCAGTTGTTCCAGCCTCAATAACATCAGTTCCTTCTCGCGTTATTGAAACACTGCAACAAGCAGAAGCGCAGTTGAAAACTGTTCAAGCGCAAACCAGCATTGCAAACAACGATTTACGTGAAGCACAAATCAAGATGGGCGAGTCAATCGTTGCTGTCCTCGATCCAAGATCGGCACTTGTCGTCACGGTAAATGTGGCTGAAGAAAAAGTAGCGATTTTGAGTGCTGCCGGCGCTTCCGCAGAACAGATTGCGGCTGCGGTAAACCAATTGGAAAACTTGAAAATTGTAATTTCCCAGAATGTGTCGCTCTCAATTGAAAAAATTGCTGCAGCGCAAACGAAGCTCGCAGCAGTTTTATCCAACCCGGCTGCAACAGCTGAACAAGTTGCTGCAGCAAAGGCAGAACTGGTTGGTGCGCGTGTTCCAGATGTTGGAGTAGTCGCAAATATATTGAGCATTGCGAAGTCTGATGCACATTTGCAACCGGTCATCATTCCCGGTGTAGTTGATAATCCAGGAACAGGCAGAATTGTTTTGCTTGACGGTGCAGCCGCAAAGAACATCGAAATCACCAGAATCAATAGGACGTCATTGCGAATGACATCAACTGATGGATTTAGATTGGTTATTTCAACACGAGACAAAAATGGCGACCCAGTGCAATTCAATTCACGTGGTGGAATTGTTGTTAAACACGGCAACCTGATTTCTATTGCTGGTGAAGGTTTTGCCCCTGGAACAACTGCAAAGACGTGGCTCTTTTCTTCGCCTCGCGAACTTGGCAATTTGAATGTGAGCCCAAATGGTTCTTTTGCTGCAGATTTCCCAATCACCGATGACATACGAGTTGGTAATCACACTGCACAGGTCAATGGATTAAGCCCAGATGGCGAAGTGCGGTCGCTGTCGCTAGATGTTGAGATTTTGCCAAATGATGGCCCTGCGCCGTACGACCCACTAGCAAATCGACTCGCAGTCGCTGCGCTCGTTGCACAGGCAATGGCATTGCTCGCATTAAGCAGAAGAAAAGACAACGACGGTGATGATCGAGATCAAGCCGATGTTTCGGAAGTAAGTGTTGATCACGTTGTTGGAAACGACGGAAATAAACGCGATGTGTATTCGCCACCGGTTTTGCAGTCGCTAGACCAATTCTTGCAGCGCATTCCGTCGCGCTTAGCAACAACTCAGCAATTGCTTGCTCGCATCGTGCACGACGCCGTATACCTCCGTGCGCTTACAGGTGTTGGCGGTGCAGTGTTCGCGTTCGTTGGAATAGTGGTGGGTTTCCTTGCTGCACAGAGTGCAAACTTTGCAGGGCAATCTCCAAGCTTTGTGTGGCTTGCTGCTCTAGTAGTGCTTGGATCGCTAGACGCACTTTCAGGAGGTCTGGCGGCACTCACCATTGTGATTACAACAGGTATTGCTGGGGGACTGAACTCAACCGATTCAATTCGCGGTTTGCTAGGTCTAACCGTGATGTGCTTTGCCATCCCACTTGTTGCGTCTACTACTCGACCATTCAGGCGAGCCGCTTCAGACTCGGTTGATCGCTTATGGAAACGTGCATGCGACCTGGTGCTAATTGCAGTGTTTGGCGCATGGGCAGCAGGAGCGATGTATGACGCGCTGCCTGGTTTGTACGGGTTCACATCATCGGCAGCCGGCCGAAATACAACAATTCAGCTTTTGGTTCTCGGAACTCTTGTGTTGCGCTTTGGACTTGAATCTCTCGCGACACGAGTAACTGGGCAGCGGCTCACGTATCTGGTTGGTGCAACATTGCCTGATACAACTCAAGGCCGAACTGTGCTTTCAATATTGGTACGCACGATCATCATGGTCTTTGTTGCTGAGGCATTCATCGGAAACAACATTGCGCTGTGGATTGGTGCTGGCATGTATGCAATTCCAAAATTGATTGCAACACGTGCAGAGCACTTTCCAAAGAGTGCATTGCTAAACACTTGGTTGCCATCAGGATTGTTGCGCACGGTGGTGATGTTGTTTGTTGCGCGATGGTGGGCATCGAACATTTCTGCATTTAGTGAAGACCCTTCAACACAGCTGCAAGCAGCGTTTGTGTTGCTCGGAATACCAGCTTTAGTACTGACATCGCTCGGTTGGTTCGCTGGAGGTGGCCGTAAATGGCGCTCAACACCAGTTTCAAAGGTGCTCGGAATCGTGGTTCTGGCAATTGGTGTATTGACCGTTCGGGGCGTTCTGTTCGCCTAGCCAAATCCCAAGCCCAGCAAGGGTTTCAAATGCTTGACCGAACACCTGTTCGGGGTTAGGGTCACTACGTCCGCTTGGCCAAGTGGATGCACACATAAGGGCAAGTAGCAGGGTCAACCCTGCGACACCCCACATTTAGGGTGCGCAGTCCACAGGAAAACAGCGAAATTACACGAATCAGCGAAAGCAGGCAGTTATGGCAAGCAAAGAGAGCAAGCACCACGAAGTAAAGAACAACTCCAAGGAAGGCAGCGAGCGCCTGAAGGCCCTCGACGCAGCACTTGGTCAGATCGACAAGCAGTTCGGTAAAGGCTCCATCATGCGCATGGGCGAAAAAGAGTCAATGCGCATCGCCTCTATCCCAACCGGCGCACTCCCTCTTGACATCGCCCTCGGCGTAGGCGGTTTGCCACGCGGTCGTGTCATCGAAATCTTCGGCCCTGAGTCATCAGGTAAGTCAACGCTTGCAATGCACGTGGTGGCCGAAGCCCAACGCAACGGCGGCATCTGCGCCTACGTCGACGCCGAACACGCGCTCGATCCGGTGTATGCAAGCGCCATTGGTGTCGACTGCGACAACCTGCTCATCTCCCAGCCAGACACGGGTGAGCAGGCACTGGAAATCACCGACATGTTGGTGCGTTCAGGTTCGCTCGACGTCATCGTTATCGACTCGGTGGCAGCACTTACGCCACGCGCCGAAATTGAAGGCGAAATGGGCGACAGCCACATGGGCTTGCAAGCACGACTCATGAGTCAAGCATTGCGCAAGCTCACCGCCAACTTGAACAAGAGCGACACCATCCTTATTTTCATTAACCAATTGCGCGAAAAAATTGGTGTCATGTTTGGTTCGCCAGAAACCACCACCGGTGGCCGTGCACTCAAGTTCTATTCATCGGTTCGTCTCGACATTCGTCGTATCGAATCCATCAAAGACGGCCCAGAGGTTGTTGGTTCACGCACACGCGTGAAGGTGGTGAAGAACAAGGTTGCTCCACCGTTCCGTCAAGCAGAATTCGACATCATGTACGGCAAGGGCATCAGTCGCGAAGGCGCAGTGCTCGACATGGCAGTGGAATTGAACATTGCCAAGAAGTCGGGTGCATGGTTCACCTACGAAGGCGAACAGCTTGGTCAGGGTCGTGAGAACGCAAAGACGTACCTCATTGAAAACCCAGAGATCATGGTGCAAATGGCCGAAAAGGTTCGTGAAGTGTCGGGTGTAGGTCAGGCAACTGAAGCCCCAGCATTTACCGAAGAAGACGACGAGCCAATCAATCTCGACTAATTCGCGCGGCTAGCCCGCCACAGTTTCCCGCTGGTCAGTGCCTCCGCGCTGGCCGGCGGGGCTGCCATTTTTTACGGCGGTAAACTTGACCCACTGTGACTCGTAAATATGTTGTGCGCACCTTTGGGTGCCAAATGAATGCGCACGACTCCGAGCGAATTTCCGGATTGCTCGAGCAAGACGGCATGGAAATGGCCGAACACGAAGACGACGCCGATGTGGTGGTGTTGAACACCTGTTGTATTCGCGAGAATGCCGACGAAAAGTTGTACGGCACACTTGGCTGGTTGAAGCCGTGGAAAGAAGCCGGCAAGTCTCTTGGCCGTGAGCGCCAAATTGTTGTTGCCGGTTGCTTGGCCCAAAAAGACAAAGAAGTGGTGCGTGAAAAGGCGCCGTATGTAGACGTAGTGATGGGCACGCACAACGTGCACCGCGCGATCGAGTTGCTTGACATTGCTTCGGTTCGTGGCGGCATTACCGAAATATTTGACGAAGCCGTTATCGACGACCACGCACTGTTTCCAAGTGCGTTGCCAGTGAAGCGCGAGCGTTCGTATAACGCGTGGGTCACCATTCAAATTGGTTGCGACAACAGCTGCACCTATTGCATCGTGCCAAGCGTGCGCGGCGAAGAGATTTCGCGCCCATTCGACGACATTGTTGCTGAAGTGCAAGGTTTGGCAGCACAAGGCGTTACCGAAATTTCATTGCTGGGCCAAAACGTGAATAGCTACGGACGCGACCTCTCATTAGCGAAGAAGCGCGGTGGCGACTTAGACATTCGCGTGCGACCACAGTTTGCCGAGTTGCTGCGTGCAGTTGGTTCGGTTGAAGGCGTGCGCCGCGTGCGTTACGTAAGCCCGCACCCGAAGGACATGAACTTAGAGACACTGCAGGCAATGGCCGATACGGCTGCGGTATGTGAGCACTTGCACTACCCATTGCAATCGGGATCAGACCGCGTGTTGTCGCTGATGCATCGCGGCTACACAGCAGAGCGGTACTTGGCGCGCATGCAAGAGGCTCGCACACTTATTCCCGACTTGGCGGTTACCACCGATATCATCGTTGGCTTCCCAGGCGAAACCGAAGAAGACTTCTTGCGCAGCATGGAAGTTGCAGCAGAAGCACAATTTGATGCTGCGTATTTGTATATCTTCTCGCCGCGTGAAGGAACTGCAGCTGCGCTCATGACCGCTGACTACTGCGACCCTGCGGTGGTGTCGCAGCGGTACGACCGATTGAAGGTGGTGCTCGACCATTCAGCAGTGCAAAAGCACCGCGAACGTATTGGCCGCACTGAAGAAGTGATCGTTGAAGGTCGCAACAAGCGCGACGAAGAAAAGTGGACAGGACGCACACGCCAAAACAAGTTGGTGCACTTTGCTAGCGATGAAATGTTGCGTGTGGGTCAATACGCCATGGTGGAGATTCACGATGCAGCCCGTTTCCACTTGTCTGGTGTGCTCACCGAAGTTGGCGAAATGCCAACCCACAAAGTGCGTTTGTCGGTGCAGTCAGTATGAAGCCTGTTGTAGTTCTTGGCCCAACGGCTAGCGGCAAAAGCGACAGCTGTATGGCTGCTGCATTGGCCAATGGCAACACCGAACTTGTGGTGTGCGACGCCATGCAGGTGTACAAGCGCATGGACATTGGAACCGCCAAGCCAACTGTGCAAGACCAAGCGCAAGTGCCACACCATTGCATCGACATGGTTGCTCCAAGCGAACGATTCACTGTTTCCGATTACCAGGTGCAGGCACGCGCAGCGGTTGCCGATATCACTGGTAGGGGAAAGAATGCACTCGTAGTTGCCGGTACGGGTTTGTATCTCACATCACTGATTGACGAACTGAGTTTTCCTGGTGAGTGGCCAGAAATTCGTCGCGAGTTACAGCAGGAACCCGAAGTGTCGCGTTTGTATCGACAACTGAAAGAACTCGACCCAGAGGCTGCAAGCAAAATTGAACGTAGTAATCGTCGACGCATTGAGCGCGCACTTGAAGTGTGCATCGGCAGTGGTAAGCCATTCAGCGCTACTGGACCAGGAACTGGCGCATACCCCGACAACGGAGTAGTACAAATTGGCTTGTTGTGGCCGCGCGAAATGTTGGTGGCTCGCGTTGAACAACGTGTGCACAACATGATGGCCGCAGGGTTTTTAGACGAAGTGCAGCAGTTGCGTAAAGACGGCAACATGTCACACACTGCAAAGCAGGCACTCGGTTATGCCGAACTGTTACGTCACCTTGAAGGCAAGTGCACGCTTGAGCAAGCCGTTGGCGACATCGTCATTCACACGCGTCAATTTGCTGTGCGTCAAGAGCGCTGGTTCCGCCGCGACCCACGCATTACTTGGGTGAATATTGAGCGCGACCCAGTTTCCGAAATCGGTTCGGTACTGGCAAAGCACTTGAACTAGAAATACTTATACATGTCGTCACTTGCAGTCACCCTCACCAAGCATTCAGGGCTTGGCAACGACTTTTTGGTGTTGGAAGTACCAGCAGAGCAGGTTTCAGACTGGCCAGCCAATGCGCGCACGTTGTGCAACCGCACCACTGGTATCGGCGCCGATGGATTGTTGTTGCTCAGCAAAATTGACGACACGAACTTGACCATGCGTTTGTACAACAGCGATGGCTCACTTGCCGAAATGAGTGGCAACGGAATTCGCTGTTTAGCCCAAGCCGCATACATGTTGTACGGCCACACGGGGAATGTGGAATACATGGTGGCAACTGATGCAGGCCCGCGCCGAGTTGAAGTGCAACCATTAAATGCCACCACCATCAATGCATCGGTTGACATGGGTCATATTGGTTCTCTTGATGAACCGGCTAACTGGAAGTCACTCGGCACCAACCCCGACCGACCAGTGGCACACATTTCTGTTGGCAACCCGCATTCGGTAGTGGGTGTTGAAGACGTAAGCGTCGTTCCATTGAAAGAGCTTGGCGAAAAAGTTCCGCACGTGAACTTGGAAATCATCGAACCCGGTCCCGAGAGCAATGCCATCACCATGCGCGTGCATGAACGTGGTGCAGGAATTACTCAAGCGTGTGGCACTGGAGCGTGTGCAAGTGCGTGGGCAGCTGTGCAGTGGGGCTTAGTTCCTGCAAAGGTGAGTGAAGTGATTGTGCATATGGATGGTGGCGATGTGCGTGTGAAAGTGAATGCGCCACAAACTGGCCACGTAACACTTATTGGCCCAGCCGAACACGTGAGCACGCATCAGGCAGAGATCGTTCTGTGAGTAACCCGTACCAGCAAGCGCTGGGTTCAACACTCATCGACCGCACCGT
>Ga0208788_1001298_pt1 | contig 12138 bp, 8 predicted proteins | sample Wag4_2014_7_11_3_FD_187363 | JGI IMG/M metagenome (GOLD analysis project Ga0208788, IMG submission 187363) | Fresh water mixed with fracking chemicals microbial communities from Ohio, USA - Utica-2 Time Series FC 2014_7_11 (SPAdes) (version 2) ... | reverse complement strand
GCTCAGACAGAAGCAACATCAACAGCAGAAGCAGCAAGTGCTTCTAACACATCTACAACAGTTACCGAAACTTTTGCTAATAACACTACAAGTGTAGTCACAGTTACTACTGGATCTGGTGTAACTATTGGTGGTAATTGGGATACTGCTCAAACATCAGGATCTGGTCTTGTAATCCAATATCCAGCAAATGATGTTGTTATTGATGTAAACCCAAGCAACACTGGAACTGTAACTTCTGTAACTATGGGTGTGTACGCTAAAAATGGCGATACTAATATGACTGCAACCAATTCAGATGGAACTACAACTACCGAAGTTATTGAGAATAACGTTTCTGCTGAAACACAAGCAGTTGGATATACCTCCACAGAAACCATCACTGGTACAGATATTCAAACAGTTACTATTACAAAAGATGATGATTATTATATTGTTGACAATATTGTTGTAACAAAGACTACTTCTGACCCAGCTCTTACAGCTGCAGCTCAGGAAGCAGCTACTACTTTAGCTACAGCTCAAGCAACACTTACTACTCTTCAAGCTGCAGAATCTACAGCTACAGAAACTTTATCTTCGGAACAAACAACTTTAGTTCAGGCTCAAACTACAGAATCCACAGCAACTACAGTTGCTCAAGCTGCCTCTGCCTCTATGACAAGTTTGGTTTCAACAGCAGTGACAGCTACAGAAACAGCAGTGACAGAGGTTAAAGAAGCTAAAGTTGAAGTAGCTGAAGCTCAAGTAGCTGTCTCTGCAGCAGCAGTAGAGACTGTCTCAACAACACTTCAAACAGTAGTTACTTCATCAGACGCTCTTCCATTACAAAAACCAGAAGTAGTTGCAGTAGTCGATGCTGCTGTAGATGCAGTAGTTGAAGCTCAGGAAGCAGTAGAGGCAGCGCAGACTGCTATGGAGACTGCAGTAACTCTTGCATCTACTGCACTTACAGTTGAAGCAGCGACAGCAGTTGTAGAAGATAAAACTCAAGTTCTAGCCACTGCCTCTGCAGCAGTAGATGCCCAAGAAGTAGTAGTAACGCAAGCCGTTACTACTGAGGCTGCTGCACAAGCAGTGGTAGATGCTGCCACAACTCCAGGTTTAAAAGTAGAGGTTTATAACGTTCAAGGTCAAAACAATGCCCCTGTTCTCCCAGATAACGCAACACCTATTCTTACAACTACCGACACCAATGGGATCAATGAGCAATGGAATGGTGGAGCAGTTGCTGGAACTAATAGAGTAGACGATGTAATTGTTAAGTACACAGGTAATTGGACCCCAGAAACAACAGGAACTCAATACTTACATGCCCCAGGAGATGATGGAGTAAAGCTATATCTTGACGGGGAGCTAGTAATTAATGATTGGTATGACAAGGGCGGTGGAGGTTCTACTGCAGATGTAGCTACAACAGCTGGAGTTAGTAAAGCCTTTGAAATGTGGTACTACGAAAATGGTGGTGGAGCTTGGGTAGCTTTGTATCGCTATACAGACACTGGCTGGGAGATTATTCCAGGATCTGAGTTCTCTCAAACAGCTGCTACTGCTGAGCAACTTCAGACTTTATCAACTGCAGAGACAGTTCTAGCTACAGAAACACAAACACTTTCAACTTTACAAGCTACAGAAACTGTAGCTACTACTAATCTTCAAAACGCTCAAGCAGATCTTCAAGAAGCAAATACTGCAGTTGCAGCAATGGATACAGCCATAGCTTCAGCTCAAACAGCAATAACAGAAACAGTAGAAGCAATAGCAGCTGTACAAACTGCACAAACAGTCGTAGCGCAAGAGGTCGTTCTTCAGAGCCCAATTGGAGCACCAAGTAATATTGTTGTTACACAGTTGGAAAATGGCGATGTTCAAGTTTCTTGGGATCCACCTACAGGCGTAGTTTCTCCAGAACGTTATGCAATTTCTTGGTCTGTTGGAGATAGTGGTTGGGGTATAGCAACTGGTAATACAGGAGATGCTAATGCGCTTAACACAAGTATTGTTCTTTCAGCATCTTTGTTTGAAAGCACTGGTGGATTAGACACCACTTACCAAATTAGTGTTCGTTCGGATAATGATTCACTTGCTAAATATTCAGATGTAGTTGCTACTCAACTATTTATTTCTGATCCCACCCCGGCTCCAGAACCTCAACCTGAGCCTCAGCCTGAACCAAATCCGACTCCTCAGCCAGATCCAACTCCAAATCCTCCAACACCTGAGCCAACTCCCGAACCGCAGCCAGAGCCAACCCCAGAGCCACAGCCAGAACCCCAGCCAGAGCCAACACCCGAACCTTCACCTGAACCTACTCCAGAACCCGAACCACAACCCGAACCAGAGCCAACCCCAGAGCCAGAACCAGAGCCACAGCCAGAACCTGAACCAACACCTGAGCCAGAGCCTGAGCCAGAACCAACACCTGAGCCTGAGCCAGAGCCTGAGCCAGAAGTAGAACCAGAACCAGAGGTAGAGCCTGAACCCGAAGTCGAGCCAGAGCCTGAAGTCGAGCCAAAGCCTGAACCTGAAGTTTCTGAAGAAGAGTCATCTGACAATGATACTCCAGAAGAAGCAGTTGACTCTGCAGTTGAAGATGCTCAAGCAGACGGTGTCATAACTGAAGAAGAAAAAGAAGTCATTGCTACGGCACTTATTGAAGCAGCTGTAGATGGCGTTGTTTCTAGTGAAGCAATGGAAGAAGCTGGTCTTACATACGAAGATTTACCTCCAGAGACTCCAGTAGATGTGCGTACAGATGAAAGCGGCAACCCTGTAGTTATAACTGCGGAAGTTGCAGCAGCGCTAGAATTGTTCTCTGACCCAACTGAATTAGTCTCTGCGATATTTTCAGATCCAGGAGAAGCTCTATTAGCTCTTGCAAGTCTTGGAGCCGATATGAGTCCTGCAGAACGTGAAGAAGCAGAAAAGATGGTTGTAACAGTAGTTGTGGTTGGACAAGCAGTTCAAACTGCTTTAGGAGCTGCAGCCGCTGCCGCTCAGACAGCCGCTTCAGTATCAACTGGATCTACATCATCTAGAGGTCCTAGAAGAGCTAGAGCAGTAAGAAGGAGGAGTAAAGAATGAAAGACTTCCTAAGAGATGTCTTGGATCAGGTCTGGACCCTGCTAGGCATGTTTATTGCTTGGCTAGTTCTTGACGGATCTGCAAAGACTGTCGTAGGCTGGGCTATCGTCTTTTCCATGGTGGTTTGGTGGGCTACATACCCAATCCGAAACGCCAGAGATGATGAGTAACCACTGCTTGACTTTTTAGTATAAATGCCTCTAGAATAGACTCTGACACACGCCAGAGACATAACGGAGACATAATGAATGCTGAACTAGTTCAGGAATATAAAACAAAGATTCAACCAATCCTACCTTTGGCTAAAAAAGCTTTTGGATCAAGAAATCAAGAAACACCAGCTCATGATGCTAGTCGTGAATACACACGACTTCTGATTGAGTTTCATAAGCGTGGAGGAAGCCTTCCACAATTGGCAAAGGCATTAAAGGTTGCTTATGCAGGTGTTCGTCGTAGAGTTGTTATGGATGATGTTGCAGTTGCTAGCATCAAACCAAAAGTTCGTGCAAGCAAAGAAGATGTAGAACGCTCAGCCACTAGAGTCTTAAAGGCTAAAGAAAAGAGCGTTGACGACTATCACGACCAACTTGCTAAGGAATATCAAGCAGGAATTTCTCTTTCAAACCTTGCGAAAGCAATGGGTCTAAGTTCTGCAGCCCCTCTATACTATGGAGTACAGAGAAGTCTTCAACGAACAAAGTAGGATCTAATGGGCGAGAGCATGATGGAGCGGATTGTAAAGCTGCCTCCAGATTTAAAACAAGAAGCTCTAGCCAAACTAGATCCTGAAATTGTTAATTGGCAATGGAGTCTTTGGGGTAGACCAGAGCAGCTTGCGCCTGAAGGCAATTGGAATATTTGGATTTACCTTGCAGGTCGCGGTGCGGGAAAAACTCGCGCCGCGGCTGAATGGGTAAGAGAACAAGCAAAATACACAAACACTGGTCAACGTCGTTTTGCACTTGTTGCTCGTACTGCAGCAGATGTGCGTGACGTTATTGTTGAAGGTGAATCAGGGATTATGAATGTGACGCCACCAAGTGAGCGTCCACTTTACGAACCATCAAAGCGCCGATTGACTTGGCCTAATGGAAATACCGCAACTTGTTTTACCGCAGATGAACCAGACTCACTTCGTGGTCCGCAGTTTACACATGCGTGGGGTGATGAGGTAGCCGCATGGAGACAAACTCCAGATGCCGCAGGTATGACCGCATTTGATAACTTGCGTGTAGGTACTCGTCTTGGAGCTAATCCGCAGATAATGATTACAACAACTCCTAAGCGTGTTCCACTTTTATATCAACTTTTAGCAGAGGCAGATAAAGGAAACAAAGTAGTTGTCACTAGAGGATCTACTCTAGATAACAGAGGAAACTTAAGCGAAGCTTATCTTGACACAATTGTCGGAGTTTATGAAGGAACTCGTCTAGCTCAACAGGAACTTTATGGTGAGATGCTTTCAGATGTTGAAGGCGCATTGTGGACTATTGAAATGATTGAAGCTTCACGGCATGGAGTTCTTCCTCCATCTGCCCCTCTACGAATTATTGGTGTTGATCCATCTGTTGCAGAAAATCCACGAGATGCGTGTGGAATTATTGTTTGTGCATCAACTGCAGACAGAGATTTATATAAGCGTCACGCTTGGATTTTAGAAGATGCAACAGTACATGGTTCACCAGAGCTTTGGGCAAACAAAGTAGTTGAAATGGCTCGCAGATGGGGTGCACCTGTTGTAGCTGAAGTAAATCAAGGTGGAGCCTTAGTTCGTAATGCAATTAATGCAATCGATCCTAATGTAAAAGTTTTAGAAGTACATTCTAAGCATGGTAAAGCTTTGCGTGCCGAGCCTACAGTTTTAGCATACGAGCAAGGAAGAGTTCATCATCTTGGCTATTTAGCAGATCTTGAAACGCAAATGACACAGTGGATTCCAGGAGAAGGAAAATCTCCAGACCGTGTGGATGCATTAGTACATGCACTTACCGCATTGATGATTAAACCACCTGAGGGTTTTGTTGGTGGCCGCATAACCGCAAAGTCACCATCGGCAAGAAGACTACCGCCATTTAGAAGTGGCGGAGGTGGAGCTAGAATTTTTAACCCGCGTTAGAAGCTTTTCTTTTTGCAGCAAGCTCTTCAAAGTTTTTAACTTTTGTATCTCCTAAATAACCCCATGCATAGCCATCGGCAACAAGAGCTTCATTAACTGACTTTTCTGCTCCGTCTGTAAAAATCCAACCAAGAATTCGACCATACTTTTCTGAGCTGTCTGGAAGTTCTGTTCTAATAACAATTAGTTCAGCTTTACTAAGCACATCTTTAAGACGCTGCTTTGACTCAAGACCTAGAGCTTTTTCCATTCTGTCTTTGGTCCTTGACTCTGGAGTATCAATTCCAGCAAGGCGAACTCTCTGAGAGTACGAAATATTAAAACCTAGATCAAGCTCGACATCAATGGTGTCACCATCGACTACCCCTGTAACCTTCTTTACACGATATTCATACATACCATCTAAGGTATCGTATTTGTATAAAGGTGATTTAGAAGTTTCTAGCCGTTCTAGTCAAAGTTCCCCAGTCAGCATCCCCACTAATAGGTACAGGTCTAGGAGCTATTTGAATACCATAAACAACAGCTTTTGCTCCGCTACCGTCAACTTTATAGTTTCGCTCACGCATCTTACGGTCAAAAGCAATCTGAGTCATAGGACGTTCTCCACGATCTTCGCTCCATGTACGGTACTGAAGGAACAGCTGCTTAACAGTGCAATTTGCACCTTCAGATACAAGTGTTTCTTCTTCAAGGAACAAAGCAAGTCTGTCTTCGTTTTTACGATACATGTCAGCAGCATCTGAAACAACTTTGCACCAACCAAGACCATCTCTGTTTGCACTTCCGAGCACTTTAATTGCACCTTCAACTGCCCAAGAAAGAACTGCTGGTAGTGCGCCATCTGCATCAAAGATATATTCCTTTAGTCCGGGATCTGCCTTTTCAGGAGTCTTAAGCATTGGGATAGGACGAATACGACGCCACATAGCATCGTCTGTGATGATCGGTCTGTGGTTAGTTGTAATCCAAAGCTTTGCTTGTGATTGGAATGTAAATGGCTTTTCTCCTGGAGAACGAGCAGCAATTTCAGATGAACCAGTTAATTTTTTAACTGAGTTTTCTTTAATGCGCTCATTGTCTGGAAGCTCGTCTACCCAAACCATTCTTCGTCCACGCATTTCAGCCCAGTGATACATATCTGTGCTTCGTGAAGATCCACCATCTACAGCAAGAACACTCGAGTCAAGTGGGAATGCGTATTGACTTGTCCCTAAACATTTAACAATTGCTTCAACCAAAGTATTTTTACCAGAACCAGCAGGTCCATAAACTAAGAAAAGAATGTCGTAGCGACTTAAACCAGTTAGTGAATAACCTGCAGCACGTTGAATCCAGTCTTGGAACTCTTTATCTCCATCAGTTGCAAAATCAAGAAATTGTTGCCAACGCATATTGGTCATTCCTCGAGTGTATGCAACAGGAGCACGTTTGGTGATGTAGAGATCTGGTTGACCTTGTATTAGTTCACCTGTCCGCAGGTCGACAACACCGTTCATCACGCCAAGAAGATACGGGTCCTGATCCCATTTCTCTACATCAACTCTAACTCGTGGATCTGAATTTGCATTATTAATTGCAGCTTTTAATCTTGCTTCAGACTTTGCTTGTGCAGCCCATTGAATGACTTTTGTTTGCTGGTCTGCTTCTTTGTGACGATTAGTTTCTGAAGCAATTAATGATCCTAGTTTTTTAGCAATTTCTTGAATCCCTAAAGACTCATCATCTGGCTTCCAAAATCCGTTACTCCAAACAAACCAACCAAGACTTGGAGTGTAACGAAGAGCTGTACCGAAAGCATCAATAATACGACGACCATTACCAGTGTCAGATAGAGATCTAGACTTCCAGTCAGGTCCCATATCTTCTTCTCTAAGTGCATCTTGATCGTACACAGATTCCATACTTGAATTTGAAGATGCTTCATCTAAAGACATTCCATTTTTAATGTTTTCAGATACGTTTCCACCGATAGTTCCAGGCAGAGTGTAATTTTCAAAGTCATTTGGAGGTTGAACTACACCAAGAATAGGTTGAACATCTTGTTTCTTTTCCTGAGTCTTGCGAGTGTCTTCAACCATATTCTGTGCATACTGAGAAGCACCAGGCCAAATTTTGTCAATAATTGGATTCTCTGAAACCCATTTGATGGCACGTCTTGTATGCATCAAAAGACCGTTCTGTCCTTCAAGAGGCATAGGAGGTTTAACTTTTTCAGCGTTAAATCTAATCATCAAAGTTTCAACAGCAAGTCTTTCAGCTTCTGTTTTAGTTCCAAACTTATTAGCAAGAGCGCAAGCAAGCTTATGAAGCATCACTGCTCTTTCGCCTTCTACCAAACCTTCATCTAAAATTTTGTCAATATCTAGACCCATACCTTTAACTGAATCCCAATCGGCAGATTCATAGGTAGTGTCTCCACTCATATACTTTTGTCGTTTACGAAGTGCCTTTAGTAGATCTTCAGGAGCTTCAGCTATTTCTATATTCCAAGGTTCTTTTCCTTCAACCCATTCATATGTAACACCAGAGATATGTCGAGAAGGAGCAATAAGCACATACCCGTTGTGCTTAATATCAATTCCTTTAAACCCAAGTTTTGTAAGATTTCCAATTAGATCTTCACTTATTTCACACTTGTAATAAAGATGACGACCATAAATTATTTTTCCATTAATTTCATATTTACCAGTTGTTGCTTCAACAGTTGGAGGAAGAGCTCCTTCAACATATGCTTCAAACTTTTCAAAAGATTCTTCTCCACCAGATCGTGGATCAATATCAATTACAAAAAATCCAGATGTTTTACAGTTAACGCCAATGTTGTACTCTGGATTAATTTCCCACCATGAATTTAGTTTTGCTAAATCAGAAGTTGATTCCCTATTCCAAGCATTAATAGCTGGGTGCTTTCCAATGTCTTTAGACTCTTCGTGTTTTTGTCCACATGTACAACGACCTTCTACGATTCCATTACATGGAAGAATCTGCCACCCTTGAGATGAATACCAATGAACTGCTTTTTGGAATCGTTCTGATCCAGTCGTCACTAAATCGCTCCCTTCTAATTTTGAGATACCCTATCAAGAGAGTCGATCAAAACAAAGGACTCTAGATTTTGGATTTTGGCGTGTCCCTAACTATACCGTGTCTTTAACCAGATTAGTCAAGGCGCTCCAGAAGGCTTATAATTGGTGATAGTCAACATAAGCAAATAATTATTGCTGGGAGATAGAAAGTGTCTAATATGTCAATCATGTCTACAGTGCTGCTAGTTATCGGCACTATTACTGGTATCGGCGCTTTCATGTTTAGTATATACAAAATTGCTAAAAGGGTAGACCAAGCAATAGGCGTAGATGCTCAGGGTAAGACACTTTCAGATCGAATGTCAAGAGTTGAACATCAGTTATGGGAAAATGGTGGAGACTCGCTCAAGGACCAAGTAAATGCAATTGCAAGTTGTCAGACAGAAATTAAAGCCGAAATGGGTATTATAAAAGATTTACTTATTGCAACAGTAGAGAAGCCAAAGAAGACAAGGGTTAGAAAAGCTTCTTAATTATAGAATTTTAAAACACTTTTTATACAATAGCGACACGCCCAACTATCTTGTAATTATTTTTTTATCTTTTAGTGGTAGGGTTTACTGCAAGATTACCTGTTAAGTTAAGTTTTACTTTAGGGTTATCTATACAGCAAACCGAAGGGGTAATTATTGTGAGCCTTGCAGAAAAGCTTAAAGAGGCAACTCGAACTGGACCCGGACTTCCGTGTGGAGTAGCAGTTCTATTAGAAAGTTTACAAGGAGAAGATAAGGAAGCTTTAGAACTTATCTTTTCTACCAAGTCTGTAAGAGGGACTATACCTAACACAAAAATCCACAAAATTCTTATAAGCGAAGGACATGACATTGCTTTTGCATCTATTAGACATCATAGAGCTAAAGCCTGTAGATGCTTTACTGGAGCAGACGGTCTTCTAAGAAAAAGCTCTAATAGAATAACAGAGGCATCTTAATGTCCGAGTTATTAAAAAAGCTTGAAGAGATGGTCTCACCCGGTCCTTCAGGGTCTGATTCAAGATCTAACCAAACTCCAGAGGCTTGGCGTCCTAGGTTAGAGATAGATCAAGATGGGGGCTATTTTGTTTCTACCCCTAGAAAAGCTGCAAAAGAAATTCCTGATGCAGCAGAGCTTTTAAAAGAAGCAGATCTAGACCCTTCAAATTGGGAAGTAAGAAATTTAAAAAAGGGAAAGTGGCAAATCTATAATGGAGAATGGTTAGAGTCTTTTAAACTAACTTTGGTTCCAATAGGTACAACAGAATCAGAACTAAAAGCAGATGCAGAAAGTTTATGTAATCAGCTAATGAAATGGAAACCAACCAAGCCTGTTGGAAATGTTACTGGTGAACTTTCTTATATGGTCGTTGCCAGCGATCAGCAGATAGGTAAAAGAGTAGGCGATAGCGGTACGGCAGATATTATAGATAGAGCTCTTCGTGGCACAGATATAACAGTAGAGAGATTAAAAGAGCTAAGAAAGATTGGAAGAAAAATTGGAACAATTGTTCTAGCTCTTCCAGGCGACCACGTTGAAGGAATAGTTTCTCAGAATGGAAAACTTCAAGGACAAGCAGCATCTGATTTAGGCATTACGGAGCAGGTAAGAGTTGCAAGACGACTACTTTTAGCTCAAATAAAAGCATTTAGTCCTTACTGCGATCAACTTATTGTCCCAGTAGTAAATGGAAACCATGATGAATCAACTAGACAAGTTGTTGCAGACCCAGCCGATGGTTGGAATACAGAAATTGCTAGTTCAGTACAAGACATATGTGCAGAAAATCCAAATATGGCTCATGTTGAGTTTAGGTTCCCTGCTAAAAGTCATCAAACTTTAGCGGTAAATATAAACGGAGTTATGCTCGGACTTTTCCATGGGCATCAAGCTGGTAATACATCTAGCGCAACGGAGAAGTATTTAGACGGGCAAAGCGGAGGACAGACTCCAATTGGAGGCTGTGATTTATGGATTTCGGGGCACTATCACAATTTTAGATGCATGGACTACGGCTCCCGTTTTTGGGTACAAGCCCCAACATTAGATGGCGGTTCGGATTGGTTCAGGGATAAAACAGGTAAAGAAGCCCATCCAGGACTGCTTACAATGGTTATTGGAACTGGGTATGATCCAAGGCGAGACCTTAGCGTGGTAAAACTGCCCCGATAAGTGTTGCTTTTTTCAGGTCAATGTACAAAAACTATCGTAAAATATAACTTGGACCAGAGGGCTGTTACCAGTACAGCTCTTACTCAAGTTTTTCACGACACGGAGCGCCAACTATGCCCTATCCCAATGATGTCAGTGTAAGAACTGTCTTTGGGCAATACTTAAAAAGCACTGGAGCCGCAGCAGCAGGAACAGTTGTATTTACCCCATCTCACCGTATCGAAGATGCTAATGACGCAACCATTCTTTCTACTCCAATTTCAGTCACTTTAGATGCATCTGGTGAGTTTGAAATTGATCTTCCTTGTACAGATGATTTAGATCTAAGTCCTAGAGGTTGGTATTACACAGCAACAGTTCGAATTAAGGGTGCTCGTCCATACAGTTTTAGATTTTATCTCCCAGCAGGAGATGCAACAGATGTAGATATTACAAAGCTAGACACTGTTGAGCCAGTAACAACTTCTCCTCTTGGAACAGATATTCCTCGTGGATTAGCTGGAGCTCAGGGTCCTCAAGGACCAACTGGTCCCGCAGGTCCTGCAGGAGGACCTACAGGAAGCACAGGTCCTACAGGTGCCACTGGTGCAACTGGTGCAACTGGCTCTGTCGGTCCAACAGGTGCCACTGGTGCAACTGGTGCTGCTTCTACTGTTACAGGTCCACAAGGTGAAATTGGACCTACTGGTCCTACAGGTGCCACTGGTGCTGCCTCTACCGTAACTGGACCAACTGGTGCAACAGGACCTGCAGGTCAATTTGGTGGAGTCACTATTGACTTTACATTTAGTACAAATACAACAGATTCAGATCCAGGTTCTGGAGTTGTAAAGTTTAATAATGCAGATCTTGCAACAGCAAGCTACATGTTTATTGATGATGAACAAGATGGTGCAGTTGATATTCAAAATCTTCTTCGCACAATTATGGCTTCTACAAGCCAACTTAAGGGACATTTTAGAATTGCAAGAAAAACAGATGCAAATTATTTTGCAATGTTTTCAATTGATGGTTACACAGAAACAAGTGGATATTTTCAGGTAGAAGTTACATATTTAAGTGGACTTGCTACATCTTTTTCTTCAAACGATGACGTACTTTTAACTTTTGCTCGTACTGGCGATGTTGGTGATCAAGGACCAACAGGTGCGACTGGAGCGACAGGTGCGACAGGTGCAACTGGTGCAACTGGTGCTGCTTCTACAGTAACTGGTCCAACAGGTGCAACTGGCGATACAGGTCCTACTGGACCAACTGGTGCACAAGGAACTGCTGGAAGTGCGGGAGCAACTGGTGCGACTGGTGCAACTGGAGCTCAAGGTGTAAAAGGTGACACTGGTGATACAGGTCCAACTGGTGCAACAGGTTTAACTGGTGCAACTGGTTCAACTGGTGCAGCAAGTACAGTTACAGGACCTACTGGCGCAACTGGTTCAACAGGTGCAATAGGTCCTACAGGAAATACTGGAGATACAGGACCAGCAGGTGCAACAGGTCCAACTGGTGCACAAGGAGTTGCTGGACCAACTGGTGCAACAGGAAATACAGGTGCAACAGGTCCAACTGGTGCACAAGGCGTTAAAGGCGATACAGGCGATACTGGTCCAACAGGTGCCACTGGTGCTGCCTCTACCGTAACTGGACCAACTGGCCCAGCTGGTACAGCAGGACCTACAGGAGCTACTGGTGCAACTGGTCCTGCTG
>Ga0208788_1001297_pt1 | contig 12141 bp, 11 predicted proteins | sample Wag4_2014_7_11_3_FD_187363 | JGI IMG/M metagenome (GOLD analysis project Ga0208788, IMG submission 187363) | Fresh water mixed with fracking chemicals microbial communities from Ohio, USA - Utica-2 Time Series FC 2014_7_11 (SPAdes) (version 2) ... | reverse complement strand
CGCCACGACACACCTGCACCGCGCATTCCGGATGATCTGCAGGATCGCGGGGTGATCCTGATCACCGGCTACAGCTACTGGCAGGACGTCAATCAATGGCTGACAGATCCGGCGCGCAATATCACTCATCACCGTACCGCCAACCACACCTCGGCCCTGGAAATGCTCCAGCGCCGACGCGGTGACTACCTGCTGGACTATCAGGCCCCCGTCGAACAGGCCAAACGCACACTGGGTATGGGCGACCTGCCCTCCGTCGAGGTACAGCGTCTGCCGCTGCGGTTGATCTATTCGCGACGTGCGCCTGATGCCGAGCGCCTGCGCGAGGACCTGGATCGGGTATATCAGCAACTGCAGGATGCCGGCGAGGATCTGTGGCTGTACTGATCCGAGATATCGGCAGCTCTCCAGGGCTCGGGTTCAGTCCACCCCTTGCCCCAGCATCACGCCGTTGACGACCTTGCCATACAGGTTCACACCATCATCGGCGTGGTACTTGTCGCGGGTTTTCTCGATGGAGCCGTCGATCAACCGAGGGTCCTGCGGGCGCTCGTGGCTGTTCATGTAGGCTGCCACGTGCCAGGCATCGGCATCGCTGAGCGTACCGCCCTTGCCCAGCGGCATGTTGTGGCGGATGAAGCCGGCGGCGGTGTTGATACGGTGCATGCCCGCCCCCCAGTTGTAGGAGTCCTTGCCCCATAGCGGCGGCAGGACATAGTCCTTGCCGGCTTTCTGCCCCTCACCGTTATCGCCATGACAAACCGCGCATTGCTGCTGATAGACCTGCTCGCCACGGGCCAGGTCATAGCCACCCGCCGGTTCCTGCACCACCGGATACAGCCGCCCCGGTAGCGCCTTGCCCACCGGGGCGCCGGTCGCCAGCCAGTACGAATAGGCCGTGATGGCGTTGATGATGTGGCTGTCCACCGCTGGCGCGGTGCCGTTCATGCTGAACTGGAAGCAGCCCTGGATACGCTCGGCGAAGCTGTTGACCTTGTCGTTCTTCTTTCGATAAGCCGGATACATGGTGTAGGCACCCCACAACGGCGCCGAGTTGGCCTTGCGCCCCTGATCCAGATGGCAGTTGGTGCAGTTCATGCCGTTGCCAACATACTCACCGGCCTGGTTGCGGGTATCGACGAAGATCGCTCGGCCCTCACGTACCAGCTGGCCGAATCCATCGTTGGGCAGGTCTTTCTCGTGCGGAGGCTGAAACCACTCGCTGTGTTCGGCCTTGGCCGGCGCTGCGGGTAGCTGACTCTGGTCTTCCATGGCGATATTCGCGGCATGGGCGGTGGCAGCGCTGGCCAGGCAAAGCGCGAAGGGGATCAGGTGTTTCATCGGGCACCTCCGGCAGGCAGGCCGGCAAAGTAGTCGGATACGGCTTGGATTTCTTCTTCGTTCAGGGCCTTGGCGATATGCCCCATCAGGTCGTTCGGATCATTGCGGCGCACGCCCTTCTGCCAGTCGTGCAACTGATTGGCCAGGTACGCAGCAGGCTGCCCGGCCAGGGGCGGGAAGGTCTTGCCAACGCCGACACCTCCCGGGCCATGACAGGACACGCACTCGGGAACATTGCGTTCCCAGGCGCCACGCAAAGCCAGGCGCGCACCGAGATCGCTGGCCGCTGCGGCACGGTTGGGCCTTGCGTACTGTGCCGCTGGTAACGCGGCGAAGAACCGCGTCACGGACTGGATGTCCTGATCACTCAGCCCGGCCGCGAATTGCTGCATGAAGGGATTGGAGCGTTTGCCCGCCTTGAAGTCATAAAGCTGCTTGGCCAGGTAGTCGGCAGACTGCCCGGCCAGACGTGGAAAACCGGCAGCCGCCACGCCCATCAGGGCATCGCCGTGACATGCCGTGCAAGTCAGCATCACCTGGCTGACGCCGCCTTGCTGCGCAAGCGGTAGCGGCTCGAAAGCGAACACGCTAGACGTCAGCGCCACACACAGCCCTAGCAGAGATAAACGAGAGGCTCTCATTGGTATCCTCTTCAATAGTTGTTATCAGGCTTTTCCAGGCGCACAACCAAGGCTGTGCGCCGTCACTCAGGGTTTGGCAGAGCCCATGATGGTTTCCAGCATGTCCGGACGCGGCGCACCGTTCTGCTGCTGCAGACGGCCCGCATCATCGAGGTAGTAGATGGCCGGCGTCGCGGAGGCACCCATTTCGCCCATCAGCTCCATGTTGGCGTTCAGTTGCTCCGTGATCTTTTCGGGGATCTTGCCCAGCGGTTTGAGCGTGCTTTCGCGCCCGGCCGATTCATGCTCGCCGAGCGCCTTGCGCTGATCGCTGGCAGCGAGCAGCGCCGCCGCCTTGCCGGGGCTGTCCGGGCGCAGCATGCCGACCATGACGTGGCGTACCTGCACACGCCCGGCCTCGACCCAGGGCCGCGCCTGACGCCAGAACATGTTGCAGTAAGGGCAGTTGGGGTCGGAGAACATGTAAACGACGCGTGGCGCCTTGTCGTCGCCGTCAGCTATCCAGGTGCTGTCTTGCAACTGCTGCCACATCTCCTGACCCAGAGGCTGATAGACCAGACGCTCCAGTGGCTCCTTGGTCAGGTCCTCACCCTTGGCATCGAGCAAGGTACCGATCAGCACATGCTCACCATCGGCCGTCAGGTACAGCGCCAGCCCCTGGCCGTTGTAGCGCGCGGCATAGCCCTTGAGTCCACCAGGCGCGTCGAAGCTACCCACTACCTTGGCCCCACGGCCTTCGACAGCCTTGATCGCCGCAGGCAGCTCATCGGCCTGGGCCAGTGGCGTCAGCAACAAGCCGAGCAAGGCTAGAGACTTGATTGAGTTCATGATCATTCGTCCGTCTTCAGGGTTTCCAGGGCCCGGGCCAGGCTGGCGCGGGACAGTTCACCGAGGTGGCTGCCAACCTGGCGACCCTCGGCGTCGTAGAACAAGGTGGTGGGCAGCGCCCGTGAGCCGACCAGTTGCCCGAGGCGGCCGCCACTGTCGAGCAGTACGTTGTCCAGTTGCAGCGCCTGGCTAGTGAGAAAGGCACTGACCTCTCCAGCACCCTCGCCCTGGTTGGCGAAGACGAAGGTCACACCCGGATGCTCACGCTGCGCCTCGGCCAGCACCGGCATCTCCCGCCGGCAAGGTGGGCACCAGGTCGCCCAGAGATTGATCACCATGGGTTGGCCAAGCTGTTCGCGCAGCACCACCGACTGCCCCTGGACATCGCGCAGGGCCAGTTCCGGCAGCCGTGTGCCCTGCTCCAGCGTGTGCAGCACCAGGCTGCCCATGCCCCAGATCAGCAGCCCCGTGGCCATGCCACCGCCCAGCGCCACACGCAACTGCACGTGACGCCACAGATACCAGGCGCCCAGCAGCCCTGCCGCCAGCACACCGCCCCAGGCGATGAAGCCGCCATCGCGGATGTCGATCACGCGCCAGGGCGCATCCTGATAGTGCTCGAAATACAGCGCGACGAAAGCCAGGCGCGCGCCCAGCAAGGCGGCCAGCAACAGGCGAAAGATCAGTTTTTCCGGATTGACCTGACGCTTGCGCCCCAGCCACCAGCCGACCAGGGTCGCCAGCAGCAGGCTCACCAACAGCAATACATGGCCGACGCCCAGCGCCAGAGGCCCTACACCTATCGTCAACATCAGCCACGCTCCATGGTGCTATCCCAGACCCGCAGAAACTGCTGCGCATCCGCCTCGCCGGTGATGCGTTGCTGGCGCCGCTCCTCGCCGTCCGGGCCGATCAGCAGCAAGGTCGGCGGCCCCAGTACCTGGTAACGGCTGAGCAGTTCACGGCTCGCCGCTCCCGAGGCGGTGACGTCCAGACGCAGCTTGCGCGCATCGGCCAGGCGCGCCTGCACCTCGGTGTTGCCGAATACCTCGCGCTCCATGACCTTGCACGACACGCACCAGTCCGCGTAGTAGTCCACCAGCACCCATTGTCCCTGCGCCTTGGCTTCATCCAGTTCGCGCTGTAGGTGTTCGGGCTCGCGCACATCGACGAAGCTGGCCGTGCGTACCTCGGCCTGGGGTGCCGCGACAGCAGTGAATACACCCAGCGGACGTAGCGGATCACTGCCGCCAGCGGCCGCCCCCAGCAACATCGCCACGCCCCACAGCCCAAGCAATGCCGCGCCGGCATGGGCCAGCGCACGCTGCGCCTGAAGCTGAGCAGCCAGGTGCACGAGACTGCTGGCCGCCAGTATCAGCCAGGCGCCGCTCAGTCCCAGCCAGATCGACTCAGCCAGCAGTGGCCGCAGCAGGTACAGCGCCGTGGCCAGGAAGAGAAAACCGAATACCACCTTGACCCGCTCCATCCACAGCCCCGGCTTGGGCAGTAGGCGATTGCCCAGCGTTACCAGCAGCACCAGCGGCGTACCGATGCCCAGCCCCAGCGCGAACAGCACCAGGCCGCCCTGCAACAGGTCGCCACTCTGCCCGATGAACAGCAAGGCAGCCGCCAGCGGTGCAGTCATGCAGGGGCCGACCAGCAGACCGGAGAGCACGCCGAGCAAACCAGCCCCCACCAGGCTACCGCCCTGCTGCCCGCGCCCGACCCGCTCCAGGCGATCACGCAGCGCAGCCGGCAATTGCAACTCGAAGAAACCGAACATCGGCAGCGCCAACAGCACGAACAGCGTCGCGAACGAGCCAATCAACCAGGGTTGCTGCAACAGACTCTGCAGATTGGCGCCGAGCGCTGCCGCCAGTACGCCGAGCAGCGCATAGACCAGCGCCATGCTCAGCGTATAAGTACCCGCCAGGGCAAAGCCACGTGATGGCGAAGCGCGGCTACCCACCACGATACCCGCGAGAATCGGCAGCATCGGCAGTGAACAAGGGGTGAACGCCAGCAGCAGGCCCAGGCCGAAGAACACTGCCATGCTCAGCCACAGCGCCTGCTGCTGCAGACCATCGAGCAAGGCCAGGTCATCGGCCCGTCCGGCTTCGGTGGCACCAGTGCCACCAAGATCGAGCATCCGGGTCTGCGGTGGGTAACACAGGCCGGCATCGGCACAGCCCTGCCATTGCACCTCGATACGCCCGCGCGCCTCGGCTGGCAGGGTCAGTTGCAGGCGCTCACGATAGATCTGCGAGGCACCGAAATACTCGTCCTCATGAGCCAGGCCCGACGGTAGCTCTGGCGCCTGTTCATCGCTCAGGCCAGTGAACTTGAGCCGTTGCTGATACAGGTAGTAACCCGGCGCTATGTCCCAGCTCAGCGTCGTTTCACCTTCGCTCTGCTGCTGCACGTCGAGCACGAATGCCTGCTCGGCAGCGAGAAAGTCATCGCCCGAGCGCAGGCCGTCGATGGGCAACGAGGCAAACGCGGCGCTACAGAACAGACTGAGGAGAACAACGAGCAAACGCATGACGACACCGCGCAACTGAGGAGATGTCGAGGATGCCAAAGTGCAATTAACAGCCGATTAACAGCCCGCCAATCAGCGCCAATAATCCTGCCTTAATCGCGATGAGCGATACTGTCGACTCGCCCTCTGCCGCTACTACCGCCCATGCATGTTCTGCTTACCGAAGACAACTCGCTGATCGCCCGCGGCGTGATCGCCGGCCTGCAAGCCCAGGGGTTCACCGTCGCCCATGCGGCCAATGCGGCGGCGACGCAAAGCCTGTTGCAGCACAGCCATTTCGACCTGCTGATTCTCGACCTCGGCCTGCCCGACGAAGACGGCCTGGCCTTGCTGCAACGCCTGCGCCGCGACGGCATGGTGCTGCCGGTCCTGGTCCTGACCGCACGCGACGCCATCGCCGAGCGGGTTGCTGGTCTGCAGGCGGGCGCCGACGACTACCTGACCAAACCCTTCGATCTGCGCGAGCTGGCTGCCCGCCTGCACGCCCTGCTGCGCCGCGCCGCAGGCCGGACCACGCACCTGATCGATCACGGGCCATTGCAGTACGACCCGACCACCTGTGCGGTGAGTCTTTGCGGCCAGCCCATCGATCTTTCGCGCCGCGAACAGGCGCTGCTGCAGGCGTTGCTGCAGAATCCGGGACGCATCCTCAGCAGCGAACACCTCAAGGACTCGGTCTACGGCCTCGATGACGAGGTCGAGAGCAACGCCCTCAACGTGCATATCCATCACCTGCGGCGAAAACTCGGCAACGGCATCGTCGAAACGGTGCGCGGCCTAGGCTATCGCCTCGGCCCTGCCGGACATGAGGAGCAGCGGCCATGACCTTGCGTCTGCGCCTGACCCTCGGCCTTGGCGCCGCCTTCGTCCTGCTCTGGTCGCTGGCCGCGACCTGGATGCTCTATGACTTGCGCAACCAGCTGATGCAGTCGCTCGACGAACGCCTGGCGGCATCCGCGCGCATGGTCGCGGGCTTGCTGGTGCAACTACCGCAGGCACGCACGGCCAATGATCGCGTGCCACATCTGAGCGCAGAACAGTTGGGTATTCCCAACGGTCTGGCCTGCCAGATCAGCTCGCTGCGCGGCGAGGTACTGGCGCGCAGCCATTCGACACCGGACGACCTGCTCGACGCGGGTCAGAAAGGTTTTCGCGACCAGATCATCGGTGACCGCCCGTGGCGCAGCTTCACCCTGATCCAGGGTGATCTGCGCATCACCACGGCCGATCGCCTGGATGAGCGCGCCACGCTGAAACGCTCGATTCTGCTGGCTGCGGCGCTGCCCGTCGTGGTCTCCCTGCTCGGTAGCCTGGCCTTGCTGTGGATCGGGCTCGGTCGCGGCCTGGCGCCACTGGAACGAATCCGCGCCGCACTCGCCAGGCGCAGCGCCAATACCAGCGAGCCGCTGCCCTTGACCGGTCTATCGGCAGAACTGGCGCCCCTGGTAGAGGCGCAGAACCAACTGTTCCAACGCATCGGCGACACCCTGGAGCGCGAGCGCAGGCTGACCGACGACGCCGCACACGAACTGCGCAGCCCGCTGACAGCGGTAAAAACCCATCTGCAAGTGGCGGCAATGACCGAGGGCGACAACGCACGCACGGCCATCGCCATGGCCGAACAGGGCGCCGACCGCCTGCAACGCATCCTCGAACAGTTGCTGATGCTGGCACGGGTCGAGGGCAACCTGCCGTTCGATGAAGGCCTGCCCTGCCGACCGTTGGAGATCGCCCGTCAGGCCATCGCCGATGCCACGCAGAAAACCGGTGCGCCCATCGAGCTGAGCTGCGCCGACGATCTGCCCGAACGCTGCCTGGCGATGCCACCGGCCCTGGCCATCGCGGCATTGCGCAATCTGCTGGAAAACGCCCGCCGCCATACCAAAGCGGGAACCTCGGTGTCTCTGCACATAGCCCTTGATGGCCCGCATGGCGTGCTGTTCAAGGTACGCGACCAGGGACCAGGCATTACCCCTGAACGCCTGCAGCGTTTCACCGAGCGCTTCTGGCGCAGCGCCGACAGCGACGGCAGCGGCCTTGGCCTTTCCATCGTCAAGGCCATCGCTGAACGTTGCGGCTGCACCCTGCAGTTCATCGCCCATGGCGATGGCCTGGAAGTGCAACTGGGCGCAGCGCTACGCCGCGAAACACCCTGAGCCCTCACTTGCGCGGTTTGGCCCGCGCAGTGGGTTCGGCAATCAAGGGATCGTCCGGCCAGTAATTAGTCTTATCAAATTACGTGCCTTCGATTGACACCGCCAAATCGCCCGTAATCCCTAACTATAATGCTATTTCGGCGACTACCCCATTGACCGTCAAACTCACCCCCATTGATTGACGAAAACTGACGCCAATCAAGAGAAGGTTTGACAGGTGTACCAGAGAGCGCCAGGTCTTACAGCACAAAATGTTTGACACTGAACACTCGGCCCACTACTCCCGAATGCAATCAACGAGAGTTTGAACCTACGTGCCTGAGCTCCCGCCATGCCTAGATCGCCCCTTGAAAGGGTGAATCGCCCCGGTTTTCCTAGACAATGTTGAGCGACTGCTTTTGGCCGATTCTGTTGAAAAAGTAGAGACCTCCCCATGCTGTTGGCAAAATTGCTCTATCAGCGAGCGTGGGGGCGAACAGCATGATGGGGCAGTTACCGGGAGGACAGCAGCGCCTGTTCTACTCGTTCAATCTGGAAGACCACGTTCCGCCCCAGCACCTCTTACGCAGCATCGACCAGTGCCTGGATCTCAGCGATCTGCGTGCCTACCTGGCGGATTTCTATAGCTCCATCGGGCGTCCCTCGATTGACCCGGAATTGATGGTGCGCATGCTGGTCGTCGGCTACTGCTATGGCATTCGTTCCAGCGGCGATTGTGCGAAGAGGTGCACTTAAACCTGGCCTATCGCTGGTTCTGCCGATTGGGCCTGGAGGATGAAGTACCCAATCACTCGACCTTCTCGAAGAATCGCCACGGCCGTTTCCGTGACAGCGATCTATTCCGCTGGTTGTTCAATGAGGTGCTGCGGCGCTGCATGGCGGCCGGCCTGGTAAAGGGGGAAGGTTTTGCCGTCGACGCCAGCATCATCAGGGCTGATGCCAGCCGGCAACGTGGAGTAGCTGGAGATGAAGTCGATTGGCGCGATCCTGCGCTGAGCAGCCGCGCCGTACGCGAGTACCTCGAAGCCCTTGATGAAGAGGCGTTGGCTGAAACCCTCCCCAAGAAGATTTCACTCACCGATCCGCTGTCTCGTTGGACAGCAGCGCCAGGCGGCCCGGCTTACTTTGCCTACTCCACCAACTACCTGATCGATACCGAGCACGGTGTGATCATGGATGTGGAAGCGACTCCGGCGCATCGTACCGCCGAAGTCGATTCGACCAGAACGATGGTCGGGCGTGTCGAAGCGCAGTTCGACCTCACGCCAGAGCGCCTCATTGGCGATACCGCCTATGGCACGGCTCCAATGCTGGCCTGGATGGTCGAGGAAAAGGGCATCGAGCCGCACGTACCGGTGTGGGACAAGACCGAGCGTAAGGACGACAGCCTCTCCAGTAAAGACTTCCACTGGAATCCAGAGACCAATGAATACCGCTGCCCAGTCGGCAAACCGCTACGCAGTGAATGGCGTACCTTCACCCAGCAACGGTCTCGGGTGACCAAGGCCAACACCATCATCTACCGCTCCAGCCAAAGCGACTGCGCCACCTGTCCGCTGAAAGCGAAGTGCTGTCCCAATACTCCATTCCGCAAGATCGCTCGGAGCATCCATGAAGCGGCCCGTGACATAGCGCGACGCATCGCCAAGACACCGGAATACCTCGTCTCTCGTTGCGAACGGAAGAAGGTGGAAATGCTGTTCGCCCACCTCAAACGGATCATGAAACTCGACCGTTTACGACTGCGTGGACTGACTGGTGCGACTGACGAATTCACCTTGGCGGCGACTGTGCAAAACCTGAGACGTATGGCCAAGCTACTGCCTCACGGGTCACCGATCACGGGATAGGTGCGCCTGCGGCGAGCAGAAACCCTCGAATTAACCCTCAGACCTGGGCAAGGAAACTCAGTGAAAAGCCGAAAGGCAACTCGAAGTGGCTTGCAGCCACTTTGACAGCAGGTACATCCGACCGGCCGGCTGCCGCTGAACCTACTTTTTCAACAGAATCGGCCGAAATCGGACATCGGTTCATCTGTCTAAGATGAATCGACGTCATACGCATGAGACAGACTGCTTGCAGCCGAGAGCTGTCTCTCCTGCCTCCAATACCCTGCTCACCAGAGGTCTGTAATCGATGCTGGGGCTATCTGAGGCCACTAGGTCTTGCGCTGGAAGAATGGGAAGAAGCTGGTCTGGGATTTGAGCTTGATCGTGTCCTTGATATCGATCTGGTTCGCTTTGCGCCGTGTTCCTCCTGTGGGGGTAATGATCTCGAGGTCAGGGTTCTCGATCATGGTCAGATGGATGTCGTCGCTATGCGCAGGAGTGTGGTTGTAAATGCGGCCATAGAACTCGGACATGTTCAGCGCATCGCCAAACTCCGATATCAGCTTGGGTATGTCGTTATGAAGCTGACCCTTAGCTTCCTCCCGCGCATTCACATCGAACAGGTACAAGGTGCCTTCTTCCTGAGGGTCGTGAGCGAGCATATTCAGACCCGAGCGACCGAAATGAGCCTGGGACTTGCTATTTTTGTGCAGCACGTTGTTGTACACCTGCCGTGCCCGGTAGGAGCTGGCAAGGTGAATCAACCAATAGCGCCATCCCTGAGGGTTGTTGATGGAGAACGGGCTGACGAACTGTGCGCACTTCTGGAAGGCAGAGAAGACGATATTTTCTGCTGTTCCGAGCCATTGGCGATTGCTCATTTGCTCGGATAGAAGGTCGAGGTCGAATTTGCTTATGGAGAGGTGCGCGAGTTGCCGCTCGAGCATCTGCGGATTGTTTTTGTGGAGGTAGGTCAGCAGCGCAGTAATCATGAAGGTGTAGAAAATTTCGGTTGAGTAGTCCGAGCTCATGATGTCCCGCAGTGTGTCGGTTGTGACGTGGCTATGTCCGCACTGATCAAGGTTGAACAGGATGTTCCGAATTCTACCCCGCTGCAGGTACTCCTTAATTCGCGGGTAGACCTTCTCGAACTCATCGTTCAGGTATTCGATGTGGACTGAGAGATATTCGTTTGAGTCAACGTACTCAACTAGGGCTGGAGCCATGTGAGTCTTGAGTGAGTCCAGGGCCGCAGGCTCATAGTCATTGAGGATCATGGTGCACTCAATGCGGATCGGGGCGAGGTTCTGAACAGTCCGATTAACATTGATGAAATTGATTGCTCGATGAAGCTCTTGAATGAAGATCAGAGGGGAGCCAGGAGCTCCACATTTGTAGCGCCCCCCGCCTGCAAAACCATCGACAATAGCTAGGCGGAAGCGCTCCATTTTGGGAGTCTGACAGCGGGTGATAACGTACTCGTAGAAATACTCACGGAGGATCTGGTGTTTCATTCTCGAGTGGTCTGCCAGCTCAGCACCGTCTTCCCACTCGTACTTCTTTCCTACCATCTCAATGTCCCTATCAAGCCGATATTCTTCTATACGGAAGCAGCACCCACGATGTTGACGGGCATTTCATCCCAGGTCTTGCCTCGATACTCACGTCCATTCGCTTTCTTGGATCGGCGAATGTTGTCCTTGCCCCAGGTACCCCATTGCTTGAAGAAGAACGCCGTATCGCTCTCAAGGCATTGAGCATAGATCTCATCAATCCAGCCTTCCTTGATCTGGCGGGCTTTGTTACCGCTTTCGCCACCCACAATTGCCCAATCTATCCCTGCTAGATCAATCGGGCCTACAGGGCCAATTAAAGGCTCAAATGAGATAAACCGAATCTGGGCCGGGGTTTCCTTGATGTGCTCAAGACGAGAAGCAGTCTCGCTGTTCTCAATCGATGTGCCGAGCCAGACGTTAGGAAGAACTTCTTTAATGATGTCCTGAAGGATTTGCTTCATTCGCTCAGGGCGTTTCGTCAGGATCTGGTAGTTATGTTGCGGGGTTTCCCGCATCACCTTCCAGACGTCCTGAATGAAGCTATCGCTGACTTGCTCGTGGAACAGGTCGCTCATGGAGTTAACAAAAACCTTGCGGGGCTTTTTCCAGCGATAGGGAATCTCAAGTGTCTCCCTATCCTCGATGACCTTGCCATTCCAGACCACGCGCTTGTTCTTCTTGCGGGTCAGACCGGTGTACTTGGTCATACCCATGGATTCCAAGCGTCTGGCCATCTCCATAGCGTAGCAGTTCTTGCAGCCTTCGCTGATGATTGAGCAGCCTGCCACCGGGTTCCAGGTGGAGTCAGTCCACTCGATCTGTGTCTCTGCCATGTCCTTGTCCTACCCCCGTTCGTTGGCGTTCCTGGTTGGTGCGCCTGAGACACGAGCGGGAGAAATTTGGTCGCTATCTTAGAGAATGCCAGTTTGAAAGGGCAGGCTGCTCTGCTTGAAAACGAGCAAGTCGCTACCACAGACCGCGCTGTATGGATAGACAGTATAGTGGCCGTGGAAAGCTTAAGGTGCAAACACTTTTGGAAGGCTGCCGTATGCGTCGTGTCCAGGTTTACTAGCCGGAGGTCGAAGAGGGAGGCGGCAGGCTAAGTGCGATGCTCTGCCCGAGGGTGTCAGGCTTCTTCTCTACTTTATTGGCGTTGTACTCCTGAATGTCAGCAAAAAGCTTAGCGATCTGACTGTCTGTGAGATTCGCGAGAGTAGAGTTGTCGCCTCCGCTACCGTTCTCGCTCGC
>Ga0208788_1001291_pt1 | contig 12169 bp, 15 predicted proteins | sample Wag4_2014_7_11_3_FD_187363 | JGI IMG/M metagenome (GOLD analysis project Ga0208788, IMG submission 187363) | Fresh water mixed with fracking chemicals microbial communities from Ohio, USA - Utica-2 Time Series FC 2014_7_11 (SPAdes) (version 2) ... | reverse complement strand
TGACAATCAAAGTTTTAGAGTTATCTAACATTTCAATTACTTTAAACAAAGATTCACGAATCTCTTCAGGCGAAAAGTCCCCACGAAGCACATCATTGGTTCCAATACAGATTAAGACTAAGTCTGGATCTAATGCTTGTGCAGCACTTAATTGATGTCTTACTAAATCTCTAGCTCGAGAACCATTCTTTGCAACATTGATAAAGCGTGCTGCATTAAGGTCATGGGCAAGTCTTCCAGCCCATCCTGCGCCAACTGATGGAATGGTGTCACCATGATCGCCTACTCCAAAAACAGAACTATCTCCCATAGCAATCACGCGTAAATTAGTGATGTGACGAAGTTGATACAGAGGATTTCTATTGTTCAGACTACTCTGTTGGAATGTAGGGGTTGTCATGCAATCCGCTCCAAGTCATATAAATCAAGCAACATATTTGCACTTCTTTCCCACGAAAAAGTCTCGGCGCGAGCACGAGCATGGCTTCTAATTGATTCGCGATCATGGCGTAAGAAATCAATAATTTGATTACGCCACTGGACCGCATTACGAGGAAGTGCGGAACCTGACTTCAGACAGATGATTTCAGAGATGGCAGCCTCTTGCCGACAGATTACCGGTGTACCTGAGGCAAGTGATTCAAGGGCGGCAAGTCCAAAAGTTTCAATCGGCCCAACTGCCAAGAATATTGAGGCCTGTGACATTAACGTGGCAAGAAAATCTTTGTCAGCAACAAAGCCTAAGAGAATCACATTTAGATCTTCACTATCGATTATTTGTGCGATCTTCTTTTCGAGCGGTCCAGAGCCCGCGATGACAATTGGAGTATCAATGCCAAAATCTGCCAACGACCTTGCAATCTCGAGAATAAATAGTGGGTCTTTCTCTTTAGACAATCTCGTGCAGGCTAATAAGAATTGCTCTGGAAGATTTCCATATAAATCGTTTTCTGGGTACCTATTTGAAGGATCAAAAACCTCTAAGTCGACACCTAAAGGTATCGAAACAAGGTGTGAGCTATAGGTGTTACTTATCTGCATCCCAAGATCAACAAACTCCCCTGCGGCAAAGTTGGTTGTTGCAACAATCCGATCAACAGATTTTGCGGTAAAAATGTTCCAACGACGAGTTAGGAAGCCTTTAAATGGAATTAACTTTCCAAAGGCTTTGACCACACCGTCTACGCGCTCATGTGCAAAAAATACTGTTGGTATTTCTCTCCTTCGAGCCCAACGTGCAACACGCAAGAGAGTTGTTCTGTCAGAAACCTCTAACACCTCAGGGTCAAAGTTTTTTAAAATGTCGATGACTGCCCCTGTGTCTAGGATTATTCGATATCCTCCAGAAAACGGAATTCTTGGTGCGGCCACACTAATTGTTGTAACTTGTCCGCTCATCGAGTATTCATTCTTGGCGCCGGGAACTACTAGTAATACTTCATGACCCCTCAAGGCATACTCATTGCTTAACTCACGCATTGCAGTTTTGAGTCCACCACTCTTTGGCCCGTACATGTTGGCGATGTGCGCAATGCGTGTCATGAAGCAAACCCTTCTCTCTCGATTTCGCGCCGTGTTTGCTCATATATCTCGAATAATTCGGAGCACACCCTGGACCAAGTACGGCTTTGCACTTTGTCAAAGGCATTTTTGCTCATTCGTGCTCTTAGTTCGTTGTCGTTAACTAAATTTAAAACCTTTTTTCGAATGTCAAAAATATCGCTCGGCTGGTAAAAAAGTCCATCAATTCCGTGATCAATTAAATCTTTGGGTCCACCAACCTCTGGAGCAATTACTGGTAAACCTGCTGCCATGGCTTCTTGAATTACTTGACAAAATGTTTCGTTTTCTCCAGTTGTGATGAGTAAATCCATCGACGCCATGGCTCGACTTAAGTCTTCACCATTTTGGTGTCCTAGAAAAATTGCATCCGGTAGTGCTTTTTGTAGAACCGCTCTACTTGGCCCATCTCCAACAATTACTTGGATAACATTTTTTCCTGTAAGTTTTCCAATATCTCCCAGTGAACTAAGTTTGTGTACTTGTTTTTCGGGTGCTAAGCGACCTACAAAGCCGATAACACATGAGTTCTCATCAGCTCCCCAAGACTTTCTAAGACGCTTTGATCGCCATTTTGGATTGAATTGATCAAGATCTACGCCACGGCCCCACCGCACTATTCGTGAGATCCCCAACTTCCTTAAATATGCTTCTGAATCACTGGAGGGCGCAAGCGTTATTGTTGAACCGTTGTGTATTTTCCTTAAGCGCTTTTCAACAAAAGCCTTCGCGGTGGTCAATCGATAAAAACTAATGAATCCAGAAACATCTGTTTGATAATTTGCAACTACCGGTACTCCGCAAGCAAGGGCCGCTTTCCTCATTTGTTCGCCGAGTAAAAATGGTGATGCTAAGTGCACGACATCCGGGGCAAAATTCTTAATGACCGTGATCAAGGTAGACGTTGGGACCCCAGGAATATCGACTTGTGCAAACTTTTGGAATGCAAGTGCCGGTACACGTCGAATGGAAACTCCATCGACCGACAAGGGCCCTTCTCCTGGTGCAACAACAAGGACTTCATGTCCGTTGTCTTTGAGAAATCGCGCGGTGCGAAGTACCGAATTTGTCACACCATTGGTGCGCGGAAGAAAAGATTCGGCCGAGATTAATACTCGCATGGGATATTTATAGAGGTCCAAGAAGTTCACAGGTTTAACTTCTGGTTAATGCCGCCTTAACCTTCAACTTCAGGTGAAGGGAACTTTTTGCGCAGCATTCACTTTCTGTTCAGATCTTTTCAGGCTTCATCCCACAGAAAAATGTCATCCTTTTCTCATGAAGCCATCTGCAATGGAAAAAAGCTCCAGGGCCGCCTTCTTTGACCTCGACAATACCCTCATTGACGGATCATCCATTTACTACTTTGTCCGAGGGTTGGTTAAATCCGGGATTCTCCAACGACGCCAAGTCGCATCTTTTGCTCTTGAGAATTACAAGTTCAGAAAGAGGAAAGAGGAGAGCCTAACTGCAATGAGTCATGCAACGAAGAAGATTCTAGATTTTGCTCGTGGCCGATCACAGCAATTGATAATTGAATTGTGTGAAGAAATTGTCCAAGAGTTTTTGCCAAAGAAGATATTTCCAAATATGCAACGCCGGGTGGAAGAGCATCAAAGCATTGGGCATGATACTTGGGTCGTTTCGGCAGCACCTATAGAGATTGCGTCAATCGTCGCTTCAAAGTTGAACATGACAGGCGCCTACGGAACTTCTGGTGAAGTAATCCAGGGTTATTACTCTGGTGAACTGCCAATGGGTGCGATGCACGGTTTAAATAAAGCTCGTGCCATCAAAGAACTAGCCCAGATCAAGTCATATGATCTATCACAGTCATTTGCTTACAGTGACTCAGCAAATGATTTACCTTTGTTGGTTTCGGTTGGTAACCCATTTATTGTTAATCCAAATAAACAACTGCAAAACATTGCATTGAAAAATAAATGGCCGATTCTGGTCGCCTAGATGATTGTTTGGACTCACCGCGGTAACCCTGGACCTGAAAACACATTAGAAGCTTTTGAACTAGCCTGGAAAGACGGCATTGATCACTTTGAAACTGACATTCATGTGACCAAAGATGGAAACCTGGTTCTAGCACATGATTCAAATATAAAGCGGTTGACTGATTCTGATCAAGAAATAGTTGACCTAACGCTCGAAGAGTTGAACCAACATCAAATATTAGGGGTATACCAATGGTGCACTCTTGACGAACTTGTCACGAAATTCCCCAGGGCCATGATTTCGATAGACATAAAAAACGATGCATCGGTCGAACCATTTATTAAGTGGCTAAGAACACATGATTTTTCTAAGTTTGTCGTTGGATCGTTTTCCAGTAAACGAGTAAATCAAGTGAGAAGAGAATTTCCATTACTTCGAACTTCCCTGACACCCAAAGAAGTCCATTTAATTAGACTTGGATTGCAAAGAGTTTTGAACTTAGAACCAGCAGGTAAGTTTGCAATGATTCCTGTGTCAATGTATGGATTAAAGGTTCTGACAAAACGGTTTATCTCTTCCTGCCAGCAATTAGAGATTCCAATCTATGTGTGGACTGTGAATTCTCTTCTCGAGGCCAAAAACTTAGAAAAATTAGGCGTACAAGGAATAGTTACCGATGACTACCGATTATTTCTCAAAGACTCATAAGGAAGGGGTTTTTTGCAACATAAGGTTTTGGTAGATTAGGACTTAATGAAAAAGAAATCTCCTGTCGTTCTTCATCAGCTTTCTAATTTTTCCTCCGGTCTAGGCAATTCGATTGTCATGATCACGATTCCATGGTTAATTCTTGAAGAGACCGGATCCCCGGCCTTTGCCGGATTAGTCGCAGCAATTTCTGCACTGCCGGGGTTGTTGATCTCCCCTATCGGAGGTTGGCTCGTAGACCACATTGGTCGTCGAACAGTGAGCATCGGGGCTGACTTAGTCTCAGCTGTTGCGGTTGTTGCATTTCCAATCGTTGCTTTAACTTCAGAACTTTCTGGCTCTACTATTTTAATTATCGCTGTAATAGGTGCAATCTTTGATCCCGCAGGTTACACAGCACGCAAAACGCTATTAGCAGATGTTGCAAAGGCATCAGATATAAAGCTTGATCGACTCAATGGAATCCACGAAGGCTTTTTGGGAGTTGCGTGGGTTTTTGGTCCTGCTGTTGGAGCGGGTCTAATTTCAACTGTTGGCGCAGTGAATTCATTCTGGGTCGCTGGTGGTCTCTTCGTTTTTGCCGCACTGGCTATCGTTTTCTTAAGAGTTGGCAATCTCGGCAAAGACGCACGTGATTTGGCTGAAGAAATGGGAGAAAAAACAAATCGAAGTATTCGCGTGGGCTTCCAAGTTCTTTGGAATGACAAACTGCTTCGTACTTTAACTCTTTCTATTCTCATCATTGCAGCTGTTTATCTGCCGACTGAGACAGTCGTCCTATCAACCTACTTTGAAGATTTAGGTCAGCCTGCAAGTCTTGGAATTGTTATCTCAGCTCTTGCTGCAGGATATGCAGTTGGATCCTTTGGTTATGGATGGGTAAGTGCTCGTCTAAAACGTAAAAATCTTGTACGCACAACCTTTATAGGAGTTGCTATGAGTATTGTTCCGATGGCGTTTCTGCCACCATTACCAATCCTTGCCGTGGCCGGTTTTTTTCTAGGTTTATTCTGGGGACCTTTCAATCCTCTGGTGAGCTCCCTTATTCAGCAGAGAGTTCCGGCTGATCAACAAGGCAGAGTATTTGGTGTGCAGACCGCAGTCTTTTATGCTGCCCCACCACTTGGAATGGTTTTGGCTGGATTATCTGTTGAAAGTTTTGGAGTCAGCACTACATACATAGTTCTGGCCGCAATACTTTCAGTGACCGCAATGCTTGCACTTCTAACGAAGTCTTTGCGCTCAGACTTTTAGTTAACAATCAGCCGGAAAACTTAGTTTTCTTGTAGACCTTTCCTTTTGCATCATAGGTAACCCAGGTACCAGTCTGTTGGCCATTTTTGAAAGTTCCAGATCGCATAATGACTCCGGTTTTACGAAACCATTGCCAGTTGCCATGAAGTTTGCCTGCCTTATATTTTCCTTTGGCCTTTAAAACACCATTTGGATAGAACTCAAGGAATTCGCCTGATTTCTTTGGGTATGCGTCATTGATCTGTCGAATCTTTTCGTCAAGGATCTTATTTACTAGCGGTTTAGGGATTGCCTTTCCTAACTGAAAATGTATAGAGCCTTTAGTTTGCTCATACTTTTCGAGATCTTTTTTGAGCCTTGAATTAAATGATCCACTGTAGGGGAAAATACTGTTGTGATTTTTAAAGCCATCAAAACCAATGACTGGAACCCCTTCAATCAAAAAAGTCGGTATTCCATATTTAATGATTTGTTCGGATGTGGGAAGTTTTGTAGCAATATGCTCACGTAGCTGACTCAAAGTCTTTTTCTGTTCAGGGCTGAACTTCTTTAAGTGTGCCGTAACTTGTGCGCGAGTCATGAATCAATAATACACGGCTAAAAAACCTACACGGATTTCTTTCTATCTCCCCTGAATTGCATTCATTTGCTCAATGGTTAAGGTGCCACCATTTTCAGCGGCAGCTTCAAACAAGGGCAAGTGAGAATCCTGAGATGATGCTCGAAGATTTGTCAGAACGCGGTTCAGGTTTGAATCTGATGACTTGCTTAGCAAATTGTCATACATGGTGACATTTTCAATTTCACCAACAGCCCAGGCTTTTGCTGCAGTCTGCAGTTTTGCCGGAGCAACAACAGCCCCAAGATATGGATTGGCAGGAACTTTGACCCCAAAGCGATCAAGCTGGCGAATTAATGCTGAGATATGGCGTTCTTCAGCTGAACGGATTGTCACGTAAGGCTCAACTTGGCCAAATTTATCAATTACTGCTTGATACATCGCCGACGCTGCATATTCGCCCTCTGGACTCATTAAGGCTTCCCAAGCGATTGCTTCATTGCTGCTCTCAATTACTCCAGCAGGAAGAGCGTATGCATAACCTTTAACTGCTTTATCAGGTGCCTTAACTGAAGGTGAGGGAATTGGTTGTGCGCTTTCAGTAGCCGAAGCTGTAGGAGATGCGGTACTTGTCGCAACTGTTGAATCCTCTGTAGAACAGGAAGCCAAACCAAAAATAGCTACAACAGCAATTACGGTCCTGGAAATAGTGCGCACTTAAATTAACCCCTTTGATATGACAACTGAGAAATAATAGCATACCCCCTAGGGTATGCTAGGGTTAGGCTGGAAAGGGAGAAAATGACAATTCGCATTTTAAATATCGACACACCAACACTTGGAGATCGCGGCTATATAGCTCACGATGGGAAGACTGCACTTGTTGTTGACCCACAAAGAGATATTGATCGAGTTGAACAAGTTCTTGCTGACAATTCGCTAGAGCTAGGCGCTGTTGTTGAAACTCACATGCATAATGACTACGTCAGCGGTGGTTTAGTGCTGGCCCAAAATCATCAAGCGAAATACATCACTAGTGCAGACGATCCTGTGGCTTTTGATCGTACAGCCGCACATGATTTAGATGAGTTTTCAATTGGTAACTTTGGAATAAAGGCACTTCATACACCCGGTCATACATTTACTCACCTCTCATATATTCTGGTTGATGAACAAGGTAAGTCAAAAGGAATTTTCACAGGTGGATCTTTGTTGCACGGATCTACAGGTCGTCCAGATTTATTAGGTCAAGATCACGCAACTAAACTTGCGCAATTACAACACGGTTCAGCTCATCGTATTGCAGATTTGCTAGAAGACTCAACTCCTATTTTTCCAACACATGGTTTTGGTTCATTCTGTGCCGCAACTTCAACTTCTGGAGATTCTTCAACTATTCAAGATGAAAAATTATCCAACCCTGCACTTCGATTGACTGTTGAGCGTTTTGTGAGCGAAACACTTGCAGGCTTAGATACATTCCCTGCCTACTACAAGCACATGGGTCCGGCTAATCATGCTGGTCCTGGTGCAATAGATCTATCAGAATTGCCTCGTTTAAGTACAGATGAGTTATTAAAAAGAATTGCCGGCGACAACTGGGTCGTAGATCTACGTGAAAAGGATTCGTGGGCAATGGCTCATTTAGTAGGAACAGTAAACTTCGGAGTAACGGGATCCTTTGCTACATACCTAGGTTGGCTGTTTCCATACGAAAAAGAGCTTGTACTAATCTCAGATAAAGCAAGTGATATTTCAGTTGCACAACGAGAGTTAGTTCGAATTGGAATAGATCGACCATCAGCGAGTTATGTAGGCGAAATGACTAATTTCAGTAATGTTCGAAATACTAAAGTTGTTGAATTTAAAGATGTACCCCTTGCGTTAACTGATTCAGAAATAGTCATCCTTGACGTCCGACGCAATAGTGAACGAGAGGGATCGCATATAGTAGGAAGCAGTCACATTCCACTTCACGAACTTTCTGCGCGGATTAAAGAGCTTTCTAAGGACAAAACGTATTGGGTGCACTGTGCAGGTGCCTACCGGGCCTCTATCGCTGCAAGTATTATGCAAAATGCAGGATTAAATGTTGTTTTGATCAATCAGTCATATGAGCAAGCCCTGCAAGTTAAAGATCTTGCTTTTAGAACTGGCACCGTTGACCATAGTCCGACTGCACCTTCTGACAACAAAGTAAAGGCCTAGGCGAAACGATGGAAACAGTTAGTCCTGAAAAAGCATTTGAAATGGTTAAAGCCGGCCAGGCTTATGGAATTGATGTCAGAGAAATTGATGAATGGGATGCAGGGCATTTTGAAATGTTCACTCTTCATCCATTGAGCAATTTTGATAGCGCCGTTTTACCAACTGACAAACCGATCGTTTTTATCTGTCGTTCAGGAAATCGTTCGGGTAAAGCATGTGAGGCGGTTGAGTCAACCGGCTTAAAGGTAGTCAACATGGAAGGAGGAATGTTGGCTTGGCAAGCAGCAGGCCTTCCGATGACGGCCACAAATGGTGCACCAAAGATTTCTTAATCCATGACAATTTTATTCGGTCTATTACTTGGTGCAACCGTTGGTGCAACACTTGGATTAATTGGAGCAGGCGGAGCAATTTTGGCTGTCCCTGGATTAGTTGCTGTACTTGGGCTATCAGCAACAGCGGCAACTACTAGTTCAACAATTATCGTTGGCTCTGCCGCTCTAGCTGGTGTTTTAAGTCGTCGTAAAACTGGAACAGTTAATCTCAAGATTGGATTAACTTTTTCCGCGGTAGGAATTGTTGGAACTTTCATTGGAACCTTACTTTTAAGGGTAATTCCTGAGAATGTTACATTGCTGATTTTTTCAATATTAATGTTTGGCGCAGCTTATGCAATGTGCTGCAGAGAAAACCCTGAACCAACAGCCGAAAAGCCAAAATGGCAAATGGTTGTAATCGCAGCAACCTTCGTAGGAATTCTGACTGGTTTGCTTGGAATTGGCGGCGGTTTCTTAATTGTCCCTGCTCTTATCCTTTTCTTAAAGGTTCCAACTAAGATTGCAACAGGAACATCTTTGGTAGCAATTACTGCCAACTCTTTTCTTGCGTTTATATTGCGATTTGAATTCTGGGATCAGATTCCTGCTGCCGAAATAGCAGTATTTACTATCTCTGCAATTAGTGCCTCACTAATACTTTCTCCAATTGCAGGAAGATTAAATGCAACGGTCCTAAAAAAGTCTTTTTCTGTAGTAATTGTTCTTGTTGCCTCATATACCCTGCTAACCAATTTCAATTAATCGAAAGAAGAATTCTTCACATGAAATCAAAAGATTTAGTGCGTCCCGTTTTTCTCTTTGATGCTGATTGTGGAGTTTGCCAAAACTCCACAGAGATGATGAAGCAAAGAATAAATCCACCAGTAGATTTTCGGCCGTACCAGGAATTTGATTACTCTAGTTTTGGAATCACGGATAAAAACCTAAACGAAGGGCCTATTTTGATTTCTATAGACTCATCTTTTCTAGTTGGCCCTTTAGGAATGGCAACACTTTTGAAGATGTCAAAGCGGCCATACCGTTATGTAGGTCAAATAATGCTGATGCCAGGAATTCGACAACTTCTCAATAAAATTGGCCCAAAACTTTATGCACAGCGCAAGTATTTACCCGGAGCTAGTGGATCTTGCGCCATCAGTTCTGATTGAAAATTAATTGAACAGCTGCCTTACAGGCCGCTCTTCTTTCGAAAGACAGCAACAATTGCATTGGCATGGCCATGTCCCATTTCAAACTTATCTTTGAGGTGGGCTACCTGTTCCATATGAGCAAGCTTTGAAACCTTCTTGAGCTCCTTCATCCAATGTTCGATTGGCTTGCCGTACTTCTTTTCAATTGAAGGAAAGTACGAAGCAGGACCCATCACTTTTTTCTCAGCCATCCTGAAATTGTAAATTACTTGCAGTTAGAAATAAAGAAGAGTTGCCCTATAAGCTGTAAGTAATTTATAGATTTTTATCAGCCCAAATGCAAACAGCATCGTAATGAAACTTGCCTAACCCCTTCGCTATTTCCTCATAGTGGTCTCTATATGAGGACGGAAGGATGTAACTCATAACAAGTGACTTATAAGCATCCTTCGTTGGAGTCCAGAATTGAAGTATGAAATCGTAATGTTGCTTCACCAGAGCCTGAACGCTCTCATCCCCTGCTTGAACTCCCTCAGCCATTTTTGAAGCAAACTCAGATGTTAATTCACCAAAGACTTGAGTAAATTTCTGCTCTTCTTCTTTTGAATGCTTGTTCTGATATTGCTCGGAATGGGTCCCAAAGTTCATGTTTTAAGTATAAAGAAGAGTCGCCCTATAAGCCGGAAGCTTTGGGCTCAAACATCTTGCCGACCATTTTGATAACCATCTTGGTTGGCATAAATTTGATTGAGCGCGCTAGTACGCGATTCTTGATTCCAGATACTAGATAAGGATTGTTGTTTCGGCGACCTACTTCTCGAAGTGCGTTCGATACGACCTCCTTTGGAGTCTGGAAACCTTTTCTTGAGACTGAACCCATACCCGCAACCTCCCAAAACTCAGATTCGGTGGCTCCGGGACAAATGGCCAAGACCTTTATGTTCTTATTCTGGAGCTCACCCCAAATTGCTTGTGTGAATGAAAGTACAAATGATTTTGTCGCGGCATAGACCGCCATATTAGAAACTGGCTGAAATGCTGCAGTACTAGCAACATTGATAATGACGCCAAAATTCCGTGCAACCATCTGAGGAGTAAGTCCAACTGTCAGGTCAACCAAGGTTCCAACATTGAGTTGAATTTCTTCGCGAACTTTATTGCGATCTTCATTTAACAGGGTCGCATTGGTTGCAAAACCAGCGTTATTTACCAAAATGTCTACTTGGAATCCCTTTGCTGCGAGCAATTTTTCAAGTTCTTCACCTGAATTTGGCGATGAAAGATCAAATGCAATGTGACTGGCTTTGACACCATATTTTTTACCCAACTCGTTTGTGAGCTTTAACAATCGGTCTTCACGTCGAGCAACTAATATTAGATTCGCACCTGCAGCTGCGAGTTGTTCGGCAAATTCGGCTCCAAGGCCAGAGCTAGCTCCTGTTATGAGTGCTGTTTTACCCTTATAAGTCATGCTCATTGAGACCCTGTCGAATTCTGTCTAAGTTCAGACTTTAGTTGTTGATAGGTTGATATGATTAAACCTATCAACTTAATAGATAGACGTCAACTAGCAATCAGAAAGAAGCTTCATAAATCTCTTGAGATTCTTGGATGCGTCCGCCCAATCAGATTCGTAGTAAATTTCTCGAGATTTTTTGGTGGACTTAAGCAATCCCGCGTTCATCAATATCTTTAAGTGATGGGAAACGGTGGGACGAGCCAAATTTAGTCTCTCAGTTATTTGGAGAACATTTAAGGCTCCCTCATGTTCGAGCATGATCACAATGTCTTGGCGATTTGGGTCCCCAAGAGCATTAAACAAGAGTGAGCAATCGCGTGAGACTTTTCTGATTTGAGCCACTGTAGCCATGAGAGGAGACTATCGATACGTTGGTCTTTTTCAACGGATTAAATTGAAAGAAGAGTCGCCCTATAAGCCGGAAGAATTCACTTCAAGCCTAATTTGGCGGATTGCCCATATTTTTTCTCAAATAAAGTTGCATAACACTCGAGATGAACGCCTATCAATAAACCGGCCTTATCCGATTCGTTTGAGCATCGCCTTCATCTGAACAATTTGGGCAGATTGATCCTTTACAACATTCTCACCGAAAGTCTTGATATCAGCGTTACTAGCGTCTCGAATCATTGTGGTCATATGGATTGCACCATCGTGATGTCCGATCATCCCTTTAAGCCAAAGCAAATCAAAGTTCTTTCCCGAAGCTGCCGAAAGTGCTGATAGTTCGGCATCATCGAGCATCCCACCCATTCCGTCCATTGAGTGGCCCATACCTGGGTTTACATTCGCATCATTCAGCCAAGACTGCATTTGCACTATCTCTGCTGTTTGGGCTTTGATAATTGTGTTTGCAAGTGCAAGGAGTTCTGAATCTTTTGATGTTTTAAGAGCAATGTTTGAAATATCAATCGCTTGCTGGTGATGAGGAATCATCATCTGCAAG
>Ga0208788_1001290_pt1 | contig 12180 bp, 10 predicted proteins | sample Wag4_2014_7_11_3_FD_187363 | JGI IMG/M metagenome (GOLD analysis project Ga0208788, IMG submission 187363) | Fresh water mixed with fracking chemicals microbial communities from Ohio, USA - Utica-2 Time Series FC 2014_7_11 (SPAdes) (version 2) ... | reverse complement strand
GCCTTATTTCGCTTAAAATCAGTAATATACACCACTAAATCGTAAAATAACTCCTTAGCCCTTTTGTTTTTTGGAAGGGCGACGAACATATTTTTTTGTTTGAATGTTGTACTTTTACGAACTAACTATAATTAGTCTAAACAACTCAGTTCATGAGCAAAGACAACCAGATTTTAGAAGACCTTAACTCAAAAGAATATGAGCATGGATGGTCCGTTAATTTCGAAACAGATGAGGCCCCACTTGGCCTAAATGAAGATATTATTCGCTGGATCTCTACTAAAAAAGAAGAACCTAGTTGGTTGCTGGAATGGAGATTAAAGGCATATAAAACTTGGCAAGCTATTAGCGAGCCAGAATGGGCCAATGTCCATTATGCAAAGATGGATTTACAGTCTTTGAGGTATTACTCAGCCCCTAAGCAAAGCAAAAAGCCAAAAAATATCAATGAAGTAGACCCTGAGTTGATTGCCATTTACGAAAGGCTGGGTATTTCACTCAACGAACAAAAAAGACTTCAAGGAATTGCAATTGATGTAGTGCTTGATTCAGTATCCGTAGCCACTACTTTTAAAGAAACCCTAGGTAAGCTTGGAATTATTTTTTGCTCTTTCAGTGAGGCAGTAAAAGAACATCCAGAGTTGATTCAAAAATATTTAGGCTCGGTAGTTCCGATGACAGACAACTATTATGCAGCGTTAAACGCTGCAGTTTTTTCAGACGGATCTTTTTGCTACATCCCGAAAGGAGTACGCTGCCCGATGGAATTATCTACCTATTTCCGAATCAATGCTGCAAACACTGGACAATTTGAACGTACCTTGATTGTCGCAGATGACTCTTCCTACGTTTCCTACTTGGAAGGTTGTACTGCACCTCAGCGTGATGAAAACCAACTGCATGCTGCCGTAGTAGAAATTTATGCTGGCGCACATGCCGAGGTGAAATACTCCACCGTCCAAAACTGGTTTCCAGGTGATAAAGATGGAAAAGGAGGGATTTACAATTTTGTAACCAAGCGAGGAATTTGCGCGGGAGACCACTCCAAGATTTCTTGGACACAGGTAGAAACTGGTTCGGCCGTCACTTGGAAATACCCTTCCTGCATCCTCAAAGGAGACTATTCCATCGGAGAGTTTTATTCGGTAGCAGTGACCAACAACTACCAGCAAGCCGATACAGGAACTAAAATGATCCACATTGGCAAAAACACCAAATCAAGAATTGTATCCAAAGGTATCTCTGCTGGTAAATCTCAAAACTCTTACCGAGGACAGGTTCAGGTAATGAAGCGTGCACACAATGCCCGCAACTTCTCCCAATGTGACTCTCTCCTGATGGGTAACCAATGTGGAGCTCACACCTTTCCTTACATCGACATTGCCAACCCTTCTGCCAAAGTAGAACACGAGGCAACCACCTCTAAAATCGGTGAAGATCAGATCTTCTATTGCAACCAGCGCGGCATCGCCACTGAAGATGCAGTAGCCTTGATTGTCAATGGTTACGCCAAAGAAGTACTAAACCAGCTTCCAATGGAGTTTGCGGTGGAAGCTCAGAAACTATTAGCACTTACCCTTGAGGGTTCGGTTGGCTAAGCTACCGCGGTAGATTAACCCAATTGATAATCAAACGCTTACCTTAGAAAAACTAGCTCATGCTATCTATTAAAAATCTACATGCCTCCATTGAAGGCACTCCTATCCTTAGAGGAATAAACCTAGAAGTAAAAGCAGGCGAAGTACATGCCATCATGGGCCCAAATGGCTCCGGCAAATCTACTTTAGCCTCCGTACTTGCTGGTAGAGAAGAATACGAAGTTACAGAAGGTGAAGTCCTATTTCAAGGAAAAGAACTCCTTCCCCTCTCCCCCGAAGACCGGGCTCGTGAAGGTGTATTTTTGGCTTTTCAGTATCCAATCGAAATCCCAGGTGTATCCACCACCAATTTCTTAAGAACAGCACTCAACCAGGTTCGCGAATACAGAGGCCAAGAACCTTTGGATGCGGTCAAGTTTCTTTCCTTGATGAAGGAGAAAATGGCCTTGGTGGAGATTGATCAAAAACTATTGAGTCGCTCCTTGAATGAGGGTTTCTCCGGTGGAGAAAAAAAGCGAAACGAGATCTTTCAAATGGCCATGCTTGAGCCTGTACTTTCCATTTTGGATGAAACTGATTCTGGCCTTGACATCGACGCACTTCGGATCGTATCCAATGGGGTAAATAAGTTGAAATCTGAAAAGACTGCAACTATTGTAGTAACTCACTACCAACGACTCCTCGACTACATCGTTCCAGATTTTGTACACGTCCTTTACAAAGGAAGAATCGTCAAGTCAGGCACAAAGGAGCTGGCCCTCGAACTCGAAGAAAAAGGTTACGATTGGATCAAGGAAGAAGTTGATTCTACAGCCACAGTTTGATCCCAACCACCAAAGTCATGCCTACCTTGACCCAACCTGAATTCGTCCTCGGTATTTTAGAATCAGCACCCGATACCTTTTCCGCTTTGCGCCAATTGGGCAAAGAGAGTTTCTCCGCGCAAGGATTGCCTGCCCTCAAATCCGAAGAATACAAATTCACCCCTATAGCAAAGAAATTGGAGAACAGTATCACTGAATTCTCCCCTGCAGAACAGGTTACTATCAGCGCTGAGCAAGTCAAATCCGCAGTTTTCCCTGGTTTTGAGGGGGTAGTTTTGGTTTTTTCAAACGGATACTTTCTTCCTGAGCTATCTTCTAAAACGGAAGGACTTACCATAAACACACTCTCTGAGAAAGAAAATATTCCTTTAGGAAGTATTGCTGATGCCACTAAAGAACCATTCACTGCCCTAAATCAGGCAACTTTCGTGGATGGGATTCATATTTCTATCGATAAAAAGGTATCCATTGAATCTCCGATTTTACTACTCCAGTTTCACCAAGCAAAGGGAGGTCAAGTAATTTCCCCACGAATTTGGATTGAATCGGGTGATTTTTCAAAAGCCACCTTCATAGACTACCACCGTTCCTTAGATGAAGCTTCCTACTTTGTAAATAAAGTAGTGGAAATAAAAGGAGGAGTTAATTCGGACATTACCTACCATAGCCTGCAACAAGAAAACAATCAGGTAATCGAAGTAAGTAACCTAGTAACCAACATTCAGCAAGACGCTCAATTTACGTCTACTCAAATCACCCTTACAGGAGATATGGTGCGCAACAATCTGACACTGAATCTATTGGGTAGCAATTCTGTCGGTAATATGTATGGCATCTACCTCCTACATGGCAAAACTCATGTAGATAATCACACCAACGTTGACCATACCATTCCGCATGCGGAATCGAATGAACTTTACAAGGGCATTCTTGCAGACCAAAGCCGAGGAGTCTTTAACGGTAAGATTTTCGTGCGCCAAATCGCTCAAAAGACGAATGCCTTCCAGCAAAACAACAATATCCTTCTATCTGAGGACGCCATCATCAATACCAAACCTCAACTTGAGATTTGGGCGGATGATGTGAAGTGCTCTCACGGATGTACTGTAGGCCAGTTGGACGAAGAGGCCCTGTTCTATTTGCAAGCCAGAGGCATTGATAAAATCACCGCAAGAGGATTGTTGTTGTATGCTTTTGCGGGTGAAGTCCTTGATAAAATTGAGGATGATTCCCTTCGCAACTACATTGTAGCTCAAATCCAAGAGCGACTCGGGAGTAAATTCTAAGCCATGTCCATCCAAGTCAATGCCATCAGGAGCCTTTTCCCTATACTTCATCAAGAAGTAAACGGGCATCCCTTGATTTATTTTGACAATGCTGCCACCACACAGAAACCAGCAGCGGTACTGGATGCAATTCAACAGTATTACGAAAAGGACAACTCTAATATCCACCGTGGTGCGCATACGCTGGCAGACCGTGCTACTCGACAGTACGAGGAAACTAGAGAAAGTGTCAAAACTCTACTAAACGCCCGAGAAACTGCTGAAATTATTTTTACCAGAGGTACTACCGAAAGCATTAACCTGGTAGCCAAAACTTTTGGCCCAAAATTCATTCAAAAAGGAGATGAAATCCTCATTTCTAACCTGGAGCACCACAGCAACATTGTGCCCTGGCAGATGCTTTGTGAACAAACTGGTGCCATCCTCAAGGTTATCCCAATTACGGATGCTGGGGAGCTGCTGATGGATGAGTTTGAAAAACTTCTCAGTTCAAAAACCAAATTGGTCAGCATCGTCCATGCTTCCAATGCATTAGGAAGCATCAATCCTGCAAAAAAAATCATTGAGGCAGCCCATGCAGTTGGAGCAAAAGTTTTACTAGATGGCGCCCAGTCTGCTTCCCACTTGGAGGTGGATGTTCAGGACCTAGATTGTGATTTTCTGGCTTTTTCTGCGCACAAACTCTATGGACCTACTGGATTAGGAGTTTTGTATGGGAAAAGAGCACTTTTGGAAGAAATGCCGCCATTTCTTGGAGGTGGAGAAATGATTCGAGAGGTGACTTTTGAGAAAACAACTTACAATACAATCCCTTTCAAGTTTGAAGCGGGAACCCCAAGTATTGCAGAAGTAATTGCATTTAAGCCGGCGCTTGATTTCATTACATCTACAGGCAAGGCAAACATTCACCACCATGAGAATGACTTACTGCAGTATGCAGTAGAATTACTTCTGGATGTCAAAGGAGTCATCCCTGTTGGAACTGCTGCTGAAAAGATAGCCGTATTCTCCTTTACGATTCAAGGGATGCACCCATTTGATGTAGGACAGTTGCTGGATGCTAAAGGTATCGCAGTTCGGACCGGCCACCACTGCACGCAGCCCTTGATGCATAGATTGGGATTAGAAGGCACAGTTCGTGCCTCATTTGCCGTTTACAATACCCGCGCTGAAGTGGAAGTATTTGCACAGGCAGTCACCAAAATCGCTAGCCTTAAAAATAAATGAGCACGATAGCAGACATACAAAACGAGATCGTAGCCGAATTCGAGATTTTGGGGGATGACCGAGAGTCCACGATTTTTTACATCATGGAGTTGGGTGGAAATCTAGAACCCTATCCAGAGGACTTCCGTAAGGACGAATACATCATCCAAGGCTGCCAATCGAGGGTATGGCTAGTGGCGGAGGAGCAGGGAGGAAAAGTGATTTATAAAGCAGATAGCAATACCGATATAACCAAAGGGTTGATTTCACTACTTATCCGGGTGTTAAACCATCGTAGTCCAAAGGAAATCCTGGAGGCTGAGCTTGATTTTATTCCTCGAATTGGAATGGGAAATATCCTGGGCAGTCAACGATCGAATGGGTTGGCATCGATGATGAATCAAATGAAGCGCTATGCCCTAGCTTTTCAAACCAAGCAAAACGCCTAACATGAACGTCGACGAAACTTCTGATAATAAAATACAAATTGACAACCTCCGGGATAAAGTAGTCACAGCCATTAAGTTGGTCTATGACCCTGAAATACCCGTTGACGTGTATGAATTAGGATTAATCTATGAGATTAGTGTTTACCCAGTAAACAATGTATTTGTATTAATGACGCTTACTTCTCCAAATTGCCCATCGGCAGAATTTATTCCTTCAGAAGTGAAGGAGAAGATTCAGCAAATCGAAGGGATAAACCATGTAGAAGTTGAGGTTACTTTTGAACCTCCCTATACCCAAGACATGATGTCTGAGGTAGCCAAATTAGAATTAGGATTTCTTTAACACGAAAAATAAACACGCAGAATTATGTATCCTGAAGAATTAATTGCCCCCATGCGCGCTGAGTTGTCTCTCGTTGGATTCGAAGAGTTTCGTACAGCCGATCAAGTAGCTGCCCACCTGGGTCCAGATCACAAAGGAACTACTTTCCTAGTAGTCAATTCAGTATGCGGATGCGCTGCTGGTGCTGCTAGACCAGGAGTAAAAATGGCGCTAGAGCAAGCTGGCAAAAAGCCAACGACCCTAGCTACTGTATTTGCTGGAAACGACCGCGATGCTGTTGCTAAAGTTCGAGAATTGGTATTACCCTATCCTCCCTCCTCTCCTGCTATGGCTTTGTTTAAGGATGGTGAACTCGTGCACTTTATTGAGAGACACCACATCGAAGGCAGAAATGCTAAAATGATTGGTGAGCACTTGGTAGAGGTTTTTGAACATTTTTGTGATTAAAAAAAAGTCCTTCGGGACTTTTTTGTTTATTCTCAAAAAGAGGTTATTCATTCCATAAATAGGGTTTATAAATTTTGACCTTGATAATCAGTAGATTAGCTAAAAATTTATTAAAGCCCCATCCATTTAACATCTTTCGAGATTACCATTACATTAATATGTTTGAAAAATGGCCGATTTTAGTAACTTGAGGCCGATTTTAGAGTTTTACATCCAAAAATAAGCTACAAACAAATCCATCATGTCTGATTCTGCCAAGCTGTTCTACAAGGGACAAGAGTTTGAATTTCCAGTTATCATAGGTACTGAAAACGAACCTGCAATTGACATTGCAAAACTTAGAAGTGATACCGGTCTAATCACCATTGACTCTGGCTTCAAAAACACAGGTTCAACAACAAGTTCGATCACATTTTTGGATGGAGAAGAAGGCATCCTTAGATACAGAGGTTACCGAATCGAAGATCTTGCTGAGAAATCTAGCTTCATGGAAGTGGCTTACCTCCTTATCCATAGTGAATTACCTACACAAACTCAATTTGAAGATTTCACAAAGCAGATCACCTACCATACTCTAGTTCACGAGGACATCAAAAAGATTTTGGACGGCTTTCCTTCCAATGCCCATCCAATGGGTGTACTTTCCTCCTTAATCTGCTCTTTATCTGCTTTTTACCCGGATTCACTAAATCCAAATAGCACGCCAGAAGAAGTCAATTTGAGCATGGTTCGCCTGCTAGCCAAAATGCCAACTTTTGCGGCTTGGGCGTATAAAAATAAGATGGGACATCCAGTGAACTATCCTGACAACTCACTGGATTACTGTTCAAACTTCTTGAAAATGATGTTTGCACTCCCTGCAGAGCGTTATCAAGTAGATCCAGTAGTTGCCAAAGCACTAGACGTACTCTTGATTCTTCATGCAGACCACGAGCAAAACTGCTCTACCTCTACCGTTCGCATGGTAGGTTCCTCTCAAGGACCTATTTATGCCTCTATTTCTGCCGGCATCAATGCACTTTGGGGACCACTTCATGGTGGAGCCAACCAGTCGGTGATTGAAATGCTTGAAGCGATTAAGGCCGACGGTGGAAATGCTAAGAAATACCTAGATAAAGCAAAAGACAAAAACGATTCCTTCCGTTTGATGGGATTTGGTCACCGCGTGTACAAAAACTTCGATCCAAGAGCAACCATCATCAAAAAAGCTGCTGACGACGTACTGACCAAGCTTGGTATAAAAGACCCAGTTTTGGATATCGCGAAGGAGCTTGAATATGCAGCCCTTAACGATCCTTATTTTGTTGAACGAAAGCTGTACCCCAACGTAGATTTCTATTCCGGCATCATCTACCGAGCACTCGGAATTCCAACGGACATGTTCACGGTGATGTTTGCATTGGGCCGTCTACCTGGCTGGATCGCTCAATGGAAAGAAATGATTCAAAAAGGTGAGCCAATCAGCAGACCAAGACAAGTGTATACTGGCGCTACAGAAAGAGATTACGTAGCGATGCCAAATCGTTAATTCATAGAATTATTCATTAGCGCCTTTTTTCTTTAGTTTGTACATCTAGCTAACAAGAAAGAAGGCGCTTTTTTTATTCATATAAAAACAAATTCAAAGCTTTAGCTCCTAAGAATCGATGACACCACAAACGCTAGAAGAGGCAGTAGCCCTCACCCAAAAATTCACTTCCCGCCCATCCAATGAAGAACTACTCCGCTTGTATGGCTTGTACAAGCAAGCTACTGAAGGGGACAATGAGGAGGAAAGACCAGGAGGCTTTGATTTTAAGGCGGCCGCCAAATACAATGCCTGGCTAACCTTAAAAGGAAAATCTAAAGAAGATGCTGATTTAGCCTATCGAGAATTGGTGGCTGAACTTGCTGGAAAATACATCTAATCGAAACGAGCCCTGAATAAATTTCAGGGTTTATTTTTTTCATAGTACCTCGCTAGAAAACTTCCAAGAATCAATTGCTGCAAATGATACAGCATCACAGGAAGTAAAACCAAGCCAAAAATTGCGGCGCTTGGAAACAACACCTTTCCAATTGCGACTCCATGTACCAAGGACTTGGTAGATCCACAAAAAACAGCTGCAATCTGATCTTCTTTTGAAAAAGACATTGCCCTTACTATCAAAAATAGAATCCCTACGACTAGGAGTAAAATAACTAGCATTCCTAGAGCTAATCCTCCCAAACTCAACCAGGAGAAGGAATCAAAAAGGCGTTGTGAGAAGGATTCAGAAAAGGTGGTGAAGACGATGGAAAGAATCACCGTCTGATCTAAATATTTCAAACGATTCAAATGGGGCTTGATTTTGGAAAACAAATACCGATGCATCACCAATCCCAAAATTACAGGAAGCACTACTTTGATTGATAAGTCAACAATGGAAGCCCAAAAATCAAGTTCTCCAGCAACATCCCCCCCAGCAACGCGCATCCAAAATGGAGTCATCACCACCCCCAAAAGACTTGAAACACTGGCATTGAATATCGCAGCAGGCACATTCCCCCCAGAAATGGATACCAATACCACCGCAGCACTAACGGTTGACGGTAGTGCCCCTAGGTAGCTAATGCCCAGCGCAAAATTTGGATCTAGACCTGGAACAAAGTTAACTAAAGCAAACACCAGCAATGGAAAGCCCAAAAATGTGGTCACCTGAATTAACACATGAAGCCTCCAGTTGCTTAGCCCGGCACGAAGTTGTGCTGGATCGAGCTTCAATCCATAAAAAAAGAAGAGCATTGCAATGCCCACTTGAATGAATGGCTTCCAGGGAATGTTGGACTCCATTGAACCTAATTCAGGCAGGATTGCCGCCAGTCCGATCGCGACAAAGATTCCAAGTAAAAATCCATTGAGGCCAACACGAGCCAGAGATGCGCTTAACTTGCCTTTCATGGGTGGACAAGTCGTTTGAAATTATCACAGAAAATGGCAGTAGCGATAGCAACATTGAGAGATTCTGCATTTCCAAAGCTTGGAATAGTAATCTTGCTGCTCACCCATTTTTCCACCTCTTTTGAAATCCCCTGGGACTCATTCCCTAACAGAAGTACTCCTGGAGTTGGATTTACAAGTTCATGAATGGATTCTCCCTCCAAAAAAGCACCATATACGGGCAGCTTCCACGCTTGAAACGCTTTGGCTAGATCACCATAATAAAACTGAACTCGTGTAAACGAACCCATAGAGGATTGAATCACTTTCGGGTTGTAAAATTCAGCAGTATGGGTAGAAAAAATCAGTTTTTTTATGCCATACCAATCTGCAATACGAATGATGGTACCTAGGTTGCCCGGATCCCGCACCTCATCCAAGGCAAGGATAAGTTCGCCTTTTACGGGTGTAAAAGCTTGATTTAGCTTCATTTGAACTACCGCCAAGGCAGCATCATTGCTTTGGTACTGCCCCACTTGCTCGAGTTGATTGGGGGTCACAAAAATCACCTCGAATGCTTTGCCGTTCAATAATGCGGCATGTTTTGTAGCAAATTCCTGGGTGGCTAGAATTAAATCCACGGTAAAACTGGATTGAAGAACCTCAATCACACTTTTCTCTCCTTCTACAAAGAATTTTCCCGACTCAAGGCGGTATTTTTTTTGATGTAAGGATTTTATAAACTTAACCGTATTTTTGCTTAGCATTCGTCCTCCAATTCGAACTTGAAATCTTCCAAATATATACTTTTTCTCAGTCTACTCTGGTTTTGCCTTGGCTGCTCTTTGACCAGAAATTTAGAAGAGGATGACTATGTAGTCTATAACAATGAATTGGTTGGCATCAATATAGCGGATGCGGAGGCTCTTCAGCAACTTCTAGAGCAAGAACCCAATACACGGATTTTGGGAGGTTCTTTTGGTGTAATGCTCTATCGAATTGGAAATCAATTTTACGACAGTAGTAAAGTTGCTGCCAAGCGGAAAAAAGTGATTGACGAATTGGAAGCACTTCAAACCAATGATGCCGCCCAAACAAGTGAATTATCCTATAAACGAAAAGTAGAAAACTTAAAGATCAAGTTAGAGAGCTTCGATAAGATTTTAGAATATGGGAATGCACTGATGCGAACAGGAAATCCTGTAGTCCTTCTCGATAGTAGTTTGGTTGAAAAGTCTAGAAAAAACATGAAAGGCTATCTTATCAATCATGGTTTTTTTGATGCAGAAGTTGACTACAGTATTACATCAAAAGATAAAAAAGCTTCCATCACCTACGAAATCGAAGAAAATAAGCCTTATATCCTTGATTCGGTGTATACTCGTGTTGATAATCCGGAATTACATAAACTGATATCCAGCTTTTCTTCCAATTCCTTTCTCCAGAAAGGACAGATTTACAATCAGGACAACATCACCGAAGAACGAAATAGATTAGAGGAACTCCTCAAAAATGTGGGGTACTACATGTTTTCGAAGTCCTACATCAATTTTATCGCTTACCAAGACACTGCGGCGAAGTCCATACGGATAGAGCAAGTAATCCAAAAGCCTACCTTCGCTGAAAGCCATCAGGTATACACGCTCGATTCCATTAGCCTACGAATCAACCCTCCTACTGATGAGTTTGCTGATCGACAAATTCAAACCCAATACAATGGAATTGACTTTTCCTTTTATAGAGATCGGTATTCCGCCAAAACCCTAGCTTCAAGGATTCAATTGCAAAAGGGAAAGCCTTACAATAGGATTGATGCACTTGAAACGCAGCGATTGATAAATAGTCTCGATCTATTCCGGTTTGTTAATATTACATTTGATACGCTAGGAACCTCCCTGACCGCCGCTATTTACACACAACCCAATCAAAAATACCAGCTCACCAATCAGCTGGGGATGACCATCACTGAGCAGCTTCCAGGACCTTTTTTCAGTACTGCACTGCGAAATCGAAATTTCTTCCGAGCAGGAGAATTGCTTGAACTTAATTTCAGAGCTGGCCTGGAAGGTGTTGCTTCTGCCACTGGCCAGGGTGTTTACCAAAGCAGTGAAATCAATACTTCGCTTTCTGTGATTTTTCCCAGATTCTTAATTCCCTTTTCTCCAAGGACTCTTCAGAAATATGGAAAGTACAACCCAAATACACGTGTTCAATTTGGATATTTGAGTACCAACAGGCCAGAATACAATCGAAATGCGATCAATGGACAGCTAGGATACACCTGGTCCACGCGAAATAACCGTCAGTCATTTACCATCAATGCAGCGGATGTCAGCTACATCCGAACGCCTTATATCCAAGATGAGTTTTTGGGTATACTTGAAAATTTACAGAACGATGGCAACAACCTGATATGGTCATTTCTACCCTCACTCATCAGTAGTTTTTCAGGTCAGACCTTGATCAATTTTAATCGATACGGTGATTTTTCCGCACGAAAAGCTTCCCTACTCCGAATTTTTGGAGAAAGTGGTGGGACAACCTTGAATTTGACGAATGTTCGGAGAAACGATTCACCAGAAATCAACTATGCCAATTTCCAATGGCTTAAGGGACAAATTGATTACAGACGTTATTATCCAATTAGCAAAAAACAAACCCTTGCCTACCGGCTTAACTTTGGGATGGCACGCCCTTACGGGGTCAGTTCGGGGATTTTGCCCTATGAAAAGTATTTCTTTGCTGGCGGTGGTACCAGTATTCGTGCATGGCAAGCACGAAGACTTGGACCTGGAAGTTCTACCCCAATCACTGGACCAGGAGGAAATTACGATTACCGAAATGAGCAACCAGCAGAAATGATTCTGGAGAGCATGTTTGAGTACCGTAGAAAGTTATTCAGCTACTTCGATATGGCAGTTTTCCTAGATGCAGGTAATTCTTGGATGATCGGCAGGGATGATGCTCGCCCTGGAGCAGATTTTAGATACGATCGATTTTACAAGGAGATTGCGGTAGGAACTGGAGTAGGATTACGAATGGATTTTGACTTTTTAGTCATACGCCTAGACTTGGCAACCAAAGCCCTAGATCCAGCACGTCAGGAAGGAGAACGATGGATTCTTGAC
>Ga0208788_1001286_pt1 | contig 12199 bp, 10 predicted proteins | sample Wag4_2014_7_11_3_FD_187363 | JGI IMG/M metagenome (GOLD analysis project Ga0208788, IMG submission 187363) | Fresh water mixed with fracking chemicals microbial communities from Ohio, USA - Utica-2 Time Series FC 2014_7_11 (SPAdes) (version 2) ... | reverse complement strand
CATAAAAAATAATTAAATCAAGTAAGTATTTTGTTAATGGCTAGGCACTGTTTCAGAAGTGTGCTGATCAAGTGGCCCTGCCTTTTGCGTTATACATTAACAAAAGAACCTGACGTCAAAGATAATAACAAGACGCTAGTAAATTTGTTTAGAATGACCTTAAAAAAAGTGAAAATGACCCTATTTACCGAAATATTCGACGTAAATACGGGGTGTTTCATAGAGTTTTATGCAATGAAGCTCAACAGAACTAGGCAAATGAGGCGCTAGCTGCTCCCAAATAGCAATTGCCAAATTTTCGGTGCTGCATAGTTTACCCGCCATAAAATCAACATCTAGGTTGAGGTTTTTATGGTCTAGTTTGTCTACCGCCTGGCTTTTAATTAACTGGCTTAACTTTTTAACGTCGTACACGAACCCTGTTTCCGGATCTGGATTACCCTTTACGGTAACATACAAATCATAGTTGTGGCCATGCCAATTTTCGTTGGCGCAAACACCAAATACGGCATTGTTTTGCTCATTAGACCAATTAGGATTGTATAATTTATGGGCTGCGTTAAAATGTTCTTGTCTTGTTAAATAAACCATCTGACCAATATTTTGGCAAAGGTAGGCAGAATCGGAGTATTTTTGTACTCTATGCGGGTAATAATAACAGCTGCCACTAACCTAGAACTAGATGGTTCTGCTAAAAAAGCAAGCCTACTATTTAAAAAAAGCAAACTAAAACTAAGCTTTCACGCAACCGGCATAGGCATGCTCGCCTCCGGGGTTAAGCTCACGCAACTGGCTACTGCACACCAACCTGATTTGATCATTCAAATGGGCATTGCCGGCACCTATATTAAAACTGAGCCCCTTGGAAAAGTAATGGTGGTGGCATCAGAATCCATAGCCGATTTAGGCGTTCGCGAAAATGGAATTTTTAAAGATTTATTTGAAAGCCAATTAATAAAAGAGAATGAAGCGCCCTTTAAGAAAAGAAAATTAATAAACCCTTCTATTAGGTCACTGAATGTTTTGAAATCGGATACGGTTGCAGCGGTTACCATTAATGAAATAACAACCTCACCTAAACGAATCAAAGAAATTATAGCTGCCCACAACCCCGTTTTAGAAAGTATGGAAGGCGCTGCGCTACACTATATTGGTGGTCTTACCAAAACTCCATTTATTCAGATAAGGTCTATATCAAATTATGTTGGAGAAAGAAATAAAGCAAAATGGAAACTCAAAGAATCTATTGAGCAACTAGAAGCCTATGTACTTACCTATTTAGCCACCCTTGAAAATGGTTTAAAAAAATAGTGTCATGAAATTAAGTCTTGGTTTTTCGCCCTGCCCCAACGATACTTTTATTTTTGACGCACTCGTTAATAAAAAAATTGATACTGAGGGTTTAGATTTTGACATACACCTAGAAGACGTTCAAACCCTAAATAATTTTGCACTAGAAGACAGGTTGGATTTTTCTAAAATTAGTTACGGCGTACTCCCGCTTTTACTAAACACGCATACACTTTTAAACAGTGGTGGTGCCATGGGCAATGGTGTTGGCCCTCTTTTAATTAGCAAAAAAGAAAATATTACAGCTACTGATGTAGACGATTTGCGCATTGCCATTCCTGGTAAAAACACAACTGCCTATTTATTATTCTCTTATGTTTACCCAAATGCTAAAAACATATCGTTTTATGTATTTAATGAAATAGAAGCAGCCGTTTTATCGGGAGAGGTAGACGCTGGCGTTATCATTCATGAAAATAGATTCACCTACGCACAAAAAGGGCTTTATAAAATAACGGATTTAGGTGCGGAGTGGGAAACAAAAACAAAAAGTCCAATTGCCTTAGGTGGCATTGTGGCTAGCAACCGAATATCTAAGCCCATTATGGGGCAGGTAGACCAACTGATTGCTAAAAGTGTGGAATACGCATTTAATAATTACCCTGCAATTAGTGAATATGTAAGTTGTCACGCACAAGAGATGAGCGAAGCCGTCATGCGCCAACACATAGGTTTATACGTCAATGATTTTAGTAAAGACATGGGAGAAACTGGCAAAAATGCCATTGAAACCCTCGTGCACATTTATCAGCAAATGAATCCTTCGATGAGTACTACTCCGCCATCTCACTTAATGCCAGCCAGCGTAGTTCCATTTCTTCCAAAGACTGTGTAACTTTTGTAAGCGCATCTGCGAGCGTTGTAATTTGATCGTAATTCAAATTTTCATTACTCATTTGGGCCGTTAATTTTACTTTTTCGGCTTCTAATACGGGCATCTCTTTTTCTAGCTTTTCAAACTCATGCTTTTCTTTAAAAGTCATTTTCTTTTTTGGAGTAGCTGGAGCCACTGGTGCAGCAGGCTCAATAGTGGCAGGCGCTTTGGCCGGACTGTTCGTTCCATTTGCCTTGGCCGTTTCCTGTTCTTTAAGCCAGATACGGTACTGGGTATAGTTTCCTGGGAAATCCCTTACAAAACCACCACCTTCAAAAACAAATAAGTGATCTACTAAACGGTCCATAAAATAACGGTCGTGGGACACAATCATCACACAACCCTGATACTCCGTTAAAAAACTTTCAAGTACCGCAAGCGTAGGTAGGTCAAGGTCATTGGTAGGCTCATCTAGAATTAAAAAGTTAGGATTTCTAAATAAGATGGTTAACAAATGCAGTCTCTTTTTTTCACCACCACTTAATGAAGACAAATAGGTGTACTGCTTATCAGGAGGGAATAAAAACAATTCTAAAAACTGAGCCGCACTAATGCTTCCACCCTTTGCCAAAGGAAAACTTTCGGCAAAAGATTTTACATATTCAATTACTCTAAAATCCTGCTTAACATCGAGGCCTGTTTGAGAAAAATTACCAAATACAACCGTATCACCAACATTTACTTTACCACTTGTGGGCGTTTCAAGCTCCTGAATAATATTTAAGAAGGTAGACTTTCCTATTCCATTTTTACCAACCACGCCTACCCTTTCTCCTTTCGAAAAAGTATAATCAAAGCCTTTTAATATTTCTAATTCGCCGTATGATTTATTAACCTTTTTTAATTCAACAATTTTACCCCCAAGCCTACTCATTTTAGCTTCTAACTGCAACTGAGCGTCTTCAATTTTTTGCTTGGCCCTAGCTTCAACTTCATAAAAATTATCTTGCCTGCTCTTACTTTTAGTAGTACGTGCTTTAGGTTGCTTACGCATCCACTCTAACTCTTTGCGGTATTGGTTTCTAGCCTTATCAATACTGGCCTGCTCACTTTCTATACGCGCTGCTTTTTTTTCCATGTACGATTCGTAATCGCCTTTGTATACATACATGTTTTCTCTTTCAAGCTCCCAAATTTCATCACATACAGCGTCCAAAAAATAACGGTCGTGCGTTACAAGTAATAGCGTAATATTTTCGCCATTTAAATAATGCTCTAACCACTCAATCATTTCTACATCTAAATGGTTGGTAGGTTCATCCATCATAAGTAGGGTATGCTGATGCTCAAAACCAATATCAATCAGCGTTTTTGCAAGCGCTACTCTTTTGCGCTGACCACCACTTAATTCATTTACCTTTTTTTGTAGGTGATGAATATTTAATTTGCCTAAAATTTGTTTGACTTTAGCCTCAAAATCCCAGGCACCCAAATCGTCCATTTCCATGATGCTATCAGAAATAAGCATCCCATCTTCGGCCTCCATAGCCAGTTCATATTTTTGAATGGCTTTAATGATTGGATGATTGGCTTTAAATATATTTTCTACAATCGTTTTATCCTCATCAAAAATGGGGTCTTGTTCAAAAAGGGCGACAGTCACCTCTTTATTGATCCAAAACTTGCCACTATCGGGCGTTTCTTGACCCGCCAAGATTTTTAAAAGTGTAGACTTTCCTACCCCATTGCGCGCAATAAGGGCAATTTTGTCCCCTTCGTTGATATTAAAGGAAATATTATTGAAAAGCGGGTTAATCCCGTAACTTTTTGTGAGCCCCTCTACAGATACATAATGCATGGCGCAAAGGTAACACTCAGCGGCCTAAGTTTACCCCAGATTGTTATTTCAGGTTCACAGATGCCCTTATCTTTGTATTATGAAGCAGTTTAACGTTCCTACTGGTTATAGAAGCCCTCTTATTAGTGCAATTAAACAGTACCGAAAAGACGAGGATAAGCTTAAAAAAGATTTTACCCCAACTTTATTGAAGCTTGGGAATATTCATATTTATTTAGCTAGACATTTTGGATTTTGCTATGGCGTAGAAAATGCCATTGAAATTGCTTTTAGAACCATCGATGAAAACCCGGGTAAAAGAATTTTCTTACTCAGCGAAATGATTCATAACCCACAAGTAAATGAAGACTTACTAGCAAGAGGGGTCATGTTTCTACAAGACACAAATGGCAAAACATTAATTCCACTAGACACACTAACAAATGAAGATATTGTTATCATCCCCGCATTTGGCACAACGCTAGACATGGAAGCTAAGCTATCAGCCAAAGGAATTTCAACAGAAAAATACAATACCACTTGTCCATTTGTAGAAAAAGTTTGGAATAGAAGTGAGCAGATTGCACAAAAGGGCTATAGCATTATTGTACATGGCAAACCAAAACACGAAGAAACTAGGGCTACCTTTTCACATGCATCCTATCATACGCCAACAGTTGTAGTAAATGACATGGAAGAAACCATTGCACTTGCAAAATATATAACTGGCGAAAAAGAAGCTGAAGGATTTTACAAAGAGTTTGAAGGCCGCTACTCCCCTAATTTTGATATCAACAAAGATTTAGCAAAAATTGGTGTTGTCAACCAAACAACGCAGCTCGCTTCAGATACACAGGCTATTTCAGAATACTTAAAAGAGACCATCAAAAGCCACTATCAATTAACGGACGATAGCATTGCTACTTGTTTTGCAGATACAAGAGATACGCTTTGTTATGCAACAAGCGACAACCAAACGGCTGTCAAAGGCATGCTTGATACCGAGGCAAACTTGGCCATTGTTATTGGAGGTTATAATAGCAGCAACTCATCGCACCTAGTAGAGCTTTGCGAACAAAAACTACCTACCTATTTTATTGACGGTCCGGACAGACTCCTTTCAAAATCAGCTATTGAACATAGAAACTGGAACACCAAAGAACTACAAACACTTGACAATTATTTACCTGAAAAAAGCGAGGTAAAAATACTTATCACCAGTGGCGCAAGTTGTCCAGACGCTGTTGTAGAAGCAGTGATACAAAAGATTGCAGGCTTTTACAACGTTCATGATCAGGTTGATTTTGCAAATGTTGTAAAAAAATAAGGCAACTATTCTTCGCTACTGTTTTTTAGTTTCATAAGTAAAGTGTAAGCATTTGCAACCACCACTTTTTGAGCAGCCGTGATGCCGGAAACAATTTCAACCATACCCTTGCTTTCCATGCCTGTAACAACGGGTATCATTACGTATGTAGCAGCCGCAGTTTCAACAAATACATAAGATTTGTTTTGCCACTTTACAACAGAAGCTGCAGGAATCACCTGAACCTCTACATTATTTAATTCAATTTCGGCATTTACAAAAGTACCCGGAAACAAGCCCGTATTTTTACTAATAAGATCACAATGCACTTCTGTGGTGCGCTCATTTTCTATATTAGGGGTAATAACATGCACTTCGGCTTCATAAGTTTTACTAGGCTTATTATTTTCAGTGAATTTTACTTTGTTTCCTTTTTTTATAGCAGTTGCATCGTTTTCAAAAACAACCAAGCGGGCATGTAAATCGGAAGGATCCATGATTTCAAATAAAACATCGGTGGGAGCAACATATTTTCCTGCATTTACATTTACTTTGGTTACATAACCACTCATGGGAGATTTAAAAGCAATTGATTTAGAAATATTGTTTTCACTTAGTTGGGCCGGAATAATACCCATCAATTGTAGTTTTTCACTCAATGATTTAACAAGGTACTTCTGACTTTCAAATTCCGATAAAGCAAGTTGAAACTGCCTATCACTAGAGCTCTTACTTGCATTTAATGCTTTTTGTCTATTGTAATCCGCCTCTAAATAAACAAGCTTACTTTTTGCCGTTAAATAATCCTGCTGTAAGTTAACATAAGAAGCGTCTTCTAATACCGCTAACACAGCGCCCTTATTCACTTTTTCGCCAGGAATTAAATTGGCTTTTTTTACATACCCTCCCATTGGAATACTCACAGATAACATATTTTGAGGCGGGACATCGATAAAGCCGTTTACTTTAATGGTTTTATGCATTTGCATAGCGCTCAAATTTCCTATGCTTAATTTAGCCAAGTCCAATTGGGCTTTAGTAAGGGTCACCGTATTTGTTACCTGAGCTTCACCCTTTGCAACTGCATTTTCTTTTTCAACCTTTGTTGAGCAGGCTGCTAATAGTAAAAAGGATGCCGATAAAATAGATATTCTTTTCATATAAGTGTCTTGTAATTATTGTATTGTATTTAATTTTTCTAATTCAAAAGCAGCATCGTTGTATTGAGCAACTTCCATATAATAATTAGCGCGTGTTTGAATAGACTGATTCATAAGCATCACCCAGTCCAAATAGTTGATGTCACCCGCTGTTAATTTTTGAGTAGCTGATTGCATGAGTAATGCAGCACCTGGCAAACCTTTTTTGTGATATCCATCGATTGCCTTTTTATATTGAATATAAAGTGCCGTAGCCTCTTGTATTTTTTGCTGCAATTCCTGCTTTACAGCCGTTTCTTCTAATTTCTTTTGCTTCACTAAAATAGAACCAGCGCTAATTCTTGCTTTTTGTGCCCCCGAAAAAATGGGAACCATTAAACCAACACTTACCGCACCAAAACGATCAGAAGATCCAAAGTATTTATCGGCAGTTTGTGAAATAGCCTGCCATCCATTAATAGTCATTGAGCTGTAGCCTAATAAAAAAGAAGGATTCAATTTACTCTTTTCTACTGCCACTAATTTTTCTGATAAATCAATTTGCTGCCGCTGTAATTGTACCAAAGGAGCAGACTCAATCAGCGCAATATTTGACAACACCACCCCATCATATACAATACTATTATTATAAGGCTGCACTTTGCTTGAAGTATTTACAGTTCGGTTAAACTGGTCCACCGCAATATTTTTTGCTGCCCTTAGCTGCCCCAGCTGATTTTGTATTTGCAGTAATTGATTTTCTGCAGTAACAAGTTCCAAAACATCAGAAGCACCACTTGACAACCTTTCTTTAGCACGCGCCAAAAATGCATTGTAAAAACTATCTGCAGATGTTAATAGCTGCAGCTGTTGTTCCATTAATAAAATATGATAATACTGCTGCTTTACAAGCCTCGTTAATTCCTGCGTCCTAATGAGTTGCGATGTTTGTGCAATTTGAGTAACTAGTTTATTGGCTGCTGCTTGATTTTTATATACAGCAGGAAATTGCAAACTCTGAGAAACACCAAAACGGTTGTCTGTTTGAAAACTATTGAGCTTGCCATAACCAAAATCAAATACGGTTTTATCAATTTCGGTGCTCGTCTTTTCCATCGCACGGGCATAATCAACTTGTAAATTGCCTGCATTATATTGTGTATTGTTTTTAATGGCACTATCAATGGCAGCATTTAGCTGTATACTTACTTGCGAATGAGCAGACACCCCAATAAGCAAAGTACCAAGCATTGCAATTAATTTTTTGCCTTTCAAATATTTCGTTCCCATTTCAAAAAGTATATACATAACTGGTAAAACAAATAGGGTTAATAAGGTAGAAAGGACAAGTCCTCCAATCACTACGGTGGCTAGTGGCTTTTGCACTTCGCCGCCGGCACCTGTACTTATAGCCATTGGAATAAACCCTAGCGATGGAACAAGCGCCGTCATGAGTACGGCCCTCATTTTTGATTTAGTAGCATGAATTACAATGCGCTTAACATCATGCCAGCCAGCAGCTTTAAGCCTATTAAATTCAGATACGAGTAAAATTCCATTTAATACCGCTACACCAAATAGCGCAATAAAACCCACACCTGCAGAAATACTAAATGGCATATCCCTCATCCAAAGTGTAAAAATACCACCCGTTGCAGAGAGTGGAATGGCCGTATAAATAAGTAGCCCTTGTTTAACAGAACCAAAAGCAAAATACAAAAGTAAAAATATCAACAACAAAGCCACGGGTACTACAATGGCCAGTCGATCTTTAGCAGCTGTCATATTTTCGAAAGAACCTCCATAAACAATCGTATACCCTTTTGGCAAATTCAATTGCGCTTCTACTTTTTGTTGTAGCGTCTGAACAATAGTTTGAACGTCTTTTCCAGCCACATTAAAGCCTACTATAATTCTTCTTTTTGTATTTTCTCTTTGTATTTGATTGACGCCTTCAATTTCTGTTATAGACGCTACATATGCTAGCGGAATTTGTGTGCCTTGCGCAGTTGAAATTTGAAGCGCTGCAATATCTTCCATATTTTTTCGCGCATTATCTGAAAGTCTAACCACCATGTCAAAACGTTTTTCCTCTTCATACACCTGGCCTGTAACCTGACCAGCAAATGCCGTATTGACCACTCTATTTACATCAGACACATGCACCCCATATTTAGCCATGGCGTCTCTATTGTATTTCACAACAACCTGTGGCATACCCGTAACTTGTTCTTCATAAATATCAACAGCCCCATCAACGGATTGGACAATCGAATGTAACCTAGATGCGTATACAGCTAGCGAATCTAAATTCTCACCAAAAATTTTACAAACAACGTCCTGTCTTGCGCCTGTCATGAGTTCATTAAAACGCATTTGTACCGGGTATTGAAATCCTACCGTGATGCCAGGTACCTGCTCTAAAACGGCGGTCATTTTTTCAGATAGTTCTGGAAAGGTTTTGGCCGAAGTCCATTCTTTTTTATCCTTCAAAATGATCATCATGTCACCTGCTTCAAAAGGCATAGGATCGGTAGGAATTTCTGCACTACCAATTTTAGTAACCACTTTTGTGATTTCAGGAAAGTTGGCCAACAAAAGTTTAACAGCCTCCTGCGTAGAGGCAATTGAACTATTTAAATTACTACCTGTTAAAAGACGAGTTTCCACCGCAAAATCACCTTCTTCAAGTGATGGCATAAATTCTCCACCCATTTTCGTTAATAAGAGTATAGCTACACCAAACAAAACGACAGTTACGCCAATTACCAATTTAGGGATCCCCAATACTTTTTGTAAAATTGGCTGGTACTTTCTTTCTATAAAAGTAATGAGCTTATCGGTCCAAGTTTTTTTATGATTTAGCTTTTTATTGAGCAGGAGCGCCGCCATCATAGGCACATAGGTAATGGATAAAATAAATGCGCCGATGATTGCAAAAGCAACCGTAAAAGCCATTGGCTTAAACATTTTACCTTCAATTCCCTGTAGCGATAAAATAGGTAGGTAAACAATTAAAATAATGATTTGACTAAACACTGCCGATTTAATCATTGATCCTGTACTAGAACCTACTTCATCATCCATTTCTTTTTGACCAATAGAAGATAATCCCCTAAAATGTTTTGCATGTGTAAAGCGGTGCAGTATAGCTTCCACCACAATAACCGACCCGTCTACTATGAGCCCAAAATCAATAGCACCAAGCGACATTAGATTACCGCCTACCCCAAAATAATTCATTAATATAATGGCAAATAACATCGAAAGCGGAATCACTGATGATACAATGAGTCCGGCTCTAATATTGCCAAGGAAAAACACCAATACAAATACTACAATTAGTGCGCCTTCAATTAAATTGGTTTGAACGGTACTTATGGCATTGTTGACCATTTTTGTACGGTCTAAAAACGGTTCAATCACCACACCTTCAGGAAGCATTTTTTGAATTTCTGCAACCCTTGCTTTTACCCGCTTAATAACTTCCGACGAATTAGCCCCTTTTAACATCATGACTACCGCACCCGCTACTTCACCATCTGCATTATACGTCATGGCACCATACCTAATAGCGGCGCCATATTGCACGGTTGCAACATCACGTATGAGCAGTGGCGTACCGCCTTCTAATGATTTAACCACTACTTTTTCAATATCATCGATACTTCCGGTTAAGCCTTCTGTTCTGATATATAAAACAGTAGGCCCTTTTTCGATATAAGCTCCACCCGTATTTTGATTGTTTTTTTCAAGTGCTTCAAAAACATCACCAATGGTAATACCCATCGACTTTAATTTCTCCTGCTTAACAGCAATTTCATATTGCTTTAACTTCCCGCCAAAACTGGATACTTCAGCAACACCCGGTGTTCCTAATAATTGCCTTCTAACAATCCAGTCCTGAATGGTTCGAAGCTCCATAGGACCATAGGTGTTCTCGAATCCTTTTAAAGGCCTAACAACATACTGAAATATTTCTCCTAGACCAGTTGATACTGGCGCAAGTTCTGGAGCACCCACACCTTCAGGAATTTCTTGTTTTACTTTTTGAAGTTGTTCTGTGATTTGTTGTCTAGCCCAATAGATATCTGTTTCGTCATCAAACACAATGGTTACAAGTGATAATCCAAATCTGGAAAAACTTCTTATTTGCTTAAGACCTGGAATACTACTACAAGACTGCTCAATTGGAAATGTTACCAGCCGTTCAATATCTGGCGCCCCAAGTGAAGGAGACACTGTAATGACTTGCACTTGATTGTCTGTAATATCTGGAACAGCATCAATAGGAAGCCTAGTTACTTCGTAACTACCCCAACCTACAAGTGCGATTATAAATAAACCAATAATTAATTTATTGGCTATAGAAAAATCAATAGAAATGAGCGCGTTCGTAAACGCAAAAGACATTAGGCCCTAGGGGGTCTAAATAAAGAACCAAGCGCAATGGTAGAAAGTGAGTTGGACTGCATGACAGGCCAAACGCTGCGGTTAATATTCACAAATATTTTAGGAAGCTCGTATTTGAATATAGAAAAAACAACGGTGTTTTGCATTTGAAAATGAGCCGACTTAAATGGTAAATTTTGGTCTTTTTGCTCATCGGTGGCATCACCATCATCACCCACATAATGCATGTATATAAAACTTAGCATGGACAAACTCCCATTATCAAGCTTGTGCTCCATGTAATGTTCAATCAATAAAGGCATTTTTAGGAGCTGATTAAGCTCCGTAGCACCTAGCAAATAGATGGCTAAAAATATATAGGCTGCCCTTTTTTTCACCTCTTAAAGATATAAAAAAAATTGCAGCCTACTATAGATTGAGGTTACTTTTTAAAGGCATTCAAAAACAGCCATTCGCCCCCAAGCATCCAGCTTGTTTGTGCCATACGGCTCATACTAGACTGTAGATTATAGCGGTATGCCAGATTAATCTTTAGCTTACTTTTAAAAATAAGCTGCATACTAGGCGCTAAATCAAGGTAGCTTATACCCGTTCCAGGAATTGATTGACCAAGTAGCTCTGCGTAAATATTAAAATTGGTTTGATCGTAACTCGTATATTTTTTGGGTAATATTAGATGCCCAAAAGACAATGAATAATTGATCGCTGAAGCTTTGTTACCCATTAAAAGTTGATGCACTTTGCTATCTCCATTAATGCTTGCATAACCAATGGTAGAGGATATCGCTAACTTATGCAATAGTTGTGTAAAAACTAAACCAACTTGATTACCAGATTGATCCCCTTGCAAATTGATTTCTTGGTACATAGGTTTTGTATTGCTATGGGCTATTTCTGCAAAAGCAGCCATTCTAAAATGACTATACATTCCATCTGCACTAAAAAAACGATACTTACCATAAGCCCTGATACTTTCAAGACCAAAGGGTGTATTGTTAAGTGCGCCATAGGTTGCGGATCCATGAATCATTAAGTTTTTACTTGCACCAAACATAAGCTCGGTAGCATGTCTTGAATTAGATGATACGCCCTGATCAAAAAATTTAGCACTCTGTTTAATTGCAAATGAATTAGCAGGCATATTACTTGCCGGTTCAGTATAAACATATAGCTCTTGCGCCCCTACCTCAACGCACAAAATCAACAACAAAAAGAAATACATTTTTTTCATGTTGCTTTATTTAAGGGCCACTAAATATGTTTTAGCAGACATCTCTGAATTTGAACCTGCTGGTATTTTTTTAAAATCTTTGGGGAGCATATACTGCTTACCTATCAAT
>Ga0208788_1001284_pt1 | contig 12206 bp, 19 predicted proteins | sample Wag4_2014_7_11_3_FD_187363 | JGI IMG/M metagenome (GOLD analysis project Ga0208788, IMG submission 187363) | Fresh water mixed with fracking chemicals microbial communities from Ohio, USA - Utica-2 Time Series FC 2014_7_11 (SPAdes) (version 2) ... | reverse complement strand
TGGACCGACGCCGCTGGCGTTGAGTGGGTGGTGGTGCAGGCCCGCGATGGGGACGGCCAGTTCTTGGCAGATGACCCCGCGACGCCTGAACGGGAATCACTGGTCTGGCAGAGGGCAAGCTGATGGCGGTGATCTGGATTGCGGCAGGGCGATTCGCTGCGGCCTATGACGCTGACGCGCAGGCATACATTACCGCTGTTGAAACTGCTGACGGCCAGGTGCTTGAAACTGGTGTGCGTGATGCCATCAACGCGTTCGTGCTCGGCTGCAAGGCTGACGGCATCTGGAACGCCATCAAGGCATCGTGCATCATGGGCGGTGCTCGCACGCTGAACGGTGCGCTAAGGCCGCTGGTGGGGACTGCGCCGACGAACATCGGGTTCGTCAGCGGGGACTACAACCGCAAGACGGGGCTGGTGGGGAATGGATCGTCGAAGTATCTCAATAGCAATAGAGCCCACAATGCAGACGACCCAAACAACCACCATCTATCTGTCTCAATCTCTACAGCCGCAACAGGCACAATGAGTTACATAGGCGCGGGCACCTATGGCGCACTTCTGACAACAGGCATTTACAGAAACACCTCCATCAACGCTTTAGACGCGAGAAGCAGGAGCCAGTCAGTTAATGGAGGCGCCCTTAATGCTACAGGATTTGTGGGAATCACTCGCAGCCAGTCTGCTTCTGTTTCGTGCCGCGCAACCGGCTCAACCTTGTCTATCAGCGCTGCAAGCACCTCGGGGGCAGGCTCAGAACCCTTTGCTGTGTTTGCGCGAAATACATCGCCGGTTGGTCTTTATAGCGACTCCCGCCTGTCCTTCTACAGCATCGGTGAATCCCTGAACCTCGCCCTGCTCGACGCCAGGGTGACCACCCTGATGAACGCGCTCGCGGTTGCGATTCCATGAGTGGTGTTCGCTTAGTGCTTCCGCCTGTATTGACAGGAAAGTGAAAATGCTGCAACGCAGCAAGAAGTAAGGCCCCAAACAATCAACGCAGTGGCAATCATCGTTCGACAGCGATGTACCAGCCAGTACCAGGACCATCTACCTCCCATCGCTTCAACCAGTTCTGACGGCTGTAAGCAATAGCCTCTCCCTTGGAATGGTTAACGTAGCCGCCATTCACCATGTCGGCTTCCCCATTGGGATCGTTATGAATGAATGTCGATGGGGAGAAGCCTGTAACGACAGACCAATGGCCACTCCCTGAAGGTGCGCTTGCTGGCCCTTTATGGAGCCATCCAACAAGCACTGGTCGAACTGCACGCAGCTCTTTCTCAAGCATTGCAGCAGTGCCGTTAGTGGCAAATCGAGCGTTCAAGCCCAAGCCCTTGAGGGCTTTTACATGGGCGTTGCCATCCGTAGTATCGCCAAACTTGGCACGCACCTTGTTGTACTCATCGTCATTCTTAATCTTCCCGTAAAATTTGGCTACCATCGCAGCAGCACTGCTGAAGCACTCTCGATAGCCAGTACCAGAAGCGTTATCATTCTGATACTCATACGGCACCGCCAGCAGAATGTTTGATGGCAGAGTAGGAAGCACAGGGGCGGGAGGAACTGGCTTGATGATTGATGCCGGAGCATTGGCGTTCATGGTCTTAATCAACTTCTCCGCATAGAACGGGTCGGTTGCATAGCCTTCTTTCACCAACTGCCTGGCAGCGTCGTCTCTGCTGACTGCATTATTGACACCCTTGAAACCATCGAAGTCTCTATACCAGCGAGTGACGAGATAGTTGACGCAAGCGCGAATACTTGGGAAGTTGATGAAGCTCTCCCTGACAGAGACTTCCTTCCCATTGACCACTTCCTTCGTCTCAACAATCTTGCCCGATCCCTTGAGTCCGAAGTAGTTGTTGGTGCCACTGGTGTATTTCCCCCATCCCGATTCAATGGCCCATTGTGCAGCCGCAAGCTCGGGGTACTTGGCGCCAGCTTCTTTCGCCATCGTGGCAATGCCTTGCCAGGAATTAGTGCCATCTTGATCTTTGGATGGCACTGCAGCCCTAAACATCTCCAAAAACTCTTCCTGTTTCTCCTTTGGAAACTGCTCCCACGCCCACTGCCAGGCAGCATCCTGATGGGGCAATGGCGAAGAGGGGTCAGTATGACGTGCTGCCTGAAGAAAGTTGCTCATGATTCAGGGCTGATTAGTTCAGTTCTCGTCTTCAGGCAGGAACCGCCCATGGCGATCACGGGGGCGATTGCGCTTCTTGTCGCGGCGCTTCAGCTCGTAAGGGAACACTTCCGACCCTACGCGCAGCACGGCTTGAATGACGGAGTTTTCCTTGTACTTCGACATGCCAATGAGTTCACTCAGGGCGAATAGCCCAAAGCCAATCAACACTTCAACGTTGGGTTCCATAATGAGCCTAGACAATGGTTGTAGCCTAGCAAGGAGACAGCGTTTGGCTACCTGCCTATCTCAAGGCTTCTCACGCGATTCTCTAGTTCCTTCACATTTTCAGTGAGAGCCTCTAGGTTTTCAGTGATACCTTCAATCTGAGTGGTGATGCGTGTTTGCTGATTGCCAATGGCAATCATCATGCCGCCAGAAGCCATGAGCATTCCGGCTGTGAGGGTAGCAGCAATGCTAGAAATGGCTTCGCGCACTGTTCAAAGAAGTGTTTTCATCATTCTAATTCGCAGCATAATGGCTACGAAGAGGCTGAAAAGGCTTGCTATCGTCTAGGAAAGCCAATACAGCGATGGGTGGAGAGCATGGGCCTAATGATCTTCTCCATTCTCTCATTGAACTACGCCCCTCCGACGCAAAGCGTAGATTTCGCAAAGGCATCTTGGAAGATTACCCTTTGAGGGGACCACTAGGGCAGGCTGCTTGTGCATACTGCGGGAAGTGGCATGAGAAGCTGACGCTCGATCACATTATCCCCAAGAGCAAAGGTGGGCCACATTATGCAAAGTGGAACATGGTGCCAGCGTGCTTTTCCTGCAACTCTTCCAAGTCCAACTTGGCAGTGCTGGAATGGTGGAGGCCGAAACAACATTGGAGCGAAGAGCGTGAGCACATTCTGCTTTCATGGGTGCATAGCCATAGTTTTGTCAGTGCTCATACTGACATTTCATCCTGGGAGGAGTGGATGGAGCATTGTCAGAGAGTGGTGCCAGTGCATGACGTGCTAAAAGAAAAGACGGCTCAGTGGCCGTCTTTAATCCTCAAGGCTGGTTAGTTAGCTCAACTCACTGGAGGGAAATAGCCCTCAGGAGGGCCTTGCCTCACTCCTGCACCTGGCAAAGGGCAGAAGCCATCTTTGCACTCCATTGCTCCAAAGGCTTGTTCGATAGCACTCTGCTCAGCCTCGACAGTACCGATGAGTCGATCAAGATACCACATGGCCTTGCGCAGATCCTCGGCTCCGTTTTTCTTCTCATAGCGCCACAAGTATTTCTGGCAGTTGCCCTTGAGGAAGCCTTTGAACGCCTCTGTGCTCATTGAGGCTTCCATGGCCTCAATACATTCAATGGTGCCGGAGGTGTAGTGCGAGGGATTGATGGGATCGTGCATGGTCGTAGGATCGTGCATGGTCAGAACTGATAGTTGTTTTGTTCAAAGGCTTTGAACACTTCAGGAGCCACGGGCCTTGCAAGCGTTTGCAGCGATCTTGCATAAGCAGCAATTTCACTCTGAGCGCCCTTTTCAACGCGCAGGGAAATGAAGTGAAGCAGGGTCTGCAGAGAGCATGTCCAGACAAAAGAACTGTACATGCAAGGCGGCAGCACCGCCCTGGCCTGCTCCTTGCTTACGCCAGTCAACAGAAGCCCCTCATACGCCTGCACGCAGCCCTGCAGGGCTTGTGCATAGAGCTGCTGGGCCAGTGCCTCATCATTGCTTTCCAGGGCTCCCTCAGAGGCTTGGCGGTTGCTCTTGCTCTGCTTGGCGAACTGCCTGGGCGTGTAGAACTGAGCATCCTCTGCTGAGCAGTAGCGAAAGCTCTTTTCGTTCCATCCAAGCTGATCGTCAACGTAGGTGGAGGCAACTGTATGCTTCCACCATTGCCGACAGATGAACAGCGGAGCCTTCACGAACCACTTAAACACCACCCCCCGAAATGGACTGGTGTGATGCTCACGGGCGAGGTAGTTAATGAGCTTTTCATCGCGCTCTGTCCATTCTTCAGAACGTTGCTCAAAGCTCTGCCTAGCGTCATTCACAACTGACAGGCTATTGCCCATTGAATCAACAAGCACCACCAGGCTCTTGCCGTCTTCAAGAGGATCAATGGAGGGGAGGGTCATTTGACTTGCAGGAATCGAACGGTTGAAAACACCAGAGCCCACTGCCAGATTGAAAGCGAGACGGGCAGTCCAAGGAAGCCAGCGCACACTGACAGTGCATAGCCACCAAGAAACACCACAAGGACTGTCGCAATGACGGTACTAGCTAGCTCGATGAGCTGGTCTTGAACAGACTTGGAAGCCATAACAGGATGTTGAGACGTTGCTAGTGTAGTGCGCCTTTCTGGCCTTGACAGCACCTCTGTCAAGCAAGGTCAAACTGTTCGGCATTCCCCATTGTTCTCAGCTCTGCTTTCGATAGCCTTGTCTGAGAGCGTTTGAAGGCAGTGAAGTTCGCAGTGCCCATGCAGTTACAATGGAACGGTCAGCTTTGTACTGCCGTCATGGGACCGTTTGAGCATTCTGCTGAGCGTGAGTTTGCGCTTACTGTCAGCCGCAATGCCTTGAAGGATTGCAACGACCCAGCTCAACTCAGAGCAGTGGCAAGCAACTTGCTTGAGGGCTGGGCAATGATGAACACCGCCCTGAAAGAAACCATGCTGGAGAACATGCAGCTCCGCCAGGCCATTGGAGTACGTGATAGCTCCTTGGAAGCTGCTGAAGCTCTGCTTTCAGAGGCCGTTACTGCTTTGCAGCAACATGAGAAGCAATCAGCTCCGTCCAGAAAAGGTCTTTGGCCATGGCGCCGCTGAGAAGAAAGATTGTCCAGCCTGAAGTATAAGCGAGATTGTATTTACGACAATCACGCTCATAGCCACTGCCCGTAACATGACGGCCACGACTATAAACAGCACCTTGGATTTCGATGCCAGTGCGAGACTCGGGGTGAGCAAAATCGAGACGATAGCGTTTGGAACGTTTGCTTTTAGCGTGGCGTTGCTTAAAGTCAGCTTCCCAAGCGGGGATGTCTGAATACTCGCGCTCTAGTGGAATGCCAGTAGTCTTGTCCCACTGCTTGAGAAACTGATCTTCAAGGGCGCTCAAAATCAGACGGCGGCTAAATGCACTGTAGCTGTTGCATGAAGAAAGGGGCCGAAGCCCCTTTCTGCTTACCCTGCTATGCCACGCCAAGCCATGTCACGGCCAGCCGTACCGAGCCCCACCGGACCTGGCGCCAACACTTTAGCCTACTTTTGACAAGGTGACTACGTTGCCTTGGTTTTGGTACTGGCCCGTGTAAGGTGTTTCCACTTCGCCACAGCGGAAAAATAAAACCTGACAAATCCCCTCTTCCGCAAAAAGCCGAATAGGGAATGGGCTTGTGTTGATAAAATTGATTGTCAAATAGCCGCTCCATGATGGCTCAATGGGCGTTGCGTTTACAAGCAAACCAAGCCTTGCATAGGTGCTCTTGCCTTTCACGATGGCGCCAATGTCATTGGGCATCGTAAACCTCTCCAGGCTCACTCCATTGCCAATGCTATGAGGAGGTAGTTCAAAGAAAAAGCCAAGTTCAGTGTGTTCCAACACTACTTCGCAGCTCTTCACTGCGTTGTTTTTAGGGCAAAGAGCTTCTCCTTCCAAGAGGAACTGCTGCCCTTCAAGCACCAAGAATTGCTCAGAGGAAAGCCTAATGTCGTAGCCGCATTGACTGAGCCCATAGCTCACTGCTTTGTTGCCATTGGCTTCACGACGCTTTTCGCCCACGAAGGGCATGAGAATGTCAAGCTCAGCGAGAGCGTTGATTTCTTTGTCGTTGAGGAACATGGTGGTAGAGAAAAGAAAGGGCGCCGAGGCGCCCAGTGATCATTGTCGGGATTGACTCAGAAGAGGTCGTCGCCGCCGCCGCCGAGGGCTTCATTCACCCATACACTGGCATACCCCTTGCTTCCGTCCCTTTTGCCTTTTACCTTGACGGATCCCGTGTGACTGGGGGCGCGGTCGGAAGAACGGCGAGTGTTGGGCCAAACGGCAACGTCAATGGAATAATTGCCGCGCTCGTTGGGGCCTGCTTGCTTGAGTTCATTGAGCAGGTCACTGGGAAGGTCAATTGCTGCAGTGATGGGAGGCTTGTCAGCCATGGGTGTTTCTCCAGGGGAGTGATGGTTCGCCTCGCTTGACGAGGCTTACACAGCATACCGAGCAATCAGCGACACGTCAAGGCCCATTCCAAGTCGTGAGCAATTTTCCATTCCAGTTCCGCGATTGATGAGACGCATAGGCTGGTCTTAAACCAGTTTTCCCTTGTCCCCTCAACACACCCAATCCTACTTTTGATCCATCTCTTGATGGCCAGTTCTCGTCTGTGAATCTTCCAAGCATTGCAAGGGCCTTGCAGCTCAACAAGGCGCCATCCATTACGATGATGCCTCCTGAGCCTGTTCTTCGGATTGTTTGTAATGCCAATTTGTTGGTCCTCATCCCTCTCCATTAGGTATAAATAAGCGTCATCACTAAACCTGAAATTTCTCCTACTGCACGCGTGACAACCATTAGTTCCAATTTGACTGCTGAGTACCATGCTGTTCGGGCTTGTTTCCCATATGTATCCACAGTCGCATTTCCATTTCTTGTAAATGCCTGATCTAGCGGTTACAGTGCTTGGATCCCACTCGTAAGCATACTTGGCTATTTCTGGCGCAATAGTTTCAAGATCATTAAAACCCTTGAGAACAGCATTGCTTGAACAATACGGACAGCCAGATTCCCGTCTATACCTGTTGCTTATGGTCGCTTCCCAAATATGCCCACATATGCCTTTCCATCTTAGTTTCGCCTTTGAGCATCGAGTGAACTCTTCGGGATTCCATTCATATGCTTGCGCGGCTAGATCCGGGTCAACGCTTTTCAAATCATTAAAGCCAACAAGAATTTGGCGACCAGAGCAGTATGGGCACCCATCGTTCCTGCCGCTTCTTTTGTCTACTGTTGCGTTCCATACATGCCCACATGGCCCTTTCCATGTCAGCGTTCGCTTTGAGCGATAACAGACCGTCGATGGATCCCATCCAAAGGCTTCTTTCGCTAATTCTGGATGTCTTGTGAGCAAATCGTTTACCCCTAGAGTTAGTCTTGCTCCCATCACCCCCTGTCTGCCGTCATGGTGAAAGCCTTGCTGCCGGGGTAGTGCTCTGCAAAGTATCGTTGCACAGTGTCCTGCATGATGCGCTGCTGTGCTATCAGCTCAAAGCCATCAAGATGCACCAACTGAAGACTTGGCTCGCTGTCTTTATCCTCGGGGTCAAAGCAAGCGATCACGCACCATGCTTCATCAATGCTGGTGCCATACATTTGCTCTGCCGCCATGGAATAGGCACCAAGCTGCCGCTTGTAATCGGCCAAGTGCTTCTCAGGCTTTTCCTTGTAACTGGTTTTCCAATCTATTAGAGCAAGAGAGCCGTTAGACATTGTTGCCACCATGTCCAACGTGCCGGAATAGCCAATGATCTGCTCTTGGTCGTACCAAGCCACTGCACTTTCTACCAAGACTGGCTGTTCAATGCCATGCAAGAATGGCTCTACTGCCTGGAAATAGGGCTGCCAATCTGGCGCCTTTTCAAGATGGTTCTCAATGTCTTCATCACCGAACCAGTCTTCAAGAATGGCATGAAGCCAGGTGCCGCGATTAGCGGCTAGGCGAGTGCGGCGGTTTGCTTCTTCGTCTCCCACTCGCTTCCGCCAGTTGACTAGCGCCATGATCTTTCCCACTGGTGCCATAGAGGAAAGCAATGTTGTGACTGAAGGCAGCACAGTCCCATCAGGGACATTTGGGAACCCCGTGCAGCAGTAGTGCCTTTTGCCATTGATGCTGATACGTTGCGGCTCATGCCGCTCCAAGGAAGTCATGGTGAGAGCTTCAAGGCCGAGATCGTAGCAGGCCACTTCATTTAGCGACGGACACGCTTTTTTGTAACAGTTTGCATCAGCATGTGACAAGTGCCATTGACCAGCAATGCGTGTTTCTTGTTCGCATTGAAAACAACTACGTCGCCCAGCCTGACGACTCCCCATTTCCCGCTAGCGTACAGCTCAGGCACGTCTCCCCACTGCGCATAGCGACCACGGTTTAATCCCCTGATGCGTACCAGCCACAAAGCAACCAGTCCGTAACCAGGGTCGTCATGCTCGCCAACACTGCCACGGCAAGACGTTAGCGAAAGGGAATTGTAAAGCGTACTATCTGAGATGCGGTAGCCGCCGTCTTCAAGCAGCGCAAAAAACTCCTTGAACTCTTGCCTAGAGTCTTCTTCTGACATGCTGTGGCTATACACTTCTCCAAGCGACATATCTTTTTCTTCTGTTTTCCAGCGATCATCTATGCAGTCTGTGAATTTAGAGAAAGCCGGAGGCTTGATGTTACCAATCAGCTTCATTTCTTTGCTCCATTGCGCCAGTTGTCTCGTTTCAGGCGATCAAGATTGAAGCCATCACGACGTTTGCCAGTTTCCCTGTCCCAGCATGTGTTGCAGTCAGGGCATTGCCAAGCCACGGTAGCATCGATTCGCTGGTCGTAAATAGCAACCACTCGACTAAACCATTGCTTGTTTCCAAAGAGATGCTGTTGCTCTAAGGGAATAGACTGCCCTTCCCATGAGCTTTCGCAGGCAGGGCAGTTTTGCAAGAGGGAGAAATCAATGGACATGAGTTTACAGAAGGTGGCAAGGGCAGTCTTGCAATGGAGAACCATTTTCCTCCATTGCCACTGCCCCATTGAAACAAAGCGCAAGACTGGCTGCCGCCAGGTCTACTGCTTTCCCGCTTTCCACACCTCCACGCCTTTGATGGCTTGCTCGATGGTGCCCTCTGCAACGATGGCGCGGAGCTTGTCAATCTCTTCCGCCATCGTCTCCTTGGCGATGGTGATACCTGCTTCCTTGGCCCATGCTGTAACCAGAGAAGTTACCACATTGGCAAACATGGCAGCGTCCTTAATGTCGTCGCCTTTGGCCAGGCCAAGAGCCTCAAGCGCGGCCTTGCCTGCTTTCAGAGAGGCAGTTTCCGTGGCGAAGCCAAGAGGGTTTGCCTTGCAGAGAGCAAGAAGGCTTGCTTTGCCGTCGAACTGGGCTGACAAGCTGGCGGGAGCAGCCCCGTTGCTTCCAGCCTCTGCAGCAGGAGCATCAGCTTCCTTTGCCTTTGCACCTCGCCGCGCAGCCGGCTTCTGAGCTTCCTGTTGGAGCGGGAGTTTGGCAGGTTCCTTTTCATCACTCTTGGGAATGTCCTCTCCGGCATAGAGCTTCAGGCCCAAGCCAGTAAAAGTCGCAATACACTTCACGCTGGCTCGTTGGATGTTGTCGCTGACGGCGCGAGCATCAAGCTCCTTCAGAGCATTGTGCTTGTTGTCCATCAGCGGAAACACCAGCGCAGGAGTGCGCTTGATGCCATCAGTCAGGTAGGGGCGCAGAAGCCAGCAGCCTTCCTGTCCAAACACGGGCCAGCCCTCGGAACGCTCCTCAAAGGCGACGAACAGGCCAGGGAACTGTTCCTTGAGATAGCGGAAGGCGAACGGCCAGGACAGGTAGGACAGGCCCTTGTAGTTCTTCTCAACGTGCTCACCAATGGCAAGCTCGTAGGCAGCAGTAAACTGCTTTGCGGAAATCTCCAAGGGGGAGAAGATGCCGAGGCGACGCTCACTCAGGAGGTGCTCAGTGGCAGCAGTAGGAAGAGTCATGGAAGAAGGAAACGCTTGTGGATCGTAAAGCATGAGAGTGTGGTTCATACCATGAGAGCGTGGTTCATGCGGCAGAATCAAGCTCACTGTGGTTGTCATAGAAGAGAACCACCTTCTTGGTTTTCTCTCCTTCGTAAACAGTAAGGCTCTTACCGGGGAGCGGCCAGTCTTCGACAATCCGCACATCAGTGATGCCTTCTGTGCATTTCTCGTCATAGCCTTCTTCCAAGGCGCCAGACTCAAAAGCCAGAATCACCTCGGCGTCAGGGCCGCATTCTGCGATGGCCTTGTTCAGCAGTTGCTGAAGCTCAGACAGTTTCATTGAGGGGGTCGGTGGTGGAGTGGTCAACAACGAGGCGCCACGCCCCGTTGGAAAGGGTGGCACTGCCTTCGTAGACGGGCGTGGAACGAATGAGGCGCTCCAAGGTTTCGCTCTTGGAGAGCCGAGCATCAGCGGCAATCGCAGCAAGGTGCTCGTTAGCAGCATCGCTGAGCGTAAAGTGACGCTTGTGCTTGCCGCCCTTGTAAGGGCTGATGGGCATGAGAGGCATCGGGGAACAGGGCCACAATAGCGGCTTCCCTGCCATTGTCCACACCATTGTCCATAAGCCTTGCTTATCAGCCATCCTGTTGACGCCCGTGGCATCATGGACATTGCCTCTCGCCATGTCGCGTGACGTTTTCGATCCTCGACTTCCTCGACCAACTGGAGCCCAGCAAGGAGAAGGGTAAGTTTTTGTGCCCTGCCTGCGGCGGTAATGACTTTTCAGTGAACAAGGCCACTGGCGCCTTCAACTGCTGGCACGATCCATCCCCTGCACATAGAGCAGAAGTGCGCGATGCGCTTGCCCCCTTGGTGCGATGGGAAAAGCCGCCAAGAGATCCGGGGGAATACACATTTCCTTACGAAAACAAGAAGCGCGAGAAGGTGGTCATCGTCAAGCGCAATGACCTTTCAGGCAGCAAGCAAATCTGGCAGGAGTTTCCCACTATTGAGCAGGGCAGCGCGAACCACAAAACGCAACTGCAAGAAGTAAAGGCATCCATCCTGCCTTACTACTACCACGAAGCGACGGAACTGAGCAAGAAGACTGGCCTGCCAATTTTCGTTGTTGAAGGTGAGCTGACCTGTCAGGCCGTATGGGCGCTGGAGATCCCCTGCGTGACCTTCCTGGGCGGGTCGAAGCAGTATCGCACGAATGGTGACTACTCAACGCTCTTCAGGGGCTATCAGCTTGTGCTCTGCCCTGACAGGGACGAACAGGGTGTGGCCTTCATGGCTGAAGTGGCGGCTGATAATCCTGGCTCGCAGTGGCTCTATGCCGATCCTCGATCTTGGGAGTGGGACAATCTCCCCTCAGGCAATGGTTACGACCTGGGAGATTACATTGGCGAGGGCGCAAGTAAAGACGACTTGCTTTCATCCATTGTCCCCAAGAACCGCCACGCGAATAGTGATGGCAAACCTTCTTACGAAGAGATCATTGCCACCATCGAAAACTTTGTTGGCCTTTATGCTAACGATGCTCGCATTGCCTATGAAACTGGCAACTGGCTTGAGCAGCGTGGTGTAAAGATGGGGCAGCAAAACATTGACAAGATTGTAACGGAAGCTCGTGCCAGAGTGTATGGCAGGGAAGAGATTGAAGCCGTTGATGCTCTTACCATTGCATCTTCTGACGCCGCAAGAGAATGGCTTATTGCTGGCATTGTTCCGCTTGGTAGTGTAACCTTGCTTGCCGCAGAAGGGGGAGTTGGGAAAGCTCAGCCACTGTGGAGCAAGGTGCTTACACCAAGTGGCTACAAGAACATGGGCGACATTGCTGTTGGGGATGAGGTGATTGCTGGAGACGGAAGCACGTCTTATGTAACAGGAGTGTTTCCGCAGGGCGACATGGATGTGTACTCAGTCCAGCTCGAAGACGGTCGAACCTCTTTTTGCACTAAAGACCACCTTTGGCCTGTTTTGATCCACGGGCGCGAGCGGGTTATGACTATTGCAGAAATCTTCGAAGCTGTGGCCAGCGTCAATATGTATCCAAGCCTGCATTTTCAAGTTTTTATTGAGCCCGGCAGGATTGAGTGGGTTCCTTTTATTGGGATTTCGCTAATAGATGCACCCCCAGAGCCCTGTAAGTGCATTTCTATCGCCCATCCATCAAAGTTGTATATCACGGATGATTTCATTGTCACTCATAACACAACCATGATGTACAACTGGGCGCTCAATGTAGCTCTCGGCCAGAACTGGAGCGGAAGAAGATGTATGAAAGGCAAGTCTTTGATCATCTCAGCCGATGAACCGCTCACTGATACCAGTGAGAAGCTGAGCA
>Ga0208788_1001282_pt1 | contig 12218 bp, 6 predicted proteins | sample Wag4_2014_7_11_3_FD_187363 | JGI IMG/M metagenome (GOLD analysis project Ga0208788, IMG submission 187363) | Fresh water mixed with fracking chemicals microbial communities from Ohio, USA - Utica-2 Time Series FC 2014_7_11 (SPAdes) (version 2) ... | reverse complement strand
TCTATTAACATAGAATAGAATTCCATTAAAGTTATTCCAGCTGCTGCAACCTGTTGTGGAACAATACTTGCTGCACTTTGTCCTGGCACGGTATTAATCTCAAGCAAATAAGGCCGGCTGCTGGCTTCTTGATATATAAAATCCATTCTCACTATTCCTCTGCAATTAAAAACGGCATAAATACCCTTGGCTGCACTGTTTATTTGATCCCTGATTTCGTCAGAACATAATGCAGGCGTGATTTCTTTTGACTTTCCCTGATATTTCGCTTCAAAATCAAAAAAACCGTTTTCAGACAGAATCTCTGTGAAGGGTAATGTGATGATTTTACCCTGTGTTTGGAACACCCCAATTGTAAACTCACGCCCGCTGATAAATTCTTCAATCAACACCTGATTATCTTGTAAAAATGCTTTTTCAATTGCAGCAGTTAGTCCACTTTCTTCTCCAACCTTACTCATTCCAATGCTTGAACCGCCGTTGTTGGGTTTTACAAATACCGGAAAATTCAAATCCACATCCAAAGCATCTCCAGCCTTGTAAGTATGTTTGAACAAATGCACTGAACGGGCCACATGAAAGCCGGAAGCAGCTGCCACAGCAACAGTATAGCGCTTGTTAAAAGTTATGGCTGATGTGGTTGTATCACAGGAAGTGTAAGGAAGACCCAACAGATCAAAATATCCCTGCAGTTTTCCATCTTCACCCGGAGTTCCATGAATACCAATAAAAACAGCATCAAACCTGATGCGTTCACCATGAATATCCAAAGAGAAATCTTCTTTATTCACTGAAAATGAGGTTCCTTTAGCATCTGTATAAACCCATTGATCAGGACGAAGATCAATTTTAAATACAACATACTTTTCGGAATCAAGGTTCCGCTCAATGGTAAGTGCACTTTTGTAGGATATTTCAGCTTCAGCAGAATAACCTCCGGTAACAAAGGCGATAATTGGTTTTCCCATTGGGGGGATTTTATGCTTTTAAGGTACAAATATAAGAAAAGGTGATGGCCGTTACCGACAATCACCCTTTATGATTTGCTAAAATGAAGCAATTAGAGATGTAATTTCTCCTTTTTGGCCATCAGTTCGTCAACAGTTTCAACATATAACTCATCCGGTACACAACAATCTACAGGACAAACAGCAGCACATTGAGGCTCTTCATGGAAACCCTGGCACTCTGTACACTTATTGGGTGTAATGTAATACGTATCATTGCTGATAGGACTATTTTTAGCATCCGCATCAATCAGCGTTCCATCTATAAGTGTAAATTGTCCCTTTACGGCTGTGCCTTCTGAAATGGCCCATTCAACCCCACCTTCATAGATCGCGTTGTTTGGACATTCCGGTTCACATGCTCCACAATTAATACATTCGTCTGTAATCTTAATTGCCATGATATTACGTTTTTTTGAGGTTCAAATAGGTTCTATTTTTGCTTTGAAGAACATGATAAAGATAAATCAATGATTTGAAAATCAGCACATGAATTTACACAAAAGAATCAGTCTGTTGGTCAGACTAGGTGCATACATCAAAAGCGAAGAAAACTCCTTTAACGAAATCAAGGAGCAAGCATATTTATATAACAGGTGGTTCACAGCTACATTTACAGGTTATGCAGGGAAAGTATTTGGAGAGCAGGTACTTGCTCAGGATATACTTGAAGTTTTTGCAAATACTTATGCAATTCCAGATTACCAGGAAGTTCCCAAGACAATTGGTCTTGTTATGGCAGGTAATATTCCAATGGTTGGGCTACACGACATGGTTTGTATTTTTTTATCAGGGCATCGGCAGATGATCAAGTTTTCTTCAAAAGACAGTATTCTTATGAAGCATCTGGCAGAATTACTGATAGCATGGGAACCTGATGCTGCGGAATATATCCAGTGGAATGACTTATTAAAAGATTGCGACGCTTACATAGCAACAGGATCTGATAACAGCTCCCGGTATTTCGAAGCATATTTTTCAAAATATCCACATATAATAAGGAAAAACAGGACTTCAATTGCCATATTGACAGGTCATGAAAACGGCGATGAACTTGCAAAATTAGCCGATGATGTGCATATTTACTTCGGATTGGGATGCAGAAATGTCACCCAGATTTTTGTACCGGAAAACTACAATTTTGAAGCATTACTGAACCAATTTAGGCGTTATAACTACTTCAAAGACCATGAGAAATACAGGAATAACTTTGATTATCAGCTTACGATAGCCATCATGAACAATCGATTTTACATGTCCAATGATTCAATTGTTCTTTTGGAAAACGAAAACCCCTTCTCCCCTATTTCCCAGGTGCATTATCAGTATTATACCAATCTGGAAGATGTTCCAGGTAAACTTGACATGAATAAGATACAATGTATTGCAGGACAAGGATTTACACCATTTGGCAAAGTTCAGAGGCCGGAAATCGGAGATTTTCCAGACGGTATTGATACGATGCAATTCTTGTGTGGGCTTTAATGTATTGTTAAATAGGATGACAGGTTGACTGAAATTCAGTCATGTTTACGTAATTGCAACCAAGAGGCATAAAAATTGTTTAATAATAAAAAAATCAGTTATGAACATGAGACAAACATTAACAGTTGTTCTGATCAGCGCAGTTACATCAACTGCAGCCATGTTTGGTTATGATTCATTTATCAGAAAACCAGGGCTGATACAGGAACAAAATGGTAAATTGCCTGCCAGTTATGCAGGATTTACCGATAGCAAAAACAATATTCCAGGGCAACCGGTTGATTTCCAGCCTGCATCTCAGGCAGCGGTTCCTGCGGTAGTTCACATAACTACAACAATTGGAAACAGCCAAGCAAGTAACAACTTACCTAAAAACAGGAGAAGTCCGTTTAGTGATTTTTTTGGAGAAGATTTTTTTGATGACTTTTTTGGTGGCGGTGGTGGTCCGCAAATGCGCAGTGTACCACAGCGAGCCAGCGGATCTGGCGTAATCATCAGTGAAGACGGGTATATTGTTACCAATAACCATGTAATTGAGCAAGCCAGTGACATCAATGTAACCTTAAATAACAAAAAGCAATACAAGGCAAAGCTGATCGGAACTGATCCAAGCAGTGACCTGGCCTTGATTAAAATTGAGGAAAAAGCATTGAATTTTCTTTTATATGGCAATTCAGACAATGTAAAACTTGGACAATGGGTAGTGGCAGTTGGTTATCCACTTAATCTTGAAACGACTGTTACAGCCGGCATTGTTAGTGCAAAAGCAAGGTCTCTCGGTTTAAACTCCAGAAGGAGTGCATCTCCCATTGAATCTTTCATTCAGACAGATGCTGCAGTAAACCAGGGTAATTCAGGTGGTGCACTTGTTAATACCAATGGAGAACTCGTGGGTATAGTTTCTGCCATTGCCTCGCCAACTGGTGCTTATGCAGGTTATTCATACGCTATTCCCGTAAATATTGTCAAAAAAATCATCAATGACCTTTTACAATATGGCACAGTTCAGAGGGCTTATTTGGGCATCAGCTATTTGCCGGAATCAGCCCCCGAAACAGAAAAAACCAAGTTGAATTACAAAGAAGGTCAGGGTGTTTTGGTACTGGATGTTTCTAAAGATGGTGCTATGAATGGAACAGGTATTCAAAGCGGGGATTACATCAGTAAAATAAATGGTGTTAAAGTAACAACAGGCAGTGAAATGGTAGAACAGGTGGCAGGATATAAGCCAGGAGATAAAGTTTCAGTTGCTTACATAAGGGCTGGAAAAGAATACACAACCTCAATTGTTTTGAAAAACAAGGCAGGCAATATGGATCTGGTGAAGAATGAAATCTCTCAAAAATTAGGAGCTGAGATCCAAGCACTTGATAAAAAGAAAGCCACCGAGTTTGGCGTTAAAGGCGGTGTGATTGTAACCAAAATAGGATCTGGTCTAATTGACGACCAAACCAGGATGAGAGATGGCTTTGTCATCCTGAAAGTCAATGGAACAGAAGTGAAGACCGTTGAAGAGCTGAATGCAGCCATGGCGAAGTCTCCCAAAAAAGTTTTGCTTGAAGGATTTTATCCGGGTTATGAAGGTGTTTATCAGTATCCCATAGAAATTACAGAATAAATTCAAAGGTAATAAGGAAAGGGATGCCCAAAAGGCGTCCCTTTTTTATTTCAGCCAAACCTGGTATCCCCATGGCTGCAGTTGTATGACCTTGTTTTCTACATTGAATTGCCTGCTAACACCAGTAAAAGCATCCTCATACAATCCGGCAAAAAGAGTTGTATCAACTTCAACATGATCGAGTGTCCAGGGGGAGAAATTGATTGCAATAAACGCAGTTCCTGACTGTCCTTTCCTGAAAAATGTCAAAACATGGTGATCAACACTGTTCCATGTTTGACAGCAAGCAGATGCTACATCAGACATGCAAAATGCATCATTTCTCCTGCGTAACCCAAGCAACTGTTTATAGAAATCATGCCGGTAAGATGGACGACTCCAATCAATAGGATCATGGTCAAAAAACGCTAACCTTTTAGGGTTGGGCAGTTCTTGTCCGCTATACATGAGAGGGACGCCTTTCCAGGTAGCAGAGAATACGGCCAGCGGGATTGCCATCTCACCATATTTTTCATCTTCTGTACCATTCCAGCTGTTTTCGTCATGGTTACTTGTAAACCAGGCCGGACAAAAAGCATTGAACCTGGATTCTCCATATAAATCCAACACAGCGCGCATGTCATGTATATGCAAAGCCCCCTGATCGGCACATTGTTTTGTAGTATTCATCCATCTCCAGGTATAGGCTGCATCAAAAACTTGCGCATAATCGGGGTTATCAAGCGGATCCAATTCTGCCAACCAGAACAATTTATGATTTTCCTCCAGTGCAAGCCTGGCTTGCAGCCAAAAATCCAGAGGAGTTAACATCGCCATATCACACCTGAAACCATCCAGGTTAAATTCCTGTAACCAGAAGCGCATGGACCGGATCATTTCTAACCTCATCTCTTGATTGCTATAATCCAGATCAATCACATCATCCCAGCCATGGCTATCATAAAAATTTCCAGCATTATCACGCATGTAAAAATCAGGATGCTCCAATGTCCATTCATGGTCGCATCCCGTGTGGTTAGCTACCCAGTCCACAATCACCTTCATACCCAAATCATGGGCATACTTGACAATTTCCCTGAATTCAGCAGCTGTACCAAACTCTTCGCTGATTTCAACATAACTTGAACAGGCATAATAACTACCCAGACTTCCCTTTCTGTTTTTCACTGAAATGGGCGTCAGGGGCATGAACCACAGAGTTTCGATGCCCATCTCTGCCAATCGGGGCATGTGTTCCCTGAAACCTGCCAAATTTCCTTTTTCAGAATACTGCCTGACATTGACCTCGTAAATATTGGTCCGCAAGCTCCAATCAACCTGATTAAAATCCACTTTCATGGTGGAAAGTTACACAATACCGATAACAGCGAAACTGCAAATCCTAAAAGCGAACCAAACTGGACAGCTGTTGTTAAATCTTTCAGTAATTTTACATTCATCAGATGAAACAATTTTCAATACCTGCGCGGTACAGGAGTCCATTTATTGCCGATATCAAAAAACAAAGGAAAGAAGCCGATAAGCTGAAGAAGGATTATAGTCCTACCCACCTTGATCTGGGCAGTTTACAGATTAAATTGGCGAGACATTTTGGCTTCTGCTATGGTGTTGAAAATGCCATAGAAATTGCATTTGAAACGATTGCACAAAATCAGGGAAAGCGCATTTACCTGCTGAGTGAGATGATACATAATCCGATAGTGAATGAAGACCTGCTGGCGAGTGGTTTGCAGTTTCTGATGGATACAAAAGGAAACATGCTGATTCCATTTGCTGATTTGAAGGCTGATGATGTTGTAATTATTCCTGCATTTGGCACTACACTTGCAATAGAAGAAAAGCTAAGATCGATTGGTATTCAGATTGAAAAATACAATACTACCTGTCCATTTGTTGAAAAGGTTTGGAACAGGGCGGAGCAAATTGCGCAAAAGGGTTATAGCATTGTGGTGCACGGCAAACCAAGCCATGAAGAAACCAGAGCCACTTTCTCACACAGTGATGTGCATGCACCGACACTGGTTATCAATGATATGGAGGAGGCTGTTATTCTTGGAGAATACATGAAAGGCCAAAGGAGTTACGCGGATTTCGATACACATTTCAAAGGCCGGTATTCAGCACATTTCAATCCTACTAAGGATTTGGAAAAAATTGGTGTAGTGAATCAAACCACTATGCTGGCAACAGATACACAGGCTATTGCCGACTACCTCAAACAGGTTATTGCTGACAAGAACGGTTTGGGCTCGGATAATGTTTCTGCTTTCTTTGCAGACACACGGGATACGCTTTGTTATGCCACAAACGACAACCAGACTGCCGTGCGGGCGCTTTTGGAAGAGGAAGCGGACCTCGCCATCGTTATTGGAGGCAGAAACAGCAGCAACAGTTCGCACTTGGTTGAGTTGTGTGAGGAGCGGGTACCAACATTTTTCATCCAATCAGAAACTGATATCCTATCCTCAACTGCCATACGCGGATTCAATTGGAGAACACATAAAGAGTATGTCCAAGAAAATTTCCTTCCCCAAAAAGACGCAATCAGAATCTTGATGACAAGTGGAGCCTCTTGTCCGGATGCTATTGTAGAAGCCGTGATCGCCAAACTATCCACTCTGGTACCCGGTGCCAAAGTCTTTGCATCCAACTGACCCATTCAGATGTGTCAGCCTGCGATGCGTTGGTTTGCCCACTCCAGTGCCTGTGCCAACTGTTGATCAGGTGTCATATCACTGTTATCCAATGTGATAGCATCATCTGCTTTTCTAAGGGGCGAAACAGCTCTGGTGGAATCGATGTGATCACGCGTGCGCAGGTTCTCCCCTACCTCTTCGACAGATATTGATGGATTTTTTTGTTGCAGTTCTTTCAATCGGCGTTTAATCCTAACTTCTGCACTAGCGGTCATGAATATTTTCAACTCTGCATCCGGAAAAACCATCGTCCCTATATCTCTTCCATCCATCACAACTCCCTTTTCCTGACCTATACGCTTTTGCTGTGCCACAGCAAACTCACGCACAGCCTGCAATGCAGCCACCTCACTCACCCGTTTGGCGACTTCCATTTCCCGAATTTCTTTTTCAACAAGTTCACCATTCAACAAGATTTCATTGTTGCCTGTTTCGCTATTCAATTGAAATTGAAGATGGATTGCTTTCAATGCCTTACCAACAGCCTCTGTATTGGCCAGGTCTACCTGGTTACGGATGAAAAAAAGTGTTATCGCCCTGTACATGGCACCCGAATCGATGAACACATAATTGAGAATTTTAGCCAGCTGTCTGGCCATGGTACTTTTCCCGCAAGAAGACCAGCCATCAACAGCAATATTGATCTTTTTCATTGATGTCATTTTGAATTTCAAAAAGAAGATAGGATGAAATCAAATTCAATTTTCAGTTGAGACAACAACAAAAGCCAATTTTTCTGTCAACCCTATCTTCAAAACAAAACTAACCCAATATTTCTTATCACTCCATTGACATGAATAAAATTATACAGGATATCAATCTCTCAACACTTTCCCTGCCATGAGCAGTTTGCCTGTTTTATCGAGGAGCTGGAACTGGTAGATGCCGCGCAGGAGTCCGGACAGATTTACGCGGTCCCCACTCTTCAGCTGCTTGCGTTCCAACACTTCTCTTCCACTCATGTCGTACACCTTCAGTGTCAACTCGCGTTGCATACCCAATCTGTATTCCACCTGCATCAGGCTTATAACCGGGTTCGGATATACCTTTATGTATTCTCCGTTGCTCCAATTGGTCACTGCTGTTACCACATTGGCTGCACTCTTGAATACCACCTCAAAACGATCTGCTGCACTGCTCTTCGCGTCTGATGTAATCGTGTAGGCCAGATCGGTGTATCCTCCGCCCCGCTCAATCAGGTATTCCTTTGCGGTAAACTTATCTTTCAAGTATGCCCGGCGTGTGCTGTCCGTCAGTAATCTGTCCCAGTATACACGCAGTGTGTATTTCGTTGTACGGTATTGCGTGATGTTCAGCGGCAATACGGTTCCTGTATCCGGTAAAGCCCTCAGCTCCATGCTCAACAGCGTGTTGTTCCGCTTGACAGACATGGTCTCATCCAGGTTGGTGAACTTCCTGCCATCTTTCAAATCCACATTGTTGCTGTACCCAGCACCAAACAAGACCCTTGTGGCATCAGCAGGTGTACTGCCCTTCGTCAGGCTGTCAGTTTCATAGAGCAACATGCTCAGTGAAGCAAAACCGCCTGTTTGTGTCACTTCATTCCTTTGCTGGGTTATACCTATTGTGTAGCCGTCTTTCTTTTCTTTGCCGTCATTCTTGCCGAAGGTGGCAGTCTGGCCCGAAGCAGCACCTTTACTGGCCTCCGTGAACTGTATTGCACTACCTGCAGCATTGCTCTGCACAAAGAAGGCCTGTCCGGGCTGTACATACCTGTTCACTGCGCTGCTCACATTGGCACTCGTATTCGTTACATAGTTATAGGCCACATACGCACCTCTCGTACCCATCCTGGGGTCCCATACGTAATAGTAATCCGTCAGATTCGTCTTCACCACACTGGCAGACGACATGTCCACCACACTCTGATAGGGGTTGCCCACCAGACTCCAGCCATTGACTGTCTGATTCAAGGCTGGCAATTGAACTCCACTCGTGAGTGTTCCTGTAGCTACCGTTCCGCGTGTGCGTAAAATGGTGGAACCGCCCGTTGGAATTGTTGATGTGGATGACAAATTTACCCCTCTATCGCCACGGATAAACAATCGGTATGCTGATCCTACTGATATTGTACCGGTCACTGATGTGACGGCCTGCCAATCTCCCGTTGCAATGTTAAAAGTGAACATGGAAGGATTACCCGATGTAGTGGCATCAAAACCATTGCTGTTTCCGCCAACCCCTGTTATATGGGTTCCATAACCCGGTACGGGATTGTAAGCTGATAGGGTCGAGTAAGGGTATCCGCCGGCTACTCCAGGTGTAGCGCCCTCCATCCAGTTGTCACGGATGCTGCCTGTGGTGGTAACCGCTGAACCTAAAAACCGGAAAGCCCGATTACTGGCTGGGATGTGACGCTCTACTGTTACATTAGTTGCACCCGTAAGCGTACCCGCAACCACACCCAGCTGGCCCGTGCCTGTAGCGTCTGATTTGAAGGTTACTAGTTTTCCGCCAAAGTTGGCCTCGCCGCCTGCAGGAATACTCAAGGTCTTGCCGGCTTGAACAGTCAAGGTAGCCGAACCGCTGAGTGTAAGCGCTCTTTCTACAGCAAAGTCAAGATCCATTTGAATATTGCCAGCGTTGATTTCAATTGATCCACCGGAAACAGGTATAGTACCCGCAGACCAGTTGTTACCATCACTCCAGAGGTTATTTCCACCCAAGCCAGTCCATGTCCAGACAGAAAAAACAATGATTGTGCCGGTTGCACTAACAAAATTACAGCCAGTAGTCAACGGAATGCTGTAATTGAAAGTACCAATAACCGTGGGTGTTCCACTGATGGTGATGGTATTGCCGGACCATGCTGCACTGATTCCTGGCGGTAAACCATTTGCGCCAGATACGCCATTGTTTGTAATACCTGTTGCTCCTGTTGTAGTATGGGTTACATTGGTTATTGCAGTGTTAATATTAACAATTGGTGAGGAAGATGCTGCTGTAACCGTAAGGAATGGCTTTACGGTAACTGTTTTGGTCACTGTAGTTGGACATCCTATTGATGAAGCTGGGGCTGAACTGCTCCAAGTGCTTGTATTGTTATTGGTCACCGTTTGAACACCGCTTCCATCGGTAAGCAAAGTAGCAGATGATGCTGCCAATAATAAAAGCTTTGTATTCGTAACTGCACTTAATGGAAAACTCGGTACGGTGATTGTAGATTGACTTGGGTCATACAATGCTGAACCTACTACAGCCCTTATGCTGGCCAAGTTACCAGGGAAATATGTACCAGCTTGCCAATGACCGATTGTTTTAGATGGACCATTGTAATTCTTTGAATCAGTTACTGCTCCAGTTGTGCTTCTAACGCCATTTAAAAAAATGGTTTCAACGCCTGAACTGTTTCTTACAACCGCCAAGTGATACCAGGTACCCACACTCATGGTAGGTACAGCAAATCCAAGGCGATTGATGCCATAAGCATCGGTTTCTATTTCCGTAAGACTATTTACATTGATAGAAAGATAATTTCCTGTACCAGTACCGAGAATACTCGAACGGTTAGATGGGGTTGAATTCAATTTAAACCAGCACTCAAAAGTAAATGCTCCTGTTCCAATGGTTCCTATTCCTGGATTGAGTGACAAAGATTGATTCGTTCCATTCAACAACACACTGCCATAGGCACTTTCGCCTGCAGCGTAATTGGTAACCGTATAATTTAGCGTCGCTGATCCGGATGCAACTCCTGTTACAAGACCTGAAGTTGAATTTATAGTGGCTATGGCAGGAGTAGTTGAACTCCAAACTCCACCTGCAGTGGCATTGGATAAAGTAGTTGATCCATTTAAACATACATCATCATTTCCAGTGATGGCAGCAACCGTTGGGTATGCTATCACATTAACTGTTGCTGCGGTTGCAGTGGTTGCTGCACTACAAACACCATTGGTTACAAGGGCTTGGTAATAATAGGTACCCACAGCATTGCTGGAAGGCACAGTATAGGTTGATGCTGTTGCGCCACTGATGTCTGAGAATCCTGATGAACTCGACGTTGTGGAAACCTGCCATTGTATCGTACCTGTGTTGCCAGTCAAGGTCAAGATTTTGTCGGTTCCAAAACAGGTACTGCCTGCACCACTGATGGTGCCGGCAACTGAAGGTTGATTAAACATTATCACCACATCATCTGTTGATGCCGTGCATGGACTGTTTGAAATCGTCCAACGTAAAGTATAGGTTGAACCCGCTGTTCCAGTGAAGGTCGATGTAGCACTTGAAGGTGTTGTAACTGTTCCTCCTGTTCCGCTTACAATGCTCCAAGCGCCTGTGCCAACTGTTGGGGTATTGCCTGCCAGGGTTACGGATGTCAATCCACATGTTGCTGCACTCGTTTGGTCTACACCGGCATTGGCTGTAGTTGGTGAACCGCTCACCGTAGTTGCCGTTGATGAAGTAGCCGTTGTGGCTGAATTATTACATGCATTGGTATAATTGATGGTTACTGTTTTGCTTCCCGTTGACAACCACTTTAAGGTTACTGTATTGTTTGATGTACCAAGACCTCCAGAAGTAATCGTGTAATCTGTATTCTCAGTTCCCGGTACCGTCCAAACATAATTCGTTTGACCCGATTGAGTGGTATAGGTCACATCTGTGCTCGCACAAGCTGTGGCTCCAGGCTGAGCGGTAAAAGTTGGCGTTGGTATTGTACTTACCGATGTTGCAGTTGATGAAGTAGCCATTGCTGCTGCACAACCATTTGAAGTATAATTAATTCTTACTGTCTTACTTCCCGTTGTCAACCATTTCAAAGTTACCGTATTGCTTGTAGTGCCAACTCCACCTGATGTTATCGAATAATCGGTATTCAATGTTCCGGGTACCGTCCAAACATAATTGCTTTGACCCGATTCCGTTGTATAGATCACATCTGTGTTTGGACAAGCTGTCTCTCCCGGCTGGGCGGTAAAAGTTGGTGTTGGCAATGTACTTACCGTTGTTGCCGTTGATGAAATAGCCGTTCCTGCTGAACAACTACTTGAAGTATAATTAATGGTTACTGTCTTACTCCCTACTGTCAACCATTTCAAGGTTACCGTATTGCTTGTAGTGCCAATACCACCTGAGGTAATCGTGTAATCTGTGCCCAAGGTTCCGGGTACCGTCCAAACGTAATTCGTTTGACCCGATTGAGTGGTATAGGTCACATCTGTGTTTGGACAGGCTGTTGCTCCCGGCTGAGCGGTAAAGCTTGGGGCACTACTAACACCTAAACCGATGGAAACTGAAGTTGAATTATAGTTGGCAGTGGCAAAATCCTGGTTGCCATCTCCGTTAAAATCACCAATCGCTACTGAATATAGACTAGACCCAACACCCACGTTAGTACTGCCACTGAAGCCTCCAGCGCCATCTCCTATACGGATAGAAAGGTTAGCT
>Ga0208788_1001280_pt1 | contig 12219 bp, 10 predicted proteins | sample Wag4_2014_7_11_3_FD_187363 | JGI IMG/M metagenome (GOLD analysis project Ga0208788, IMG submission 187363) | Fresh water mixed with fracking chemicals microbial communities from Ohio, USA - Utica-2 Time Series FC 2014_7_11 (SPAdes) (version 2) ... | reverse complement strand
GGGTTGATTGATGCGCCCGCGCTGCGGAGAAAAACCCCACCCCCCCTCGATCCGCCCTCGCCAGGGGGGAAGGCGTGTCACCAACCCGCTTACCGCTTGGCAAAAAGCCCCTTCACGGCTTCCTGCAAATCCGCCGGCAACACCACCAACTTGGCATTGTCCGATTTGGCCATGTTCGTCATCGCGTTGATGTATTTCTCACCCAGCAGATACATCACCGGCACGGTGTGCTCTCCCACCGTCTGCGCCACGCGGCTGATGGCTTCGGCCGATGCATCCGCCATGGTCACCTGCGCTTCGGCATCACGCCGGGCAGATTCGAGGCGCGCTTCGGCTTCCAGAATCATCGCCTGCTTGGCGCCCTCGGCGCGGGTGACGGAGGCCTTGCGCTCACGCTCGGCCGCGGCCTGCAATTCCATCGAACGCTGCATTGACTCGCTGGGCTTGATGTCCTGGATCTCGACCGACTTCACGGTGAGGCCCCAATCGATGGCTTCATCGGAAATCGATTCGCGCAGCCGCGCCTTGATTTTGTCGCGGGAATACAGCGCCTCATCGAGATCCATCTCGCCCACGATGGAGCGCAGCGTAGTCATGATGAGATTGCGGATCGCCTCGGAAAAATCCACCACGCCATACACCGCCTTGAGCGGATCGGTGACCTTGATGAAGGCAATCGCGTTGGCGAGAATCACCGCATTGTCGCGGGTAATCACCTCCTGCTGCTGCACATCGAGGATGATGTCCTTGGTGATCACCTTGTAAGACACCTGATCGACATAGGGGATGATGAGATTCAGCCCCGGCTGCAAGGTGGCGTTATATTTGCCCAGCCGCTCGGTGATCCACTCCTCGCCCTGCGGAACGATACGCAAACCCTTGGCGATCGTCACCGCGACGAACACCAGTAACGCCAGCACCACCAACAAGCCTGCACTCATACCATCCTCCATCACGCCCTCCCGATTTTCACGAGACTACCTTCTACGCTCAACACCTTGACCCGCTCGCCCGAGCGGATCTCCTCATCCGACAAACATTCCCACACATCCGAACCCAAAATGGGCCGCTGAAACCGCACCGACCCGCGGGTGAAGGGTGCCACATCCGCAATCAACACCCCCACCTGCCCGACCACCCCGGCATCGGCCTGGCCCAAGCGGGTCTTGTGCATCCCGGGCTTCACCACCCGGAACCACAGCGCAATCAGCGCCCCGGACAATACCACCAGCAAAAGAATCTGCGCCGTGAGCGGCGTGGCAGGCAGCAGCCACAACACACCCGCCACGATGAGCGAGGCCACGCCGAACCACAGCAACACAAAAGCCGGCACCGCCAGCTCGGCCACGATCAGCGCGAACCCCAAGACCGCCCAATGCCACCATTCGATTGTCATGATGCCTCCATGGGGCTCAGCCACGCCCCGCCAAACGCAGACTGGTGTCGATCACCGTATCCGGGTTGAGCGAGATGGTCTGGATGCCCTCTTCCATCAGCCACTGTGCGAAATCCGGGTGGTCGCTGGGGCCTTGGCCGCAGATGCCGACATACTTGCCCAGACGGTTGCAGGTCTTGATCGCGGCCGACAGCAGTTTTTTCACGGCCGGATCACGTTCATCAAAAGATTGCGCCACCAAGCCGGAGTCGCGATCAAGCCCCAGAGTGAGCTGGGTGAGGTCGTTCGAGCCGATCGAAAAGCCGTCGAAGTACTGAAGGAATTCTTCGGCAAGCAAGGCGTTGCTGGGGATTTCGCACATCATGATGAGTTGAAGGCCGTGTTCGCCGCGCTTCAACCCCTTGGCGGCGAGCAGATCCACCACCTCGCGGGCCTCGCTCAAGGTGCGCACAAAAGGCACCATGAGCTGGACGTTGACGAGGCCCATCACCTCGCGCACCCGGCGCATGGCGAGGCATTCAAGCTCGAAGCAATCTTGGAACGAGGGCGAGATATAGCGCGAGGCGCCACGGAAACCCAACATGGGGTTTTCTTCTTCAGGCTCAAAAATCTCGCCGCCCAAAAGCTTGCGGTATTCATTGGATTTGAAATCCGACAAGCGCACGATTACCGGCTGCGGGTGGAAAGCGGCCGCGATGGTGGACACTCCCTCGGCGAGTTTTTCGATGAAAAATTCGCGCGGGCTTTCATAGCCTCGGGCGCGGCGATGGATTTCCTCACGCAGGCTGGCCGGGATGCGGTCGATTTCCAGAATCGCCTTGGGGTGGATTCCGATCATGTTGTTGATCACAAATTCCAGCCGCGCCAGCCCCACGCCGCCGTTAGGAATCTGTGCGAAATCGAAGGCAAGCTCGGGGTTGCCCACGTTCATCATGATCTTCACCGGCAGATCCGGCAGTGCGCCGAGATCTTGCTTCACCACCTCAAAATCCAGCGTGCCGCGATAGACATAGCCCGTGTCGCCCTCGGCGCAAGACACGGTGACCAGATCGCCCTCATTCAGTGTTTCGGTGGCGTTACCGCAGCCCACAATCGCCGGGATGCCCAACTCACGGGCGATGATCGCGGCATGGCAGGTGCGCCCGCCGCGGTTGGTGACGATGGCGGCGGCTTTTTTCATCACCGGCTCCCAGTTGGGGTCGGTCATGTCGGTGACCAGGATATCGCCCGCCTGCACCCGCGACATCTCGGACGCATCGGCCACCACGCGCACCGGGCCTGCGCCGATTTTCTGGCCGATGGCCCGCCCGGTAGTCAGCACCTTGCTGTGCTGCTTGATGCGGTATTTCTCAACCACATGAGCATTGGCCTGCGACTGCACGGTTTCAGGCCGCGCCTGGAGGATATAAAGCTTGCCATCCACGCCGTCCTTGCCCCACTCCACATCCATCGGGCGGCCGTAGTGCTTTTCGATGATCATCGCGTAACGGGCGAGCTCGAGCACATCTTCATTGCTGATCGAGAAACGGTGGCGCTCGGCCTCACTCACCTCCACGGTGCGCACTGATTTGCCGGCTTCGCGCTTGTCGGCGAATTCCATTTTGATGAGCTTGCTGCCGAGGTTGCGGCGAATCACCGCTGGGTGGCCCAGGGCGAGCATGGGTTTATGGACATAAAACTCATCCGGGTTCACTGCGCCTTGCACCACGGTTTCACCCAGTCCGTAGGAGGCAGTAATGAACACCACATCCGGGAAGCCGGATTCGGTGTCGATGGTGAACAACACACCCGATGCGCCCTTGTCGGAGCGGACCATGCGCTGCACGCCGGCCGACAACGCGACATCCGCGTGGGTGAAGCCCTTATGCACACGGTATGAAATCGCCCGATCGTTGTAGAGCGAGGCGAACACTTCCTTGATGGCATGGAGCACATTGTCGATGCCGTAAATATTGAGGAAGGTTTCCTGCTGGCCTGCGAATGAGGCATCGGGGAGGTCTTCCGCGGTGGCAGATGAGCGCACTGCGAACGAGGCGGTCTCATCTTGGGCAATCGCGGCATAGGCTTCGCGGATGTCGGCTTCAAGCGCGGGCGGGAAAGGGGTGTCGATGATCCATTCGCGGACCTTGGCACCGGTGGCGGCAAGCGCGATGACATCCTCAATATCCAGCGCATCGAGCGCGGCATGGATGCGATCGGCCAGGCCATGATGGGCAAGGAATTCGCGATAAGCCTCGGCCGTGGTGGCGAACCCGCCGGGCACACGCACACCGCTTGCCGCGAGCTGGCTGATCATCTCACCGAGCGAAGCATTTTTGCCGCCGACCGATTCCACATCGGTCATGCGCAATTCAGACAGGGGGATTACCTTTCGAACCACAACTCACCTCCGGGTTGCCAGATTGTCGAATTTGTCGAATGCGAAGAGGGAGCATTCTACTGGTATTCGATCGCAAAGCGGCGGTAGGGTGGGTAACTTGCACGACTGGAGCCAATACTGTTCGGTTTGACTGACGCGGTTCGTTGAGCGCCCCTCTCCCGCTTGCGGGCTGGTCATTACCCACAAGTCCTGCGGGACATCGCGGCGATGATCAAACGAGCGGGGGCGGTTAAATTCCCCTCCTGTGGAGCGGTGCCCGCAGGGCGGGGTGGTTGCCGGCGTCGCGAATGTGCGAACCACCCCGTCAGGCTGCGCCTGCCACCCCTCCACGGAGGGGAATTTTCGTTTCAAGCGTCGTCTTGCTTTGCACGGCGGGTCATGCCCCACAAGACGTGCGGGAGATCCAACCCTGGGGTAACGGGGTTACCCACACGACGTTGTCAGCGGTCTTTGGTGACCAACACGGCCTGGTTGATTTTGACTTCGGATTCGCCACGCAGGGTTTGGATGTAGGAGGCGAGGTCGTCTTCGGCCAAGGTGCGTTGGTATTGGCGGTTGAGAGCGGCCAGACGTGCGGCTTCTGCGCCTTGCGGTTTGTTGATGGTGTTGAGTCTGAGCACGAGATAACGCCCGTCCGGCGCGGCCAGCCCGCCGTAGCTCGGCAGCTTGTCGCGGGACAATCCGAACAGCGCCTGCGCCAGCTCCTTGGGCAGGCTGCGGGCGGATGCGCGGGAGACTTTGGTGCCGTCTTGCCATTTGAGATCGGCCCCTGCCTTGCCCTCTTTTTGCAGCCCGGCCACCGCAGCCTCACCGGCTTTTTGTGCAAGGCGCCCAGCTTCTTCGCGGGTGAGTTTGGCTTCGATTTCAGCCTTCACCTCGTCGAAGGGGCGCATGGCGGCGTTCTTGTGCTCCAGCACCCGCGCAGCGGCCAGCGCGTTGTTGCCAAGATCAATCACTTCGGTGTTGCGTTTGTTCTTTACCGCATCGTCGGAAAACAGCGCGGCGACGAGTTTTTCGCTGGCTAACGGGCCGACATTCTTTGCGCCGCGATTTACCCAGTCGGTCTGGATGAGTGCGAGCTTGTATTTATCCGACACGGGCTTGAGGGTGTCAGCCTGCTCGAACACCATGTTGTTGAAGCCCTCCACCGCATCGGCGTAAAGCTTGGCGGAAGTCTGGCGTTTCAATTCATCCGCGATTTCGGCTTTGACCTCGGCCAGCGCGCGCACCTTGGGCGGGGTGATGCCGGTGAGCTTGATGATATGGAAGCCATAATCGGTGCGCACCAGCTTGCTGAGCTCGTTTTCCTTGAGCGAGAACACGGCCTCTTCAAAGGGCTTCACCATGGCGCCGCGACCGAATGCGCCCAAGTCGCCGCCCTGCTCTTTCGAGCCCGGGTCTTGGGAGAATTCACGCGCCAGCTTGGCAAAATCCTGGGGCTGGGCGGTGATCCGCTTGAGCAGATCTTCCGCTTTGGTCTGCGCGGCCTTGACGGCCTCCGGGGTTGCACCCGCATCCACCGCGATCAGGATGTGGCTTGCGCGGCGCTGCTCAGGCGTGCTGTAGCGGCTCTGGTGAGAATCGTACGAGGCCTTGATATCGGCATCCGATACCACATGTTGCTTCATGAATTGTTCGGCACTCAGCACCACCACCTCGGCCCTCACGCGTTCGGGGGTTTCATAATGCTTGGGGTTGGTGTCGTAAAACTTGCGAGCGGCATCGGGGGCGAGCTTCACATCTTTGATGAAGGCTTCCGGATTCAACTCGGCCACGCTGACATCGCGCTCTTCCGTCACGGCCATTGCCCAACGCGCCGAGGCGCTGGTGGACACCACCAGTGACTCACCAATCGCAGACAGCCACTGCTGTTGGGCCAAATCGGCGCGCAGCCGCTCCTCAAATTGGGCTTCGGAGAGATTTTGATTCCGCACGAAGGCCTGATACAGCTCGCGGGAGAATTTGCCGCCGTCCTGGAACACCGGCGCGGTCTGGATGACTTGCGCGACTGCCTCATCGGACACGGCGAAGCCGGCCTTGGCGGTGGCTTGGGATAACAGGCGGTTATTGATGAGGCCATCGATCACGGCCACCCGGGCTTCCGGGTTATCGAGCATTTTCGGATCGAAATCTGCGCCCATTCGTCTGCGCAGATTCTCTTCCTGGTTGCGCAGTTCCCGCTGAAAATCGTCCTGCGTGACTTTGGCGCGACCCACCGTGGCCACCGCATCGCCACCCGTGGGCGAGTTGACGTAGGCCTCAACACCCCACAGCGCGAAAGGGATGGTAATGATGATGAGGAAAATCTGGACGATGCGTTTGTTGTTGCGAACGGAATCGAACATGTCTCAGGCGGTGAATCCAGGGTTGAGGTGGGGAAAACAGCGCAAACGGCCACAATGCTCCAACAAACCCCCATGCCGCGCGGGGTTTGGAAGATGGTGGGTGCTGACGGGTTCGAACCGCCGACATTCGCCTTGTAAGGGCGACGCTCTACCAACTGAGCTAAGCACCCGCCGCAACCGGCAAGCGCCGGATTATTGCACAACTCAAACGGTGGGTGGGTAACTTGTTACCCACGGGCTGGCGATTGAGCCACGTTTTCAGGGCTTGGCGGCAACGGGTTGCATTTTTGGATGTTCGGGTTGTCGGCGTAATAATTTTGGCCGTGGATGTTGGCTTCGAATGGCAGCGCGTGGACCACAATCTAGCCAACCCTGCGCGGTCGGCATGAGGGCAAAAAAAACCCGCCACGTTGGGCGGGTTTTTTAACGAACGAGCGCCTCGAACTTGCGCCAAACTAGCGCTTAACTCTGCTCGGCGACCACCCGCATCTTGAGGGTCGAAACCACGTCGGTGTGCAGCGCGAGCGAGAGCTCGTAGTCACCGACCTGCTTGAGCGAGCCTTGGGGCAGACGCACCTGGGCGCGCTCGACGGCGAGGCCTTGGGCTTTCAGGGCTTCGGCGATGTCGAAGTTATTGACCGACCCGAAGAGCTTGCCATCCACACCGGCGTTGCGCGCAAGCGTCAGGGTGGTGTTGGCGATCTTTTCGGCGAGAGCCTGGGCGGCGGCGAGCTTTTCAGCTTGCAGACGCTCGAGCTCGGCGCGGCGGGCTTCGAATTCAGCCAGGGCCTTTTGCGTTACGCGACGGGCCATACCCTGGGGGATGAGGAAGTTGCGGGCATAGCCGTCTTTCACGCGAACCTTGTCGCCGAGGTTACCAAGATTGGTCACCTTTTCCATCAGAATGATTTCCATGCTCGCCTCTTACTTGTGCAGGTCGGTGTAGGGCATCAGGGCCAAGAAGCGCGCACGCTTGATGGCGACACCGAGTTGGCGCTGATAGCGGGCCTTGGTGCCGGTGATGCGGGCCGGCATGATCTTGCCGGTTTCGGTGACGAAATCTTTGAGAATCTCGACGTCTTTGTAGTCGACTTCCGCGATCTTCTCGGCGCTGAAGCGGCAGAACTTACGACGCTTGAACAAGCTGCGACCGCCGCGCTCGTCCTTGCGCTTGGGCCCGCCAGATTTGGGTTTGAATGCCATGTTTAGTGTCCTTCCAAAAATTCGATTGATTCCACATGCAGAATGGGTTTCGTGTTGCGCAGGCTCTTCTGCGCGAGAAACCCTTCCAGCCTGACCTGTGTGCCCATGACGGCCTGCCTTGCGAACAAGGCGAGCGGCCCGATGGCGATGGCTTCAAGCTCCACCGACACCTCGCGCGCCAAGCCATTTTCAACTTGCTGCGACTGGTGCGAGAAGCGGAACCCCTGAACAGGCACCCCGGCTGGGGTGCGGCGCAGGGCCGACAACTCGAGCACTTCGCCGCTGATCTTGAGCCGGTTATCACCGGCGCTCGATTCGGGCGTAGCCGCTTGGGTATCAGGCATCGAGGCCTCAGGCGCCTGCTTGCTCCGTGGCTGGGGCTTCAGCGGCGGGCGCCACAGCCTTGGCTTTTTCTTCCTTCATCATCGGCGAGGGCGCGGTGACAGCCTTCTTCACCTGGATGGTGAGGTGGCGCAGCACGGCATCGTTGAAGCGGAAGGCGTTTTCAAGCTCGGCCACAGTCTCGAAATCGGACTCGATGTTCATGAGAACATAGTGGGCCTTGTGGACTTTCTGGATTGGGTAGGCCAGCTGACGGCGACCCCAGTCTTCCAGGCGGTGAATGACACCACCACGACCGGTGACGAGCGATTTATAACGCTCGACCATGCCCGGGACCTGTTCGGACTGGTCCGGGTGCACAATGAACACAACTTCATAATGTCGCATGCAAGCTCCTTTTGGATAAAGCCCCCCGCCATGCGATTTCGCGGTGGAGCAAGGTTGTAGAGGGGCGCGATTATACTCGAATACGGATCGGAATCAAACGTGGGGTTTGATGCCTCGGGCAATCGCATGAATCATGCAAACGACACCCCCCTCGCCCGCTTGCGGGAGAGGGGAGAAAAACCTCAAGATCGGCCGTGCACATGATTCATGCAATTGGATGCATGCAAATCCCACGGTTTGATGCCAGGACCGGGGCATCAAACGTCATTCAGGTTCGGGCTCGGGCTCCGGCTCAAAGAGCTGAATGCGTTGGGTGGTCGCAACAGAGACCACCCGCCTTTGCCAACCAAAGCCTCCACGCACGTCATTCACGCGTAGGCGGGAAACCAGGCATCGAAATTTGTGGGTGGTGATCAGCACAAGGGGAGGGAGAGGTGTCTCCCTGGCCGACGATGATCAGGCGCTCACCACACCTTTGACTTGGCGGCTGCGCAATGTCTCATACAGACAAATCCCGCTCGCCACCGAGACATTAAGGCTTTCTACTGCGCCCACCATGGGGATGCGGGCGAGCTCATCGCAGGTATCGCGCGTCAAGCGCCGCAGGCCGTCGCCTTCTGCGCCCATCACCCAGGCCACAGGCACGGTGAGGTCGATCTGATAGATATCCTTCTCGGCCTCCCCCGCCGTGCCAATGCACCAGATGCCGCGTTCCTGCATCTCGCGCAGGCTGCGGGCGAGGTTGGTGACGGTAATAAACGGCACGGAATCAGCCGCGCCGCTGGCGACCTTGATGGCAGTGGCATTAAGGCCGACTGCGCGGTCGCGGGGGGCGATCACGGCATGAACACCCGCACCATCGGCCACGCGCAGGCAGGCGCCGAGGTTGTGCGGGTCTTGCACGCCGTCGAGCACGAGCAGCAGCGCTTTTTCTTCGAGGGTGTCGAGCACATCATCGAGTTGCAGGGCTTTGATCTGCGCATCGACCCGCGCCACCACGCCTTGGTGGCGTGTGGTGCCCACCATGCCGTCGAGCCGCTTGGGGTCGATCGGCACCACGCGCACGCTGTGCAGGCCGGCGAGCCGCTGCAGATCACGGGCGCGCGGGTCGGCGCGGGTTTCCAGCAGAAAAATTTCCTTGATGGCGCGCGCATCGGCGCGCAGCTTGCCCAGCACGGCATGAAAGCCGTAGATGAAACGGGTATCGGCCACGAACAATCCTCAAAAAACTTCAGTCAATCTCGCGTGCTCAGCGCTTGTTGAGCGGAGGCACGAAGTGCGGCATGGTGGCCACGCTACCGGCGCCCTCCTCCACCAGGCGGAAATCGATCTTGTTGGTTTCAAGATCAACCCGCACCAGCTGCACGGTGATGCGATCGGAGAGCCGATAACGCACACCGCTGCGCTCACCGCTCAACTCATGGCGGGTTTCATCGAAATGAAAGTAATCCCGCCCGAGCTCGGAGATATGCACCAGCCCTTCGACGAACACTTCGTCGAGCGCCACGAAAAGGCCGAATGGTACAACCGCCGAGACGCTGCCGGTGAAAATTTCGCCGACGCGGTCTTGCATGTAGTAGCACTTGAGCCAGGCCTCCACATCGCGGGTGGCTTCATCGGCGCGGCGTTCGGTGGTCGAGCAATGCAGGCCGATTTCGTCCCAGTTGCCCGGTTTGTAGGGGGTGCCTTCGAGCACGGCTTTGATCGAGCGATGCACCAGAAGATCGGGGTAACGCCGGATCGGCGAGGTGAAGTGGGTGTAGGACTCATACGCCAGCCCGAAGTGGCCGACGTTGTCCGGGCTATACACCGCCTGCTGCAGTGAGCGCAGCATCACGGTTTGCAGAAGCTGCTTGTCCGGGCGCGGCTTGATCTTGTCGAGGAGCTTGGCGTAATCGAGCGCCTTGGGGGCTTCGCCGCCGGTGAGCTGCAGGCCGAATTGCTTCAGGAAATCACGCAGTTTGACGAGCTTTTCCGGGGTGGGGCCTTCATGCACCCGATAGAGCGCGGCGTGGTCGTTTTCAGCCAGATAATTGGACGCGCAGACATTGGCGGCGAGCATGCATTCTTCGATCACCCGATGGGCGTCGTTGCGCTCATAGGGCACGATGCACTCGATCTTGCCTTCGTCGTTGAAGATCATGCGGGTTTCAACGGTTTCAAAATCGATCGCGCCGCGCTTGCCGCGGGCGGCGGCGAAGACGCGATACACCGCATCCAGCGCCGCGAGGTGGGGCAGGAGCTCGCCCATCTCAGCTTTGACGGCTTCATCGTTTTCATACAGCGCCGCGGCCACCTGGGTGTAGGTGAGCCGGGCATGGGAATGCATGACCGCGGGATAAAAGCGATAGCGTTTGATGGCGCCGGTGTGGGTGACGATCATGTCGCACACCACGCACAGGCGATCGACCTTGGGGTTCAGGGAGCACAAGCCATTGGAGAGTTTTTCCGGCAGCATCGGGATCACCCGACGCGGGAAATACACCGAATTGCCGCGCAGGAACGCATCTTGATCGAGCGCGCTGCTGGCGCCGACATAGTGGCTCACATCGGCAATCGCAACGATCAGCCGGAAGCCCTTGCCCTGCGGCTCGCAATACACCGCGTCATCGAAGTCTTTGGCGGTTTCGCCGTCGATGGTGACAAGCGGCAAATGGCGGATGTCCTCGCGTCCGGTGCAGTCTTTTTGGCGAACCTCGTCGGGGATTTTTTTGGTGTAGGCCAGCGCCTCTTTGGAGAATTCAAAGGGCAGCTCGTGCTTACGCAGCGCGATTTCGATTTCCATGCCCGGGTCGGCGTAATTGCCGAGGATTTCAAGGATGCGGGCAATGGGCTTGGCTTGCTTGCTGGGCTGGGCGATGAGCTCGATCATCACCACTTGCCCGCTGGTGGCGCGCTTGCCGCGTTTGCCGGGCTCGGGCGGGGCGATGAGAATTTCCTGGCTGATGCGCTTGTCTTCCGCGACCACGAATTCCACGCCGTGCTCGATGCGCACGCGGCCCACGAGCCGGGTATTCACCCTATCGATCACTTCGACGATTGCGCCCTCGGGCCGGCCGCGGCGATCGACGCCGGTGATGCGGGCCATGACGCGGTCGCCATGCAGCACCTTGTGCATTTCCTTGGGGCCGAGGAAAAGATCAGCACCGCCTTCATCGGGCACCAGAAACCCGAAGCCATCCGGGTGGCCTTGCACACGGCCACGGATGAGATTGGCTTTATCGGGGATGAGGTAAGCATCACGCCGATTGCGCATGAGCTGGCCTTCGCGCTCCATCGCGCCCAGGCGGCGGGAGAAGGATTCAAGCTCATCGACGCGCACATCGAGTGTGGCCACGATGTCGTCAAATGACATGGGCACGCCGCGGGCAGCCAGCGTCTCAAGGATGTATTCGCGGCTGGGTAGCGGGAACTCGTATTTCTGTTTTTCGCGCTCGTAAAAGGGGTCCTTCATGCGCGTGCCAGGCGTCTTCTGGTTTTGGGTTTTTGCTTTTTGTTGTTTCGTCATTGACAAACCTTTTTTTATCTTTAAAATTCGCGCCTCGTTAAGCCCAGATGGCGGAATTGGTAGACGCACCAGGTTCAGGTCCTGGCGGTGGCAACACTGTGGAGGTTCGAGTCCTCTTCTGGGCACCAAGTTTTTATCGGTTGTAACACATCAGAAGCCCGCGCAATGAAAAATTGTGCGGGCTTTGTTGTTTCTGGGTAGCTTGGCTTAAGCGGCGCATCGGGGTTTGGGTGGGCGAGAAGCTTGCGGTCAAGCGCCTCAAACTTTTTGCGGGCGCCCGGAAGTGTCAGCACCCGACCCAAAGCACAACGCCCCGCTTCGGCTGGCGCAGTTCGGTTTACTCCTCTCTCCCGCATGCGGGGGAGAGGCTGGGGGAGAGGGTTTTCCGCGCTCAAAATACTTGCCCGGATGGAGAGCTTACCCTTTCCCCTGCCCCGCTCCCGCAAGCGGGAGCGGGGAGTCTGTGAAGCGTATTGCCCTTAAGCAAAAGGGTGACGGCGCAGGATGGTTTCGTCGCGGTCGGGGCCGGTGGAGATCATGTCGATCGGCACGCCGCAGATGGCTTCAATGCGCGCGAGATAATTTCTCGCGGCTTCGGGCAGGCCTTCCAGGGTTTTCACGCCCACGGTGGTGTCGCGCCAGCCGGGCATGACTTCAT
>Ga0208788_1001273_pt1 | contig 12250 bp, 10 predicted proteins | sample Wag4_2014_7_11_3_FD_187363 | JGI IMG/M metagenome (GOLD analysis project Ga0208788, IMG submission 187363) | Fresh water mixed with fracking chemicals microbial communities from Ohio, USA - Utica-2 Time Series FC 2014_7_11 (SPAdes) (version 2) ... | reverse complement strand
GTCGGCGCCGGCCACTCCCTGCTCAGCTCGACAATGCCCTTGCGGCCCTCGACAGCCATCAGAACGCACGGCTGGGTTTGCCGCTGATCACAAAGCTGATGTTCACCGACACGCTCTCTCCCAGGCTCTGACCGATGCCCTGGCTGTTGATCAGCACCGGCCCGGACAGCTTGCTGCCGCTGCCCTTGTGAATGACCATCTCCAGGTCGTCCGGCTGTTCGCCATCCTCAAAGATCCGATTCATCAGATCCACGGTCGGCTGATCGTCGATGCGATACCGCACCACTGCCGAGCCACTGGTGGTGCGCTTGCCGTAGGCAAACTCATCATCCATGTCGCCGATGCCGGTCGTATCCAGCGTTGCACGCTGCGTTTCCATGCTGATGTTCACCACCTTGGCAACCTTCTGCCCCCGGAAGCGGATCTCGCCGTGCGTGCTATTCGGAACCGTCATCGGATGTTCGACCGCTACTCACAGCCTAAGCTCGGCCCTGAATGTGCACCGGCAGCTGATCCGCCGGCCGCCCTGCATACGGCTGCCCTCAGGCGGCGCTGCCCAGTACCACCGCATCCCGCCACCAGGCGTCAGCAGCTGCGCGTCGATCAAACCCTTGCCCACGATCGCCGGGAACGTCACATCCTCCATCGGTCCACGGGCGGCATTGTGCGCGGCCCTGATCTGCTGATAGGCCGCCTGGGTGATGTTGTCGAACGTCAGCGTCAACGGCGCATCAGATGGTTTATCGCCCCACAGCCGAACGCTGCGCACCCCGCTCTGTGATCGTGATTCAGTGACTGGCCAACTGCCCTCGCCGAACTCGTGCGCAGTGGGCTGAATTGCCGGGAACTGCACCGTCATCGCTCAATCACCCATGCGCTGGTCTGATCCCAGTCTGCAGCCACCAGCAGGATGCCTTGGGCATTGGTTGGCATGTGCACCGCCTCAATCTCGTAGGCGCCCTGATCGGATGGCGTGATCCGGCTGATCTGGTACGTGCGCACCTGCGTTGATACCTGCTTCACCGTGAAGACGATGCCAGCTGGCGACCCGATGCCGCCGCTGATCGACAAGGTGGCTGCATCGTTCACGTTGCCGCTGCCGCCCCAGCTGATCACGTTGTAGGTGCCATTCGCCAGCGGCGTCGTGCTCACCACAGTGCCATCGCCCAGCACTACGCCGTTGTTGAACTGGTCGTAGACCGTGGTATCCATCGCCACCCTGATCAGGTCGCCAGGCCCCACACCGGTGCTGATGCCCTCCAAGCCGTCGTAGGTGGTGCGGAACCTGATCGTGTGATCCCGCAGCCGGCGCATCCGCAGCGTGAACTTGGCGACATCGATCGCGTGGTTCTCATTGGTGCAGAAGTCGCTCAGGTCGATTGCCTCCATCGGCAGCGCATCGCTGCCGTACGGCGCCGCCTCGCGCACCAGCACCTCGCGCTCAAGCGGGAACAGGCCAGGATTGGCAGGGTTGGTGCTGCTGCGTTCCTGCCGCCACTTCACGCTGATCCGCGCCGCCTGCCGTTGCTCTGGTGGTGTTGACTCAAACTGGAAGCTGCCCTGCTCAATGTTCCCGGCAGTGAACAACGCACGATGCGTCACGGCGTCAAACGTGATGAACGGCACCAGGTCGTAGCGGCCATTCACCTCTCGGAAGTCCAGCAGCATCGCGCCAGCTGTGTCGGCAATCCATTGGCGGGGTGCTTCCTGGCTGATGATCACGCCACCATCAAAGAAGTATTTCCGGTCCTGGCACCACTGCGCTGCTGATGCAAAGTTGACAAGATTGATCAGATCATCACTGATGCTGCCAGGCCCATACTTCACGTTGGTGAGTCGATCCAATGCCAGATCAGGCAGCAGATGTGATGGGCCGGTTGCGAGATTGTTCAACAGTCGCCGCACCTCAGTGCCGCCAGTCACGTACGCTGACAGCTGGCTGAACTGCCGCCACTCATACGCTGACGTGGCATTCACGCCCAGCAGCGCAATCCCGCTGTACTGCGGCGCGGTGGCGTTCTGCACAATCTCATTAACGTAGACGATCTCATGCTCAGGTGAATCTGTGCTGGCTTGAATCTCGTCATAGATGAAAAATTCAGCCAGCTTGCCCCATGCGTCGGCATAGTTGTTGTTACTGTCAGCATGCGGCAAACCCATATTGGATCGCCTGGTTTGCCGCAACCTGAACGCCTGTTCATTGCGGCTGATTGTGCGACCGTTGAATGTAGCGCGCACCGTGCGCCCGCCAGCTGTAGACGTTACCGATTGCACCGTGCTCATGCGACTGTCAATCACATACAACGTGCTTGCAGTCACAAGGTTCCGCACCTCCCATCCAGTGAGTGGTTCAACAATCCATTCCCATGAGTCAAGCGTTGGAAACTGCAGCCGCAGATAATTGAAAGATGCCTGCTGGTCAACGCCAACAAATCCAAACACCTGATCCAATGGTGTAAAAGCTGACTCCGACTGTTTGCGGTACAGCACACGCACAAACGAGTAGCGTTCACTAACGCCAATCAGCTGCCCGCTCTGATAGTTGTCAACCTTGAGCGTGTTGCCGCGGCGAATCGTGTCACCTTCGCGGTTCAGGCATGCCCTGCCATCGGCATCGGCAAACGACAACGCACCACGGAACCGCAGGATGCCATTCAACCGAATGCCCAGCGTTGAGCGAATCCCCAGCTCAACGATTCGGCATTCGCGTGTGGTGGCGCCAGTGGCCACCGCAACACGCATGATATGCGGCCCGTTAGTGGCCGTCTGCCGGGTCGGTGTTTCCGTCAGACCGTTTTGATTCAGTATGGCCTCCGTGACCGTTGCAGCCGCACCAGGTCGCACGATCCTGAACGTAGCCTCGATCCCCTGGCCGCTGCCTGATGCCTCAAGCTCTGCGTCGCTGCGGAACACCGCATCCGATGGCGTGCGGCCGGTGCATACTGCCAGTGCTGAACCGATCTTGTAAAGCTCCCCCACGGCAATTGCGTCATCCCACGCCTGTTGCCGCGCAGCTACTGACGCAGCAGCATCGTCTGCAGACTCGCTATACAAATCAGATTCGGAATAGTCAAACGCCATCGAGGCGCGCAGACGGTTGGGACTGGTCAGCGTCTGCACAGGGCCAGAGCCATCTGCAACCTGCAGTTCAACATCAACCCGCGTCGTTAACGTACTCTCGTTGATGCCGGTGCCGATGCTGACCGATGCAGTCTCGTTGATAAAATCAACAGAGATCAAATCGCTGCTGTTGTTGCGGATAAACGTGCGGCTGTTGCGCACCCTCACGATGGCGACAAACTTGAGCTGAAGATCGATGTCTCGCGCAGTATTGCGAGCGGTGACCCAATACTTGATCTCATACCGCCCAACGGCAGAATTAACGTACAGATTGGCGATAGTGTCTACGTTGATCGTTGCATCAGCCGTTACCGTCTTGGCTGTAGTGTTCACGGTCGGGCTACCAACCGTAACAGCGCCCTCCAATGCTGCCTGGGTGATAGCAGTGCTCACGCCAGGAATCACCTGATTGTAGGCCGGCTCCTGATATACATCTTCAAGGTTGCGCAGCTCGTGGTCTACTGTCCAGGTGTCGCCTTCTTCGACCACTGATTGGAAAATGGTCTCAAAGTCGCTACCTGGTAGCAGCTTGTACGTGACAACATCATTAACGGCACCGAACGATCCGCTAGTGATACCAGATCGCGTTGAGAAGAAGGCGCGAAACTTGGCACGCTGCACTTGAGTTGTATCATCCAGATCGCACACCACCTCGGCGTCACCATCGTCCCCCTTTGGCTTGAGGCTGGCAGTCACACCAGGCCGCACCGTAGGATTCAGCTTGAATCCAAGGTTGTTGCCAATCGGGCTATACACGCCGAATGTTGTCGACGTTGCGGGCTTCACTGCTGAGCAAAAATCAGGCGCCCAGTTGTTATCAACCGACTGCACCTGAAACACATCGCCAGCGCCGGCATTGATTGCATTGCCTGCATCAGCAGTAGCAGTGCGGCCAACAATTCGATTGTTACTACCAATCCGCCCGCCATTGTCGCGGTAGTAAATCGTGATGCGGCTGCCGATCTCGTTTGCCTGGCTGCTGCCTAGGTCATACACGCCGATTGCGTTGTCGCCAATCGCAAAGCCCTGATTGTCAATACTCGAAACCCTGCCCTCCGCCAGCATGAACACTGCGCGAAGCATCTGGCTCCCGCCAAGGCTCCAGATTTGAGACCATAACAGCGTTGCATTCACGCGCACGCCGCCATAGGTCACGCCGTTGATCGTCTCACGATTGGCATAAACCACTGGTATCGGCTCGCCAATGCTGGCCACCGCCTGCACGGCATCAAAGCCAACCCGCGGGGCGAATGATTGCAGATTCGTTTGTGACTCTCCAGTGCGGTTGCGTGCCTTCAGCTGCGCAGGCTTGGCCTGGGTGACAGTTGGCGTCAACAGCGTGCCGATCAGCTGCAGGCCGACGGCAATCACGATCTGAATTGCAATGCTCACCGGATCAAGACCCGCCACCGCCGCCGGCTGCGGCGCACGCTGGGCACGATCGCGCACCTCATCACGCCAATACTCAAACTGCTCATCGCTCAACCCGAGCAGCTCGGCTAGGTAGCGATCAGATGGCAGCATCCCGCGGTCTCCAATACTCCAGTCTCATCACCCGTTGCGCAGCGCTGAACGGCAGCCACTGCACACCACGGCGATGATTCACAGTCAACACACCACCGTCAACGACGATGCCGATCCCCATGCCAGCAGCATGGCGGTGGAGCAGCAATGCGCACGGCTCAAGGTGGCATGGTTCCATTGTGCGGCGCCACTCGCGCTCAAGTTGATCCCACTGCCCTGCCGCCGCCATCGTGAACCACTGCGGGTCCAGTGGTGGCATCGATAGCCCAGCAGCAGTTCGCACCTTATGCACCATCACCAAACAGTCAACACCGATGCCGTCATCTGGATCAGCACCGATCACATGCGGCAGGCCAGCATCAATCCAGCGGATGTAGTCGATCACTGCAGAGTCAGTGTGCCGCTGGTTGGCAGCGCACCCACCAGCGACTGATTCAGCACCCGGCCGCCTGGTGCCTTCACCGCATCCAAGGGGCTGGCCAGCTGCAGTGTCACGAACGCATCGTTGGTGCTGTGCTGCACCTGCTGCGACGACCAATACTCGACCACCAACAGTTGGCCGGGTTGCAGCGTTGCGCGGTTCACCTTCACGGATCGCACCTCCAGCAACCACTCCTCAGCAGCAGCTTCAGCGAAGACATTCATGCTCAGAGCAGAGATGCCGGCACCCAAGGCGGCCTCCGATCGATCACCACCTCTGGTGCTGCTGTTCGTGGCAACAGCAATCGGCAGATACGGATACTGCAGACCGTTATGCGTGATCACCTGATCAATAAAGAAGTTCTGCGCCGCCCAGCTGGTGTAGGTGCCATTGCGGCGCTTGAATCGCATGAAACTGCAGACTTCCATCAGCTCATCCCCACTGCGCGGCGCGCTGTTGGATTGTTGATCAATCGTTTCTGCGCGAGCTCAGCACCACGTTGCGCCGACTCGCGGCCGATGCGCTGCGCCTCCTCCCGGGTGACCACATCAAGATCGCCAACGCGAATGGTCTCGAAGCGCACGTCGATCATGGCGCCGTTTGCGACGCGATCACCAGCAGCGCCGCCGGTGGTGTCGCGCTGGAATGGCACCGTGAGGCCCTCCATGCCGCGCTGAAACGGCACCGCCAGGTTATTGTCGCCACGGGTGGTCACGTCACGCTGGAACGGCACTGCCAGCGCCTGCAGACTGGCATTGTTGAGTGCCTCCAGCGCCTCGGTGGCCTCAGCCGGGATGATGGTGCCGGATTGATACGGCACGAACAGTTCAGGGCCACGCTCACCGACCTTGTACGGCTGGCCGGCCATGGTGGGGCCACCGACTGCGCGACCGACCATTGCGCCTGGGTTGAAGCTGAACGCAGAGGCGGATCCTGGTGCCTGGAATGGACCGGTCGTGCTCGGCTGAAACGACGTTCCTAAAGCGCTGGAAGTAAAGCCGGCAAACATCCTGGCGATGCCAATTGCGATGTACTGCGCAATCATCTTTTTTGCTGCATCCAGCAATGCACTAGCAACGCCGTTTAGGAAGTCCACAAAGACCTCCTTGGCTGACTTGGCACCAGTCACAACCTCTGCCAATCCACGTGTCGCCAGGTCGGCGGCAGCATCAGCAGCGCCACCAATTGCCGGGTACTTCTCTAGGATTTCATCCAACACTACGCGTTGCTGCTCCAGCTGGTTGTATGCAGTTGGCATTGCGACCTGATCCATGAACTCCTTAAACAGGCGAGTCCGTTCCTCATAGACCTTGTTGAGATCCTGCTCAGTCTTCAGTTGAAGATTTGCTAGTGCATGACGTTCTTCCGCCTCAAGTCGCGCAGTCTGCTCTTGCAGGCTGTTCTCAATGCCAAGCCTCTGCGCTTCCTTGTCGAGGTCTAATGCCTCTGCCTTAAGCTGCCGATACTGCTCTTTGATGTTGTTGGCTTCATAGGCATTTTCAATCTGGATGCGTTCTTCATCAGAGGCTGCCTTGAGCAGTTCAGTTTCCTTGTTCAGCTGAACAACCGAATCAGTGCGCGCCTTGATTGACTCTTGGATTTTTTCAGTAAGCTGATCCTGCGCCTGCTTGAGTTTCTCGGCGGCTTGTTGTTGTTCGTCAATAAAACTGACCACGCCACTTGCGCCTTCAAGGTCGCGTAGTAAACCAGCGGTGATCTGAGGATTGGTGCCAAGTTGACGCCCTGGGCCATGAAAGAAGTTCTGGCCTTGGGCGCGGAGAAAGTCGCCTGACATCATGTTGCCGTATTGGCTGATGCCTTTGAAATACAACCTGCTGTTAACGTCCTGCACTGACTGCGAAAGCAGTTCAGGATTCAGCAGTTCAGCCTTTACCTGCTCAAATCGTGAGCGACCATATAGGTTGGGGTTGACAACCTGCGCACGACTGCGCCCAAAGTTGGGCGCATACTGCCCCGGTTGGGTGACAACATCAACCAGGTTGGACGGGAACTGCCCCGACCTGGACCGCGCTAGGATATTGGCAAACACATCAGTACGGCCACGGGGATCCGGGCCGCCATACTCACCGATTGCTGTGTTGACCGCTGCAGCAATCTCGGCATCAGTAAGGCGGAGCAGCTCCTTTACGCCTTTGGCCGCCGCCGCGCCAGCCTCCTTAGCCCCACCACCTCCAGCCGGAGCGGGCGCGCTAGGGGGCGGTGCACCTGTGATCTGCTGCGCACGGGCGAACGCCGCATCGCGGGCACCGGAAAAGCGAGACACGTACGCACTTGATGCCTGATTCCTGCGCGTCACCGCAGCGCTCGGCGTGTAGGTCAGTCCCCGGCGCTCGGCCATCGCCTTGGCCGCGGCCTCTGCATCCTGCACACCCACCAGCCCGGTGAGCAACTCGTCAAGGCCCTCAATCGCAAACTTCACGCCGACCGTGATCAGGCCGATCTTGCCCAGCGTGCCCAGCACCGTCAGCAGTCGGCCGGCGCTGGTGGCTGCGGCGGTTGACGCGGTGGCGGATGCGGTTGCCGAGGCTGTGTATGCGTTCAGGGCTGCAGTGGCGGCACGAATCCCACCAATGGCGTTCATCGCCGTGGTCAGGCTCACGACGGCCACACCAGTCGCCGCTGCTGCCACGCCCACGTTGCGCACCGGCTCGGGGAGCTTGTTGACTTCCTGCAGCAGCTGGGTTGCCGCCCTGGCCATCGCCAGCGCCGTGGGCAGCAGCGCCTCTCCGATCTCAATCTGCAACTCCTGCCCCGCAATCTGCAGGTTGCGGAACTGCTGCGCCGGGCCTTTCATCGCCTCAGCCAGCTTGGGGGCGCCGTTGCGCTCAATCCGCCCGAGAGCGGTCAGCACGATGTCGCCGGTGATCCTGCCCTCTTTCGCAAGCTCGCGGATCTGGCCGATCGGCACGCCCATCACCTCGGCGATGCCCTGCACCACCGCCGGGGTCTGCTCAAACACGCTGTTCAGTTCTTCGCCGCGCAGGACGCCGGTGCCGAGTGCTTGGCTCAGCTGCAGAAACGCTGCGCTGGCCTCAGCCGACGTGGTGCCGCTCAGTTTGGCCGCCGTGTTGAATCCGTTGTAGACGGTGCTGATCTCCTCCAGCGTCAGCCCGATTGGCCGCAATCTGGCGTAGATCTGGGCAAACTCCTGATTGGTCTGCGTTTGCGCAGTGCCGAACTTCTGCGCGGCTGCAGTGGCCGTGGCCTGCACCCGGCTGTAATCGTCGAGGCCCTGCGACAGCGACCTCAGCCGCCGCTCTGATTCCTCACTCGCCACCACTGCGCTGAGTGATCCGCCGATAGCCCTGCCAGCGCCGATGGTGGCCAAGCTGCTGGCAAGACCTGCTGCCAGCCTGCGGCCCAGTGAATCGCCGGCAGCCGTCGCCGTCCCATCCAGCCCGCGCAGCTTCCCTTCGAGCTTCTGGATCTCCGCGCCATACCGCTGAAACTCCCTGCTGCCGATCTTGGCCTGTTCCTGAAGGCCGCGAAATGCGCCGATGCTGCTGCGGATGCCGGCGATCGTGTTGTCATTGGCGCGGGCGAACTGGAACGTGGCCGCCCGCAGGGTGCCCATTTCCCGCGCTGTGGTCTGGCTGCCCTTGGCCAGATCCTGCAGCGACTTTTTCACCCGGTCGATGTTGCCGCCGCCCTTCACCTCGGCCGACAGCTTGATAGCAGTCTCCAGGCTCATCCGGGCCATTGATTATCCGATCGCCAGTCCTAGCGTCAGGCTACTGATCCGCCCGCATCACCCCCAGAAACTCCCGCTCCACCAGCCGCAGATCCTCCAACAGCCACAACCGGTCATGACGCTTCACACCCTCATCCTTGGCCCACAGGAAAAACACCTGGTAGTCAAGTCCTACGGGCCCATTCATTCCCATCCGCCACTGGGTCTGCAACTTCATAAACCACCCGATCGCCTCGACGTTCTCCGCCAGCAGGCCGAACGTCTCTGGCCGCTGCTCCACCTCAGGCACCGCCAGGCCGAACACCGCTGCAGCATCAGCCGCATCCTTGCCGTTGTCAGCTGGGTCGCCCTTCGCGGCAGCGGCGAGGAACCGCGCCGCGTCGATCAGTTTTTTGACCGGAATCCTCCGGCTTTCGCAGCGGCCTTCTCAGAGGGCTGACCCAGGCTCTCCAGCCATGCCTTGAAGATCGCAGCAGCAGCGCCCTGCACCCGGTAGAGCTGGGCCTTGGTGGCGTCACTGAACTCGATCGGCTCGCCATCCTTGTCCACCACCTCATCACCCCAGCCGCAGAGCACCTCATCGGCCAGGTCCTGATAGGTGCAGGGCAGCGGGTCGCTCAGCGAGGACTCTTCATCCTTGGCGTAGCCCTGCAGCGCCTCGATGCGCTTGCGCATCGCCACCAGCATCTGATTGTGCTGATCCTGCAGCGCCTGCGCGTCCTGCTCATCCAGCACGCTGAAATGAGCGGTGAACTTGTAAGGCTTTTTGACTCCACCTTTGGCCGGCAGGTCAACACTCACCGGCCACTCGATGTAGTCGGGCTGGAACAGGTGGAACATGGCGAATCAGAAGAAGATCAGGCGGGTTTCGTCGTTCTGGGTCTTGGGCAGTGCGGTGAACGGGATCTGCAGCATGTCGTTTCCGTCCGAATCGCTGAAGCTCAGGTCACCGCTGATGGCGCACTTCGGCGCAAAGAAGATCGAGCTCTGCGTTGCAACCGTACCTTGCTGCACAACAAACGGACCATCACTGGCGCCGCTGTTGTCAGCGGCAGCAGTGAAGTAATCTTTCGTTGCGACAGGCGGGTTTTCGATCGTCAGCGTGCCGTTCGGGTTCGGACGATCGGTGATGCGGGCTTGAGGCTCGCAGTTGATCAGCGAACGGAACGACGTGGTAAGCCCCCAGTCGAACGTAAAGCCCTCCGTGCAGGGACCGTAACCCTGGAACCGGAGCGCCTTGGTGTGGCGCGGGGTGACGGGCACCGGCTCAGCCTGGTTGCCGTAGGTGAAGCTCTCAGTGCTCTTGGCAGTCGGGGTGACGTACTTGCCGATGCCGGTGATCGTAAACGTGCCGTAGCCGTTTAGCGGGCTGTTGATCGCCGGGCTGCCACGGAAGCCCTCGATGCGATGCACGTTCTGATCTTTCACCGCCACCAATGTGCAGCTGGAGCCATTGCCAAACGTGCTGATCGGCTGATACAGCGACAGTGCAGGGATCTTGTAGGTGCTGTCGCTGCCAGCCGTGAATGCTGCAGTGGATGGCACCACCGTAACCTCGCGTGTGGTGCCGTTGTGCGCCACAATCACCCCCTTGTGAGTGTTACCCGTACCACTGGTGATCTCGATCGGGAAACCAACGTAGGCATCACTGGCCGGGTTGCTGCCGCCCAGGTCCGCCAGTGTGATGGTGTTGGCGCCACCTGCAGTGGCTGTGCCGGTGATCTCCGCAACGCTTGCCAGGTTCATGCCGGCAGCCAGCAGCAGCGGCGAGAAACGCGGCGCGGTAGCAGCAACACCAGAGCCGCCCCACTCAAAGGTGATCGTGACCGCAACATGCTCATTAGTGAGCGGTTGACGGTCAGCACCAAGGAATCCCTTGATCAGGTTGCGTTCAACGCGATTACCGGTGATGGGGTTGACATCCATTGAGATGAATTTGACCGCATCAGATGCACCGATCGCAGATGCGAGCGTGCCGTATGCAGTTTCCGTCTTGGCCAGCAGGAAGCTGTTGCGGATCAGGAGAGCAGTCATCAGTCCTTGGTGGCAGTCTTGACAGGCTTGGCGGGCTCAGCAGGTTCAACAGGTGCGATGGCCTCAGTAGCGGGCACCATCTGACCGCTGGGCAGCATCACGTATTCACCGGACTGGCCGTGATGCTCAAACGATGAATCTGCCGCCATGGGATGGGGTGAGCTTCCGCACCATCAGGCTATGGAGCCAGATTGATGGCATCATCTCGGGTGCGGTAACGGATCAGGAAGCGATGGCCGATCCATCCAGCGGTAGCGTCAGCTGGTTCATACTGCGGCGCCCAGCCATCAGGCTGTACGTCATGCGCTAGGCCGCCGAGGCTGCGGTCAGCCATCATCCGGGCGTGAAGGTCAACGCCGATCGGATCAGCCAGCTGATCGGGGACATCACCGCGAACGTATATTTCAATCAGCACCGGCAATGCCTGATCCAGACGCCCCAGGCTGGCGCCGGTGGTGCGTGGTGCGTTGATCGGGTTGTCCTCGCCAGGGCTGACGGTGATCGCTGGCGATTCTGAGCGGCTGTATGCCTGTGTTCTGGAGCGGTAGATCCTGCTGCCCACCAGCACGGTGCCGGGTAGCACGCTGGTGGTGATGTGAGTAAGGATCTGCTCTCGAATGCTGGGTGCTGGGTTGGTCATGTCTCAGTGTTGGCAGGCAGCAGCGAGGCGATGAACTCCGCCGGCAGTGCGTATTGCTGCGCCATAGCGGCGATCTGCTGGAGCAGCTCAGGAGAGATACCGCCCACGCTCAGCACTCGCTGCCAGAGGCCAACGAATAGCCGAGTGTCGCCCTTGGATGCTTCCGCCAATCCGATGCTCAGGCCATTGGCCAGTGCAGTCGGGATGTTGTCGTATAGCTCGGAGATGGCAGGGTTAGCGGCCAACTCAATGCCGAAACCCATCCACTGAGGCTCAGGGGCGTGGGCAGCGTCGTAGCGGGCCTGTTCCTCTGGGGTGGTGTCGCGCAGCGCCCAGTTGATCTCCCAACCGTTCTCCTCAAGGACTGGCGGCAGTTGCTCGACGGCCTGGAGGCGATGGTCGTAACCATCAGGCTGTGGGTTGATGGTGACAGGGAAGACGTTGAAGGGGACCAAATCTTCCGGGGTGGGTTCTGCCGGAAATGAAATGTTGGGGTGTGCCTTGCGGAGCTGCCAGAGGTTGTAGGGGTACTCGGGCTGACCGTCTGTAGTGATGTGGACGTAGTTCATGGGGTGGGTTCCTCCTGGGCGGACAGTTCGGCGACTTGTTCCGCGATCACGTCGCGGATGATGCGAGCGCGGAGTTGCTGACGGCATTCCTCATCGAGGCGGGCTTGGAGGTCGTCGCGAAAAGCGAGGAGGTCGGTGTTGTCAGCGTGCTCGGCGTTGATCTTGGCGATGGCCAAGCGGTAGTTGTCGATGTTGACTTGGTAGCCGAGAAGCTCTTGATTGCGGCCTTC
>Ga0208788_1001270_pt1 | contig 12264 bp, 9 predicted proteins | sample Wag4_2014_7_11_3_FD_187363 | JGI IMG/M metagenome (GOLD analysis project Ga0208788, IMG submission 187363) | Fresh water mixed with fracking chemicals microbial communities from Ohio, USA - Utica-2 Time Series FC 2014_7_11 (SPAdes) (version 2) ... | reverse complement strand
CAATATGATTTCATCCCCGGTACAGGCATCGGTACTTTGCAGGTTGAGAAAGCTGTTCACAAAATGATACCAGGTACTTTCAGCTCCCCGGGTACCGTGATCGCCAAGGATACCAATGCTTTCAGGAATTCCAAGGCAAACGTATTTTGATTCAGGATAATCCTTTAAACTTTCCAGCCCTTCAGGCAATACCTTGAAACGCTCACCCAGCTTGGTTTCATACTTTCGGAGCCTCGTTTGCGCCAGTAACTCCTGTTTGGTATAATAATGGAAATGAGACATGATTTGAAGATATATAAAAAAAGGCAGATAAATTCGCTCAACCCAATTCTACCCAAACCTGTTCGGCGAAATCTCCAAGTGAGGGATCCCTTGCTCCCATTAGAAGTAGTGTAGTTGAAGCGGAAAGATGAGGTCTTAGCTGTTGTACCAAATCATTGCGATTGGATACAAAATGGGCATCCACGCCTCTTTCCTGCAGGTCGCTGATTAGATCACCGGCTGAAATATCTTTTACTGCCGTACCTCCTGCATAATAGATTTCACTCATCCAGATCTGGTCTCCGGGACGAATAACTTTAGCGAGTTCATCCACAAAATCATGTCGCAGGAAGCGTGTTGGTCCGTACCCGTGTGGCTGAAACCAGGCAATGAGTCTTGAAGCAAAAGGCTGACATGCTTCAATGGAACGTGCACATTTAACGGGATTATGTGCAAAGTCGTCAATCAGGGTAATGCCATTCTTTGTTCCGTAAACCTGATGTCTGCGGTAGATGCCCTGATAGGCTCTTAGTGCTGTGCTGCAGACTTCCCATGTTACGCCAAGCTTTCGTGCTACTGCAACAGCAGCAAGTGCGTTTTCCATGTTGTGTTTACCGGGTGCATGTACCAGAAATGGTTGACCAACAATACTAAAGGAAATATCTGCTCCCAGCTGCTGAAACTGGTCTGGGTGAATACTTACATCTGCATTTTCGCGGCCATCGAAGTCAAAGGCAGACCCTGCAGATAAAGCTGCGGCATGCGAATTACCCTTGTTCACAATAAACCACTTGGAATGCGCTTTGAATACACCGAAAATTTTGATTAATTCTGGAAGATCCTGGTGGTCTTTATCTACATTGAGCAAAACCCCGATTTCAGGGTGATATTGTACAATCGAACCATCACTTTCATCTGCTTCAATTATCAACCATTCTCCGCTATCATAAGCTGCATTTCCAATTTTACCCTCCTGAATCAGGCGTGTGAGTCCGGCCCCACCAATAACTGAAGGCTTGAGACCGGCATGAACCAGTATCTCATACAGCATAGCAGTAGTGGTACTTTTCCCGGATGTACCCCCTATCGCAATGGTTTTGCGGGTTTGAACGATCTCTGCCAGCAGTTCACTTCTTTTGATGATTTCAAGTCCGAGTCTTTTTGCTTCCAGCACCTCAGGCACAGAGTCTTCAATTGCTGTAGATACCACTACCCTGTTGTAAACATTTGTCAGACCGCCCTCTCCCTGAGCAAAACACTTGATGCCCTCCGCTTCAAGTGCTTGCCTGCTTTCATTGTACTTGCCAGGAACAAATTGCCGGTCGGCTCCTGAAACAGCATGACCTGCTGCTTTGAGGTACTGCGCGATGGCACTCATGCCTGTTCCCGCTATGCCGATGAAGAAGTAACTGGGTTTAAAATCCATATTGTTCACAATTGTGGGTTGTGGGTTGTGAGTTGTGAGTTGTGGGTTGAGAGTTGTGGGTTGTGAGTTGTGGGTTGTGAGTTGTGAGTTGTGGGTTGTGAGTTGTGAGTTGTGAGTTGTGAGTTGTGAGTTGTGGGTTCTTTATAACTGACAACTGAGAACCGATAACCGATAACCGATAACCGACAACCGATAACAGACAACCGATAACAGACAACCTTCAACAGACAACCGACAACCCACAACAGACAACCGATAACCTAAGATAAATTTCTAAAATCAACAGGCACCAACTTACTTACTCCCTGCTCTTGCATGGTAACGCCATAAATCACATCCACGGTAGCCATGGTGGTTTTGTTATGTGTAACCATGATGAACTGCGACTCCTTGCTGAATTGCCTGATCATGTTGGTAAATTTGCCTACGTTGGCATCATCCAGTGGGGCATCCACCTCATCTAATATGCAGAATGGAGCGGGCTTGATGAGGTAAATGGCAAAAAGTAATGCAGTTGCAGTGAGTGTTTTTTCTCCACCACTAAGCTGGGTTATGGATGTTGGTCTTTTGCCCTTGGGCTTGGCCACAATGTCGATACCTGTTTCGGCCAGATCATCAGGATTCTCCAGCACCATGTCTGCTGTATCTTCTTCGGTAAACAATGCTTTGAATACCCGCTGAAAATTTTCCCTGACCTGGTTAAAAGTATTCAGGAACTTCTGGTTGGCAGTGGTCTCCACTTCCTGAATAGTCTGCATCAATGTATCTTTGGCATTGACCAGGTCATTCTTTTGCTCTACGATGAATTCGTAGCGTTTCTTCATCTCTGTGAAAGCTTCTATTGCAGTTGGATTCACTTCTCCGATATTCTCGAGCCTCTTTTTCATGCGGTCACAATCTGCCTGGAGGTCTTCAAGGGCGTCTTCCGTTGCACGGGGCTCGTCGAGAATCTGATCAATATCTACTTTAAACTCTACGTTTAAGCGCTCTTTGATTCCGGCAAGCTGTAACCTGAGTTCATTGATTTTATCTTTGATGATATTCAGCAGCTGATCAGCCTGTTCTTTTTCTTTTACCTGCAACCGGAGTGAGCTTTCCTTTTCACTGAGGGCATTGCGCAGGTTGTAATACGATTGATCAGCTTCACTGAGTTGTTTTCCTTCATCTTCCTTGCGGCGGTATAATCCGAGTAAATCTTGTTCTATCAGTTCCAAGGCAGTAGCAGTTTCCTTGATTGAAGCAGTAGCTTCTGCAAGCTGTTGGGTGCTGCTTTCAATCTGGCGTTTTAACTCTTCCAGCTGATTTTTTTTGAATGATGCTTCCTGCTTAATGGCAGTTAGTTTGGCCTGCTGCTTGGCCAACTGCAAATTCTGCTCATTATACTGCGCATTGATGGTTGTATAAGCCTGTTCTGCTGCAGCGTAATCCGTTTCAACGGTGTGAATTTCTGCAGAAAGAGTAGCAAGCTGATCATTGAACAGCGTTAGGTTTACCCGATCGGCCTCCAGTCCCTTTCTGGCAAGTTCGAGCTGTTGTTCCATTTCTGAAAGTCTGCGTACAGCAGTCTGCTCAGAACTGTTTATCGATTCAATGCGGTTGTTGACCCCAAATGACTTATTTGTGAGTTCCTGGACTTTTTTTTGTGTTTCTGCAATGGCGCGTTCCTGTAGCTGGTTATTGTATTCCATCACCTCATTGTGCCTGGATTGAATGTCAGCTTTTATAGCTGCCACTACCTGTTCCAATGCTGCGATCTCTTCAACCAGTTTTTCCAGATTCTTGGCACGACCGATTTTTTTACCTTCAAAAAGTCCAACACTACCTCCTGAAAGGGCAAATTTACCTTTGACATATTTGCCTGATTGCTCCAAAATAACTTGTCCGTCTGCCTGCGCAAGTACCTCCTCTCCCGTGGCAATCCAGACATTACCCAACAGGTATTTTACCAGACTGGCATAGCGCGCATCGTATTCTACGATATCAATGGCTGCTGTGGCGCCGGCAAGCGGTTGAGCAGGTGGTTGGGCAGCCAATTGTTCATTGAGTTGATCGAGTAAAAAGAAATTGGCTTTACCTTTTTTATTGCTATCCAACAGATGGATGGCCTGCATGCCTTCCTGCAGGTTATTGACAACATAATAATTAAGATATGGCTCCAGCACATTTTCAACTGCTGCCCGGTATGCTTCCTTTACATAGATGATGTCAGAGAGAATGGGCGATGTATGGCTCCAACCGGTGTTCTTGTGCAAGAACTTGACACTCTCCGGATAGCCTTCCATCTTGTCTATCAAGCTTTTGAGGAGTGCGTGCTCATTCTTCTTGGCATCCATTTTCCGGTTTTCATCAGCAAGGTGACTCCGTAATTTTTCAAGCTGAGCCTGGGTGGCAAGAATTTGTCCCTTTACTTCCTCCTGTTTCTGTTGAAGTCCTTCGAGCCTTTGTTTCTCTGTATCGAGTTCAACAGCATGCTGATCTCGCTGAACGCCCAACTCTGCCAACTGTTGCTGACGCTGGGATTGTTCCTCACGGATATGGTTAATAGACCTTTCAATATTGACCAAAGAGGTATCTCTGATAGCCACATTTTTTTCGGCATCAAACTGACTTCTTTGAAGGGTTTGATTTTTCCTGCGCAATTCATCTACCAACACCCTTTTGGCATCAAAAACTTTTCTGTTTTCATCAACAGTTGATTTCAACAGGGTAATATTGGACTGCAGGGCTGTAAGCCGGGTTTCCTCGTCGCCTATCTGGATGGTTGTAAACTGAATGCTTTCTTCCAAACCAGCTGATTGTCCGCCTGCCTTTGCCAAAAATGTGTTGAGATTCGTTTCCTTTTCACGCAGGTATTGCAGGCGTTGCTGTGCGAGATTTTTTTCATTCTCGCGCGTGCGAATGGTGTTGACCAGTTCATTGTAAGCAACCTGAAGGCCCTGGAGCTTTTTTTCTTCTTCAATAAACTGAAGTTTCTCCTGTTCCAGACCGGCTTCCTGCTGTGTGATGCGGGTGTCAATTTCCAGCTTGCGATCAGATTCCTGTATTTGCTGTTCAGTTAGCTCCTTATATTGAATGTTAAAGCCTTCAAGTGCTGCTTTAGCCAGTTCAATAGACTTGACCTTATACTCTTTTTTGATTTCGTAGTATTTCTCAGCTTTCTTAGCCTGACTTTCCAGGGTTTTCAGCTGGTTGTGGATTTCAAAAAGCAGGTCTTCGATCCTGGCGAGATCCTGTTCAGTTGCATCCAATTTAAGCTTGGCTTCCTTTTTACGTGTTTTATATATACTTATGCCTGCGGCCTGTTCAAGCATCCTGCGTCGGCTGTTGTCTTTGTCTTTGATGATATCATCCACCATTCCCAATTCCATGATGGCATAGCTATCTGTGCTGACTCCTGTATCCATGAACAGGTTATGGATGTCTTTCAACCTGCATTGCACGTCATTGAGCCGGTATTCACTTTCGCCACTTTTATAAAATTTTCGGGTGATGGTGACCGTATTGAATTCAGTAGGCAGCAGGTTTTTTGTATTATCAAAAGTCAGGCTGACCTCAGCCAGTCCGCTCGGACCCCTGCTTTTAGACCCATTGAAAACCAGGCTTTCAAGGTTTTCACTCCTCAGGTTACTGATTTTATGTTCTCCAATAACCCACCGTATGGAATCAACGATATTGCTTTTACCACATCCGTTAGGACCGATAATACCTGTGATTCCCTCATCAAAATTCACAACGGTTTTGTCTGCAAAACTTTTAAACCCCTTAATCTCTAAACTCTTTAATCTCACTTGATCATGATTTGGTCAGGCGACAAATATAAGCCTTGGGGGGATGGGGTTATCCACGAGTTGCCAACAAAGTTGTTCACAGACCCAAGATGTGTTGGTCAGATCTATTGAAAGAATCTGAAAATGAAGCGGAATCAAAATTGATAAATCGCAACAATAAAACTAAAAAACCACCAATTAGTCTACCAGATTAACCAAATTCATTATTATGACCGATTTAAAATCCTACTTAATTATAGGGTAATCACCCAAAATCCGATTGGATAATATAATTTGGAGCAAGAATAACATGTACAAATATTTGATAATCAATGCGTAATATAAGTTAACAGTACTAAAAAGATATCTAACAATGTGATTCCCAAATGTCACGTATGATAATTTTCTGTAATAGAAAATAAGTAGAAATTGTACCTAGTTCAACGTTTTGTTATGCAAAATCTTTTCAAAATGGTACAACAATTGCTGAAAAAAAGACAAAGAAGGGTTTCATTCAACCAACAATTTGACCGTGCTTTTTTTGATGAAAAGTATTTTCTCAATCCAAAAGCCAATGTTGATTACATGGCAGCAGTTCTTAAATGCCATGCAGAGAAAATAGATTCCTATTGTCTCAGGAAATACAACATGGACTTTTATGAACTTTGCGACAGGAACAGGGTGAAGATGTTCCTTCAGAATATCGACAATCCAGATACCGGCAATCATACTATCGGCTCAATTATCAAAGAAAGTGGTTTCATCAATGCTGAAGAACTTGAGAAATCATTGAGAAAATACAACAAATCCTGAGACCTACCAAAATAAATAGCCCTTAAAAGGGGATAAAACGGACTGTCTACTATTTTTATTAGAAAATTTAGACATTTTGTACCTTTGTACATTATACATAAACATTGAGTGCATCCCAATTATACAGTTCTTTTTATTTCAGCCTGTTCATATTGGCATTTATCACCTCAGTTGAAGTTTTAATCCGTTTTCGCAGACCAGTTTTCCTCAAAGTCATCTTATTCATAATGACATTTGTTGTAGCTATGAGATCACTGGGTTTTTCCTTGATTGGATACGGTCAATTCAACAGGCTTATCCACGAGTTACCTTCGTCTGTTCTTGTAACCTGCATCATATCCTTTTATGCCTATTTGTATGAACAGAAAATCAAAAGGCTTATTTTAGGAATTGCCTTTACTGTGGCCATTCTGCAAATTGGTTTCGCGCTGTATTTCACTTTCGTTTTGAAGTTGCCTGTGGATAAATCCACTTATGATGTCTTTGGTTTCAATCCCCCCTTGTTCATTTTGCGTACTTCAGCGCTGTTTTTGGTCCTTTTCACCATCAGCAGGTTATTTATCAGCATCACACGGAAGTACGATGAAAGCAACATGTATTTCATGAAGCTCCGAAACTGGTCTGTTTCCCTATTTTGGACCTCCACATTGTTGGTTTCCTTTAACATCCTGAAAGAGTTTGGCCGCAACTATACATTGATTGGAGAAGTGGGTATATTGGCCGGCCACTTTACTTCAATTCTCTTGATCTTGTTCAGGCCAAAATTCATGAACCATACCAAATTGAACATCAGCCTGAATGAGTCTTTCACCAGAAAAGAGTCATTGGACATTTCAGATGATGAATTCCACAATGTATTCTTTGCCAATGTTTATTATTTGCAGAAGAATGCATCTCCCGATGACCTGTGCAGTAAGCTTCATGTCACCAACAAGCAATTGAGCACCTATTTGTATGTGAAGTACAACATGAATTACACCGACCTCATGAACAGGTTCAGGATTGAATATTTCATAGACCTGCTCAATTCAGGCAAGTTCACCAATTATACCATTGACTCACTGGCAATCATGTCTGGCTTCAATTCCAGGCATCACCTCTACCTTTCCTTCAAAAAGTTCCACGGTGGAACCCCGTCTGAATATATGCGTTCGCTGGAGAAATAATCAGTTCTTATCCACTTCATAAACCAGTCCCATGGCAGCCCTGATCCTATCCAGTGTTTGCATCAATTCCATTGTTTTATCCAATCCCCAGATTGGACTTTCAGTAAGCCCCTGCCAAAGGCATTCCTGCACATGACGCGCTTCATGTTGATAACCCCATCCTGGTTCCCTTTCAACCGGAACTTCAGTGCGGGTAGATACAATACCTGGATAGTATTGAATAGATGCAGAAGGCTCATAGAATCTGTTGGTAAGTCTGATACGACCGTTTCTGCCAAAGATATCGGCGTCTGTTTCCAGGTTGGCAGCCAGACTTGAAAAAAGTGTTGCGGTAATCCCATTCGGGTATTGAAAGATAATTGAACACTGTTCATCAACGCCGGTTGAAGATTTGTCCATTCTGGCAATGATGTTTTCCGGAACCCCTAAAAGTGATTGCGCGAGGAATACCGGATAAATCCCAATATCGAGCAGACTCCCACCTCCCAATGCTGGATCAAAAAGTCTGAGCGGCACTGGATCTGCAGGTTTGAATCCGAAGTTAGCCAATATGCCTTTCACCTCACCCAGCATACCTGCATCAATCATTTCCCGAACCTTGATATAATGCGGCAGAAACCTGCTCCAGAGTGCTTCCATCAAAAAAACCCCTTTTTCGCGTGCCTTATCAACCATGGCTCCTGCTTGGACACTGTTGATGGCGAAAGCCTTTTCACACAGCACCGCTTTACCATGATTCAGACAAAGCATGGTGTGTTCGAAATGGTGGCTATGCGGACTTGCCACATAAATTACGTCCACATCAGGTATTTGAACGAGTTCCTCATATGAACCAAGCACATGCCCGGCAGGAAATGATTCAGCAAAAACCTTTGCCCTTTCCAGGTCACGTGATGCTACTGCAACGAGTTCTGCACCTTCAACATGTTTCAAGTCTTCTGCAAATTTTCTGGCTATTCTTCCGCATGCAAGGATGCCCCAACGGGTCTTTTGAACATTTCCCATTAGAAATGGTTTTGATTTTAATGTTACAATTTACGTCAGTTCAGCGAATGCCGTTTATCCTTTTTAACACAAGTACCAAAAGATTAATAGTAATTTTGACATCATATAGACATCAATCAAGCGAACATTTCAAAAACGCAATATGAAACAATCATTAACATTGCTCGCACTCATCACAACAACGGTTGCCTTTGCACAACCCAAGGTGGTTGAAAAAGCCATCATCAAAGCAAAGACTGAAATTACTTTTCCTGAAAACTTCACTCCAGGCGGCCCAGGTGGTGGTCCTGGTGGTGGCGGTGGTGAAGGCATGCGTTTCACCATGCCCAGAGACATGGAAACAACCACAACCATGTATTATACGCCAGAATTCATGAAGGTGGAAAGCCTGTCAGATTTTGGTAACAATATTGTTATTACAGACCGCATCAACAAGAAAACCACTACCCTGATTGAAGCCATGGGTAGAAAAACCGGCTTTTTTTCCACTGACGCTGAAGCCGAACAACGCAACGCCCGACAGGACTCCATGCGCAATGCCAGGAGAGATTCCCTCGCATTGCTTGGACTCACTTTCCGCGATAACAAACCTGAATTGATTTATTCTGAAGAATCCAAAAAAGTGTCTGGTGTAACCTGCAAAAAGGTAACCATCAAAACAACAGGTCAAAACGGACAGGTCAGTGAAAGTGTCATTTGGTATGATCCTTCATTCAAGATAGCTCCCTCCTCAACCAAAGCAGGAGCCAATCCTGGCGGATTTGGCGGTGGCCGCGGTGGTATGATGGCAGGTGGTATTCAGGGTTTAGAACTCATAGAGGGATTCCCCATGGAATACGAAATGACAAGAGGAAATGGTTTCAAAATTCACATGACCGTTCTCAAAGCTCAGCCTGATGCGAATATCGATGCCAAAACATTTGAAATACCCAAAGGTTTTGACATCAAGCCACAGAGTGCCATGGAAAATGGTGGTGGAATGCGGATGATATTTAGGAATGGGAATTAATTGAACAGCCAGGGATGAGGGATGAGTGACAAGTGACAAGTGACGAGTGACGAGTGACAAGTGACAAGTGACGAGTATCGAGTATCGAGTGTCGAGTGACAAGTGACAAGTGACGAGTGACAAGTGACGAGTGACGAGTGACGAGTGACAAGTGACGAGTGTCGAGTGACGAGTGACGAGTGTCGAGTGACGAGTGACGAGTGACGAGTGACAAGTGACGAGTGACGAGTGACGAGTGACGCTGTGGTGGAAATGGTTAGAGAAAAGCAAATAAGCAGGTAATGGGCAGATATTTTAAGCTGAAATGGGTCTTAACGATAGCTGCCGTTGCCTTTACTTTTTACTTTGTTTCCAATGCTGCAAGGGTTGAGCGCTATTATTCCAATGGTCTTTATCAATACATTTCGAAAGGGGTTCGCTTGGTAGCGGGCCCCTTTCCTTTTAGCATAGGAGACCTCTTGTACATCACCCTGATCATTCTGCTGATTCGGTCTCTTTTTCATTTCTTTAAAAGGTTCAAGCATGATAAGCGTAAAATGATGTTCCTCGGCAAGCGTATAATGAACCTTGTATGGTTTTGTGCAGTAATCTGGCTTTGCTTCCAATGGCTATGGGGAATAAACTACTATCGAGAGGATATTCCGAAACAATTCAGTCTGGCTAAAACGCGTCCGGATTCAGCAGAGCTAGACGAATTCGCAAACCTGATGCTCAACGAAGTCATCCGAAATGCACCAGCCCGTGCTCATGTAGCTGAACAGGTCATGATCCTAAATACCCCCAAAACTTTGGATGCCTATCAAAAGCTTGCCTTGAAGTATCCAAAGCTAGGTTACAAACCATCGGCTTTTAAGTCGTCTCTCTTCGGAGTTATAGGCAATTACATGGGCTACAGCGGCTATTTCAACCCACTTTCAGGAGAAGCACAGGTCAATACCCACATGCCAGCCTTCGTGCAACCCTTCACTGGATTACACGAAGTGGCTCATCAGCTGGGTTATGCCAAAGAAAGTGAAGCCAATTTTATAGGATTTCTGGCTGCCTACCATTCAGGAGACAGCATTTTGAAATATTCAGCTTCCCTGGAAATGTTCTTATTTGCGAGGGGTGCAGTTTACCGGTCAGACAGTGTCCGATCTAAGGCACTGGGCAATGCCTTACCAAACATTGCCAAAATTGATCTTGAAACATATAAAAATTTCTACCGGAAATACCAAGGGCCGGTGGACGATATTACTACCTGGTTTTACAGCCATTTCCTCAAATTCAATAACCAACCGGAAGGCATGTACAGCTACAACAGGGGGATGGTTTATGCTTTGAGATATATTTTGGATAATACGGGAAAATAATTACCTTTGCAATCCCTAAAAAGGTAAGTATGTCTGGTCACCGGGATTATGATATCGCTTTCGTGGGGTTAAAACCCGGTGTAACAGCATTCAGCTATGAATTAGGGGATGAGTTCTTTGAGGCAGACAAGCCTGCTGATTTTCAACAATGCAAAGCACTGGTTAAGCTTTCTCTGGATAAGCACCCTGGATTTATGCAGTTGAAGTTTGAAGTGGGTGGTACAACTGAAATGCAATGCAACAGATGTGGCAATCCGCTTGAAATTACACTTTGGGATGATTTTGAAGTGGTAGTAAAATTGGTAGATAACCCTGAAGAATTGAACGAAAGCAACGATGATCCGGATGTTTTCTTCCTATCACGGACAGACAGCCACATCAATGTCAAACTTTGGCTGAATGAATTTGTTCAGCTGAGTATGCCCACATATCCGGCCTGTGAAGAAAAGGAAATGGGTGGTCCGCAATGCAACCAGGAAGTACTTGCCATGCTGCAAAAACCCATTGAAAACAACGAATCAACATCAAACCCAATCTGGAAAGGATTGGATAAATTTAAAGACAACTAAAATAGAATACAATGCCAAATCCCAAACGCCGCCACTCACAACAGAGAAGCGCCAAAAGAAGGACACATTACAAGGCTGAATCAGTAACTTTGAGCAAAGACTCCACTACAGGAGAATTGCATGTTCGTCACCGTGCTCACGTAAGCGAAGGCAAACTGATGTACAAGGGCAAAGTGGTTGCTGAAAAATCACCTATCAACTAGCCTTTTAACCATTCCAAGATAACATTCCAATTCCGCAAACGTGGGATTGGAATTTTTTATTTAAATCATTTCTATTCAATTTTACACCATGAACATAGGAATTGATATGATGGGCGGAGATTTCGCCCCACTTGAAGCGGTATTGGGGATTAAACAACTGAGGGATGAGGGACAAGGGATGAGGGATGAGGGACAAGGGATGAGGGATGAGGGAGAAGGGACTAGTGACAAGGGACAAGGGACGAGTGGCGACGGAGAGCTGGTGCTGACCCTATTTGGAGATGAAAACCAACTCAATCCGCTGCTAGACGAACATGGTATCAGCCGGGATGGCATCAAGATAGTTCACACCACCCAGGTCATTGATATGCATGAGCATCCAACCAAAGCGATGAAAGAGAAGCCTGATTCTTCCATTGCAGTTGGCTTTGGCTACCTGGCCAAGGGGCTCACAGACGCCTTTATCAGCGCCGGAAATACTGGTGCCATGATGGTTGGGTCATTATTCAGCATTCGGGCAATAGATGGCATTCTTAGGCCTACCATAGGCGCTTATATGCCGCGTGAGAATGGAAAACTGGGCTGGTTGCTGGACGCGGGAATCAATGCAGATTGCAAGCCTGAAAACCTGGTTCAGTTTGCCATGCTGGGTTCCATATTTGCAGAACAGGTATTAAACATACCTAATCCAAG
>Ga0208788_1001269_pt1 | contig 12265 bp, 10 predicted proteins | sample Wag4_2014_7_11_3_FD_187363 | JGI IMG/M metagenome (GOLD analysis project Ga0208788, IMG submission 187363) | Fresh water mixed with fracking chemicals microbial communities from Ohio, USA - Utica-2 Time Series FC 2014_7_11 (SPAdes) (version 2) ... | reverse complement strand
AACACATTCGCGAGTCAGCTGCGCGCAACCTGCCACTATTTATCATTCAGCATCCAGCAACATTGGCTGCCCAGAAGAAATAGTCAGCCCCTTGTCATAGGGTTACCTCATGGCCAAGGTTGAAAAGGATCCATTCCGCTGCACAGAGTGCGGTTGGACCTCCCAAAAATGGGTTGGTCGCTGCGGAGAGTGCCAGGCATGGGGCGCGGTTGAAGAGATCGCAGCACCAAAAAAACTTTCACTTGTTGCCGGAAATGTAACCGCTAAAGCAACACCTATTGGCGATGTAGATCTTTCCGCCGCACATGCACGTGCAACAGGTGTCTCTGAATTAGATCGTGTTCTGGGCGGCGGATTAGTACCAGGAGCAGCGATTTTGCTTGCTGGCGAACCTGGTGTTGGTAAATCAACGCTCTTGCTTTCTGTTGCTGCACAAACCGCAGCAAAGGGAATTCCTGCTTTGTATATCAGCGGTGAAGAGTCTGCATCGCAGGTACGACTCCGTGCAGAGCGAATCAAAGCTATTGATCCACAACTATTTCTCGCCTCTGAAACAGATCTTGGTGCGGTCATTGCCCACATTGATGCGGTTAAACCACAACTTGTAATCATCGACTCTGTTCAAACAATTGGTAGCTCGGCAGCAGATGGTGCACCGGGTGGTGTAACGCAGGTACGTGAAGTTGCAGGCGCATTGATTCGTATCTGTAAAGATCGTGACATCACATTGCTCCTCGTAGGACATGTAACCAAGGATGGATCTATCGCAGGTCCTCGTTTGCTAGAACACATCGTTGATGTTGTTTTACAGTTTGAAGGAGAGCGTCATTCACGTCTTCGTTTAATTCGTGCAATCAAAAATCGTTTTGGTGCATCAGATGAGGTTGGTTGTTTTGATCTCAGTGATACCGGAATCGAATCTGTCCTAGATCCAACTGGTTTGTTTACATCACGTCACGCCGAACCTGTTCCTGGAACATGTGTCACCGTTACTCTCGAAGGCCGTCGCCCATTACTTGCCGAGATTCAAGCACTTGTTTCCGCAGGACGAGAAAATGATTACGGAAATGCACGCCGAGTTGTTTCAGGTTTGGACTCTGCCCGTACATCTATGACCCTTGCCGTTCTTGAACTTCGCGCCAATATTCGTGTTGGCGGACGAGATGTTTATGCAGCAACGGTTGGTGGCATGAAAATGACAGAGCCCGCCGCTGATTTAGCCCTGGCTTTAGCGGTTGCATCTGCAGCAAAGGGTCTTGCGCTGCCAGCAGATCTTGTTGCTATTGGTGAAGTTGGATTAGCGGGTGAAATTCGCAAGGTAAGTGGTGTAAATCGCAGACTTCAAGAGGCGTACCGCCTTGGTTTTAAGCGTGCATTAGTTCCGACTGGTTCAGATACAAAGATCGATGGCATGGAGATCGTTGAGGTTTCACGACTTGATGCCGCACTAAAACGGGTGAAAATCACCGGCGAATGAGTTCGTTAGAAAAACCAATTCTTGCCTGGTTTAAGAAAAACAAAAGAGATCTTCCATGGCGTGACACAACTCCGTGGGGTGTCATGGTCAGCGAGTACATGTTGCAACAAACACCTGTAAACCGAGTTCTTCCTAAATGGAATGAGTGGATGGAGCGTTGGCCAACCCCTAAAGATTTAGCAAAAGCAACTCCAGCCCAAGTAATTACCGCCTGGGGGCGTTTGGGTTATCCACGTCGTGCGCTTCGATTACATGCTGCAGCGCAAATCATCGCTGAAGACTTCAATAACCAAGTTCCCGAAGATCAAGAAACTCTGCAGTTGCTGCCAGGAATTGGTGAGTACACCGCAGCTGCAATCGCAGCTTTCGCATTTGAACAACGTTCGTTAGTGATGGATGTAAACATCAGACGCTTACTTGTTCGTGCAATTGATGGAGAAGAGCATCCAAAGCCAGCACCTACTGCTCGCGAGAAAGCACGACGGCTAGCGGTACTTCCGGAAAAGAATGCGCATGTATGGGCTGCTGCAACTATGGAGCTTGGTGCACTCGTGTGCACATCAAAGAATCCAACATGCGAGCTATGTCCGATCATCGGTCAATGCCAATGGCGTAAGAATGGTTATCCAAAAACAGATTTAGTAAGAAAATCACAGGATTGGCATGGCACCGATCGCAAATGCCGCGGAACAATTGTTCAAGCATTGCGCGAAAATGAATCATTAACAGAGGCTGCAATCAAAAAGCTGTGGCCCGATGAATCGCAGGTCGAAAAAGCCCTTAAAACACTGCTTGCAGACCAATTAATCCAGGCACTTCCCCGCAAGCGATATAGACTGCCGCAATGAGTTTTGTATCTGATCTTGAAAAAGTGCTCGGTGTAGCACTTATTACAGACCCAGACATCACCGCCTCATACTCAAAAGATCAAGCACCTTTTGCCCCCTCTGCTCCAGCTGCCGCAGTGCTTTTAGCCAGGTCAACCAATGAGATTTCAAAGGCATTAGCTTTTTGTTCTGAGCGAAAAATTCCTGTCGTCACTAGAGGTGCAGGCAGTGGTTTATCTGGCGGGGCTAATGCAGATGCTGATTCTTTAGTTATCTCTCTTGAAAAGATGAATCAAATCCTTGAGATCGACTCCGCTAACCAGCTTGCACGTGTTCAGGCAGGTGTCATTAACCTTGATCTCGATACAGCAGTCAAAGAGTTTGGAATGGCATATTTACCAGACCCTGCGAGTCGTGATTGGTCAACGCTCGGTGGAAATGTGGCAACAAATGCTGGTGGAATGTGTTGCGTTAAGTACGGAGTGACATCTCACCATGTTCGAGCATTGACTGTGGTTTTATCTAGTGGCGAGATTATTGAAGTTGGCAAATCAACCAAGAAGTTTGTAACCACACTTGATCTCATGCATTTGTTTATTGGCTCCGAAGGTACGTTAGGTATTGTCACTGAGATAACTCTTAACATCGTTCCTCGTCCGAAATCACCAGCTACCTTGATTGCTACCTTCCCAAGCATTAAGCAGGCTGCTGCTGCTTCGGCAGAACTTCTCAAATTGCGCCCTTCAATGTTAGAGATTATTGATCAAACAACCTTAAGAGCTGTCGAAAGTTGGCATCCACTTGGATTCGAGATTGCAGGGTCGATTTTATTGATGCAGCTTGATGAAAACTTTGACGTAGGCGATGAGGCGGTCAAAATCTGTCAATCTCTTGGGATGATTGACGGGATGTTTTCCACTGAAGCAAGTGACGCTGCAGACTTAATCCGCGTTAGAAAACTTGCATACCCTGCACTCGAGCGACTAGGCGCATCCCTGCTCGATGATGTTGCTTTGCCAGTCACTAAAATCGCCGAATTTGTTGGCCTGGTTGAAGCATTGGCGGTTAAGCATCAATTGACTATTGGAATCTTTGGTCATGCTGGTGATGGGAACATGCACCCAACGATTGTCTATGACCATGGTGATTTAGAGGGTGAAAAACGAGCCAAAATAGCCTTCTCCGAGATCGTTTCGATAGCTCAATCTCTTGGCGGTACAGCTAGCGGAGAGCATGGAATTGGTTCAATCAAAAGGTCTTTAGTCAAAGATGAAGTATCGGAATCGGTGCTTGAGATTCAAAGAGGAATTAAGAAGCTGCTTGATCCGACTGGAATTCTAAATCCTGGTAAGAAGCTTCCTTAACGAGCAAGTTCTGCAGCACGTAATGCGATATCTACAGTAGAGATAGAAATACGCATTCTTAAGGACTTTTCAAGTTCATGATACAGCGATTTTGAACCACTAATGCCTCCGGTGAATTTAACTGGGAGGGATTTGCGAAGCAATTGTTTATCAACTCTAACAACCAAGTTTGCCAAATGAACTGCAGCCCTATTTAGAATATTGATTGCATCACTATCTCCTAATGAAGCAGCTGAATCGACTACCCGGCTCAAAGCTGCAATCGCTGAGCGATCTTGCGAGTAAACAAATCCTTTGACTGTATTCCAATCATGCGCATTGATTTTTTCTAAAATTTTTCCTGCTAGTGAAGTGCCTTCAATCTCCTTCTTGGATTCAATTTGAAAGAGCGCTAGACGAATTGCTTCCTTTCCAATCCAATAACCAGCACCCTCATCACCTAACAAATATCCCCAACCGCCAATCTGATGGACGACTGCACTTTCATCAATTGCATATGCCACTGATCCAGTACCCGCATACAACAAAATTCCCTCGCCAACTTCGAAATTTGCCCTGTAGGCAAGTTCAATATCCGAAACAACTCTTGACGGACACTTAAAGGAAGTTTCAATCTCTCTTTCTATTGATCCGTCCTGAGTTACGCCCGTTATACCCATGTAAACAGCTGAAACTTTAGAATCTCTAATCTCTTCCGAAATTTCACCTAAAACTCTTCTCATTCGCTCTAATGATGACTCGCGATATACATGTCCATCCATTGCATCCCGGCGACCCGAAGCTATGGTGCCGCTATCGTTAATTAACACCCATTTCGTAGCCGAAGCGCCTGCATCGATTCCCAAAAAGTTCATGCCTTAGCCTTTCACAGCGCCGGCGGTTAATCCCTTGATGAATTGCTCGGAAAGAATTAAATAAAGAATGATTAGTGGCAAGGCTGCCATTGTGAGGCCTGCGAAGAGCACTCCCCACTGCGATGCATACTGCCCAAAAAACACTGTCAAACCTTGCATGATCGTCTTGTTTTCTGGACTCTGCAGAAATACCAATGGTAGGAAGAAGTCATTCCAGATCGGAATTGCAGAATAAATCGCTACGATGGCCATTCCGGGTCGAACGAGTGGAACTAGAACTCGAGTTAAGAGTTGGAACTCTGAAGCACCGTCAATTCGCGCAGCGTTGTCCAAATCTGAAGGAAGCGATCTAAAGAATCCACTCATGATAAATACCGCCGCAGGCAATGCTCCTGAGGCATAAACCAGTATCAGGCCAATATGTGAGTCAAGAAGATTCATCCATTTAAGCTGAATGAATAATGGGAGAATCGCTAACTTCGCTGGAATTAACATGCCGGTCAAAATGAAACCAAAGATCACAGCATTTCCCTTGAAGTTATAACGCCCCAAAACAAATCCTGCTCCCAAAGCAAAAGTGATTATAACTACTAGTGAACCACCAGTAACAATTAGTGAGTTTTTCAAATAAGTGGCAAAAGCGCCATCTGACCAAACCTGTTGAAAGTTTTCCCAGTGCGGATCTCTGGCCAAGGAGAATGGATTGGAAGCAAAGCTATTAGTCTCGCGAAGGGCTGAATTAAACAAGAAAAATACAGGCAATAGCACCATAAAGGTGTTAATGATCAATACAGATCTAAAAAATAGCTTTGATGTAATAAGTGCGATCACTGTTCTACCTCACGTTTGCGTAAAAAGTGTTGCCCAATCGCGGCGCCCAAACCGACAATAACGAAAATAATCACACCTAAAGCTGAACCGACACCGACATCATTTGCATTTGAATCAACCGAACCAAAGGAAAGCCTGTAGAACATAAGAGCAAGGGTGTCTGTTGCACCTGCGGGATTACCGTTTGACCCACCCAATACAAATGGAAGGTCAAACCATTCATATGCACCAATGAAGGTAAGAATGGTGATGATGGTCATTGACGGCGCGAGTAAGGGGAACATAATCTTTCTAAATAGTTGACCCTCGGTAGCACCATCAATGCGTGCCGCCTCTAAATACTCTTGATTTATTGCGTTCAATCCCGCAAGAAAGATAATGGCAGGAAATCCAACCCATCGCCATAGGTTAATAAAGACTAATGTCGGTAAGGCGGTACTCATACTGCCGAGCCACGGCTTTGCCAGTGATTCAAAACCAAGATTATTGATAATCATGTTGACGGGACCGTAGTAAGGATCCAACATCACCTGCCACATGTATCCAACTACTACTAGTGAGAAAATAACAGGGAGAAAAGTTACGGTTCTAAAGAATCTTTGTCCCCGCTTGAGTCGAAACAGCGCGTAAGCGATGAGTAAACCCAATGAGGTTTGCAAGATCATGATTGCTATAAAAACTAACGTGTTATGCCGAAGTGCCATGAAGAATTGATCTTTATAAGGGTACTCGAATAGCCGTTGAAAATTTGCAAACCCTGCTAATCCTTCTCGCTGAAAGCCCTCCCACTTGAAAAATGCATAGCTTAGAGTGGTTAGTGCTGGCACGGAGGTAAAGATCAAAATGGTGGCAATTGCTGGAGTTAGCAAGATGAATATAAATTTACGTTGCTCTCTCTTTAACCCACTTACTGCCACTTGTAAATCCCCCTTTAAAAAAGTGAAAACATTGGGCGCAGGTTTTACCCTGCGCCCAATGTTCGATTTCTTAGCTCTTGCCCTTTTGTGGTGCGTACCAAGATGCAACTGCTGTCTGAACATCCTTAGCAAGCTGCTCTGGTGTTATTGCACCAGTAATCAGCTTCTGGAAGCCAGGCTGCAGGATTACAGAGCTTGTAGGGTTCTCAAATCGGAATCCAACAACATTTAGGAACGGTGTTCCCAATGATGAACGGCCCTTATTGATCGCCTTTACAACTGGATCTGTGATCTTTACAAATGGTGCTGTTGGAATAAATGCAATTTCGTCAACCAAAGCTTGACCAAAATCCTTAGAAGCAAGGAAGTTTAGGAACTTGATTGAAGCAGCCTTGTTGGCTGTGTTTGCGTTGATTGCATATGCACCATCGGCCCAAGTAGATACGTACTTGGCTGCACCTGTTGTCTTAGCAACAGAAGGAATCCACCCAGCTTGTAGTGAAGGGTTCAAGCTGCGGAAGTATCCCAGCTCGTAGTTTCCTCCAATATAGAAAGCTGCCTTTTCATTGGCAAACAATCCGCGAGCGGTGTTGTAATCAATTCCTTCAAATCCGGCTGGCATGTATGCAGCTAGATCTTTTACCGCCTTAAGGCTTGCAACATATGCCTTATCTGTGAATGTCTTCTTTCCAGCAACAACATCATTGAAGAACTGAGTTCCACCATAGAAAGTTGGTCCTACGGTTGCATGTAGTTGTTCAAGAGCTGGACCATTTCCACCTGCATTACCTAGTGGCAAGAATCCCTTCGCCTTGACCTTCTTGAATGCGTTCATTAACTGATCCCAGTTTGTTGGAAGCGCTTTCACTCCAGCAGTCTGAAGTATTTCAGGGTTGTAGAAGATTCCCATCGCTGAAACTGCGTATGGGTATCCATACTGCTTCTTATCTTTGTACCCTTGAGCACCAGCAAGAATTCCAGGTTGCAACTTAGCAAGTGCTGGAACATCCTTTGTTGTCAGTGGCATGAAGTTTCCTGCGTCTGAAAGGTTTGCCATTCCGCCATAAGGGCGCATTTGAATAATGTCTGGACCCTTACCTGCAGTGAGTGCTGTGGAAACAATTGCGTTGTACTCAGTATTTAAATACGGAGTGAACTTAACCTTGATTCCTGGGTTCTTAGCTTCGAATTTTTCGATTTGGCTATCATAGAAAGCCTTATCTTCTGTGCGCCAGCTCCAGAACGTCAATTCTGTGTTAGCACTTGCTGGAAGCGCAGTAATAGCTGGAACAGCGATAGCTGAAACAGCAACTGCTGCTGCAACCAAGCCGCGTAGGCGGCGAGATGCGATTTTCACTTATTTCCTCCTCTTGTGCGGGACTTGGTTGGTGACAGAAGAACACCCTCGTTGCCTTCTATCTTTTTACCGGAGCGGCTTCCCACGGCCGATCTGGATTGATCCAGAGCAGATTTGGTTCCACTCCAGTTTCTCTGTGCCAATGCGACGCAGAGACAATCAACCACCGTTAATTGAGCGATACGGCTCGATGTTGCACCGCTTCGGAAGGTGGTTTCCCGAGCAGATGTGTGAAGAACGAAATCAGCAAGTGCAGTTGCTGTGCTGCGAATTGCATTTGTGATCAAAATTATTGTTACTCCATGAGATTTGAACTCTTCGATAACTTCAACAACATCCAATGTCGTGCCGCTATGACTGATTGCAACCAAACAATCGCCAGGACCTAACAATGAAACTGATGTCAACGCAGTGTGCGCATCACGCCAAGCTACCGCGTTTTTTCCCTGACGATTTAACTTCAATTGTAAGTCCATTGCAACATAACCACTTGAAGCCAAACCAAAAATCCCAATGTTGGATGCTTTGTTCCAAGCATCAACCACACTCTTAAAACTCTTTACATCTAGACGCTCTGCCGTTGTTTGAATTGCTCGCGAATCCGCCAAGGCTATTTTACGAATAATTTCTTCAATTGAATCTTCAGTTGTGATTCCACTGTCCAGTTCAGAAACCAAATTTACATTTAATCCCAAGCGACTTACTTCGCTAACAAGTGCCATTCTAAATTCTGGGTATCCCTTGTAGCCAATCGCTTTACTGAATCGAACCACGGATGCAACCGATGTAGTAGAAAAATCTGCCAACTGAGAAATATTCATCTGTGAAACGCCAACTGGATCAGATATGACGCAGTTAGCAATTAAGGCTTCGCTGGCGTGAAATGAATTAAAGGAGCTCTTAATCTCCCCCAAGAGATCGCTGAAGTTGCTGCCAGGCAATGGCATCACCGCAGACTTCTTTGTCATTCACGACCCCTTATGAAAATTACCTTCAAGAAATACTTGAGTTGATGAAAATTATCGCTCAAACACGCTGGGGTCAAGAGTAAAACGGTAACGAAATACCGTTATTTAAGGGCTTCTCGGATTCTATTTGATGAGGCTTGCAGTCTCTCCCGCGCTGCGGCAGGCTCAATATTCAAGAGCAACATCAGAATTGCAACTTTGACTTCATGGCCAGAAGCTTTGAGAGCATCTGTCGACTCTTGCTTAGAGGCACCCGTGGCCTTTTCAATTATTCTGACCGCACGGTCCTGAAGCTTTTCATTGCTGATCTGCAGATCAACCATGAGATTTCCGAATGTCTTACCTAAGCGAACCATCGAAATTGTCGAGATCATATTCAAAACCATCTTCTGTGCGGTTCCTGATTTCAATCGTGTTGATCCTGCCAATAACTCAGGACCAGAATCGACATCCAATGCATGGTCACTTATTTTTCCAGCTTCTGAATCCGGATTACATGTAATTGCAATTGTTAATGCTCCAACGCTCTTCGCGTAAGTAAGTCCCCCAAGAACATATGGAGTTCTTCCACTTGCTGCGATTCCTACTACTACATCTAATTGTGAAACCTTTGCGGCTTTCATATCTGCTGCGCCAAGTTCTGGCTTATCCTCCGCACCTTCTGCGGGGCTACGTAATGCTGAATCTCCACCAGCGATAAATGCAACAACTTGATCGGTTGAAACTGAAAATGTTGGACCGCATTCTGCTGCGTCTAATACACCAAGTCGTCCAGAGGTTCCGGCTCCCAGATAAATTAAACGTCCACCTTGAAGCATGCGATCTACAACTCCATCAATTGCTTTTTCAATTTTAGGTAAAACTAATGAAACCGCTTTTGGAACTTCAGTGTCACTCTCATTCATCGCTTGCAATAACTCTGAAACCGTCATCACATCTAGCATTTGGAACTTAGAATCAACTTGCTCGGTTCGCAGTAAACCTAGTTCTGGTTCCTTGTGAAAGTTCGTCATAGTTTCTAAAGAATAGGGCAGATGTCGGAAAGTATCTAGCATCAATAAAACCCCTACACTTCACCCATGATTCGCTACGCTCGCAAAGAGGATGCTCCGCGCATACTTCAGCTCATAAAAGACCTTGCTGAGTATGAAAAAGCACCGTTGGAGGCTAAAGCCACGCTTGAGCAGATCGAAGAGACAATCTTTGGTGACAAACCAGTTGCTTTCTGCCATGTTGCTGAAAGCGATGGCCTAGTTGTTGGTATCTCCATCTGGTTCCTTAACTACTCAACATGGGTAGGAAAGCCAGGTATCTACCTTGAAGATCTCTACGTTGATCCCGCACACCGCGGCAAGGGTTATGGTTTAGCTTTCCTTAAAGAGTTAGGAAAGATCTGCGTTGAACGGGATTACGAAAGATTGCAATGGTGGGTTCTGGATTGGAACCAACCAAGCATCGACTTCTACACATCATTAGGCGCAGTGCCCATGGATGAGTGGACTGTGTATCGCGTTAGCGGAGATGCACTAAAGAAGTTGGGTTCTTAAGCCTTCTCAACTTTCACAACATCACCGAAGTCTCCAGATTCAACAACCGTAATTCTATATCCCTCAATTACCAAACTCTCATTAAGTTTGAGCGGGGCATCTGAAAAGACAAACGATGTTTCATAAATCGTTCCTTTGCGATTCTCTGGGCGAATAACATTTATGCCTTCACCATGATTCTTGTTAGAGGCATCCACTACATAGACCAGAGCGCCTTGTGCTTCTGTCGGAAGCTTAAAATTGAAACCTGCAGCACGTGTCGATTCAATCACTACCACTTTTGTACTTGAAATTGGAATAACTAGCCCTTTTTCATTATCTCCATAAATCGAAGATGGTCTCAGCCAATGTGTCGAAGTTACATTCTTAGGTGCACATCTAAACTGAGAGTCCGGAATCATTCTTGAAATCCACTTATCCCACAATAGAAAGTCTGTAGTCATTCCCGACATGATGCCCCAATTACCGGTCCCTGCGTTGCCATTCTTACGACCAAATTCTCCGTCACCGTAGTGATCATCAACAAGATTCATCGGGTGCATCATCTCGTGAAGGTGTAAAAAGGGTTCAACGCCAAACCAACTATTTCGATCCACCGCACTCATAGGCGGGACCGAATAAACATTTCCAATTGTTTTCTCATTAGTTACAAAAAGAGGCAAAATCTGGGGGTGAGACACATACTGCGAAGGAACGGTGGGAGGCACCAAAATCATTATGTAATCAGTTTTACTAAAATCGATCACTGGATCAACTTTTGCGATGAGATCTCGTCCATAGGAAAGAGTGTCCATATTCTTCCATGTGAAAGCTGAAGTAGATGCGTATCCGCCATTTGTGCCACCAGTTGCATACGACTCAAACGTTTTTCCAATTTTTATATATGTATTTGGAATATTAAAATTAATTACAACATGACCATCGGAAAGTTTAGAAAAGCCATCTTTAATATATCTAAAGTATTTTTCGTGATCAGCAAGTGGGGTTGCACTCGCAGGGTAATCCAAAAACTCTACTGGGACGATTTGAATATTTACAGGGCGAGATAAATCTACTTCTGGATTTCCTGGAAATGCGATTAACCCTGCACTGTTGCGCGTACCGTTTGAGATTTTGCATTCACTTAATGGTGAAAGTTGGCTTGTATTTGTTAGAGCTGAAACTGGCGTAGTTCCTGGTAGTTTTACCTCTAAATAACGATATGGTCGCGCACAAGAGAAAGTTTTCAAAGCAAAAGCTTCGTAGGCTCTCCACTCTTCAGGCACATTTGGGTCAGCGGCACATAGAGGATTACTGACAATTGGCGAGCTACTCGTTTGTCCATTTACTGCGCTTGGAGAGCCTCCTATCGGTTCTCCCGTTTTTTGATCTATTTTAAATTCGCTATTTTCCGGATGGCGTTTTTTGTCTGGTCCGCAACTTAAGTAGGCAAAGCTTCCGCTTTGGGTGATACCAATTACCCATGGATCACCGTCTTTGCAGATTTCAAACTCTCTTGGAAAAGTTGGTACCGGTGTTGCACTGGGGGTTGGTGTTGGAGTTGGAGTTGGAGTTGGTGTCGGAGTTGGAGTTGGCGTAGGAGTTGGAGTTGGCGTAGGAGTAGCCACTGGCGCAGGCTTTGGAAGAGCAACGCCTTTGTTCCAAATTAACTTCTTTCCACTCTTGACGCATGTGTACTTCTTGCCGTTGTATGTCGATGTTATGCCAGCTTTTGAACACTTTGTTCCGGGTTTTACAGCAGCAACAGATAGTTGAGCAGTAATCAACGAAAGGGAAAGAATCGCAACTAATCCAGCAAGTGCTTTGCGCATTGCAATAAGGTAAAGCAAAAACCCCGCCTAGTGAATAACTAAGCGGGGCAATTGCGGTCAATAATTAAGCTGTAGGTGCTTCTGCAAGATCTTCAGGAGTATCAGGCAGTGATGCCTTTGGTGCTCCCTTAAATGTGAAGACAGCTTCTGCGCCGACACCTTCAACATCTACAACGATGATCTCGCCAGCCTTGAGCTCACCAAACAAGATGCGCTCTGACAATGAGTCTTCGATCTCGCGTTGGATTACACGACGCAATGGACGTGCACCTAACAATGGATCGTAACCACGCTCTGCAAGAAGATCCTTCG
>Ga0208788_1001266_pt1 | contig 12292 bp, 7 predicted proteins | sample Wag4_2014_7_11_3_FD_187363 | JGI IMG/M metagenome (GOLD analysis project Ga0208788, IMG submission 187363) | Fresh water mixed with fracking chemicals microbial communities from Ohio, USA - Utica-2 Time Series FC 2014_7_11 (SPAdes) (version 2) ... | reverse complement strand
GGACGACTCCGACTAAACCCCAAGCTTCGGCAGGTGGTGATTGAAATCGGCGAGGCCGACCTCTCCTTGCGAACAGACCCGCCCCCGCGCCCCTGAACACAGGACCATTGAACATGAAATCCGATCTCCAAAACGCACACATTCAATGGCACGAGGGCATGCTGCTGAGCCCTCAGCATTTCCAGCAGGAGGCTGCAAGAGTCGACAGCCTCATGTCATCGCAGCTGCTGCGGTCTCAACCTCGGGCATGGGGAATTGCGTCGCTCTCAGTGTCTGAGGCCGCGCTTGCATCACAGCAATTTGAGGTGGAGCAGCTCGAGGCCATCCTGCCCGATGGCACGCTGGTGTCATGGCCAAACGGACTCTCACGCCCACTGCGGCTCGACCTCAAGCCCTTTGCCGAGCAGCTCGAGCAAGGCACCCTACCCGTTTATTTGGCCTTGGCCTCACGCAGGGGGCTTCCAGATGGGGAACGCTTGGGGCGATTTGAGCCGCTCGTTTTTGCACCCATTGAAGACGAGGTATCCAATGCAGAGCCGGTCGACGTGCCGAGGCTGGCCTACAGCTTGCAGCTTTTTGCGGGCGATCGACCCCCATCAACCCTGGTCTCCTTCCAGATCGCGAGCCTGGAGGCTGAGGGCGGCCTCATTCGACCTGGATCCTTCATACCGGCCCTTCTGCAGCTCAGCGCTTCCCCTTCCCTGCTCAAGCGCATAGAGAATCTCTCCGCTCTGATCAGAAGCCGTGCGCACTTTCTTGCAAGACTCGCCAGTGCACAGGCCGATCCTCAACGCACAGCAGATCGGCAGGTTCAGCTGCATCGCCTGCACTGCCTCGTTCAGGGCCTGCCCGCATTGGAGCAACTGGTGAGCGCTCCTGATGCCGACCCGCTCTTCGCCTTTCGGACGCTCTGCAGCCTCATTGCGCCCCTCAGCGAGCTTCGTCCCGCGCAGCTACCTGAGCCCCCACCACTGCTAGAGCACGCGAACCCGGGACCCGGTTTTACCGCATTGCTCACGCGCCTCGAAGATGCGGTCAGTGAGATCAGTCAAGACTATCGTGAGGTTCGGTTTGAGACTACGGCCGAGGGCTTCCGACTCAAGCTTCGCCCCGAGTGGCTTGAGCATCGTCTGGTGCTCGGTGTTCAAGGATCTCAATTGGAACAGGCAGCAGACTGGATCGACACGGCACTCATCGGGCTGGAGGATTTGATGCCAGACCTGCGAGCGAGACGTGTTCTGGGGTTGCGCAGGCACCGCATCGCAGCAGCGGAGGAGCTCGGACTCAAGCCGCTTCCTAACGTCGCGTTCTTTGAGATCGCATCATCTGAGTCACTGCTTGCGCCGGATTCGGTCTTGATCATCGAGCCATCGGCTCGACTGGGTCTGTCGGCGCGGCCGAGTCATGTTGTGCTCTACGTTGCAGGACTTCTGCGGAGTGCCGCTTAGGTTATGGCTCGAATTATTCGCCACTCCATCAAGTCGAATCTGATGCGCGAGAGCCCGAGAAGCCTGCTCCTGGAGCAGCTCGGCGCCTTCGCATTGGCCATCACGCGAGTCATAGAATCTCATCCACCCACATCAGAGCCTGAAACAACCGAGCAGCTTCAGCGCGCAACAGCAAGTGCCAAAGCCGTGGCCGAGCAGGCCCATACCCAGCTCGCAGACTTGCTGACGGCACAGGGACTTGAATTATCAGCACGCGGCACAGAGCCCGAGCGCGCGTTGGCTCAAGAGGCGCAATACCTCAAAGTTGCGCTTGCCGACGAGATCTTGATCCACTCTGCCTGGGCTGGTCAGCCGCCATTTTTAGACCATCTCCTGGAGATGGCACTCTTCAAAACATCGCGTGCCGGACAGGAAGTGATCGACCGAATTGAGCGCTTGCTCGCAAGACCTACAGATTCTGCCCAGCTGCTCGTACCCCTGTACCTGTTTGCGTTGAACCTTGGGTTTGAGGGCAGGCTTCGACCGCTCTCGCGGTTGCGGGCAGATGCGGGTTCAACGCGAACCGTTCAAGATCTCAAGCAATCCCTCTTCCGGCTTGTGCACCATCGCGACCCGGAGCCGCTCCATGCGCTTCAAAGAGCCGCAGCCCAAACGCAGAGGGTCATGTCCGAGCAAGCCTACCTTCACACGCTTCAGAACATGGTGCCGGTGCGCAGCTGGAGGCTCTCACGTGCGGGTGCCTGGATGATTGGCTGGGCCCTTGCGCTGCTCCTGTTGTCACAGGTCGGTTGGGTTCTGCTGTCTGCGCCGCTCCGATCAGCAGTAAAGGGGAACGAGGTTACCCAGGCAGCACCCTCAGAGCGTGGTGATGAGTCAAGGAGCACAGCACGTGGGCAGTAGCCTTTACTTCTTGATTCCCACACTGCTCTTTGTCATTGCAGTGCTCGGGGTGGCTCTGAGATTCGGCATCCGACGGGCGGGGCAGCCCGATCGTGTGCGTTCCATGCTCTCCGTTCGGGAAATCCGACGCCAGACGCAGCTGCTCGTGAGCCGCGTCAAGCTCGTGATCGGATCGGACAGAGACCCGTATCAGGTTCCCTGGGCAGTTGTGCTGAGCGAATCGGGCCCAGACCCGCTCGGGTCATCGGCCAGCGCCTTGGCATATCAGACCAAAGCAAAGGAGTCGCCCGTCGGGCAGAGCCACGAGGGTATGCAGTGGGCCATCTTTCAGACGGGCGTGCTGGTCTCCTTCGATCGCGCAGCGTTGGGAGATCAATCCGTTCGTCAAGAGGATGCGCGTTGGGACGCGTTCCTCGAGGAACTTGGCCGCCACCGATCGCGCAGGCCGCTTGACTCCATCGTGATTGGCATTCCTCTCAAGGCGCTCCTTGGAGAGGGCAATGAACACCTTGCTCAGATCGAGACGCTCGCCACGCGACTCGGTGAGCGGATCTGGCTTGCGCAGAATCGGTACGCCCTAAGGCTGGCTGTCTACGTTGTCATTACAGGCATCGACGAGCTGCCAGGTGGAGACGTATTGCACCAGCTTCCAAAGCCCCTGAAGGACAGCATCCTGGGCTGGTCGTCACCGCATGATCTCTCTCAACAATTTGACCCGAGCTGGGTTGAGCAAGCCACAGAACAAGCCCAACAGAATCTCTATGCGCTTGCAACCGAGCTCTGCGCTGCCTACCCCGACGCGTCGCCTGCCGCGATCACGCTCATTCCTCAGAGATTGACTGAGGCGAGCGAGGCGACCCGAGTGTTCTGTGACCGCCTCATGCAAGCCGGCGGGGTGCATGAGCCCTTTTTCCTTCGGGGTCTGTATTGGATTGGCTCCGGCCCAACCCCGCTCTTTAGCCGTGACCTCCTCGAGAGCAAGGTGTTTGGCGAATTCGGACTCACGCGGAGTGCCAGCGCGCTTCGGCTGGCACGACCGATTCAGAGCCGTGTGGCTCGCACACTGATCTGGGGCGCGCTGGGCCTTTGGACGGTTGGCGTAGGCGTGACTTTGTTTCAGATGAATCGCCTGCTCCCGGTGCTCGCCTCAGGCGTCGAGGGGCTGAACCGGGATGCATTGCTGCGTCAATCAGCCGCGCAAACGGCAACGCTGGACTTTGCCTGGCGAGAGCGCACCGCACTCTCGCTCATCAATGGGCTCGAAGAATTGAGCTCTGGACGTGCCACAGCGCTCGGGGGCGGCACGATCCTCTCATTTGTGCCAGGTTCTTGGCCGGTCTTTGACAGTCTGCTCGATCGAACCCAACAGCGGATTCAACGTGAATTCTCCGAGGTTGCAGCAGACACAATACGCCGGGCCATTTATCGCAATACGGCCCTGATCACTGGGGTGCAGACCGACCCGATCTCTGGTGAACTGCTCTTCGTGTCGGGTGAGTGCAAGCCATTACCTGCCGAGCAGCCATCGTCCTCGGCGAATAGCCCTGCAATAGATCGACAGCCCGCATTTCTTCACTTGAAGCAACTCCTGGGTCAATTGCAGACCCTCGACAGGGTTGTTGGTGCCTACGCTAGGCTCAAGACCAAGGCGCGCGCCTCTGAGCAGGACTTCAGGCGCGTCGCAGAGTTTGCATTCGGTCGCGGATTCGACTCAGACCTCCAGGCCAGCACGCGACTGTTTCAGGCAAGCCTTGTGAACGGCTCGTTTGACCTTCAACAGACCACGCTTGCCGCAGCGGCAAAATGTGCGACGCAGCATGTTCATCAGCAACTGATTACACAACTGGTCAGCCAAAACCGAGTGCTGTTGTCAGAGCGCGAGATCAGGACTGCTCAGGCACACCTGGAGACTCTGGTTGATGAGCGAATGGACAGCTCTGAGATTTTGGCTGGTTTCCGGGCCTTCATTGCCCAGTTAAACGCCCAACGTGCACTCCTTGCAGAGGGCGGATCAAGCTGGATGTCTGGACCTCAGCCAAGTCTTGAGAGTGCCCTGGCTCCCCAGGTCGAGCTCACGCGACAGACCAAGCTGCTGGGGCCCGAACTTGCTGATCGGCTGAGAGACGAGCAGCGGGCTGCTCTTGGTCAGCTCATCGTCAGAATCAGCGAACTCAAGGCCAACTCGGGAGAACCTGGCCTCATTTTCTCGAACAAGGTGGAGGAAGTTCACCTGAGTCCGGAACGCATCGCAGAGATCAAAGCCCTCGAGAACCTCATGGCGCAAAGCTTCATGACCGAGGCCAATGAACTGCCAATGAAAGCGCCGCCACCCGGCACGATCGTGGTCTGGGACCTCGCGTCTCTGGAGCGTGCAGTCTCCATGGCGTCGCTTCGCCGTCAATATCTGGCGGAGGATCTTCCAAAGCTTCCCAATCGCGTTCGAGAGCTTGTGCTCAAAGAAATCAATTTTCAGGTCGGACACAAGATTGACGATGCTTTGGAACATTCATATCAGAATGCAGGTGACCACCGATACATCCAAGATCAAGCCACAGTCGGGGGCTACAACACTGGAATCGATCTGCTCACGAAGCTCCTGATCGACCTTCGCGAAATGGGGCATTCGGAATCTGCCCGCCAGCTTGATCGCGTCATGCAGTCTGACGCTCAAGCACGTCTCGACAAATTAGGCGAGCGTGCCGTGTCACTGGGACTCTTCGACCTAGCCATTAAAGAGGCAGAGCCGGGCATGAGCACAAGTGACCAAAGCCTTCTGGGACTCGATGAAGCTGGGGTGCAGGACTATTTCGCTCAGCAACTAGCGCAACTCGAGGAGCTGGTGCTGCTGGCCAAGGCGTACCAGCGAACCTTGAGCATGAGCAACCTTCGGGGCCAATCAGACTGGGCTGCCACGCTGCGCGAGCTCGACAAATACAAGGCCAAGGACCCCCGGTCGAGTCTTGCAACGCTCGAGCAGTTTGCGCTTCTCATGGCCAAACCCGAGGATGCAACGGGATGCAGCACTCGTCTGCAATCAGTGCGACCGCCCAAGCGGCCCACCAATCTCTTTGATCGCAGACTCCGTGATCTTCACCAAGACCTCAGTCTACGGTGTGCAATGCGCGACCTGGAAGGGCTCAAACAGGTCTGGAGTCGATTCGCGCCGGGATACAACGCCTTTGTCGCGGGTAAGCGACCGTTTGCCCCGTTCGCAGCAAACCTGCGGCCTGCCGATGTCTCAGAGGTGAATCGACTGGTGCAGCTCCTTCCGCGGATGCCAACACTCAACTCGGTTCAGTTGGGGATCAGCCCAGATGTCTATCGATTGCTCCAGGTCTTTGGTTCGCAGTGGTCTGACATTCGGGCTCTCATGCTGCCGCTATTTCCTGTTGATCCGGCAGCCCCCGCTGGGCTAGACCTCCAAGTCACCCTGAGGGATCACATCGACCGCGAGCGGCATGGAAATAAAGTCATAGAGTGGTTCTTTGGCTCTGGTCGAGCCAACACCAAGCAGACGGGCCTTACCCTCAAGCCGCTTCGCTGGAAGTTAGGCGACCCCGTGCGCATCAGTCTTCGATTTGCTGACCAATCTCCTCTGGTACCGGTCGCAAGCCCTGCTCTTCCGTGGCTCACGGTGCAAGGGCGCACAGCCAGCATTCGCATCGATGGCCCCTGGGCTGCACTGGACCTCGTACACCTTCTCCGGTCTGCAGAGGTCAGTGCTGAGTCCGGTGGTGGTCAGGCCCTCGAGATCCGGATTCCACTTGCACCCGCTGGACAGCCTGGCACAGCGGCCACAGAGGAGGCAGTGGTCTACATCACACTGGCGCTCAGCGAACCCGGAAAAACCACGCCGTTGCGTTGGCCCAACGGATTCCCCGGTAAGCTCCCAGAAACGCTTACCCAAACCATCAGCCCATGACCGCAGAACAACTGGCTTCGCCTGAATGGATTCATGCACTGCGAGCGCCTTTGAGCGATGCAATGCCCAGTGGCCCGTGGTTGCGCTACAGCGAGTCGTTCCGGCTGCTCGAAAAAATGCGCATCAACGAGAGCGATGATCTCCCCCTAGGCGAATGGCAACGACCCTTAGTGAGAGCGGACTGGGGCAAGACCGCAGAGGCATGCCAGGCATACTTGCGCGAACAGTCCAGAGACTTGCATGTCGCTGCATGGCTCTGCGAGGCGCTTGCCGAGGCGGAGCAGCTCGAAGGCCTTGACCAAGGACTACAGGCCCTGCATGCCTTGGTCGAGAGTCAATGGCCGAGCCTTTGGCCCGCGATTGAAGATGGCGAGGTTGAGGCGAGGGTTGCTCCTTTTATCTGGATCAATCGGTCCCTGCCGGTCTGTCTTCGCCGCAATCTCGTGCTGCTTGAGCCGACCTTACTTCGACAGCAGCCCATTCGCCTAGACGACTGGCTTCGATGGCCAGCCGAAGACGCTGGCTCGGACAAAAGCAAGGCCTCTATTCGGAAGCTTGTTGGACCAGACGACCGCGCAGCCCTTCAAACGCTGCGAGCCTTTTCGATTCGATCGAGAGAGCACCTTAACAAAATTGAGCATCTGTTGGATGAGCATCTAGGGGCGGAAGCCCCAGGCTTCGGCGCGCTCAAGCAGCTCCTCGATACGATCGCTGAAACAGCACAATCACTCGGTCTGGAGCCAGCCGCCGCCCCGAAGGATAAGGTCGCAACCAACACGGTGAGTGCTACCCCCTCGGGTGCCCTGCCGGCGCCTGGATCCCTCGCCGCAAAGCCCACCAATCGTGAAGAGGCGCTCGCCTTGCTGAATGCAGCCGTTGAAAGCCTTCAGCGACATGATCCGCATTCTCCAGCAACCTTGCTGGCTGCGAGAGCAGCACTTTGGGGAGGGCTGAGCCTTCAGCAAATGGCCCAATTTGAAGCAAGCCAAGGACGGTCCCTTGGCACGACGCTCGAACTGCTTGGCGTTCCCCTTCAAACGCAAACTTGATCGCGCGCTTTCGCTCTTTTAGTCCCCATCAGCAGGGCATTCTGTTGGGCGCGCTTGGGGCTGTCTTGTTCTCGCATAAAGCGATCGTCATCAAGCTCTCTTACCTCTACGCGGCCAGCCCCGAGGTTTTGCTTGCTTTGCGCATGCTGCTCGCATTTCCTTTTTTCATGCTGGTCTTACGTTGGTTTGAGCGTACACCCGCACCCTCGATGAACGCCCGAGATTGGGCGCAAGTCGCCTTTTTAGGCGCGGTGGGCTACTACGCCGCCAGTTATTTTGACTTTCTCGGGTTGCAGACGATTAGTGTGGGGCTGGGACGCGTGATCCTGTATCTCAATCCCGCCATCGTGCTCATTCTCTCTGCCCTCTTTCTGGGTAAGCGCATCTCCCGTCCGCAATTCGCAGCGATGCTTGTCGCTTATGCGGGCGTTGTCATGGTCTTCTGGCACGACGTCAGCCTCAGCGGAGACGGACTCTTCATAGGAGCGCTGTTTACCCTTGGAAGCGCGTTTAGCTACGCGCTCTATCTTGTAATGGCTGGGGAGATGGTCCAGTGCATGGGAAGCATTCGACTTGTCGCATATGCGAGCACTGCGTCTGCAATCTGCTGCCTCCTTCAGGTCCTTCTCGTAGATCCAGTCTCCCTCGTCTCGCAGACCTGGCAGGTCTATGGACTCTCGCTGATCAATGCCACACTCTGTACGGTCGCTCCCATGGTTGCCGTCATGATGGCAATCGATCGGGTTGGGTCGACCGCTGCGGCTCAAGCGGGTGCTGTCGGCCCTGTGGCAACCCTCTTCCTGGGCTGGTTGGTTCTGGGAGAGCCGATCTCGAGCCTGCAGCTCCTGGGGACTGCAGTGGTGATTATTGGCATTTGGATACTGATGAAACTCTCTGGAGCCCGTGCATGAACCCTCTCTTATCAAGCTGGACGACCCCCTTTGAGATGCCTCCTTTCGGAGACATTGAGCCCGATCACTTTCTCCCCGCGTTCGAAGAGGGTATGGCGCGACACCGGGCCGAGATCGAGAAGATCGCGCATCAGGCCGCGCCAGCCTCATTTGAAAACACCATCATCGCGCTGGAGCAGGCGGGCTCACTTCTGAATCGAGTCGAGCGGGTCTTCGGGAATCTCACCTCCTCGCATACGAGCCCCGCGCTGCAATCCATCGAGCGGGAGATCGCCCCGAAACTCGCTGCCCATCATGGCCAGATTGCACTCAATGCCGCGCTCTTCACACGCATCGCGTTTCTTTACTTCCAGCGAGAGGCGCTTGGGCTTGATCCGGAATCTATGCGTCTCCTCGAGCGGCTACACCTCGATTTTGTGCGCAACGGAGCGCGTCTCGTGGGCGAGGCGCGGGATGCCTTCGCAGCGCGTGCAACCCGACTGGCGAGCCTGCACACACAATTCGCCCAGAACGTCTTGGCCGATGAGGCGGATCTGCAGCTGCTATTGACCCAAGACGATGAGCTTGCAGGGCTTCCCGACTTTGTTCGACAGGCGGCTCGCCAGGCTGCGATTGAGCGTGGGCGCACGGAGTCCAACGCCCATGTCATCACACTCTCGCGTGCCTCTCTGACTCCGTTCATGACCTTCAGCACGCGACGGGACTTGCGCGCGAAGCTCTGGGATGCCTGGTGTAAGCGAGGCGAACATGAGGGCGCGCACGACAATCGACCCGTCATTCAAGAAATCCTGAGCCTTCGGCTTGAGCAGGCGCAGGCACTGGGCTATGCAAACTATGCCGAGTTTGCACTCGCAGACACCATGGCCCAGACCCCGGCCGCGGTTCGGGGCCTGCTTGGGCGCCTCTGGGAACCCGCTCGCAAGCGGGCCATTGCGGAGCGTGAGCTCATGCAAGCCCTCGCTCGATCGGAGGGAGTTCAGGACCCTATTGAGGCTCACGACTGGCACTACTGGGCCGAACGCGTGCGCAATCGCGACCACCAGCTCGATGAGTCAGCGCTCAAGCCCTATTTGCAGCTCGATAAGCTCGTCGAGGCCATGTTTTTTGTTGCCTCAAAACTATTCGGTCTGCAATTTCATGAACGTCAAGATCTACCGCGCTATCTGGATGTCGTGCGCACGTGGGAAGTCACTGACCGGGAGGGTCGCCATGTGGGCGTATTCATGGGAGACAACTTTGCTCGCGCCAGTAAGCGTTCAGGCGCCTGGATGAGCGTGTTCAGAAAGCAGAATGGGCTGCAAGCGCCAGGTCGACCGATCGTGGTGAATAACAACAACTTCTCACAGGCACCTAAGGGCCAGCCCACCCTCCTCAGTATCGACGATGCCCACACCCTTTTTCACGAGTTTGGTCATGGACTCCATGGCCTGCTCTCGCGATGCCGGTATCCGCGGCTCTCTGGGACCAGTGTGCTGCGGGACTTCGTTGAGCTTCCCTCTCAGATCTACGAGCACTGGCTGCTTCAACCCGAAGTCCTCCAGAAGTTCGCGGTGCATGTCGAGACGGGAGAGCCCATGCCCGTGGCCCTCATCGAAAAGCTGCTCAAGGCACGCACCTTCAACCAGGGATTTGCAACGGTGGAATACCTCTCCTGTGCCTTGCTCGATCTAGACCTGCATGAAATGACGGACTTCTCCGATCTTGACCTCGAAGCCTTTGAGCGTGCGCGACTCGCCGCACTCCACATGCCTGAAGGCATTGGCATGCGTCACAGATTGCCCCACTTTCAGCACCTCTTCGCAGGCTCGAGCTATGCCAGCGCCTACTATGTGTACATCTGGGCAGAGGTGCTCGATGCCGATGGCTTTGATGCATTCGTTGAGGCAGGTGACATTTTTGATCCCCAGACGGCCCAGAGGCTGCATGATGAGATCTACTCTGCAGGTAACCGAGTGGACCCGATGCAGGCCTACCTCGCATTCCGCGGGCGCGCGCCCTCAGTGGAACCGCTGCTGACTCAGCGTGGCCTAGACCAGTTCTAGTGCCGCCGCCCCCTCGGGGCTGCCGCTAAGAGCTCACGCGTGTAGGGGTGAGCAGGCTGCTCGTAGAGCGGGCCTGCTGGGCCCTGCTCCACCACACGACCGTTCTGCATGACAATGACCGTGTCGGACATGTGGCGCACCACGCCCAGGTCGTGTGAGATGAAGAGATAACTCAGCCCGAGGTCATGCTGCAATTCCTTGAGCAGATTCAGCACCTGCGCCTGCACCGAGACATCTAGGGCTGAGACCGCCTCATCACAGACGATCAGATCGGGCGAGAGCGTGAGGCACCGTGCAATGGCGATGCGCTGACGCTGACCCCCCGAAAATTCGTGGGGGTATCGGTTCAAGGCTGAGGCACTCAGACCCACCCGCTCCAGTAAAGCAACAGCGCGCGCCTGGCGATCAGCTCCAGCAGTGCCTACGCCGTGCAGCATCATGGGCTCATCTAGAACCTGGCTTACCGTAAAGCGCGGGTTCAGGCTTGCATAGGGGTTCTGGAAAATGATCTGCACACGTCGCTTGTAGGGAGAGAACTCGCTGTCAGACATGGCGAGGAGATCGCGGCCCTCAAACAGCGCCTGACCTCCGCTGGCCTTGTGCAGCCTCAGAATACAAAGGCCTGTGGTGGTCTTGCCGGACCCCGACTCCCCGACAATCCCAACCGTCTGCCCACGCTTGAGCTGAAAGGACACCTCGTCGACTGCAACGAAGGGATCATTTCCAAAGAGTCCCTTGCGACGATCGAAAACCTTTCGCAGACCACGCACCTCCAGAAGCGGGCCTTGGTCAGGCGTCTGAGTCGGCACTGGAGCTGCTGCGACATGTGCATCCGTGGCTGCGCCCATGAAATCATCGATGGTCTGCAGCCGCTCTCCGGGGCGGTCAGGGTCAGGACGACAGGCCAGTAAGGCTTTGGTATACGGGTCCTGAGGCCGACTAAATATCTCGGAGACCGAACCCGATTCCTTCACATGTCCAGATCGCATAACCACCACCGCGTGTGCAAACTCTCCAACAAGTGCTAAGTCGTGAGAGATAAACAACATAGACATGCGCCGACGCGCTTGCAGCCGAACCAACAGCTCGAGAATCTGGCGTTGAATGGTGACATCGAGTGCGGTTGTCGGCTCATCCGCGATGAGCAGATCGGGCTCTGTTGAGAGGGCCATCGCAATCATGACCCGCTGCTGTTGCCCCCCTGAGAGCTCATGAGGGTAAGACTTCATGCGACGCCGTGGCTCTGGGATGCCCACCTCATCTAACAGCGCGAGCACGCGCTCAGAAGCGGCAGCCTTTGAGAGCCCCTTATGCACCCGCAAGGTCTCAGAGAGCTGATCACCGATGGAATAGACCGGATTCAAGGAGCTCATTGGATCTTGGAAGATCATGGCGATCTTCTGACCGCGCAATCCTCGCATCACCGACTCCGAGGCATCGAGAAGCGACTGCCCCTTGAACCATACGCGTGACTGCGGACCCAGGCGCACACTGCGTTTAGGCAGCAAGCCCATGATGGCTAGGGAACTCACCGATTTTCCGCTGCCCGACTCCCCCACCAAGGCCATGGTCTGCTCGGGCTGAATGGCAAAGGAGACATCCTCGATGGCGCGAACGGTTTTGCCTTCGGCACTGCGAAAGTCAACGGTCAGATGCTCAACGGATAGCAAGGGGCTCTGCGCGTTGTCCATATCAGTGGGTGAGCTTTGGGTCGAGAGCGTCGCGAAGCGAATCAGTTAAGAGAGAGAGCGCCGTGACAAAAATGGCCATGGCGATCGTTGCAGCAGTGAGCTGCCACCAGATACCCACCAGCAGGTCGTTCTGGGCCTCGGTGAGCATAGTGCCCCAAGACACGCCGTCGACGGGGACACCAAATCCGAGGAATGACAGAATCACTTCCGCCTTGATGCAGGCCACCGTAAGAATGGAGAACTGCACGAGGATCACATGGCTGACATTGGGCAGAATGTGGACGAACATGCGACGCAGGCTGGAAGCCCCCATGGCATCTGCCGAACGC
>Ga0208788_1001261_pt1 | contig 12312 bp, 18 predicted proteins | sample Wag4_2014_7_11_3_FD_187363 | JGI IMG/M metagenome (GOLD analysis project Ga0208788, IMG submission 187363) | Fresh water mixed with fracking chemicals microbial communities from Ohio, USA - Utica-2 Time Series FC 2014_7_11 (SPAdes) (version 2) ... | reverse complement strand
AGGGTTGGGCATTCTGCCGCGACAACGCTGAAGCTTGCCGTGACATCGTTGTAGCCAAGGGTTCAACCTTGGGTGCAAGCCACCAGTTGTGGCAGATGAACGAAGTAAGCAAGTTGATCTGGCCAGCTCCTATGGGCGCAGGCATGATTGATGCAGCTGCTTGGGACCGCACCGTAACGCTTGCACAGGGAACCAAGAACCTTGAAGGTTCAACCGTTCTTACCGCAGCACCAACCGAAGGTGCATACACCAACGACATCGTGACCGCAGCATTTGCGATCCTCGATGGTTTGGGAGTTGACTACAAGGGCGAAGCATTCGCTCCATTGACAGTCACCCTCAACGAAGGTGGAAACTGATTTAGTTCAGTTCTAAACGAATTGGGCGGGGTGCTTCGGCACCCCGCCTTTTTCATTTCTGGCGTTACTTCAAAAAAACACCAAGTGCGCCGATCAGTGAGCAAAAGGCGATGATGCCACTGAGGACGTAGTTGATTCGAGCATTTCGTTCAACGCTTTTGAATCTGATTTCAATTTTGGTGTCGGTCTCAGCAAATTTGCGGTCCATTTTGGTATCGAGTTCCGAGAATTTCCGGTCAATCTTGTTGTCTAGCTCAGTGAACTTGCGATCGATCTTGTTGTCAAGTGTAAAAAACACCCAATCAATTCGAGCGTCCAAGCGTTGTGCAGCGGTTCGTACGGAATACAAAGAGGCTGGTTTATTCCAGCGAGGGTCGGTGGATTCAAGTAGGTAATCGTCAACGGGCAATTCGTTGCTCAAAGGTTTCTCCATAAACATTGTCATGCAGACAGGTGTGCGGAAGGCCGAGCAAACGGCAATAAAACCCAACTATTACACAGGTGCCACTTTGGCTGTCAAGTAGCCCAAATAGAGGCCAGTTGGCTTATGGGTGCAGGCCGCGCATACGGTGTGCGTCCGCAATGGTCTTCACTCCAAGTACCGATGCAGCAAGCCTGTTTGGCAACTTCGATTCTTGAGCAAATGCGTAGAAGCGTTCGAAAGCAGCACGCATGAGGTCGATGACTCGTGCATTCACTTCGTCTTCGTCCCACGTTAAGTGTGCAAAGTTTTGGCACTGTTCTAAGTAGGAACAGGTAACGCCACCCGCGTTTGCATACACATCGGGAATGATGATGACTCCCTTGTCGGCCAAGATGAGGTCGGCAGTAGGGGTGAGCGGTCCGTTCGCACCTTCCACCACCAATTTCGCCTTCATGTTGTTTGCTTCCTCTTCACCAACGGCATCACCAAGTGCGCATGGCATAACGATGTCGCAGTCGAGCGCGAAAACAGCAGTTGAACCAGCAACACCTCGCGCAACAACTTCGCCCACGCCGGTATCGCAGACACTTCGTGCACCTTCGCGGAATGCCTTATCGATCGCTGCAAGATCAAGTCCGGCTGCTGAATGAATGGTGCCTCCAACGTCGGATAACCCAACGATGAGTGCTCCGCGCGCTGCGGCAAGTCGTGCAGCCCATGAACCAACTTGTCCGTAACCCTGAATTGCAATCTTTTTGCCTTGCAACGAGGTTCCCATTTTCCCAAGCATCAGCGCTGCAGCTTCAACTACGCCGCGACCGGTTGCAGATTCGCGACCAAGTGAACCACCAAGTTCAATTGGCTTTCCGGTTACTACGCCGGGAGTTGCGTGACCCACGCCTGTTGAATATTGGTCCATGATCCACGCCATTATTTGCGAGTTTGTTCCAACGTCGGGTGCAGGAACGTCTTTGTCCGGTCCGAGGAACGAAGAAATTTCAGATACATATCGACGAGTGATGCGTTCAATTTCACCAATGGAATAATCCTTCGGATTGAAACAGACGCCGCCCTTTGCTCCACCAAGAGGCAAGTTGGCAATGGCGGTCTTCAGCGACATGCCCATAGCTAGAGCGATTACCTCTTCACGGTTTACTTCTTGGTGATAACGAATTCCACCCTTGGCCGGTCCTCGCGTGGTGTTGTGATGCACTCGCCAACCGGTGAGTTGATCTCGCGAACCGTCGTCTCGTCGAAATGGAATTGCCACCTCGATGATTCTTCGTGGTGCGACGATCGTTTCGATCAGGCCATCTTCCAACTTCAACCACTCGCCGGCTTCGCGTACGCGAAGTTCTGCCGCTTCGAGTGCCGAGTAGTTCTTATATGACGCCATTGTCATATATTCCCCTTTCAGCAGTAGTGCTGAACAGAGATTAGACCACTTTGAGGCCTAGAGCAGACCGCGCAATAGTTGAAAACCACCGAAGATAACGCTGGCTGAACCGATCATGGCACCAGCAACCCAGCCTGCAATTTTCACTGGAACGAGTCGCATCTCTTCCTTGAACTCGAGGAATTCACCCCGCAGCTGGTTGATCTTTGCATCTAATTCGTTGAACCTCTTATCAATTTCGTTGAACCGTGCTTCAATTGCAATGAAACGTGCGTCCATTTCATTGAACCGTGCTTCTATTGCAACGAAACGTGCGTCCATTTGATTCGCGAATATATGAAACTGATTCCACGTCACTGGTTCGTTTCCGCGATCACTTGCGTGAGTATTCACAATTGTGACTCTTACACAGGTCGTGCTTTGGTTGTCAAGCGGTAATCTTCAGCCATGTGCATTCTTTGTCAAATGGCAACTGCTGGGGCATCGGTGGTGCTTTCGGTTGTCCCTTCTTTACCGATGACAAGCGAAGTGACGCCTCAAGTAGTTCAGAAAACGCCTGAGGTTCAAGTTGCGAGTACGGCCTGTAAAAAGCAAGGCACAACACGTACATTTCAAAAACAGAAGCAGACGTGCAAAATAGTGGGCAAACGGTTGGTGTGGGTTACAAACAAAAAGTCCTCATCCACCGCCACAACAGCAACCACGCTGCCCACGCCGACAGCTCCTCCCACCATGCCTGCCGGGGGGTCAGAGCAGGCCGCATGCAGGCTCCGCGAGGCTCGCGCAAAGAACTATCAGCCATGGAACGTCGGATTTCCACGAGGCGATAGCTATGGAACTCCAACATTGCCAACTTCTGGTACAGCGAATGTTCAACTTCTCGCAATCGAGTTCCCCAATGCCGTAGGCACCAGTGCAGAACTGGTTGCCGCCGAAAAGGAAATTGCTGAATTTAACAAGTGGTTTGAATTCACTTCACGAGGTGCGTTGTCGTTTAACTGGCAGTTTCCAAAACAATGGCTACGAATGTCAAAGGAAACGGCACAGTACAGACTTCAAAAAGGTGATCGCGCGACAGTGATCCCGATGGCTCAAGAGGTGGTTTCCATCGCTGATCCCTTTGTGGACTTCACTAATTCTGACTTTGTGTTCGTACTTTTTCCTCGCAGTATCAAGTTGGGAGTACCCGATTTGGGGATGGCTAACTGGCGCGTAGAAACGAATGAAGGACCGGTTAAAAACCTGTTTGGTGGATCTGAGTATTTTTACGATCGCGGTTTTGACTTGTGGAGTTTTTGGATTCATGAGTGGGGTCACCCAATGGGCCTTCCTGGACACGCTCCGCGTTCAAGCATCAGCATCATGGATAATCAAAATGGCAGCTCAGTCATGCTCAACGTCTGGGACACGTTCTTCAGTGGCTGGATGGGTAGCGATGAGTTGTATTGCATGCCTCTTGCGGAAACGAGCAAGGAAATCACGCTCATTCCTTTAGAACGATTGCAGCGTGGACCGCGTGGTGTCATTGTTCCAATATCGGACACGAATGCTGTAATCATCGAATCACATCGTGCCGAAGGTTGGGGCAAACGCATGCTTGATGCCGACTACGGACGTCAATCCGGTGGCTCTGGAACTGCATCGTACGGAGTGTCGGTGTATTGGATTGACACCACATCAGACACCAATCGCTATGTAGGAACTGATGGTTTTGTTGACAGCGATCTAGGCGAGAAATGGGCAGACCATGTCGTTCCGTCAGGGGTAACACGGCCGTTTGATCTGCTGATCAAAGGTGACAAAGTGACGTATCGAGGGGTAACCGTTGAGTTTGTTAAAACAGGTGATTACGACACTGTTCGCATCACGAAATAGTTAAACCTGCTTACCACCATCAATGAGTTTGAACCGTGGGATGTTAGGCCATGTTGCAAACTTCGCATATGCGGCATCTGCCCAGACTGATAAGTGTTCAAGAATTGGATGAAGGATGCTGCATCCAGACTGTTCAATGAAAATTGAACGCGTGAGCCACAGTGCATTTCTATCGGAGTAGCTAGGCATAAGTGTGACTGATTCTTCTTGAATTTGGTTTTGCATTTCATCAACCAAGATTCTGAATTCACCTTCTTCAAATCGACTCAGGTCGATGCATGGATCAATCAAAATTGCAACCTCCAAGCTGTCGGTTTGCGAGTCGTATTCAACGTCATCCCACGTGTCTGGCCCAATAAATACAGTCCAGGATCTGGTTTTGATTTCGGTTAATTCAAAGTCAGAACCATTGACCACATCTAACTTTCCGCCGCGGTGCACAAACCAATCGGCAATTGATGCGTGCAATTCGTCGAGACGGGTCACGAAGGTTCGCCAAACATTTGTACTACCGCAAATTCAAATCGTGCAAGCAATGTTTCCGGAAGGGGTAATGCTTTAAATGCATTCAACAACCCGTGGTACCACCATTGCTGATATTCAAATGGAGCATTAAACACAGTGCCAAACCAGTCGTTGTTTCGATCATGTCGAACCCAGTCTCGAAATGTGGCTTCGGCATTATGGGTTTTGTCTGCCAAGGCAACGAGAAGCGATTGTTGGTTGTGGTCATCGGCTACTAAATGATCTAGGTAAATCTGCTTTCGGGCTTTCCAGTTCTCTAACGATTTCTCGCCCTCGTTTTCAACATGAGTGCAGGCCTGAACCATGTCTGCAACTTTCTTGCCAACCTTTCGCTTGACCATTTTGTACGTGCATGGAGTGTCTTCAAGAATGTCGTGGAGGAGAGCGGCTTCAGCTTGCTTCTCTGTGCCACCGTGCTCAAGTACGAGTGCACTTACCGCCATGAGGTGAGAAATGTAAGGAATAGTGGTCTTTTTGCGAAAATGCCCGGTGTGCCATTTGTAAGCAAGTGTGAATGCTTTTTCCATATTTCCTCCTGGTTTGTGTGTGATTAGAACCAACTCCAAAATTGAATCGGCATGAACGTTTTTGCCTGTTCAAGTGCGGCTGAAATTTCTGGGTATCGGGGACCACCAAAATGTTTCAACGCCCCCAGCACATCTTTGACTTCGGTGGCTCCAAGCAATTCGAGAAAAGGGTGAACATATTCAGATGGAATGGTGTGTGCGAACTCGTATTCATCTGCACCGAAAAACTGTTCGACAGTAGGCCCCAAGTCTTGACCGAAAATCTTCAGACTGTCATCGGCAAGTAGTGATGCCCAGATTGTTCGAGAGTCCGCTCCATTTCGCTCCTGTAGAAGAACTACTTCCCTCACAGTTGAACGGTAACCAATGGGTGTCGTGCGATTGAGCTCTGCGTAATCAGGGTTTTCAAGCCATTCCATAAACTATTTACGCACGGGTGGACTCCACGTGTGTGTCCATTTCCGCTTTCCGTTGTCGAAAGAAAGTATCCAGGTGCCATCAAGTTGCTGGTCTGCTCGCTGCAAATGCATCTTGGGTTCAAGTTTTGAGAAGTGACTTCGTGACTTTTTGAATACTCCAACGCGAATGAGCACCAAGATGAGGTCACGTTGGTTGCCACCAATGCCTCGTGTTCCTGGTATCCAATGTCGGAATCGCAATAGATCAGATATCTCTTCCCGCGAAAGGCGAGTGGTTCGCCGATCAATGAATGGGCAAGGGTCGCTTAACATCTTTCTCCTCATCGAACCTGGCGTTACCACCGGATTTAACCGGTTGGTGATCTTCATAGGGCCAGGACCCTCAGATCGTCTGGATGATTACGTTTTCAGATTACCTGGAACGTGTTACAGAGTTGCAGTTATTCGGGACAAGTTTGGTCCTCGTCATCGGCGTGGAAGCGAAGCTCGAAACCGCAAAAATCGCAAACCGTGTACTGGTCTGCGTCGTCGTGATATTCGCGTCGAGCGGCCTTTCGTTCAGCCTTTTTCTTGCCGTGACGGTAAGCCAGATATGTCGTGAAAAGTCCCATATTCCTTATACGCATACTATGTGCCACCCTGTGCGTACCGTTTGAGGTAGGGAGGAAATATGAAAACAGAGGAAATTGAAGAAGGCGAAGTTTGTCCGTACTGCGGTGTTCTGCCAATTACTTTTGATGGCGAAGAGATGGTGCATTGTCCAAACTGCGCTTCGCAGCTGTTTAACGCCGACTTCCTGCACGACATATTGCCGCTGGACTTAGACGATGAAGAAATTGAATTCGTACGCGAAGAAGAAGCAGGTTGGGAAGAAGCAGATCGCACTGACTTTGGAGATCCTGAGATCGACGGCAATTACTAAGCATGCAGAGGTAGGGTCGATGTATGACCATTCCCCCAGACAGCAGCGATAAAGAGCAGATTCTCGATTTGAATAAAGACGGACACATTTCCATGAGCGAAAGCGTCCGCGCCGAAGCCGGATTGCTCGATGCGTTTGCAAAAAATGCGGGGAAACGTCCTGGTTTGCGAGGCTGGGTCAATCGACTTCTTGGTCGCGGTTTAGACAAGATCGATAACGACTAACAACGTAGAGATAATTCTTAGGGTTGGCAGTCGCAAAGTTGAAAGGAGTTAAGTGCTCCACGACTACCAACCCAGAACCGCGCCAATTAGGCAGCGAGAGCAAATGCACTGGCATGAACCAATGCACCATTGAACGACAAGCCTTGACCTACCAATCGGCTTGAACGTACGTGCTCTTCAACGCCCAGTCCAACACCTGGCTTGCTGATGATCTCTGCCGAGGCAAGTCGACTGAGGAACTTCAGGGCTGCAGTTGCAGATGGGCGAAGATTCGTATGGCCTGGTGCGTCAAGCAAAATGCCGCGAACAAGTGCTTCCCAGTTGGCCGAAAGAGCCTCTTGGGTGGCAAAGAGTTCTGCGCTCACAATGCGTGAACCATGTGCAACGACAACACCCTGCTGAGCAGGTAGTGGTCCTCGACGCACCAGATCTTCAATTGCGGCGGCGACATATTGATCGCGCTCAGCAAACTGTTCAATATCTCGGAAGTTTGACGAACCACTGCGCACACCCTTGATACGAAGCTCGTGATCAACGGCTGCCCACACGGCACCCTGATCCGATCGCTTGTCGCCTCCGCGTGCGAGATTGTCGCGGATGCCTTCTGCCTTTGCGCGACGAACTCGCCGGTTTACGTATCGATTTGCACGTGTAAATTCACTTCCACCTGCCCAGCGACCGGCTTCGACACAGCTGACGGGAATGTCAATGGTTGCCCCAGCAGGTACCAGAATGCTGACGTTCACGGTGCGTGTTTGACGGCCGCCATCAAGCACCTGGCCTTCTGGAATCAGAATTGCAGTTGCACCTGAATTGGTGACTTGCAAAGTGGGAACTTCGGCATCTGGCTTTTCCGAGACGGTCAAACCAGCAGTCGCACCGGTTGAGAAGCCGAATCCAAGGTTTTGGCCGGGCAAATACACGGGGTAAATGGCTGCGCCAAGGCGATGGATTGGTCGACCGACTGCTGCGAATTCAAGAACTGAAACTGACATGGGTAAATCCTTTCAAGAGGTTTTTAGGTGATGATGCTTAAACGCACACGTGGGTCATGAGTGTGACGTGGCGACTTCTTTCTGAGGACCGAGGCCACGGAGGGTGCCTCGGATGAGCTCGTACTGCTCTTCATAGGTGAGGTCCCAGTAGGAAATTGGCATCCGCAGCACCTTGCAATAGGACCGGCGAAGTTTACGAGAGAACTTTTCACGAATTGTCATGAATGCAATACGCACACTTTGTTCACGCTGTGCGTAATACAGACATCAACTCACAGAAAGGCTGTTACACGACAGATGAAATATCAACAGACACCCCATCACCTATTCGATTCAAATTTGCAGGCACGTCCGAAAAATGCAGGTGCAATTTGGCGCACCTTGTGTTGGGTGAACGATCAAGTTGCAATCAGCGGCGATCTCTCCGAGTATGACTCCGAGGCACTGGTCCAACTCAATGACTGGGAAAATCAAGGAATTACCGACATCATCGATTTGCGTGGCGAGGGATCACATGAGGATTTCGTGGCAGAGAATGCACCGCACATCAGGTATCACTGGTTGGGCGTAGATGACGAAGGCGATCGCAGAAGCGATGAGTGGTTTGAAGCAATTGAGGCAGCGGCACAACTGGTGTTGCAAGACCCAAGTCGCAAAGTGGTAATCCACTGTCACATGGGTGTAAACCGTGGTCCTTCGGCGGCGTTCACTGCACTGATTACACATGGAGTTGACCCGATCCTGGCACTGACCCAAATCCGTTCAGCACGGCCGGTGGCGGCAATTCTGTACTCCTTCGATGCGGTGCAATGGTTTGCGCACAGGCAGGGCAAGTCCGAACAGGAAGTGGCGGACCTATTCCAGGCGGTCTATGACTGGCACGTGGAAAACCCTTTAGATCTGCGGTATTGCATCCAGCAGATTGGTAGTAGATACGCGGCGTAATTCGGCGGCAGGTCCCAATGTCACACAATTGGGACCTGCGTGCGTATAGCAGGTATGACAAACATACCTAACCCAAAAATCACCCACATGTACATCCTGGTCGACCGTTCAGGTTCGATGGAATCAATTGCAAATGACGTAATTGGTGGATTCAACACCACCATTTCTGATCAGCAGGCAAATGGTCCGGATGCCAAGCTCACGGTCATCCAATTCGATTCGCAAGACCCAGCGGCAGTGATGTGCGCAGGCATTCCAATTTTGGAAATGAATCGTCTTGATCGTTCGACGTATCAACCGCGGGGTGGAACCCCATTGTTGGATGCGACAGGTCTCTTGATCGGTCGTATTCGCGTTGAGCAAGCAGCACGAGTTGCAAATGGTCTGGCAGAAGAGGACGTGGTCTTCATCACGATCACCGATGGCCAGGAAAACGAGAGTCGTGAATATAACCTTTCGAGGATCACTCAGTTAGTTAATGAGTGCAAAGCAGCTGGGTGGACGTTTGTCTACATGTCTGCAGACATCAACGCATATGCGGACGCAGCAGCCATGGGTTACGACCGTGGATCTACTCAACACTTTGCAGCAACTGCAGATGGTGCAGGAAAAGCATTCACGAGTATGTCAAGGAACATGTCAAACATGCGCGATAAGAAGCGTCGCATGGAGGAATTTGATTCCCGTGAGTTCTTTGAAACTGGTAAGGATGCAGAAGACAATTCATGATGAAAAAACCTGCAAGGTACATCATCACTGGAGTGGACGCGACCGGGGTTTCGACCCCGGTCCTTGCACGTGTGAAGTGTGAAAACAGCTCCGGTTCATTTGAAAGCATTTTTCCTGTTGAAGCCGTGCATGGATACGCACGAAACCAGCGGGAAGAAGGTTTCATTGTGAACGTTGAGTGGCTATACGAAGTGCCGCAAGAGGCACAAAATTGGTGGGCAGAGTATTTCATTGCTGTAGGAGGCAAATAACAATGTGGGTCTTTACTGAAACAGGATTTGTAAGTGCAGTTCGCAAGCCAGAGGAACCGAAGTACATCACCGTACGTGCTCGAGAAAAGCAATCGCTTGAGGTGCTCTCAGAGCTGGCAGAAAAGCCGATCATCGATACGCCTTATGGCGACTACGCCTATCGGGTACTGGTTACCGATGAGGTGTTTAAGGCCTGGCTGTCCACTTCTGTAGACATGTTGGATTACGACAATTTCAAGAATCGAGTGTGGGACACTCGCGGCGACGAGTTCCATGACGCTCTTGGTGCAGTGTGGTCAGCCATGTACAAGCTGCAGCAGTAACGGCCTAGTTAGGCCGCTTTTGCTGGTGCGTTTCCACCGAACATTGGTCCCAACAGTCCACCCAGGTGTTGCGCTTCTTTAACCAGACCATCAAGTAATCCGGTCATATCCTTCGAATGCTCACAACGCATTTCTGCTCCCACAACAATCATGTTGTTGTCGCACCACACACGAACTCCAACTCGGGTGGTGTTCAAACGGTTAATTTCACGCAGTAACTTCACGTTCTGTGTGACATTGTGGAGAACAGTCGAGGTTGCGCGAATAACTGGTTCGGTTCCATCAAACAGTTGAATCCGGACGTTGACATCCTTGTATTTTGCTGCGATGAGTCCATTGTCGTGGACAAGGTGGGAGATTTTCTTTTCTTCCAAATACTCGATCATCTGCGGGAAGTAGATTTCTGCGCCACTCAGTCGACGATCAAAATTGATTGAGAATTGGTCACATTGAATTTGGAGGTGCTGACCAATTTCCGAGTTGAAACTGATCGTCAGTTCTGGATCCGAGTTGATGAACAATCGGTTCATCAGGTTGTCAAGAAGGAGATGACTGAGAGAAAACGAACCAGTGCCGGTTGTTTGTGCAGGTAGTTTGACAACTGTGTCAGGACAACCGACGTAAGACCAGCTGCGTCGCAAAGTGATGCTCGTCTTGTCAATAATTACCTGACCAAGGGGTGGTTGTGAGAAAAACGACATGAAGTCTTCAATGTCGATTGGCATTTCTGCAAGAACACTACAGATCCGTTGAAAATCACGATATTGAATCTTTGCAGTGACGTTTGGTTCATCAGAAAAGGTTTTGAACTCTGGAGTTTTTTTGCAAACTCCCATCTGGATTTCGCCACCGTTTGATGACGTGATCTTTGCCGAGTCGTGATCAACAGTGAGATTGCAGGTTCCACCCGCGCTATTGAGAGTGTTTGCGCTAAGGATAAGACGACCTGGAATTTGGAATGACCCTTCAAACGAATGATGGTCACCTGGAATGGTGATCCATGTGTCATCGCTGTTCATTTGCCATGTGCGCATTCCGTTAACGCAGGTAACGAGAACTCCTCGACCTTTGTCTTCTTCAAGTACGGACATGCGGATTGCCGACATGACGAGATCAAGTTCGCTTTCAGAAATGTCTCCGATGTTTACTTTCATGCTGCATCCCTCACATGGAACTTCTTGAGGACTTTGACAGGTGTGTATCCAGTTGGAATGGTGTGCACTTCTTCGAACAACAATGCAAGGTCTTCGCCCTGGGTAGTTTCTGTTTGTGCGCTAGGTGAGTTCACCTGAGGTGGATTTGTCTCGGTGCGTTCGGGTGTTGGACTAGTTGCCAACTTCGTTTCGTTGCTCATGGTGCGCTCCTTGCGGGTAGGTGTGGTCGGTTTTATCCCACGGGTGGGTCAGAGATAGTAGGCGAACACAAGTTCGCTTGCACGGCATTTAGGGGCCGTATTGATAAACGCACAAACTTGTTACAAATGTGCCCGAATTTGCCCTATTCCCAGTCCTGGGCCCAATCGTCCCAGTCCACCACGCTGTCGGCATCCACCTGGGAGGCCGCCTCAACGGTGGCCTGGACGAGGCTGGAGACAACGTCAAGCACGACCTGGCCATTATTGGGGAGCAGGAAGTCCACCACGCAGGCAGGGGCAATATCCGGCTCTTTCCACCAGTCCAGCAACTGTGAGACCTCGAGTGGTTGCATCACTTTGCACATGATGTCCACAAGGAACGAGCGCTGGTATGTGGTGTCACCAGGGTTTAGCCACAAACTGATTTTTAGTTCGTGGTGGAAGATATCTGATCGAATGGCCCATAGAGGAATAGGTTCAGCGGCATGCGGGTGAATGAGACTCACCTTGATCATGCTGTGAGCTTCTTCGCCAATTCCAGTTTGAATAATGCCAGTTAGGTTTTGCAATACCGCAAGTTGTTCAAAAATGCCGGAATACTCGTCGCTCCGTTCGTCAAAGAGTACGCGACAGTTCGCGGCAATATTCTGAATTGCGTCAATCATCCACTCCTCCCGTGTACGGAGACGGGGGATGGGCATGCTGTGGCGTGATTCTCGTGATGCAGCGACAGAAATCATCTGGATGGATGCCGCATTCTGTTGTGTAAGGCATGGATATTCCTGATCGCATGAAATACACCTTGGATCAATGGTCATTCCATTTGGCTGGTGAATTGCAGAAATCACCTTGGCCAATTCTTGTGAAAAGCTGAGCGCATCACGGACATTCATTAAAACCTCCCATAGAAAGAAAAGAGCACGTACTCACCAGGGTGAATACGTGCTTGTGGACAGTTTCAGTATGACAAATGGGTGTCACGGAGTGGGTAGCTCGATGCGTAATGAGTGGTATGAACACAAAACCAAGCACAAAGATTTTTTA
>Ga0208788_1001259_pt1 | contig 12314 bp, 12 predicted proteins | sample Wag4_2014_7_11_3_FD_187363 | JGI IMG/M metagenome (GOLD analysis project Ga0208788, IMG submission 187363) | Fresh water mixed with fracking chemicals microbial communities from Ohio, USA - Utica-2 Time Series FC 2014_7_11 (SPAdes) (version 2) ... | reverse complement strand
ACCCACGTCACCGCTTTGGTCGTGGTCACAAGGAAAGGGGCAAGTTCCGGCTCAACCGGAACCTCGGTCATGAGCGGCACGCCCCCCGCCTTGCGGGTCATGGACACGACGGCGGTGAGCGAGGGGTTCACTTCGACCACCGGCTCGGGGACCACAAGGGGAGGTCGAACTTGGCCTGCAAGGTGTCGCGCTCCTCGGTCACGCGGCGTAGGGCGTCCTCCAACTCCTGCACCCGGCCTTTGAGGTCGTCCGTGACCAAGGCCAAGTCCTTCTCGGTTTGCAAGAACCTTTCGCGGACCACCTGCACCTCGGTCTGCAAGGTGTCGAGTTCTTCTTGCATGACTTGAAGCGCCTCGGCTTTGAGGCCGACTTCGCGCCGCAAGTGGGCCTCGCCCTCAACGAGCGCGTGGAGGGCTTGGCCCACCATCACCCGTGCGCCCTCGGAGCCGACCCACAAGGGCACGCCAAAGAAGGTGCCGACGAGCACCCCACTCTCCCCGAAAGGGTCCATGAGGGGCAAGGCGTCGGGAACGGGGGGCTCGTCGGTGAGCACCCACATGAGGGCCGCAGCGTCGGGGTACTTGGCAGCAACTTCGGGGATAGGGGCGTCGAGGTCTGCCTCGACTTGCCCCTTCACCGTGTCCTTGGTGTGCAGGGGTGCGTACTTGCCACAGGACGCGGACAAGTCACACCCCCGCGTAGCGTCACACAACACGGGTGAAGTAGAAGGCAGGGTGCAGAACCCAACGTCCCCCACGCCGGGGACTTCCACAAACGCATTGTGCGCGCAGTTGTGAGGGGCGACCGCAAGGGAGTTTTCCAACACGCGCTTCGCGTGCCGGAAGCGCACCTGCTTCAACTTCTGTCGAACCGCACCCTCGGACTTCATGTTCTTATCTCGGTGAAGGTGGCTTCCCCGTTGTCCTTTCGGATGCGGTACGCCTTGTGGGCGGCTTCCACGAGCACGGGGTTGTGAGTGACGGCAAGAACGTCCATTCCTACCCGCTCGGACAAAAGCCGTAGGAACTGCCCGACACGGGGAACATACTGCTCGGCCACAGCCCCAAGGCTCTCGTCCAACAGGAGAAGCGGGCGCATTCCCCGGCGCATGGTGACGACGACACGGAGCAAAACCGACTGCACGACGGACACGGAGCCGCCGTAGGCGTCCGTGCTCGCGGCCTCGGTCTTGACCCCGTTGGGCTGCGTCTGCACCGTGTAGAGGTCTACGGACACCTTGCCCCGCTGTACGTCTACCTCGGAGCGAACCGATAAGTCCATGTCGTCAAAGACAGCCTTCAAGCCTTCGGTGAGAAGGCTTTCCGCCGTCTTGGCATTGTCCACCACCTCGCGGTCAATGAGCACGCGGAACAAGTCGGCCACACGGTCGAGCACTTGTTCCTCTCCCATGAGCCGTGCCACCTCCCGCTCTGCTTGTTGCAGGCGGGTGCGGGCAGCGTCCCTGCGACCCTCGACCCGTGAAAGGTCGGAGCGCAGGGACGCCACGGCGTCAGAAAGGTTCGTCAGGTGCGCCACACCACAACCGTGTAGTACGAGTTCGCGTCGTCCCCGGAAGTACCCTTGCGGAAGGCGAAGAAGCCCCCCTTGCCCTTGAAGTGGACCTCCAAGCGCAGGTTGTCGAGGGAGAAGTGGTCGCAGAACCCGAGCAGGTGCCCGAAGCCAACGCTCGCCCCGTCCACCGGGAAGGCTTCAAGGTTCTCGGAAGCCGTGAGATCAACGGGGTACTCGTCCGTACCCCCCGCCTCGGAGGTCATGGAGAACACCAACTGCTTGCCCTTCACGGACAAGAGAATGGCCTCGTTGTCCTTGCTCGCGGACGCCGACAGGACATTGACTGCGGCGCGGAGGTCGCTCCCGGCGAACTCCACCCACACCTCGGAGGGGTCGCTCTCGACACCCTTCAACGTGGGGAAGGCGGCGTTCGGACGGGCCACGCCGACATGCGCGCCGTCCGTGCGGCGGAAGTAGACCGCGCTATCCGCCTCCAACACCTCCACGGTGTCGTCAGCGGTGGGCTTGGTGGTCAAGAACTTCAACACGGCGGGAATGTCCTTGCCCGCCACGCGGAGCCCCGTGTCCTCCAAGCCGTCCACCTTCACGAGCGACACGGCGCGGCGGTCAGACGACCACAAGCACCCACCCATTGCTTCGATTTGCGAGATTTCGGGGCGGGTCGTGTCCTCCTGCGAGACGAAGCGGCGGGCGTAGCCGACCGCTGCACCGAGACGGTTGGCCGGAACGCTGCCCGTGCTCGTGGCCCCGGCGAGGGTCTTGTCCCAATACGGGAACTTGGACGGGTCGAGGGAGCGGAGACGGATGGTGCTGCGACCACCGGACACCTTCACCTCGCCGTTGCCGTCCGTGGACAGGAGAACGGCAACGTCACCGATGCCGCTGACCCACTTGGTGAGACGCCATGCTTCCACGGTGAAGGCGTCCCCGTCCTCGCCCTCAACGCGGGCCTTGGTGAGCGGGGCGAGCGAGAACGTGCGGTGGTGGAACGCAAGCACCTGCGCTGCACCCTCTTGGACGCGGAACAGGAAGTGTGCGGACAGGTCAGAGCCGGAACCGCTGACGGTGTTGCCGACGACGGCGAGGGCGCTTTCAAGGTCGGACTTGGCAATCTCGATTTTCACTTGGGGTTCTCCGTGAAAGGTTGAAGGGCGGCACGGGCCTCTGCCACTTGCTTCTCCAAAGCGGTGACGGCTTGCTCGTACTTGGCCTGCGTGGCACGCAGGGTGTCGTCAAGGGTGTCGGGGTCGTACCCCTTGTCCCGGCACTCCTGCTCCACGAGTGCGAGTGCCTTGTTGGCGGCTTCCAACCGCCCCGAAATGCGCTGCACGGCAGCGGCGAGTTCGTCCCGCTGCTGCGCCGCGAGTTTTAGCCGTTCGTCAAGGGTCATGTCGTGTAGGTTCTCCCGTAGTGGGGGATAAGTACCCGTGGAGGCTTCGTGCCCGACCCCTCACAGGTCGAGGTCGGTGAAGCCCCCGGTGCCCTCGGGAAGCCCCTCCACCTTCTTCGCCCGCTTGCCCGCGTTCTCGGACTTCTGTGCTTGGCGAGCGGGGCAGACCGTTTCGTAGTCACACCACTTGCACTTCGACGGCACCGGGGTCGCGTCGAACTTCTCCCGGTTCATGCCCGTGCGGGCGTCCACGGCGCGCTGCGCCAAGCCTTTGAGGTCGGCCTCCGTGAAGGGAACCCAATCGACCCCCTTCTCCACCTCTCCCGTGGGCTGTCCGTCCGCACCGAGAATGGGCGTACCGTAAGGGTAGCGGTAGTAGACGAAACCGACGCGGTTCGCGTGCTGCTTGTAGGACAAGTAGAACAGAAGGGCGTACCACCGGAGTTGGTCGGGGTCGGTGTACTCGCCCTTCGTCTTGCTGTTCTTGCCGTCAAGGATGGTGATGCCCGTGTCGTCGCGCCGGATAACCAAGTCGGCCCGGCCCCCCACGGGGTTGTACTTGTCCACCCACCCGAGCAGGCTCACCTCGGCCTTCGCGTAAGGACCAAGAAGGCGGTTCTCCTTCATGGTGCGGAGGTAGCCCATGACGCCGTTCTTGCAGACTTCAAGCAGGGAAGCCCGGTCACCCGCAAGCCCGTAGTCAACGTAGTTGTCGGGCTTCATCACCTGCCGGTCCCATTCCTCCTCCACGAGTGCCATGAGCCGACCGTTGAGTTCAGCGGGGGCACGCCACAGTTCGTCGTTGTACATCTTCTCAATGGCGTACTGAATGACCATGCCCATGAGCGCGTGGTGCCGCGACTTCTTCACGGGCAGGGGCTTGCTGCGCCCCGGCCCACCGCCTACGTCAATGTCGCCCCACCCGCGTCCCCACAGGAACGACTGCGGGCAGTCCTCGTACATTTTGAGGCTGCTCCAATACAAGGTGTAGGGGCGGCGCGGCTTCTTGTCGGCGGGGGGCAGTACGGGCATGGTGGCACCCTACCCGCCCGAGAACAGGTCGAAGGCGTCCCCTCTCTCCTCGTCGGAAGCGTTGGACGGGGCAGGAAGTTCCTGCACTCGGTTCATGGCGAGGGGGAGGTAGTCGGGGTTCAAGTCAATCCCAACGTAGTTACGCCCTTCTTGGAGGGCGACCATGCCCGTCGTGCCCGAACCGGAGAACGGGTCAAGCACCGTGCCCCCTGCCGGACACCCCGCGAGGACCATCGGGCGGACGAGTTCGGGGGGCCAAGTGGCGAAGTGGGAACCCGAGTAAGGTGCCACATTCACGTTCCACACGCTGCGACGATTGGCACCCTTGATGGTGTCGTATCGGTCTACTCGACTAAGTGTTGGGTCAACCTTGGTGCTTGTAAGCGCGTACTTATCTTGTTGGGGGATACGGAGAACCCCTGTATTGCCAGCCTTTACGGGCTCCCTCACCGCCTCGTTGTCGTAGTAGTACCGGCCCCCGCTGTCGGGGTGGGCGAACAGGAAGACGTACTCGTGTGCCTTCGTGCAGCGGTCGGTCACGCTCTCGGGCATAGGGTTCGGCTTGGCCCAAATAATGTCTTGGCGCAGATACCACCCGTCCGCTTGAAGGGCTAACGCTACACGCCACGGGATGCCGAGCAGGTTTTTGTCCGCAATACCGCACGTCATTTTGCGCGGAGCCATGCTCTGCCGTGCTTGCGAGCGCGCGATTCCTTCGGCGCTAATCCCATTCCCCCCGGACGCCGCACCGAGCGTACTTTTTCCGGTTCCCCCGCTGCCCTTAGTGCTGCTGGCGTAACTGTCCCCGAGGTTCAGCCAAAGCGTGCCGTCGTCGCGCAGCACGCGGCGCACGTCGCGGAACACCTCGACCAGCGCCGCGACGAACTCCTCCGGGCTGTCCTCCAACCCAATCTGCTTGTCCCCGGTGCCGTAGTCCCGAAGGCCGAAGTAGGGGGGCGAGGTACAGACCGTGTGGACGGACGCTTCGGGGAGCGTGCGAAGCGTCTCCCGAACGTCTTGGCCGTAGTAGAGCGTGGCCGTGGGGCGGTCGTCCCCGATGCCGGGGGAAAGAGAAACAGGTTCCATGAAAAGGCTTCCTTGGAGTAGTCAGTTTACCCGTTAGACGGGCCTCGAACTTCGACCACCGGAACGGGATTGTCGCCAAAGAGGGCGAGGGCACCGGGGTCAAAGGCATTGGCGAGCATGTCACGCACCTTGACGACCCAAGGCGTACCGTCCTCGTGGTGGTACAAGTCCCCCCCAATGAACCGACACCCGTGACTGAAAGCCGCGTAGGCAGAGGTTCCGCTCCCGAGAAACGGGTCTACGACCAAGCCCCCAACCGGGGCGAAGCAGCGCACAACGTCGATAGCGAGGGCGTAGGGGAATGAAGCCGGGTGGTTCAACTCATAGAGAGTTTTCTCCGTAGCGGCCCCGCCTCCTATCGGGCCGTAGTCCCATAAGGTTCCACGTTGAACCTTGTTGTTCTCCGCTGCCCAACCCGTCGCGGCACGAACATACAAAGTTCCGTCATTCTTGCGGGAAGTGACGACCTTGCGCCCATATTCATGCTTTGATTCGGCGGCAATGGAATGCTTGTCGAAGAACCCGTCGCCACCGGGACGTTGGAACCAAAACAAAGGCTCCCAATCATTCCGAAAGCGGCCTGCGTATGCACCGGGAGAACCCATGCGGGCAAAGGCCAAGCGGTCGGGAACGCGGAACCCCACACGCTCGGCCCAATCGAGCATGATTTTCCAAGGGTGAAACCCGCGCTCCGTGCCAAACCCCGGCCTCCACTCCCGAATAGGCGCGTCTACGTTGAACAGACAATGCCCACCCGGTTTCAACGCCGCGAAGATAGCATCGCCAAGGCGGGCGTAGTCCTCCATCGACCACGACACAGCGTTCCCATAAGTGCGAGCATCGCAATACGGGGGAGAGGTGAACACAAGGTCAGCACCGCCTTCGGCTTGCACGGCGGCAAGGGTATCAAAGCAGGAGGCTTGGTAGAGCGTGGCGTGCATGGGTCAGCCTACCCGTTCAAGGTAGGCGAGCGCACGCTCACGCACTTGCTCGGGAACGTCGGCCATGCCTGCGAGAACCCCCGCCACGTCACCCGACACTTCTTGGGTGAATGTGTCGCGCAGCGTGCTCACGAAGGCGTCCATTTCCATGCGCCGTGTCTCCACACGCTGACGGCGCTCCACGTCGAACACCTCGTCGGCGGGCTTGACCTTCAAGCGCACCACCCGAATGTCTCGCCCCTCGGGCATGAACGAGAGCACCGCGCACGCGGGCTGACGCTCCACCTCGTCCTGCGAGAGCGAGCCTCGGGTGAGGGAGCCAATGTTCACGAACGTCTTGTCCCCGAGCGTCGTCACGCCTTGGTCTTTGTGCCAATGCCCGAAGCAGTTGTGGGTGAGCAGAAGCCCCGCCGTATATTCCTGCGTCGAGGTTCGCATGTTGTAGACGGGGCCGTTGTAATGTCTCCGCTGCACCCCGCGAACCCGCCGCCAAAACAGCCCGTCATGGAAAAACCCCTCCACCTTGGTCTTGCTGCGGGGAAGGGGTTGAACCCCCATCCGGTGAGACAGGGCTTCGGCGTCGTCCCCATAGAACGTAAGGATATGTGCAGGGAGGGTGTCGGAGGTGTACCCCCCCGGCATAGGAACGGCTGTGCGCGCAGGACGAATGGTGTAGTAGGGTCGAAAGCCTACGGACAGGGCCAACAAGAACAGTTGAGAGGCGAGAGACGGGGAAACCGTACACCCTGTCACCTCGGTCTTCACCGACCGTGCGTGGCCGTCCCCAAGAAGCCACCCAACAAGGAGTTCTGTACGGCTGGAAGCCGACAAACCCCAAACCCAAGACGACATGACCTTCTCTGCCGCCCCACAACCCCCATGTTCATGAAAGAACTGGGCGATGTCCTTGCCGTAAGCGCAGATTTGCACCGCCTTGTTCCCGTACTTTTCGAGGCTATGTTGCTTGGTATCAAGCCCGAAGTGCTCTTGTACGAGGTCACGCACGTCTTGGTGGAGGGTGTGTTCCTCCGCATGGAAAGACCACCCGACCCCCGCCACGGGTTCCCCCGCACGGTTCCGAACAAGGTGGCCTTCGGCCAAGTAGTACCCCAAAAGCCGGGCCAAACCATGCGCTGAAACCGCGTCAGGCGGAACCTTCGGGAAGGGGATAGCCATGTAGTCCCCCTCCTCCACCGAGGAGGCACCATGCCACGCGGCGACAACCTGTGGAGAGTCCGTACAGGTCACACAAGGGTGGGAAGTCCGAACCTTGTCAGGGTGGCACCGTCGCGCTGCCCGAGAAGGAACGGCGCAACGCAAGCCCTTCGCTACCCAAAAAGGGTGCTCCCCCGTCACCCCCGGAATCAATGCCGAGGGCACCCCCTCAACGTCGAAGGTAAACACGTCCTCGTCCACAACCCGAACAGGGTGAACCTTCTCCACCGCCACGGGGCCACCACGCCCCTGCAAGGCCAAGGACTCCGTGACACCCTCGATAGGAAGCACCCGCCCGTTCCAATCGGTGACCACCGTGCCGGGGAGGAAGCAGTACAGGTCAGGTGCGGTGTCGAGGAGGTCGGAGTAGCGCACGATGTCCTCGCCCTCAAACATGGTGCCGCCCTTCTCGGAAGCGAGAACGTGCGCCACGCACACAAGGTGGTGCTCGTCGCCCTTCTTGATACGGCGGAACCTGTCGAGGTCGTACTTGGTGCCGTGGTAGGGGACACCGACCACCCGTACCTTCACACCGTCTTGCTCAAAGACGGCCTCGTGCTCGTCATAGAGGCGCTTGAACACGCCCGTCGAGTACAAGACCCCCAAAGGCTGCTGCGGCAGGAAGGCGTAGTCCCCGTAGGTGCAGTCGTGGTTCCCCGGCGTGCAGTAGACAGGGCACGGGTAGTCCGCATGGTGCTCGGCCACCTGCCGCACGAGTTCATGGGAGTTCCGGCTCGGAGACTTCACATGAAAGAAGTCACCCCCGTCGAGCACGGCCACGGCCCGCACCTTCTCGGCCACGGCCCGCACCTGCCCCAACTTGTCGAGGACGGTGGAGGCCCAATCGTCCTTGCGGCTCTCGGGGCCACGGTCAGCCATGTGAACGTCGGTGCGCCAAACGAGACGAACGGGCACAGGGGCCTCCTACCTATGAAGGAGGCTACCCGTCTACGGAGGCGTGCGAACCCCCGGAACCCGTGTCACACACGGCGCGGCACACGGGGCACTCTCCCCGGTCCCCAAGCAAAGTGTTGACTTCTTTGGTGAGCAACGCGAGGTTCTTCTTTGCGGCTTCAAGTTCCTGCGTAGCCGTGGAGAGGTCATGCAGGGCCTTCTTGCGCCGGGACGCGCAGTTCACCATGTCTGCGAGAATGCCCTTGGCCTTGTCCACGCGGACGAACACCTCGGACGGGGGGACGCGCACGGCGGAAGCACCGTCTTGGTTCCGTTGCGCCGACGCTTCCTGCTTCCGAGCGGACACGAGGCGGTCGAGAATGGCCCGCAGGTCGGACAAGTTGTTCATGGCAGTAAAAGCATCACGGGTGTCCGGCACCGACACAACGCTGCTTACTTGCGCGAGGCGCTCGACCTCGCGCAAGTAGCGGGTCCGCTCCCCCAAGAGCCGTGACGCCTCTTGGACCCGAAACCGGACACCCTCAACAAAATAAACTTCGTCCTGCGTCGGGACGACGCCAACGGGAGCCCCCGAAAAGTGCGTGATGTCAGCGTTAGCCGCCTGCTTTCGCGTAGACAGGTCGGTGAGCACCGCGAGGTCCGCCTCGGTGCTCTCGGTGTCTGCGAGGGCTTGCTCGGCCTGCTCCACACAAGACGCCGCCGTGGGGAGGGTGTCGAACCCCGCAAGTTCTTGCTCCGCTGCAAGTAGGTCCGTCCGCCGGACTTTGAGTTCTGCCCCCACGGAACGTCGGTCGCTCTCTGCGAGCCGTAGGGCTTCGGTGAACCTGCCCACCTTGTCCACATCGGACAGGGCTTCTGCAACCACGGAGCCGGGACGGTCAACGAGGAACAACACCCCGCCGAACTGCTCGGCAATCTGCGGCCACAAGCGGTCGCTGCCCGCCTTGACCTCCCCCACACCAAGAGCCGTGACTTCGGGCGGTGCGCCGCGCCCCACGGTGGAGAGAACTTTGCCGTCCACCGTGTAGCGGTTGACCTTCTCGCCCTTCTCCCACTTGACCGTTCGCCCGTCGTCAAAGGTCAGGTCCACCGTGAGGTGGCTCTCCCCATGACGCACGAGCGGGCCGGGAGAGGCGTTGGTGAACACCCCTCGCACGGCCCGTTGGCTTGCGGTCTTGCCCGAGTTGTTCGGGCCGGTCACCACCGTGAACCCCTCTACACGAAGGGTCGCGTCACGGATGGACTGCACGTTGCGGATACGGACGGTGACAGGCACGGAACACCCTACCCCGTGGACTACGGGGGTTGGCTGCGGGGGCTACTCGACAAGGGCGGCGTCGATACCGTCCATGTCGTCGTCCTCGTCTACGCTTACGTCCTCTGCCTTGCCACCCCCCGACAAGAGGGGGAGCACGGCGCGCACAAGCACGTTGAAGTTGTCGGGGTTCTTGAGCAAGTCCTTGCGAAAGGACTCCATGCCGTTGTGCCGCATTTCTCGACCGTCCGGTGCCGTCCACGAGAGCCAGTTGCCCGACCGCTTGATGAGGCCGTTTGCCACGGCGACTTCAAGGATGGAGCGGCGGTCGTCAATGCCCTCGCCCCACCGAATGTAGAACTGCTCCTTACGGCCCTGCGACTTCGACAACTTGCACTTGATGACTTTGCACTCGATGATGCCGCCCACCACGCGGTCGTCGCTCTTGTTCGTGAGGGCGTTCACGACCTTCGCCGTCTCGGACTTCACGCGGGTCAACTCCAAGCGCACCGCCGAGTAGAACTTCCATGCGTTGCCGCCCTGCGGCTGCGTGGTCGGCCCGTACCCCGTCATGCCAATCTTGGAACGAACCTGCGAGATGCCGAAGATGCAGGTTCCCTTTTGGTTGATGACCCGTTTGAGGTTGGGGAGTTCGCGGCTCCACACCTGCTGCTCCTCACCGACGCGGGACTGCTCGCCCGCTTCTTCAACCTCGCGGTTGGCGATACGCGCCGGAATGGCCGAGCCAATGGAGTCGAACACAATGAGGTCAACGCCCGCCTGTGCGAACACCATTGCCAACTTGATGCCGTCCTCCAACGTCTCGGGCTGATGGAGTTGGAACTTCTCGGGGTCAAGAATGGGCACGCCAAGGGCCTCGGCGTAGTCGGGAACGATGTCGTTCTCCCAATCTATGTAGAGGACGGTGCCGCCCCGCGCACACACGGTCGCGGCAGCGGTGAGGGCGAGCGTCGTCTTACCCGCGCTCTCGTGCCCCCACACCTGCGCCACGCGCCCACGGGGCAAGCCGGGGCACGGCTGCACGCCACGGGAGTTCGGCTCCCCGCCAATGAGGTAGTCCACGATAATGCTGCCGGTGGGGAGGTGGGGAAGGCTCTCGCTCATGGCGTCGGGGTCAAGTTCCACGAACGAGGTTTTCACCACGTCGGGGAGCATCTTCTTTGCCATAGCGAGCCCTCGCATGAGGGCGCTCGACCCCGTGACGACGGGGGTTTCCTTGTCCGGTTTGGGTGCGGCGGTGCGTGCCATGTGTTTAGTCCTTGGGAGAGAGGGTGTTAGACCACAGGAAGAAGCGGTCGTCCTCGCGGTAAATGACCCCTCGGCGTTCCGACTGACCCGCCTTCTTTCCGCGAACGAACTGCTTGATTTCGGTGAAGTACTTGCGCTCCGTAGGGGTGAGAGCGTCTTCTGCGAGGGTTTGCTCGTACAGGCCCCAAAACCGTCCCGCAAGACGGGCCACAAGGTAAGCGTCAGCCTCGTTGTGGTTCCATGTCTTGCCACCCGCGTCTTTCTTCGCCGCCTCCACCATGTCCACCTTGTCCATGACCCACGACTTCGGACGGTCGAGGGTTTCACGGGCATGGGCCTTGACTTGCAGGGGCGACCAAAACACTACGTCGCAACCTTCGGTTCGCAGGGCTTCGCAGGAGTACAGGAACAACCCGTACATTCCCTCCGAAAACAGGTTGTCGAAGACCGGGAACTCGATGCCCACGCGGTCGGGCTTGTGCTCCCGAACGAGAGCGGCGAGCCTGTCCCGCTGCGTCATGTAGCGAACGACGAACTCCATGTTTGCGGGGGTCTGAAACCTTCCACGCGAAAGGCACCTGTCAGCAGAGCCGACAGGTGCCTCCGTGTCGTGGACGGCCCACCCGTAGTTCGTGAGCGACGGGTCGAGGCCGAGCACTTTCATGGCGGTTCAGTTGCCGAGGATGCCGTCGAGCATGGAGTCAACGTCCTTGGCCGACGCGCCCGAACCCACGGGGCCACCGCTGTCGCCGCCGAGCAGCGTGCGGATTTCCTCAATGGAGAGGTCGCGGGCCATTTCGCGGTGGATACCCTCGCCGCACGCCTTCGCCTGCTCAATGACCTTCTTGGCAATGTCGCGGTGCATGGCCGAGTTGCCGCGCAGCATCCCCATGAGCAGGTTGTCCTTCTCGGAAGCGAAGGTCATCTTTTGGAACTGCGCGTCGGTGCAGGACGGCGAAATGTCGTGCTCAATGAGCGGGAAACGCTTGTTGGCGTTCTTGATGGTGGCGTACTTTTCGGGGTCGAACAGCCACGGCATCACCTGCCAACCCGTGCCGTTCTTGAACGAAGCCACGTCGAGGTTGCCCTCCTTGTCGGTCGGCCACACGCAGACGACGGTGGCGATGGTCTGCTTGGGCGTGCCGAACTCGGCGTAGCCCGGCCCCTTGTACAAGAAGTAGCCGACACCCTGCTTGTAGATGCGCTCGCAGCCCGTGAACCGAATGTTCTCGGGCTTGTTGATGGGGTGACCCTCGGCGTCGAAGTCCTTGTACCAACAGAAGGTCATGCGGTAGGTGCGGTCCTTCTCAGCCTTGAAGCGGCGGTTCTTCTTGCCGAGCGCCTCGTCACCGGAGCCAAAGGAAAAGTCGGTGAAACCGGACATGGTGGAGTTCCTTGCGTTGGGGTTGTGCGGCGGGTGTAGTGAATGCCAAGAGGCGAGGGAAGGTGCCGCGTTGTTGGTTACCCGTACCGAAGAAGTTGGTCACCCCCCTCGGTCGGATAGTGTCGGTCAGGGGTCAAGCAACGAGTTGAGAAGGTCGTCCACGGACACGGAGGGCCGCTTGCCGACTGCCTCGACCGTGGGAGTAATACCCGAGAGAACCGCATCGAAGTCGTCGTCCGTGCCGTCTCCCGTGGGCAAGGCCGGGGCTTCTGCTTGCACCGCCTCCACCACGGG
>Ga0208788_1001257_pt1 | contig 12330 bp, 10 predicted proteins | sample Wag4_2014_7_11_3_FD_187363 | JGI IMG/M metagenome (GOLD analysis project Ga0208788, IMG submission 187363) | Fresh water mixed with fracking chemicals microbial communities from Ohio, USA - Utica-2 Time Series FC 2014_7_11 (SPAdes) (version 2) ... | reverse complement strand
GGCCATCGCCGTTCCTTCGTGGCTCCTGATGCGACAGGTGCTGTTCCCGACCATTCGATGGCTGCACCGGGGGCGCCCCCATGTCGGGGAGCTCGCCATATCCCGTCTTCAGCGCCTCGGGGCGCTCGCCACCCTCACGTGGGCCCTGGTCCCGATGGCGGCCCTGGTCCCACCGGTGGTCAGCAAGGGCATTCGCTACGCCGCCATCATCAGTCTCGTCGTCTTCGCGATCGAGAGCCTGCGCACGGGCGTCTTCGATGCCCTGATGGGGTCAGGCGGGAGACGCCCCGTCCCCGCGATCTTCAGGGACATCCTGTTCGCGGGCATCTACGGCCTGGCGGCACTCCTGTTTTCGGGCCTCGTCCTGCACCTCGACCTCACGCCCGTGCTCACGGGGTCGGCGATCCTCTCGGTGGTGTTCGGTCTGGCGATGCAGGACACGTTGAGCCAACTCTTCGCCGGCCTGGCCATCCATGCCGACAGCCCGTTCAAGATCGGCGACTGGATCACGCTGGAGGACGTCACGGGACGGGTCATCGAGGTGACCTGGCGCTCGACCAAGATCGTCACGACCCGGCACCAGTTGCACGTCATCCCGAATGCGACCATCTCCAAGGGACGCATCGCCAACCACCAGGGCTTCACGCGTCATCACGCCGAGCTGGTGGAGTTCAGCGTGAGCTACGATGACCCGCCCAGCCAGGTACGCTCGGTATTCGACAAGGTCGTCCGTCGGATACCCGATATTCTCGACAACCCCGCACCCGACCTCGTGATCCGGGAATTCGCGGATTCGGGGGTCCACTACCAGGCCTTCCTGTGGATCGTCGATGCCGGGCAGGCCAGGCTGATCCGGGGGCAATTTCTGGAACTGCTGTGGTACCACCTGCGACGCTCCGGCCTCAGCATCCCCTATCCGACCCGGACGATCCACCTGGTCGACCAAGAGAAACGTCGAGAGGAGACGGTCCAGGAAATCGAGGCCGTCCTGCGGGGCATCGACCTGTTCGCGTGCATGGACGAAGGCTCGATCGGCTGGCTCGCCAAGACGGCCCGGACGGTCCACTACAAGGCTGGAGAACGGATCTTCACCCGCCACGACATCGGGGACAGCCTGTTCGTGATCCGCCAGGGACTGGTCCATCTCACGATCGACCCGGAACAGCGTCGCGTGACGCGCCCGTTCGCGATCCTCGAAGAAGGAGGGTTGTTCGGCGAGATGTCCCTGCTGACGGGAGAGGCGAGAACCGCCTCTGCGGACGCTGCGACGGACTGTGACCTGATCGAGATCGACCACCACCAGCTGGCACCGCTCCTCGAGGAGCACCCCGAGTTCCTGCAACGCATCTCGCTGGTGATCGCGGACCGTCAGGCCCGGATCGACGCCGTCCAGGCAGACCATCCGGACGACGTGCCCTTGCCGGGAGAGTTCGGCAACGAGACGGCGCGGGAAGTGCGATCGCTCGAGATGTTCGAGCGCATCCGCAAGTTCTTCAAGCTGCGGTGACTACCGCTTGCGGTCGAGCTCACGGCGAACGGACTGGATGATCTCGGGAGCGGCCTGACGGGTTCCCCAGTCGATGGCCCAGGCAGGCAAGAAGCCGAGTCCCGGATCGACCCGCACCTGATAGGTGATGAGCGTGCCACGCTCGAGGGGTTCGAGAGTCCAGCCCCCCACGACCTCCCTGACCGTCCCGTCGATATGCCGGATGTTGAAACGCCGTCTGTCCGCGGACATGGTGATGCGATTGACCGTCCAGCGATCCTCGAAAGGCCACGGGTAGTCGAGCAGGCTGTAATGATCCTGGTAGTCCGGCGTCACGGCCCGGACCTCGGTCTTCAGGATGCCCTTGAAGATGCGCGTGTACGAGTCGAAGTCGAGCAGGACGTCCCAGACCCGGTCGGGCTCATCGGGAACGATCCCCACGGTCCGGACATCCTTGAGGGAGGATTCACGGGTGTCGCGGAGATCGACCAGTACCTCCCCGCGACGCATCCGACGGACCTCGTCGGGGGAGAAGGATGAGAGGCCCTGGGCAAAGCCCCCCGACGGCATTCCGAAGCACAGGGCGAGAACCAGACCCAGGGTACGGAGGTGCATGTTGGCTTCCCGGTGAAAAAACGGCATCACACCTTCATCATGCCCCAAATAGGGCCGGATCATGCAGCCGGAATGGGCTCGAGGCGGATATCCGGTGCCTGGGTGCGCCCGAACCACCACACGAAGGCCCGCAGTCCCAGCAGGTAGGTATGAAACTTGTAGGCGACCATCTCGGGATACGCCCGATCGTGGGTCCAGCCCTGGACCTTGACCCGGTAGGTGTAGGCGGCCGTGCCGGTGCGATCCCGACCTTGCATGCAGTGCACGTACACGGGAAGCCGCGCCGGATCCTGGGCGATCGAGAGCCACTGCTCGACCTTGGCCATGCGCGGAGGCGTGATGACGCTCATCGGAAGGCTCACGAATCCCACGCCGTTGGCCTCGCACCACTGACGCTCGAACTCGACGACCTGCCGGTCGTTCTCGAGGTTGACGATGGTCTTCACGCCTCGCGCCTTGAGTTGCATGAGCCCCTTGACCGTCGGCCGGGCCCCGCGCCAGAGGGTGGAGGTGACGGTGCCGAAGTTGCCGAGGTCTTCCCTGGGCGGATTGAACCCCAGGGTTCCGACCCCGGGCTCGGGAGCCGCATCATCGACCAGATGATCGGGCGATCGGGCGGCGAGACGCTCCTGAGCGGCTTCGTCCAGGGGGGCATCCAGCGCCTGGGCCGACACCTCGGATGTCCGGGGTGACGCAACACCCGTCGCAGGCTGCCCGCAGGCCACGAGCGGGACGGTCGTGAGGGCGAAGACGAGACCGGTGAGCAGATGACGCACGGGACCTCCTGGAGCACGCAGGGCTGCCAGAGATCTTATCGTGAAACACACGCCGATCTGACGTGGCGTTAACCTGTCACGTCAGCGAGCGGTGAGCATCTGCGCCCACGCGGGCACCAGGGTCGCGAGATCGCCCACGAGCGGGAAATCCGCGATCGCCATGACCGGCGCATCGGCGTCCCGGTTGATCGCGAGCAGCGTCCGGGCCCCGGAGACGGCCCCCAGAAAATCCGCGGAACCGCTCAGGCCAACCGCCACGAGTAAGTCCGGGCGAACCTTGGCCCCGGCCGCGCCGACCAGGCGCTCCGGTCCGGCAAGCCCCGCCGCCACGGCCCCCCGGGTGGCGCCGAGTTCGGCCCCCAGCGACGCGGCGAAGGCGGCGAGCAGCGCCCAGGATGCGGCATCCTCCACACCCTTGCCGCCCACGACGAGGCGACGAGCCTGTTCGAGGGCCGGCCCCTCGGAGGGAAGGCGATCGCCCACGACCAGCCGCGGAGCGGCCGGAGCGGGAACCTCGACGGGCACGACCTGGCCTCGCCGATTCCGGTCCGGGCTGGCCTCGCGGAAGGCCCCCGGCCGGAGGGCGACCACCTGCGGCTTGCGCGCCTCGATCACGCTCGTGGTGACGTACTTGCCGCCCAGGACGGCCCGGGTGACGCGCACGAGACGCTCGGCGTCATCGAGCGTCAGACCGATGGCATCGGCGATGTAGCCCGTGCGGGCCCGCACCGCGAGGCGGGGTGCCACCTCTTCGGCCAGCCGGGTCCCGGCGACGAGCACCAGCTCGGGACGGTGTCGCGCGATCATCTCGCCCAGCGCGCCCGTCCAGACCTCGGGATGGAATGTCTCGACCCCCTCCACCTTCAGGACCGTGTCGGCCCCGAGCGGGATGAGGTCCTCGGAAGCCCGGGCGGCCTCGGCTCCGATCACGGGCACCTGGACGCGCGTCCCCAGCTCGTCGGCCAGCTCCCGGGCCACGGCGATCGCCTGCCGCAGTTCGGGCCCGGCGAACCCGCCCCGGACCTCGCCCAGCACCCAGATGTTCCGGGCCTCGGAACCGGTGTTGAGATGTCCGGAAGACTCCCCGCTGCCCAGAGCCGCATCCTGGGCCGATGCCCACGAGAGCCACGCGTCGTCGAACGAATCCACCATGTCACGACTTTCCTCTGAAAGAAGGCCAGGCAAAGGCCTGGCCTAGAGAAGTCCCCGGGCCGAGAGCTTGCCCACGACCTCGCGCAGTGCGTCGGGGCGGCTCGCGTCGATCGTCTTGCCCTTGCGTTGGCGCTCGGCGGCACTGACGGCCATCAGCCGGGCGAGGGCGCCCGCCTTGCCGACCGAGCCGGGATCCAGCCCCAGGTCCGCGAGCGCCAGTTGCAGGAAGGGCTTGCGCCCTGCCTTCATGACTCCCATGGCCGTCGCGAGGCGCGGCCTGGGGGCCTCCCGCCCGACCGAGAGCACGCAGGGGAGCGCGAGGCGTGCCGCGTAGGCGCCCTCGGCGTCCACGCAGGCGATCGCCAGTTCGTCCCCCTCGAGCCGGGCCTCCCGGACCCTCGGCCCGAGCGGCCGATCGAGCCACTCGGCGACCATGCCGGGCACGGCCCCCGTCTGGCCCTCGAGCGAGCGGGAGCCCAGCATCACGACTTCATGTGGGCCGCTCTTCTCGAGCGCCCGGGCCAGGACGGTGGAGGTGCCCACCACGTCGCTGGCCGCGAGCGCCGGGTCCGAGACGAGCACAGCCTCGTCCGCCCCCATCGCGAGCGCCTCCTTGAGCACCTCCCGCGCCGACTCGGGCCCCATCGAGACCACGACGACCCGGGCCGCCCCCGACTGGGCCTTGAGTTGCAGGGCGAGCTCGACGGCGTGGCGGTCATCGGGGTTCAAGGTCCCCTTGACCTCCTCGCGCGCGATCCGGGTGGCGACCCGGTCGATCGCCACGTCCGGCTCGGCCGGTACCGACTTGATGCACACCGCGATGGAACGAACGGACACGACGACCTCCTAGACCTTGGCGGCGTGCTTCGCGTGCTCGCGCAGGACCTCGCGGGCGATGACGAGCTTCTGGATCTCGTTGGTGCCCTCGAAGATCTCGCAGATGCGCGCATCACGGAACATGCGCTCGATGGGGTACTCGGCCGAGTAACCCATGCCGCCGTGAATCTGGACGGCCTTGTTGATGATCCAGCTCGCGCTCTCGGTGCAGAAGAGCTTGACCATCGAACCGGGCAGCGTGACCTTCTGGTGGTTGTCGGCGAGCCAGGCCGTGTAATAGACCATGTGCTCCATCGCGAAGATGCGGGTCGCCATCTCGGCCAGGTAGAACTGGATGGCCTGGTTCTCGGCGATCGGCTTGCCGAACTGGATGCGGGTCGTGGAGTGCTTGATCGACAGATCGAGGGCCTCGCGGGCCGCACCGAGGCTGCCGGCACCCAGGATCATCCGGCCCATGTCGAGGATCTTCATGGCCGTCACGAAGCCGAGCCCGACCTGACCGAGGACGTTCTCTTTGGGGACCCGGACGTTCTTGAAGTAGATCTGGCGCGTGTCCGAGCCCTTGATCCCCATCTTCTTTTCCTTGGCGCCGACCTCGACTCCCCAGGCCTTCTCGACCAGGAAGGCCGTCACGCCGCCCTTGGCCCCGAGGGCCGGGTCCGTCACGGCGAAGACCGTGAACAGGTCGGCGATGCCGCCGTTGGTGATCCACATCTTCTGGCCGTTGAGGACCCAGTCGTCCCCGTCGCGCTCGGCGCGGGTCTTGATGGCGGCGGCATCCGAACCGGCGCCTGGCTCGGTGAGGGCGAAGGCGGCGAGCATCTCCCCGGCGGCGAGCTTCGGCAGGTACTTCGCCTTCTGCTCGGGCGTGCCATCGAGCAGGATGCCCGTGGTCCCGATCCCGGCGTGCGCCCCGAGAGCCGTTCCCAGCGCGGAGTGCACGCGACCGATCTCCTCGGCGAGGATGCAGAAGCCGATCTCGCCCAGGCCGGCGCCCCCGAATTCCTCGGGGATCGTCGGACCGAGGAAGCCCTGCTCGGCCATCTTCACGATGAACTCGCGCGGGATCTCCTCGTTGTGGTCGTGCTCGGCGACGACGGGCCGGATCTCGCGGTCCACGTACTCGCGGACCATCTGCCGGAGCATCTTGTGCTCTTCGGTGAAGATCAATTCCATGGCTCGAACCTCTTTCTAAGGGATGACCTAGCGGTCCACGAACTTCGCGGGAGTCTTGGTGATGAAGGCCTTGACGCCGATCTTCTTGTCCTCGGTCTCGGTGACGCGGGCAAACTGCTCCGTCTCGACCTGGATGGCGTCCTCGATGGGCAGGTTGCGGCCGCGATCGAGAGCCTCCATCGTGGCGGCGATCGCCACGGCCCCCTTGGTCGCGATCTTCCGGGCCAGCGCCAGCGCCGTGGGCACCTCTTCGCCGGCCGGGACGACCTTCTGCACCAGGCCCAGGCGCTGGGCCTGCTGGGCGGTATACATGTCGCCCGTGAGCAACCACTCGGTGGCCGCCCCGTAGCCGATGATGCGCGGCAGGCGCTGCGAGCCGCCGAAGCCCGGGATGATGCCGAGGTTGATCTCCGGCTGCCCGAAACGCGCCTTGTCCGAGGCGATGCGCACGTGACAGGCCATCGCGAGCTCACAGCCACCGCCCAGGCAGAAGCCGTTCACGGCGACGATCACGGGCTTGCGCAGACGCTCGATCCGGTTGAAGACGGCATTGGCCTGGTCGAGCATCTGGCGGGCCTGCTCGGCCGACTGGATGTCGTTGATTTCCTTGATGTCGGCCCCCGCGACGAAGGCCAGCGTGCCGCCGCCCGTGAGGACGATCGCCTTGACGGCCGGGTCGGCCGCGAGCTCCTGCACGACCTCGTCCAGCTCGGCGATGACGGCCGCGCCGAGCGCGTTCGCGGGCGGGTTCGACAGGGTCAGCAGCGCCGCTCCCTCTTCGATGGCCACCTGGGTGTAGACCCGGACCTTCTGACCCTCGGCCACCACCTCGTGGGTGTGGAAACCCTGACCGCTCTTCGCCCCCAGCTTGCCCTCGGCGACCATGCGCACGAGCAAGGGGGAGGGCGTGAAGCGCGGGCCGATCACCTTCGCGTAGTGCTCGAGCTTCGCGACGACGGTGTCGAGGCCCAGGCGGTCCGCCATGAGCAGAGGACCGTGGCCCATGCCCGTCCCCATCTGCATGGCCGGATCGACGTCCTCGAACCGGGCCACGCCATCGTCGATGAGGATGGCCGCCTCGTTGATCATCGGCAGGATGAACCGGAGCGGGTCGAACGGCTCGGCGGTCTTGCCGTGGGCCGCGATGATCTCGGCGACCTTGCCTGGCACGGGGTTGGTGGCCTCGTCGTCATACGAGTAGAACCCCTTGCCGCGCTTCTGGCCCCAGCGTCCCTGGGCCACCATCCAGTCGAGCAGTTCACCGGGCTTGAACCGATCGCCGAAGGCGGCATTCAAGGTGTGGACGACCTCGTTGCAGACCTCGACGCCGATCATGTCGGCCAGGGCGAACGGCCCCATCGGGAAGCCCAGGGAGGGGATGCGAGCATCCATGTCTTCGGCCGTCGTCGAGCCGTCCTCGAGCGCCAGCACGGCCTCGTTGAACGACGCGAGCAGGAGGCGATTGACCAGGAACCCGGCCCCGTCCTTGACCTGGACGGGGTGCTTGCGGAGGTCCGTGCAGAAGGCCATGAGGGTCGCCATCGTCTGGGCAGTGGAATCCTGTCCCTCGATGACCTCGACGAGCTTCATGACGGGTGCGGGATTGAAGAAGTGCAGACCCGCCACCAGTCCCGGGCGCTGCGTGACCCGACCGAGTTCGGTCACGGACAGCGCCGAGGTGTTCGAGGCCAGGATGGCCGTCTTCGGGACGACGGCGTCGAGTTCGGCGAAGACCTTCTTCTTGATGTCCATCTTCTCGGTGACGGCCTCGATCACGAGGTCGACGTCCTCGAAACCTTCCCAGGTCGTGGTGCCCGAGACGAGCGCCATCTTCTGCTCCATCTCGTTGGCCGAGAGCTTGCCCTTCTTGACGCGGCTCTCGTAGACCTTGCGGGCAGCGCGGATGCCCTGGTCGACGGCCTCCTGGCTGATGTCACGGATGACGACGGGCAGACCGGCGTTCGAGACGACCTGGGCGATGCCACCGCCCATCGCACCACCGCCCACGACCCCGACCTTGAAGATGGGAAGGGGTTTGGCGGTCGCAGCGGGCGTGCCCTGCGTGAGTGTGCTCATCGATGTCCTCCTCGCGTGGGGAAACGTGTGACCAGCGTCCACCCGACCGACGGGCCGGGCGGACTCGACCCGTGCGGGACTACGACGCCGCCGGGTTCTCGAGCACCATCGCGATGCCCTGCCCGCCGCCGATGCAGAGGCTCGCGACGCCGTACCGCGCCCCGCGGCGCTGCAGTTCCTTGCCGAGCGTGAGCGCCAGGCGCGCCCCGGACGCTCCGACGGGGTGACCGAGGGCGATCGCCCCGCCGTTGGGGTTGAGCTTGTCGGGGTCGATCCCGAGCTTCTTCACGACCGAGAGCACCTGGGCCGCGAAGGCCTCGTTGATCTCGAAGACGGCGATGTCATCGAGAGTGAGACCGGCCTTGGCGAGCGCTTTCGGGATGGCCAGAGCAGGCCCGATGCCCATCCGCTCGGGCTCGACCCCGTAGGAGGCGTAGCTCACGATCCGCGCCAGCTTCGGCAGCCCCAGAGCATCCGCCCGCTCGCCACTCGCGACGTAGAGGGCCACGGCGCCGTCGTTCGTCGGGCAGGCGTTGCCCGGCGTGACCGATCCACCCTTCTTGAAGATGGTGGGGTACGCGGCGAGCATCTGGGCCGAGATGGCCGGGTTGGGACCCTCGTCGGTACCGACGGGCTCGGGCGGCACGTCCCGTCCGGCAGCCTTCTTGGGCACCATGACGGTCATGCTCTCTTCTCCGAAGACGCCCGTGCGGGCGGCACGGAAGGCCTTCTTGTGCGACTGGACGGCGTAGGCGTCCTGCTCTTCCCGGCTGATGCCGAACTCGACGGCGAGGTTCTCGGCCGTGAGGCCCATCAGCTGGCCGCAGACGGGATCCGTGAGACCTTCCCACATCGAGTCGATGAACTCGGAATGCTTGATGCGCTTGCCCCATCGCATGTCGCGGTTGATGTAGGGGTAGCTGCTCATGGACTCGATGCCCCCCGCCAGGACGAGTTCGGCCTCGCCCACGAGGATTTCCTGATGCGCGTTGATGATCGCCTGGAGTCCCGAGCCGCAGTTCCGGTGGACCGTGTAAGCGGGTTTCTCGAGGGGAATCCCGGCCTTCAGGGCGACGACGCGGCTGAGGTTCGGGGCCTCGGAGCCCTGACCGCAGGCGCCCATGATCACCTGGTCGATGGCCTCCCGAGCCGACGCATGGCGTCCGAGCAGCTCCGAGACCACGATCGTGCCGAGCGCCGGAGCATCGAGGTCCTTGAGCGCCCCCCCGAAGTTGCCGAAGGGGGTGCGGACGCCATCGACGAGGTACACGTCTTTCATGGCTCGGAAGTCCTTTCTGCGAGTAGATCGAGCGTTCCCGGCTGATCGAGGAACGTGCGGGCGAGAGCATCCACGAGGCCCTCGAGGGTGGTGCGACCGAGATCGTCCTGGAAGCCCAGCAACGACGTGACGTTGAGGGTGAAGCCGACCGCCAGCATCGTCCAGGTGGCAGCCCCGAGGTCGAGGCTCATGGCCGGAGCTCCGACCGGTCTGCAGCGTTCGAGGAGGGAGGCGAGGAAATCCCGGTAGGCGGCGAAGGAGCGATGCAAGACCTCGCGGATGTCGGCGTCCCCGGTCTCGGAGAGGGCCTGGAACTGCACCTTGAGCGTGTCGGGATGCGCAAGGACGGCGTCGTACTGGCTGAGCGCGATCCGGGCGATGGTGCGGACGGGATCCGGCTCCTGGTCGACGAGTTCTTGCCAGTGCCCGAGCGTACCCTCCCGGACGCGCTCGAGGATGGTGAGGAACAGCTGTTTCTTGCTGGGGAAGTACTTGTAGACGGCCGGTTCGGAGATGCCCGCCTCGCGGGCGATCTCGGCCATGGCTGCGACCCGGTAGTTGGAACGGGCGAACACCGTGGTGGCGCTGCGCACGATGGCAGCGCGACGATCTTCGGCGCTCAGGCGCTCGCGGCCGACCATGGCCCTGGACCTCCTCGTCCTGAGCGAGGGACCGGCCTCATCGCCAGCCCCCTCGTAGTGAGTCCTCACTCACCACCGCTTCTGCCCATGCTTGTACGGGATCTCGGGACCCCGTGTCAAGAAGGTGTCACCCGGCATGACGATCGAACAGCAAGGCCGTCGCGTGCTAGATTGAAGGCATGACCAGATGCCGCGGAAGGCTCCCTTGAGAGCCGACGTCTACTTCGCCCAGCGCCGGGTCGCACCGCGCAGCAGCCTGCCGATGAAGTTCGGTAGCCTGCTCGATGCGTGCGGGCTGGCGAACCTCATCCAGCGGGGCGACCGCGTGGCCGTCAAGCTTCATTTCGGCGAGCCGGGAAACACCACCACCACGCCGCCCGCCCTGATCCGCACGCTGGTCACCAAGCTTCTCGACCTTCAGGCCAGGCCGTTCATCGTGGACACCTGTGCCCGGACGAGTCCGACCCGGCAGGATGCCATCGGCTGTCTGCGCGCCGCTTCGGAGCACGGCTACCTGGAAGCGAACCTGGGGGCTCCCGTCCTGGTGGGAGACGGTTTCCTGGGTAGCGACATGGTGCGTCTCCCGTGCGTCGGACCTCACCTCCACGAGGTGGGGGTGGCGGCGGCGATCGCCCGCGCGGATGCCCTGATCGTCGTCAACCACGTCACGCTTCATCCCGAGACGGGCCTCGGGGGGGTCCTGCCTGCGACGGGCCTCGGTTGCCTGGCTCGCCAGTCCCGTCTGACCCTCGACCTGCCCACCGCCGGCCTGGAACCGTCCGAAGAGGCGCTCGATCCCCGCTGGCGCCAGGAGCACCGCATCCCCGCGATCCAGCTCCATGACCGGATCGCGGAGGCCGCGCAGGCCATTCTCCAGCACCACTCCGGCAAGACGTTGTTTGTCAACATGCTGCTGCAGGTCACCCCCGACCCTGACGGAGTGCCGTGGTCCGACACGGCCATCATCCCGGACGTGGGCATCTTGCTCTCCCGGGATCCCGTGGGGGTCGACCAGGCTACGGCCGAGTTCATCAATGCGCAGGCAGGAGCCCCGGACACCCGGTTGCAGGATCCGCTGGTACGGGACAAGATCCGGGCCCTGACCCCGGACGTCGACTGGCAACATCTGCTCCGCAGCGCGGAGCGACTGGGCTGCGGGAAGCGTCAGTACGAGTTGCTCATCACCTGAGAAGCGACACCTCGCGGCGCGCAGCGTTCTTTGTTACCATGCGCGTGCCGCTCCTCCCCGGAGCATGCACCCCGCATCCAGGAGGTTCACGTGACCCGCTTCGATGGCCGCCTGCCCACCGAACTTCGCCCCGTCCGGATCGAGCGCGGGTTCACCCGCCATGCCGAGGGTTCCGTCCTCGTCTCGTTCGGTGACACCCGAGTCCTCTGCACGGCCAGCCTGGAAGAGCGCGTGCCCCCCTTTCTCAAGGGATCTGGCAAAGGCTGGGTGACGGCCGAGTACGCGATGCTTCCGCGGTCCACCCACACCCGATCGTCCCGGGAATCCAGCACCGGCAAGGTCGGAGGCCGGACCCACGAGATCCAGCGTCTCATCGGGCGCTCGCTGCGCGGGGTGATCGACCTCCAGTCGCTCGGCGAGCGGCAGATCATCCTCGACTGCGACGTTCTCCAGGCCGACGGGGGAACCCGGACGGCCGCCATCACCGGCGCCTGGGTCGCCCTTCACGACGCGTTGCGCGTCGGGGTGGAGCGCGGGATCCTGCCGCGCATGCCTGAACTGGGGCCCCTGGCGGCCATCAGCGTGGGCATCGTCGCAGGTACGCCCTGCCTGGACCTGTGCTACGAGGAAGACTCGCAAGCCGAGACCGACCTCAACGTCGTGGCGACCGGCGCGGGCACCTACGTCGAGGTCCAGGGCACGGCCGAAGGGGCGCCCTTCGATCGCAGGCAGTTCGATGCCCTGCTCGACCTCGCCGACCGGGGCATCGCGACGCTGATCCGTCACCAGCAGGAGGCACTCGCCACGAGCCTCGTGGCGCGCTGAAGCTCCCGGGATGGAATCGATGCTCGACCATGAACCGAACGGGGTGGCCTCCCTGAAAGCCACCGGAACGGGCCCCCTGGGCGCGGATCCCGACCGGACCGTCCAGCGCAGACTTCTCTGGGGGCTGGCGATCGCCCTCGTCTGGCGCCTGCTCCTCGCTGCCCTGCCGGGGGGCCTCAAGTTCGACCTCGACACGTTCGCTGCCTGGGGCCTCCAGGCGGCCGATCGGGGTCTCTCGAGCCTCTACGCCCCGGGCCAGTTCTGCGACTATCCGCCGC
>Ga0208788_1001254_pt1 | contig 12346 bp, 11 predicted proteins | sample Wag4_2014_7_11_3_FD_187363 | JGI IMG/M metagenome (GOLD analysis project Ga0208788, IMG submission 187363) | Fresh water mixed with fracking chemicals microbial communities from Ohio, USA - Utica-2 Time Series FC 2014_7_11 (SPAdes) (version 2) ... | reverse complement strand
GATTAATCCTCGGTGGGAGTATCGACGGCACGGCGTTGTAACTCGTTCACCACTGAAGCGTCAGCAAGTGTTGTGGTGTCTCCCAAATTTCGACCTTCTGCGACATCTCGCAATAGTCTGCGCATAATTTTTCCACTTCGCGTTTTTGGCAGATCCGGCGTGAAATAGATCGTCTTCGGTTTTGCGATGGCTCCAATTTCCTGAGCAACGTGATCTCGCAACACCTTCTCATCCACCTCTAAACCACCACGCAGCGTTACATAAGCAATGATTGCTTGGCCTGTGGTTGAGTCATTGGCTCCTACAACAGCTGCCTCGGCAACTGAAGGATGCGATACGAGTGCGGACTCCACTTCGGTGGTGCTAATTCGATGTCCTGAAACATTCATTACATCATCAACACGGCCGAGCAACCATAAGTAACCATCGTCATCAAGCTTTGCTCCGTCGCCAGCAAAATATCGATTAGTGAATCGGCTCCAATACGTTTCTCGATAGCGCTTTTGATCACCCCAAATGCCGCGCAACATTCCTGGCCACGGTTTAGTCAACGTTAAATAGCCGCCGCCCTTAGTTACGGGCTGACCTTGTTCATCAACCAGCTCTGCACCCACCCCGGGAAGCGGCCGCGTTGCAGAACCCGGCTTCGTCACCGTTGCGCCAGGCAACGGAGCAATCATGATTCCACCAGTTTCGGTCTGCCACCACGTGTCCACAATCGGGCACTTACCTCCGCCAATGTGTTCGTGGTACCACATCCAAGCTTCTGGGTTAATTGGTTCTCCCACACTTCCCATCAAACGAAGTGATGATAAGTCATGCTTCGCAGGCTCCTGCGTCCCCCATTTCATGAATGTACGGATTGCAGTAGGCGCGGTGTAGAAAACTGTTGCTTTGTACTTTTCAATGATTGACCACATGCGGTCATTAGCGGGAAAGTTAGGAACACCTTCGTACATCACCTGTGTAGCTCCGTTGGCAAGTGGTCCGTACACGATGTAACTGTGTCCAGTTACCCAACCAACATCGGCGGTGCACCAAAAAACATCGGTTTCTGGTTTGTGATCAAACACATACTTAAAGGTGTACGCCACATGGGTGAGATACCCGCCCGTGGTGTGCATGATGCCCTTCGGCTTCCCCGTAGTTCCCGAGGTGTACAACAAAAACAACAACTGCTCTGAGTCCATTGGTTCTGCAGGGCAGTTGGCGTCTGCGCTTTGCATCAGTTCGTGATACCAATGGTCGCGTCCTGCCTGCATTGAAACTTCATTTCCACCACGTTTCACCACAACGACATGCTCAATGGTGCTCGTAAGTTTCACTGCGTCATCTGCTTGAGACTTCAACGGGAAAACTTCGCCCCGGCGCCAACCACCATCTGCGGTGATGAGCACCTTTGCTTCAGCATCATTAATGCGGTCGGCAAGCGCCTGCGAAGAAAAACCGCCGAAGACAACGCTATGTGCTGCTCCGATTCGAGCGCATGCCAACATTGCAACTGCAGCTTCAGGAATCATCGGCAAGTAGATGTTTACCCTGTCGCCTTTTTCTACTCCTAAAGACTTCAAGACGTTTGCAAATTTCTGAACTTCTTCAAGAAGTTCTGCATAGGTAACTACTCGGCTGTCACCAGGCTCACCTTCCCAAAAGAATGCAACCTTGCTTCCTTTGCCAGCGAGTATGTGGCGATCAAGACAGTTGAACGAAACATTGAGTTTTCCGCCAACAAACCACTCGGAATATGGCAAGTCCCACTCGCATACTTGCGTCCATGGCTCATTCCAGTCCAAGAGCTCTCGCGCCTGACGATCCCAGAACTTCTCATGATCGGCAGTTGCCTCTGCATACATTGAGTCATCCGAAACGTGGGCTGCTGCAACGAAATCAGGTGAGGGTGGAAACTTGCGAAGCTCGTACGAAAGTGCCTCAATACCGTTCAGATCCTCATTCATCTGGTTACTGCCCCTGTGTCTTCAATACGACTAGCGATAGATGCGAGACTAGTGCCCGTCATGAAACCAGCCAATAAAGCCGAAACGCAGGCAACATTCACCTCACTAGATTGGCTTCTTTCAATAGGAATGGCGCTTACCTGGGGATCGTCATTTTTGCTCATCAAAATAGCAATCCGCCATTTTGATTCATCGGTAATTCCACTTGGTCGAACTGCCTTTGGTGCTGCAGCACTTCTTCTCATTCCAAGTGCCCGCAAACACATCGCACGAGAACATTGGCCTCGACTACTTGCGCTCGGATTCGTTTGGATGGCATTTCCGTTCTTGCTTTATCCTCTCGCTGAGGAAACTGTTTCAAGTGCAATTACGGGAATGATGAATGGTGGCCTTCCAGTAGTAGTCACCCTGGTTACTGCAATTTGGGTGCGCAGTGTTCCCAGTCCAAGGCGAATACTCGCAGTACTCGTTGGGTTTTCTGGTATCGCGTTGATTGCAGTGCCATCAATACGAGAAGGCTCCACAGCAGATGCAAAGGGAATCTCACTCTTGCTATTGGCACTGCTTTCTTACGCAGTTGCAATCAATCTTGCCCGGCCTTTGCAGGCCATTTACAGCCCAGCAACACTGATGCTTCATGTTGAACTGGTTGCACTTGCAATGTCGCTTCCCTACGGATTGTGGGGAATTTCGCAATCCACATTTGCATGGCCCGCGCTCGGCGCACTTGCATTACTCGGCGTACTCGGAACAGGGTTCGCATTTGTTCTGTTTGCATTGCTCACTAAACGAACCGGTGCGGTTCGCAGCATGATTCCCACATATTTCACACCAATTGTTGGAGCAATTCTTGGAAAAGTGTTCAACAACGAACCACTTCTGTGGATCTCGGTAGCGGGTATGTTGATCGTGATAGTTGGAGCTTGGCTTACCAGCCTTCCGGAAAAACAGATCAACCGTTTGTAGAAATCACAAAAAATCCATCAATCTCGAAAGCGTCCGCTGTTCCTGAATTGCTTTGTACGAATTTACTCCAAACAGTCTCATTCGCTAACACATAAATTGTGCCCGGGCTCAATTCTCCCGTTTCTAACTCATTCAAAATACGCGCATCCTGCTCAGATATGTACTCAGTTAAAGGTCTGGGGACGTAGCCAAAATTGGTTGACATATCGTTATCAACCGCATACTTAGCTAGATCAAACCAACGATCAACCCACACTTTTGCATCGCCGGTTATCTCTCCAACTTGAAGATCAAAGTTTGGGTAAATGACAATCTTTGAATTTGTTTTTGCAATCTCATTCCACTTTTTATCAACTATCGAAGTTTCATATGGTTTCGAACTTGAAAACTCACCTCGCACATTTGCAATTCCTGGAAAAGATTCAATAATCATCAATACTGAGGCGATGGCTACGCCAGCTTTTAGTTTCTTTACAGAACAGAATCGAATGATCTGCACTACCGAAAACAATGTCACGAGATAGTACATCGGCCACCCGAATCGCGTTGCACCTCTGAATATCTGCCTTAAATCAAGTAGTTGCGAAGGCCACCAATAACTGAACTCTTGCTGTAAAAAAACTATGCGATTAGAAAGAGCAAATACAAAAAGTGCGCTTCCACCAAACAAAATTGGCGCATACCCACGCCAGTTTTGACGAATTTGTATCTTTCGCACATTTGTAAAGCCAAGTAGAACACCAGCAATGACGACTGTCCCCAAGTACTGAAATCCCTCCCACTCCTCTGAAAAAACATGCCTCAACCGTGGATTTCCAAAGCTATTCAAGACGAATGAGAATGATTCCTCATCGCTATACCCAGGATTCAACCATGCAATTGCATTCAACCGAAAAAAATTTGATCCCGTAATAGAACTTCGAGTTGACAAATATCCCATAACCCAAAATCCCAAAGCGGCAAATGCCAACGGAAAGAATAACTTTGAAAGGCTTACTTCCTTACTCTGCAAATAGTTCTTCATTTGATGAGCGACAAATACGACTAAAAGCATTGCCGAGATATAGACCGATGTAAGCATTGCAAAGAACAAGAGCGTGCTCCAAGCTCGTGTTTTGCCTTCAATATCGAAATACAAATAAAGGGCAAGCAGAATCATCCACTGAGCGCCAAGCGCATAGTGATTCATCACACCAACACGAAACAGAAGTGCAGGAGAAAGAATAAAGAAAAGGGACCCAAAAACACATGAACGCCCGCAATTGATGAACCGACTAAGTAACTTTGCTCCAAAATATCCTTGAAGTGCAAAGCACAACAAGATCCAAAAGCCTACAAATTGAAAATTTCCTGGAACTGCTACACCAATGAACTTTCCGAGTAAATTCGGTACCGCATTCTCAGCTGGGAGGAATGTGTTCGATCCGTTTATATATTGCGGAACTGCCGTTAACGGCCACTGAAGTATCGGCGCGTTTCGAAAAAACTCAAAACCTATTTGAGTTTGTAAGCCGTCTCCTTTTGAGTACAACCACGAATAGTTCCATGGAAATAGATTGGAAAAGCCCAGGAAATACCAGCCAAAAAAACCTCCAATTAACGCAGATACACCGTTTGAAGTAATTTCATGCTTGTGTAGCCATTTCAACTTCAAATAGTTTTTCATCCTTTAGAAAATGTAGTCCAGTACAGATCCTTTGAGCGCCATTACGTCTGACTTGGCTCTTAACTGTTGGTAGTAATTCCTAGGAAATTCTTCAAGACTTGTAATCCAGATTCACCACTTTTTTCCGGATGAAACTGAACACCATATACATGATCTCTTTTTACTGCAGAAACTAGATTACGACCGTCAAATTCACTAAAGGCACTGATATCTGTGCGATCGTTAAGTTTTACCTCGAAAGAATGTGCGAAGTACGCGTCAAAGCCATTCTCTAAACCTTTAAACATCTGATTTTCGTTCCTATTTGTTTCAGGCATCACGGCATTCCAGCCCATATTCGGTATACGAGAAGACTTGTCAGATTTTGTCAGACTAAGCATCTCTGTGCTCCCACCAATCAGGTCCAAGCCACTGCTGAAGCCGTTTTCGCGTCCTTCTGTCGTGAGCACCTGCATTCCCACACATATTCCAAGTAGCGGGACACCAATGCTAAGTTTTTCGTGAATCAGTTGGTCTAGCCCACGATTGCGAATTTCTTTCATCGCGTTCGAGTACGAACCGACACCAGGAAGAACAACGTGAGTGAAATCAGAGTTTTGCTGAAATTTTTCAACAATCTCAATCTTGCCTGAAAATTTTGCGCATGCTCTTACAACACTGTGAAGATTTCCACACCCGTAATCTAAAACACCTACAACACTGTTCAAGATACTTTTCTCATTTCAATACCTTGATCAGCAAGTTCATTGCGTATTTGATTTACATCCACAGTTCCACTATGAAGTGCTGCACCTACGCAGACTCCATCCAAATCTGCTTCATGCAGTGCTCGGTAAAAGTCTGTAACTGATCCGACTCCACCCGATCCGATAACAGGTAAATCAGTGGAGCTCCTAGCCAATTTCTTCAAACTTAAGTCGAGGCCTCTTTTTGTCCCGTCTCGGTCTATTGATGTAATGAGGACCTCTCCGACTCCAAGTTCCTGAGCACTTTCAATCCATTTTCCTACAAAAAAACCAGTCCTATCACGTCCATTATTCGTAAACACTTCCCAGTCATTTTCAACTCGTTTCGCTTCAACGCTGAGCACGGCACACTGTGACCCAAATGTTGAAGACACTTCCTGCAACAACCTCGGATTGCTCACTGCAGCGCTATTCATGGCAACCTTGTCTGCACCACTCCTTAACATCAATCGCGCATCGTCGAGGGACCGTATTCCACCACCAACGGTTAACGGCACAAATATGCACTGGGCAACCTGCTCAACTATGGCCGTCATGTTTTCTCGTCCATAAAGCGAGGCAACAGTGTCTAGATAAACAATTTCGTCAATTCCTGCCTCGTAATATTTGCTTGCTAGTTCAGCAGGATCGCCCACAATACGTTGCCCATCCATTTGAACGCCTTTGATCACATTTTGGCCTTTTATGTCAAGTCGCGCGATCAAACGCTTCATACTCATGAACGTAAACTCGACACGCGGTTTCTCAGGATCCACACGCCATTTCTGTTCTCCCATAGATGCTCAGGCCGGAACTTGTCGATGGTCGAAAAAAAATCGACTTCAGAAATACTGATGTAGTCAAGAAACTCCTTGAAGTACCGGTTAGGAAACTCGGTATCCAATTTGTTCACCAATTGCACACCTTCATCACGCGTGATGTTTTGATTTCTTATCTCTTGCGCTGCGTCGTAGCTAGCTCGACCAAGGCCAAATTTAATCAGTGTCGTGAAATAGTGGAATGGATCAATTTTGTCGTCGATACTTGAATACTTGGAATATGAGCCTTCGGTCCGCTGATCGTTTGAGTTGAAGCCCGTATTCTCCACCGCATAGTAATAACACGCCTGAGGATCCCACTTTAAGTAATAACCCAAATAATGAACTTCAAAAGGTTGTTGCGACTTCGTTTCTGCGTCAATTGGCAAATATGGCGTAAAATCATTAATTGAAAAATCAGTTTGATTGACGATCTCTTTGATTGGCAAACCACCAAGAACTACCGACGTCGGATCTTCCGTAGTGAAAAATCTGTTGTCCATCTTCGGGTCCTTATTCTCATCAAAGCTGTTTCCGTATTCAGCCTGATTTTCCCCGTACATGACTAAATCAATTCCGAACTTTTGCGCGATGAGTGGTCCAATAAGGCGCTGACCGACAATAAACGGTTGAAAAGGGTGCAAGAGATTCAAGAATGCTTGTCGGGTGAGGAAACGATGCAATTTTCCATTCGGAGTGAAAAGTAAGTTGTCTAGTCCACCTACGTGAATCCAATTTTGAAAGTTTTCCCACCCCACTTGGGTATACAAATGCGGTGCCCAAGTAACTGTTAACGGGTTCATTCCATACTTGTACTTGAGAATATGGGATGTATATGCGCTGTCTTTGCCACCACTACCAGGGACTACTACGTTGTAACCCTTCTTGCTTCGATGTTTTTCTAGAAGTTTTTCAAGATCATTTTCTCGCTGATTCCAATCAATAAAATGTTGTTTCTGAATGTTAAATCGACAAGCGTCACAAATTCCGTCTTCATCAAAACGTATGGTCTTTTTTTTGTCAGATAAACGGTGAGTAAATTCAACTGCCGAACTAGGGCGCTGGTTTGAAATGACACACAACTTGCAAAACCGGACTACCTCGGGCAGGCCGTACATCGTAGACATCATGACAAAATATCATGATTATCTTGATCTTTCTAGTCAGCTACCCACTTCGAGCACTGAGTAGGCGCCTATCCCTAATGTGTCCGTAATCATCTGTATTTCGTTTGCGCGGCTGCGCATTTTCAATGCAAAAACGTCTGGGGAAGACTTATGCTGCTCCCAGTACTTGACACCTTCATCAGCAAGCTCATGTATTCCCCAATGTTGCAGCCAATCCGATTGCTTGGTCACGGATAGACCAGGAACAGCCTCCATCAATTGATCAATCATGACCTGCGACGTAATGTCCTGCCTTCCCGGTTCGAGTAAATAGTGTTCACCACGCTCGTGGTTTTCGTATGTCCGCAGCCATTCACGCCACGGTGACACAGCAATTTCACTCGTTGATTCACTGCAATAGTCGAAGACCAAAACTTTGCCTCTGCTCAACTTCTGGGTCACATTGAGCATCCATTGTGCAGCAGCTTCTTGTATTGGCGCACGAGACCCAAGCGGTGCCGATTTAGGGAGAACCTCTGGAATGTTGATGCTGGTTCGTAGTACTTCAACAAACCTGCCACCATCGCCTAAAGCGACAAAAGCTTCTTTCCATGTTCCGTCAAAGACAAACAACTTGAACGGCAAGTTATCGAGCAGTTCATTTGCAAGCACAACACCCTGAATAGCTCTGTCTGGAAACTCTTCGGCAGACTCAACGAAATCGGGATGCATTGCACGCTGAGATTCAGAGATCTCAACCGCTACGTACTTCATTGCAGACAGGCATTTAGGTTGCGCATCAAATATTCCACGAGCCAAAGTTCCTGGCCCTGCCCCAACTTCAACAACATCGAATGAACTTGGGCATCCCAATTCGTTCCAACAAGTATCTAGATATTGGGCAACAACTGCGGCAAACAGTGGCCCAACTTCAGGAGAAGTAATGAAATCCCCTCTTCTGCCCGCCTTGCCACCGTCTTGATAAAAGCCGCCTTCGCCATACAAGGCGAGGCCCATGAACTGCTCAAATGAGATTGCACCACCTGCTGCCGTTATAGCAGCAGTAATTGACTCAGCCGCCGAAGGCACCGGTGATACGCGCGATGTCTCCGAAGTGCGTTGCTACTCCAGGCAAGATACCGAGCACCAATGTGGCAACAACAGTAATCGCAAGTGCGAGAGAAAGCGAACCTGGAATACCAACACGAGTGGTATCGCCGTCGGGAACTGGCTTCATCCACATTTCGCGCATGATCGTTCCGTAGTAACCGAATGCAACCACCGAGTTCACCGCACCAATGAGTGCAAGCGCATAACCCCAGCCTGTACCTGAACTCAGCAGCGACTGGAACGCGGTGAACTTACCGATCCAACCACCGAGTGGCGGAATACCAGCAAGTGACGCAAGGAAGATGGTGGCAAGTACTGCCAAACCTGGTGCATATGAAAAGAGCCCGCCCCAACTGGATATCTCGCCGCTTCGTGTCTTGCGTGAGACCGCAATGATGACAGCGAACATACCGAGGTTGGTTGCTGCATACACCAACATGTACACCACAACAGAACGCAGTGCCGAAGCTGATACTTCAGACATCCCTGCAACTGCCAGCGGCATAAGCACGAATCCACCTTGGCTAATGGACGAGTACGCCATCATGCGGACAATGTTTGTTTGACGCAATGCAATAACGTTTCCAACCGTCATGGTGAGTGCCGAAAGCACCCACATGAGTGGTTGCCACACACCAGAGGCCTGGGGGAATGCAACGAGCAGCAGGGTCAACAAAGCCACAAAGCCGGCTGCTTTCGACGCAACCGAAAGGAATGCGGTAATCGGGCTTGGCGCACCTTCATAGGTATCTGGTGCCCAGCTATGGAAAGGCACTGCAGAAACCTTGAATGCAAAACCAACAATGACAAACACGATGCCAAGCGCGTGCAAGGCACTAAGCCCACCCGTTGCAGTGATGCTCTTACCCAAGTCGACAAGCAAGGTGCTATTTGCAGCACCAAACAACAGTGACATTCCGTACAACATGACTGCGCTGGCAAAGACTCCCAGCAAGAAGTACTTCATACCGGCTTCGTTACTCTTGGTGTCTCGCTTGCGCCATGCAGCAAGCATGTACGCAGGGATGGAGAGGAACTCAAGTGCGACAAAGATTGAAACCAAGTCACGCGACGAGGTCATCATCACCATTCCAAGAATGCTGGAGAGCAAGAGGAACCAATACTCGCCCTGCCAGTATTCGTCTTCTTGAACATGCTTTGTCGACAACAACACCACGACATAGCCAGCAATGAGGAACATCGCTTTCATCACAATGCTGAATTCATCAATGACGTATCGCCCGTCAAACATTGAACGAACTGACGATTCATCTAATCCAAGCGTGAGCACTGGCAGCATTGCGCCGAGCAACGTGAAGCCAGCAAGCGACGAGAGGATCCACTTACGTGATTCATCCAGGAATAAGTCTGCAAGCAACACGATACACAGGCCCGCAGCCAGAATGATTTCTGGTGCGAGCGCGTGGTAGTCAATCTGCGGGCTTATCCACTCGGTTGCAGCGGCAAATACGGAATGAATCACGTGATCAGCCCTTAAACCCTGTCAGCACAACTTGAACCGCTGGGTCGAGAACCTGAAACAAGAGGTTTGGTACAACACCAAATACCACAATGGCAATCAACAACGGGGTCCATGCAAGCCACTCGAACTTGTTCACATCGTGGAACGCATGATCGTCGTGACCGTGACCGTCACCTGCAAATTCTGGCTTTGGCTCACCGAAGGCAACACGTTGGTACATCCACAACAAGTACGCGGCAGCCAACACGGTACCCAGTGCCGCAATCACCATGTACACGCGGAACACGGTTTCATTCAGGCCAGCAGCAGGACTGTAGGCCGACAAGATAGCTGGGAATTCTCCCCAGAATCCAGCAAGTCCTGGCAAACCAAGTGAAGCCATGCTTGTGAGACCAAGAATCCAGCCCATTCGCGGCATCTGCTTAAGCAAGCCACCAAGGCGGGCAATTTCCAGTGTGTGGTAACGCTCTTTCACGCTTCCCGCCACAAAGAACAACATGCCCGTGATCAGTCCGTGTGCAACCATTCCGAACATTGCTGCAGAGACTCCAAAACTCGTGAGTGTTGAAATACCCAACATGACGAATCCCATGTGAGCAACAGATGAGAACGCAATCAATCGCTTCATGTCGGTCTGAGCAAGGCAACCCAGCGAACCATAAATAATTCCAATTACCGCAAGACCGCCGATATATGGAGCCCATGCAATTGCTGCATCAGGAAGAACCGGGATCGCAATTCGAACGAATCCGTACGTACCCAACTTCAGCAAGATTGCAGCCAAGATGACGGATCCTTGTGTTGGCGCTTGCGTGTGAGCATCAGGCAACCACGTGTGGAACGGGAACATTGGAACTTTGACAGCAAAGCCAATGAACATGCCGGCAAAGATCCATACTTGAACATTCTTTGCTAGCGCTCCACCATTTTCAACCAAGTATGGAATAGCAAAGCTTTCTGCTCCCGTCTTGAAGAACAACGCGAGGAAAGCAACCAACATGAGTGCCGATCCGAACATGGTGTACAAGAAGAACTTCAGCGATGCATATTGACGGTTTTCGCCGCCCCATACGCCGATCATGAAGTACATCGGCAACAACACCAGTTCGAAGAACACGAAGAACAAGATGAGATCTTGCGCAATGAATGTTCCTGCCATACCCGTTTGCAGCACCAACATCAGCGAGAAGAACGCCTTTGGGTTGCCTGGTGAAGGAATGTGATCAAGGCTGTAAATGACGACGAGCAAAGTGATGACCATTGACAAGAAGTACAGCGGCAGGCTGATGCCATCGAGGCCGATGTAGTAACTGCTCTTGATGAGAGGAATCCACGTCTTTTCATCAACGAATTGCATTGTTCCTGCATTGCCGAAGTCAAAGCGGAACAGTGTCAACACGCCAACTGCCACAGTTGCAATTGATGTGTACAGCGCAACTTTCTTGATCAGCTGTTCATTTGCCTTTGGTACAACCAACAGCAACAGCACACCGAGTAATGGCAAAAATGTGCCAACACTCAGTATCCAGTTGTGGTCACGGAGCATTTCCATGTTGTTGTCTCCCTTGATTCTTTCTTGTTACGAATTGATAATGACGAGTACGAGAGCGGCAACGGCGGCAGCGCTAAACAGCAATGCGCCATACTGGCTCACTTTTCCTGATTGGACAGGCGCAAGTACGCCACCGGCGCCCTTGGTCGCTTTGCCCGAATTGTTGACCGTTCCATCCACCACACGTTGGTCGATATTGCGATACACCCAGCCTGAGAACACACGACTCACTGCAGCAACTGCATGCAATATGCCGTCCAGCACGTTCTGGTTAAACCAATAAGCAGCAGAGGAAATTGGTCCTGCAACGGCTTTGACAATCACTTTTTCATACAGCGCATCGAGGTAGTACTTGTTGATCAACAGTTTGTAACCGGCACGAAGAACTCCGTTGCGCTCGGTTAGCCCAACAAGGCGCTTATCTTTGCGGGTGTACAGCAAGGTGGAAACAATCCAACTCAATGCAATACCCAAGAACACGATGCCGAGCGAAAGCATTGCCTTCGACCACTTGAATTTCGCGTGATCTAACTTCGGGGCGTAACACACTCCCTTTTCAGGAGTCTTGCTTCCGCACGGCGATTTACTTGCACTCTCTTCAGCTGCTGGTACCGCAAGCACGTTCGAATGACCAGGACCACCTGGGGCGGTTTCCATAACCTCTTCAGCACGAGGCTCAACCCATGTTTTGATTCGTTCCCACTTCTCGCCAAATGGTGTTGCATTTAAGAAACCCGAACTAAGCGCCAATACAGCAAGGAGCACCAACGGCAACGTAATGCGCCAGCCACTTTCGTGCGGGCCGTGGTCGGCATGATCTGATGCATGAGCATCATGCGAATCGTGAGCGTCATGCGCTGTTGCATGCTCGTCATGATGCTCGCCTGCTGATGCGCCACGTGCTTCACCAAAAAACGTGAGGTACGTTGCTCGCGTCATGTACGCAGCGGTCATGAATGCTCCAA
>Ga0208788_1001253_pt1 | contig 12359 bp, 12 predicted proteins | sample Wag4_2014_7_11_3_FD_187363 | JGI IMG/M metagenome (GOLD analysis project Ga0208788, IMG submission 187363) | Fresh water mixed with fracking chemicals microbial communities from Ohio, USA - Utica-2 Time Series FC 2014_7_11 (SPAdes) (version 2) ... | reverse complement strand
TTCGATGCGCGAATCAAGCCGCTGCTTGCGATCTTGATCAAAGAAAAACTTCGCATCCGACAAGCGCGCCCGCACCACCCGCTCGTTGCCGCCGATGATGTTTTTCGCATCCGCCACCTTCATATTGCTCACCACCAGAAACTGGTTAAGGAGCTTGCCCTGGGCGTCCAGCAGCGGGAAATATTTCTGATTCTGCTTCATGGTGAGAATCAGGCACTCCTGCGGCACCGCCAGGAATTCAGGCTCAAATTGGGCCCGATACACCGCCGGGCATTCCACCAACGCGGTGACTTCATCGAGCAGCGCCTCATCCTGAATCGGCCGCGCACCGGGCACGCCGCATTCGGCGGCTGCGCGGGCGAGATACTCGGCAATCGCCGCGCGCCGGGCTGCAAAAGACGCCATCACCGCGCCGCGTTCATGGAGCACCCGGGCGTAGTCGGCCGCGTGTTCAAGGCTGATTTCGCCGTCACCCATGAAACGGTGGCCGCGGGTCACGCGGCTGCTCGTCAAGCCCATCAGCTCGCCCGGCACCACGCGTGCGCCATGCAGCATCACCAGCCCATGCACCGGCCGCACGAATTGATGGTCAAAATCCCCCCAGCGCATGAGCTTGGGGATGGGCAGCTTTTTCACCGCCTCGCTCACCACCCCGGCCAGCACGGCATCCAACGCCGCCCCGGGCACGGTGAGCGTCAAGAAAAACGTCTCTGATTTGCCATCCATGCGCTTTTCAAACCGGGCGATCGCCTCGTGGCCGATGCCCTTGGCATCAAGCTTCTTGAGGAGCGCCGGGGTGGGCGCGCCGCTGGCATCGAGCGCCACCGCCACCGGCATGATCTTTTCGGTGACTTCACGGCTCACCGCTTGCGCGCTCACGCCCGCAATCGCCACCCCCAGCCGGCGCGGCGAGGCAAAGCCATCCATACGCGCATCCGCGGCCACCAGCCCCAGATCCACCAGCGCGCGGAAAATGCCATTGGCAAAGGCCTCACCCAAGCGCGACAACGCCTTGGGCGGCAGCTCTTCGGTGCGCAATTCAATCAGCAGGGTATCCAATGCGCTCATCACGCCACGTCCTTGTTCGCCATCGGAAAGCCCAGCGCTTCCCGCGAGTTGTAATAAGCCTGCGCCACGGCCCGCGCGAGAGCCCGCACGCGGCCAATGTAGGCGGCGCGCTCGGTGACTGAAATCGCGCCGCGGGCATCGAGCATATTGAAGGTGTGAGAGGCTTTCATCACCATCTCAAAGGCCGGCAGCGCAAGGCCGGCGTCCATCAGCCGGCGGGCTTCGGATTCATATTCGCCAAAAAGCTTGAAGAGCCACACCACATTGGAATGCTCGAAGTTGTAGGTGGATTGCTCGACTTCGTTCTGGTGATAGACATCGCCATAGGTCACACGCCCTTGCGGGCCTTCGGACCAGACGAGGTCATAGACGTTTTCCACGCCCTGCAGATACATCGCCAGCCGCTCAAGCCCATAGGTGATTTCGCCCAGCACCGGCTTGCACACCAAGGAACCCACTTCCTGGAAATAGGTGAATTGGGTGACTTCCATGCCATTGAGCCAGACCTCCCAGCCCAGGCCCCAGGCGCCCAGCGTGGGGGATTCCCAGTCGTCCTCGACAAAGCGGATGTCATGCTCGGCCGGGTTGATGCCGAGCGCGCGCAGCGAATCGAGATAGAGCTCCTGGATATTCGCGGGCGAGGGCTTCAGCACCACTTGGTATTGGTAATAGTGCTGCAGGCGGTTGGGGTTTTCGCCATAACGCCCGTCCTTGGGCCGGCGGGACGGCTGCACATACGCCGCGCGCCAGGGCTCAGGGCCGATTGCGCGCAGGAAGGTTGCGGTGTGAAAGGTGCCGGCGCCCACTTCGATATCGTAGGGTTGCAGCAGCACGCAGCCCTGCTCGGCCCAGAAATTCTGCAGCCGCAGGATGACGTCTTGAAAGGTCGGCATGGGGAGGCCCACTGAAAAACAAAGGCGGGATTTTACAGGCTTTGAGGCAAATGCCACGAGGATTGGGGCACGCTGGCGAGGGCGATTGCATGACACATCGGCCAAGACCCAGCGAGGCCCACCCCTGGCAACGGATCATGCCCCACAAGTCCCGCTGGAAATAGCAGATATGACCGCAGCCCAAGGGGAGGCGCGCCTGATATGCACGCTACTGGATTGGAAAACCAACATCGATGCGCGGGATAAACAAATACGCACCGCCTTGCATTTGGCCGCCGCGTAGGGTGGGTAACTCGTCACCCACGCGTTGCGGGCGATGCGAGAAACCTTCCGGGCTTTTCCGGCGGTGGGGGATGGACAATCTTGTTGCCCAGGCATCGGTGGCTACGACTGGGAACGCGTGGGTAACAAATTGCCCACGCGACGCCCCCACGCCAAGGCCATGAACACCACGCACAGCACCACCACCGGCCAGTTGCCCCAACGCACATAAGGCGTGAGCCCGGTGGTGCCGCGCACCAAGACCTGCAACACGCCGCGGGTGAAGGCAGGCAACTGGGCGCGCACCTGGCCGTCGGGCTCCACCACCGCGGTCATGCCGGTGTTGGTGGCGCGCAGCATCGGGCGGCCGGTTTCAAGGGCGCGCATCCGGGCGATCTGCAAATGCTGGGGCTGCGCCCATGAATTGCCATACCAGGCCAGATTGGAAAGATTGAGCAGCAAGCCCGCCTCGCGTGCGCCGCGGGCGATCTCCTCGCCGAACACATCCTCGTAGCAGATATTCACCGCCACCCGCTCGCCCGCCACCTGCAAGGGCGGCTGATCGGGCGCACCGCGGGTCTGGTCTGACATGGGCATCTTCAACATCGAATATACCCATGAAAAAAACGGCGGCGAAAACTCGCCAAACGGCACGAGATGCGATTTGGCATAACGCTGGCTGGGGCTTGCGCCCAATGAAATCGCGCTATTGAAAATCTCTCCGCGGGCATTGCGCTCGAACACGCCCAGCACCAGATCGCCGCCGCTTTTTTGCGCCACTTGGGCGAGCCGCTCAAGATAGCCCGGCGGCAGGTGTTCAGTGAGCAGCGGCAAGGTGGTTTCGGGCAACACCATGAGCCGCGCCGGGCTCACTGCGGCAATCGCGTGGTTGTCTTCGAGCAGCCGGGCAAGAAAATCCGGTCGCCATTTGAGGCTTTGTTCAACATTGGTCTGCATGAGCGAAATGCTGATTTCACGCGGCAGGGGTTGGGTCCAGCTGAGGCTGCCCAACACCCAGCCCAGCAGCGCCACACCCGCCACCGCGCCGCCCAGCCAGCGCCCGTGAGAACGCGCCAGAAACACGATGAGCGCGGCCACCATCGCCGTGACCCAGCCCACGCCGAACACGCCCAACACCGGCGCAAACCCCGCCAAGGGCGAGGGCGGCGATTGGCTGTAGCCCACCGCCAGCCACGGAAAGCCGGTAAACACCCAGCCACGCAGCCACTCGGCCAGCACGAAGCTGGAAGCAAAGAGCGGCACATCGAGCCACGCCCGGCCTGTGGCCAAGCGGGCCGCAAGCCAGCCGGCCAGCGCGGGGTAGAGCGCAAGATACGCACAGAACAAAAAGGTCGAGCCCGCCGCGAACACCGCGGGCATTTCGCCATAGACATTGAGGCTCACATACACCCACGACACGCCCATGCCAAAGGCGCCCAGCCCGAAGGCAAAGCCGCTCGCCGCCGCACGCCCGGGGGTGGCCCCGCGCCAAAAGGCGAAGAGCCCGGCCAGGCACAACAGCATCACCGGAAACAGATTGAAGGGCGCATACGCGAGCACCGACAAAGCGCCCAGCGGCAGCGCAAGCAACGCCGGATGCGGCGCCCGGCGATGCAGCGCCGCCAGCAGGGTGAAAGCAGGCTGGATATTCACGAGGGCTTCACCACCACATCACAACACCTTAAGACAACGACTTTGCAAGACTGCACGCTCACTCCGGCGCCGGCGCGGCGAGCTTTTCCACCAGCAAGGTGTGCACCCGGCGCGAATCCGCGCGTAGCACCTGCACCTTGAGGCCCTCGACTTCGAGCACCTCGCCGCGCTTGGGCAATCGGCCCAGGTGGTGAATCACCAGCCCGCCCACGGTGTCGAATTCCTCGCTGGAAAACGCGGTGCCGAAGGCTGTGTTGAAATCCTCGATCTCGGTGCCGGCCTTGACGCGATAGCGGCCGGTTTGATCGAGCAGGATGTTGTCAGCGGCTTCATCGAAATCGTATTCATCTTCGATATCACCGACGATCTGCTCGAGCACATCTTCGATGGTGACCAGCCCGGCCACGCCGCCGTATTCATCCACCACGATGGCCATGTGGTTGCGGCTGGCGCGGAATTCGCGCAGCAGCACATTGAGCCGTTTGGATTCGGGGATGAACACCGCTGGGCGCAGCATGTCGCGCAGATCAAATTCACGCTCGGCGCAGTAACGCAACAAATCCTTGGCGAGCAGGATGCCGATCACGTCATCCTTGTTTTCACCGATCACCGGAAAGCGCGAGTGATTGGTTTCAATCACGCGGTCGACGCTTTTTTCCAGCGCATCGCCGATGTCGATCACATCCATTTGGGCGCGCGGCACCATGATGTCGCGCACCTGCATATCGGAGACTTGCAACGCGCCTTCGATGATGGAGAGCGCATCCGCATCGATCAGATTGCGCTCATACGCGGAATGCAGCAGCGCGACCAGTTGCTCGCGGTCCTCGGGCTCACGCATGAGCAGCGAGGATAATTTTTCAAGCAGGGAAAAGCGGGATAAATGACGACTGGGGGAGTCTTCCATGTGAGCGTCAAGCTGAAACGGGAAACCTGAACCGCCGGATGAACTGCTCAGGTTTCACTTCTCAGGGGGGCGATATTCCTCTGCATAAGGGTCGGGGTAGCCCAAGGCCGCCAGGATCAGGCGCTCTTGGTGCTCCATCTTTTCAGCATCCAAATCCGTTTCATGATCAAAGCCTTGCAGGTGCAGGATACCATGCACCACCAGATGCGCGAAATGCGCATCGATCGCCTTGCCCTGCTCCTGGGCCTCGCGCTTGACCACCGGCACGCACAGCACCAAGTCACCGGTCAGGTGGGGCGTCTGGGTGTAGGGGAAGGACAGCACGTTGGTGGCGTAATCGCGCTGGCGATAATCGCGGTTGAGGCTGCGGCCTTCGTCGGCATCGACAAAACGTACGGTCACCTCGCCCGCACTTTTGCACGCCGCCCGCGCCCAGGCGCGCAGATGCTCGCGGGCGGGCACTGCCTCATCGCGGCTGGCATATTGCACCTCGACCGCCAGCATCGCCCCGCGCTTAGCGGCCATAGCCCCCCCGGCGGCCGTGTTCTTCATAGGCATCGACAATGCGGGCCACCATCGGGTGGCGCACCACATCTTCGGCTTTGAATTCGGTGAAGGCAATGCCGCGCACGCCTTTCAAAATTTCGCGCACATCCAGCAAGCCGCAACGCTGGCCGCGCCCGAGATCGACCTGGGTGACATCCCCGGTGATCACTGCCCGTGCGCCAATGCCTAAGCGGGTGAGGAACATCTTCATCTGCTCGGGCGTGGTGTTCTGTGCTTCATCGAGGATGATGAAGGCGTGGTTGAGCGTGCGCCCGCGCATGTAAGCCAGCGGCGCAATTTCAATCGCGCCGCGCTCGAACATGCGGGCCACGCGGTCAAAGCCCATGAGATCGTAGAGCGCATCGTACAGGGGCTTGAGGTAGGGGTCGGTCTTCTGCGCAAGATCGCCGGGCAGAAACCCCAGCCGCTCGCCCGCCTCCACCGCCGGGCGGGTGAGCACGATGCGCGAGACCTGCTCGCGCTCCAGCGCATCCACCGCGCAGGCCACGGCGAGATAGGTCTTGCCGCTGCCCGCCGGCCCCACGCCAAAGGTGATGTCATGCGATTGAATCTGGCGCAGATACTCCACCTGCCGCGGGGTGCGCCCAGCTAGATCGCCCTTGCGGGTGCGCAGCGAGGGCATGGTGGGCCCGGCTTCGGCGCGGTTGTGGATTTCCACCAAGCCGAGCTGGATGTCTTCCACGCTCAGGTGATTGTGCGCCCGATCATAAAAATGTCGAATCGCATTGGCCGCCTCACGCACCCGCGAGGCATCTCCGCGCAGGATAAAACGCTCACCACGCCGCGAGATCGCCACATCAAAGGCGGCCTCGATCTGGCGCAGGTTTTCATCGAGCACACCGCACAGATTGGCAAGCCGCGTGTTATCCAGCGGCGCGAGGACAATTTCAAACGGGCGCTCGCTCATGCTGGCTCGTTGATAACGATTTCGCCGCGCAGCGAATGCGGCAAAGCGGCGGTGATGCGCACATCGACAAAACGCCCGATAAGCCGCGCTTGACCCGCGAAATTCACCACCCGGTTGTTGTCGGTGCGCCCGGCCAGCTCGTTTTCATCCCTGCGCGAGCGCCCTTCCACCAGCACACGCTGGGGGGTGCCGACCATCTTTTCACTGATCGAAAAGGCCTGCGCTTCATTCACCTTTTGCAGGCGGGCGAGGCGCTTCAACTTCACCTCCTGCGGGGTGTCATCCGCCAGATCAGAGGCCGGTGTGCCCGGGCGGGCGGAATAGCAAAAGCTGAAGGAGGCATCAAAGCCCACCTCTTCGATGAGCTTCATGGTGGCTTCAAAGTCGGCTTCAGTCTCACCCGGAAAGCCGACGATGAAATCGGAAGAAATCGAAATATCCGGCCGCGCTGCACGCAGACGGCGGACGATGGATTTGTATTCCAGCACCGTGTAGCCGCGCTTCATCGCCGCCAGAATGCGGTCTGAGCCTGCCTGCACCGGCAGGTGCAGATGCGACACCAGCTTGGGCTCACGGGCGTAAAGATCAATAAGCCGCGGGTTCATTTCGCGCGGGTGTGAGGTGGTGTAACGAATCCGCTCGATACCGGGCATGGCGGCCATGAGCTCGATAAGCAGCGCCAGATCCGCAAATTCGCCATCGCCCATCGCGCCTCGATAGGCATTCACATTCTGCCCAAGCAGCGTGATCTCCCCCACGCCCTGCGCGGTGAGGCCGGCGATTTCAGTGAGCACATCCTCCAGCGGCCGGGACACCTCCTCGCCGCGGGTGTAAGGCACCACGCAGAAGGTGCAGTATTTGCTGCACCCTTCCATGATCGACACAAACGCCGAGCCGCCCTCCACCCGCGCAGGCGGCAGGGCATCGAATTTCTCGATTTCAGGAAAGGAGATATCCACTTGCGAGCGCCCACTGGCGCGCCGCGCATCGATCAACTGCGGCAAGCGGTGCAGCGTCTGCGGGCCGAAGACGATATCCACATAAGGCGCCCGCGACACAATCGCCGCACCCTCCTGGGAGGCCACACACCCACCCACCCCGATCAAAAGATCCGGCTTTTGCTGCTTGAGATGCCGCACCCGACCCAGATCATGAAACACCTTCTCCTGCGCCTTCTCACGCACCGAGCAGGTGTTAAAGAGGATGAGATCGGCTTCTTCCGGGTCGTCGGTCTTCTCCATGCCCTCGGCAGCAGACAGCACATCGGCCATCTTGTCCGAGTCATATTCATTCATCTGGCAGCCGAAGGTGCGGATAAAAACTTTTTTCTTCATGCGAGACGACGGGCGGGGGTGTCAGGGTGAAAACGCGGATTATACGCGAGCAAGCGGCACGAAGGGCTTGATGAAAGCCGGCGGGGTTTGATAGACTCCACGCCCTTTCGGTGATGTAGCTCAGCTGGTTAGAGCGACGGATTCATAATCCGTAGGTCGAGGGTTCAAGTCCCCCCATCACCACCAGTCTTTATGCGGCCTCCAGCGATGGGGGCCGTTTTTCTTTGGTGGCCTGCGTAGCTGGATCGTAGCTACGGAGCACCGAATCCAACCGCGAGGCAGCAACCGCCAGATGATCCGGGGCCAGATGGGCATAACGCTCCACCATCGCCCCGGTCCGCCACCCTCCCAATCGCTGCAACTCATGGGTCGGGGTGCCGGCCTGCCGCTGCCAAGTCGCCCAGGTGTGCCGAAGATCGTGCCAACGAAAGTCTGACTTTCAAGTAATTGCACTGCCGCCAACCAATCCGCCCGTCGTGCTGCAATCGGCCGACAACAATTCCCGGCGCAATACCAACCCGCTTGGCAAACTCCCGAATCCGTCGCTCCCCAAGCGTTGGCTGCGACACCAGATCGCGATAGTCCTGCGGCGAGATCAGCAGATCGCGGGCGAATGCGTCCGCCTCCTGCTCCTCATGTGGGTTGAGGCCATCTTCTCCCAGGATGTCCAGGAAGGTCATTCGCTTGCCATGTTTCATCAGATGACCTGCTTCATGGAAAAACGAAAACCACAACTGGTCATCCGTTTTGCCGCGCAGGCTGAGCATGACCAGTGCCTTGTTGGGACCCAACCACTTTGTGGCTCCGCTCACGGGGCAACCCTTGGGGGATGGTGCCAGCACCACTGCCACGCCGGCGCGGGCGCACAGATCAATGAGTTTGGGCACAAATACTTTCGGATCAATCTCGTTCGTCAGCGCGCGAATCTGTTGCAACGTCGCGCCGAATTTTTCGCGATCAAAATCAGCTAATCGCATATTCTCAGCCTGTCGCTCCCCTTGTCGCAGCCAGGCAGAAACCGCCGCCGGTGTGCGAATCAGCGTTTCCGCGGCCCGGTAAGCGGCCACCGGCCGCTCGTACTGTTCGCGCCATGCGCTGACATCAGCCACCCCGAAATACCGCAAACACTCGAAGACCTGCTGTGCCTTGTCTTTGACCTTTCTGACCCAACCAAACTTGATCATGTCATTGAGCGGCAGCTCTTTAAGCCAGCCCGCGTGTTCGGCCAAGGTCGCGACTGAGGCCTGTCGGGCCACGTGTTCGCGATATTGGGCTTCGAGATTGAGCCAGAATCGAGCCGTGCTGCCCAGCACGCGTTCGAGTCTGAGCGCGGTGTCTTCAGTGATGGGTGCTTTGCCCTTCAACAGCAGATTGACATGCTTGGTCGTGAAACCTGTCCGGGTGGCCAGATCAACCTGTGTCCAGCCCTTTTCCTCCAGCAAATCACTGATGGACTCGCCGGGCACCGCAACCCAATCGGGCGCGAAATCCGCCAGCGATTCATAGGTGCGCAACGCAGCCTCAGTCATGGTAATCCTCCGCCCCAATAATCGTAATTTCAGAAACCTTCGACCAATCAATCGACCCGTCCGCTTTGACGGGCGGCGGGTTGTGGGTTGGCTTGAAGATCAGTCGCTTCCCCCTGTGCAAATCAACGGCGAACTGCCCCGCCCGGTCGTACTCCAAAGGATGCGGCCTGCCAATCGCAAGCTCACTGACTACCGTCGCCGCATGCAGTTCAGCCAGTCGTCTTTGCAGCTTCTTGGCCGATTCGGCTCCCAGAACCCTGGACGCGATTTTTGATTTTTTGCACAAATCTTCGACGTCTTCGTTTTCGTAGGAAACTTTCATTTTTTTAGTTTACCGTTTCGGTAAATAAAAAACAAACCCGGGTTGGACAAGCTGGCCGGCTCAGGCGCTTCCATGGGCGTTTGGAGACCACCCTGCGTAGCCAAAACGTAACTACGCCCGCTTGTTACCAGACTATGTGAGGCTATTTCCGGCTACGTCATGCGGGGGGCGAGCGCTGCAAGGCATTGATTCAAAGAGAGCCAAAAACCGGCCCGAAAATTCATAATCCGTAGGTCGAGGGTTCAAGTCCCCCCATCACCACCAAGCTTTCAAGCACTTAGGCCAATCCCCCGGGGTTGGCCTTTTGCTTTTCGGGGCTGTGTAGCCACCATGTAGCCAAATTCGGGCGATCTGCTGGCGGGCCTGTGTGGTGACAAGGCGGGCAACCCCGACCTACCCTGCGGGCAGATCCCAGCGCATGGCCTGAGCCACCGCCGCCAGCATCCACTGTTCTCGACAGTGCATCTCGAACAAACGGCTTATGTAAGTTCGTCGCCACATCCCCTTGGGACGAGGTCGTTGATTACTCAATTATGCATATTCGATTAATTAGTGCCTAAGGATGGTGTTCAAAACCCCGGGCCATCCCCGGTTGTGTGAAGTTTCAGATTTCTCGAAACTGTGGTCATGAAACAGACAGACCTTGGCCTTGATCTCTCCAACCAGCGCACTCGCAAGCGTGCATTTCTTGACGAGATGGAACGCGCCGTTCCGTGGCGCGATCTGGTGGCACTGGTGGCGACCCACTCTAGGGTCACACCCACCGGCCGACCGCAGTTTCCAGTCGAATCGATGCTGCGCATTCACTTCCTTCAGCAATGGTTTCTGACTATTGAGCCAATCAACCACCTGAGATAAACATGACAGCGAAAAAAATCTCTGTGCATATCGGGTAAGGGATAATGATCCGAGACGGGTTTGACGTTGCGTGTCTGCACATGCACTCGGCGTTTGATGAACTCGGGATCGCTCATCGCTTGATAACAGATGCAGCTAGCGTGCGTTCACGAGATTTTGGTTGGGAGGAATGCCTATCAATCGGCGGCCGTCTAGGAATGGTCTGTCGCCAGGTGAGGACGCCTTTATCAAAGGCAACGATTTTATTTCAGGCAGGTATGGAAGCATTGCTTACACACTTGGAGTCCAAAGATACCCGGTCGATTAACAATGGGAAATTCGTCCCGAGCTGGGCGGGGTCACTCAAAAATGTTGGCAGCACATTCGATTTTGAACCATACGCCCGGTTCTACCGGGGGCTTAGGAATGCGCTTGCACACCCCAACACTCCAGAACGGTTGCGAACAATTGACCGAATCGGATTCCCGGAGGTGCATGCCGGGATTAAGGCTGGCTGGGGCGCCTACAGCTCACTATGCGATGGGATCGGCATGCCGCATACTCCCCAGTCATGGAATACGATGTGCAAGGCCCATGGGGTTCCCTGCTCGATCGGCACCCAAACGTATCCGGATCTTTACCTGTTGCGAGACACTTTTCTTCAAAAACATTTGCAGGGGGCACGCGGCGTCGGGGGCCTCTACTCCCTCGAGCAATGACTAAAGCGACCTGAAAAATCCACTCACCAAGATTTTCCTCTGACCAAAAATCGTCTTCGGCCTAAAATCTCACCTATGGCACCCACCAACGAACTTCGCTTTGCCGTAAGCGACCGCATTGATGATACAGAGGTCGGGCCGGGACACGTCCCGTTGAGCCTGCTCAGTGAGTTTCCGAGAGATGTCACCGATTTTCTGCGGGGCTCCAAGCGCGAGTTGGATCCGCAACAAGTGATAATTTCAATCGAGAGCGGATCCCTTGCGCTGGTGGCCAGCGGTCTTGCCGCCGCTACGGCCCTGTGGTCCGATCTTGCAAACCTGCAATTCCCGGACTCCCTGCACACCGTGGACCCCAAGCGAGCTGCAGTAATGGAGCGCTGGCAGGCAGCGGCACGGCAGAATCCCCGTCGGAAATATCTGATCGCCGATTCCGCGCAACGCATTGGGGTGTCAGTGGATGCGTCGACGGATTTTCGCAGGGCCGAAGAGGTGTGGGTGCCAGTGGAAAAATACATCGATGGCAAAGTGCTGGATTGGGGGGGTAAGACCAAGCCTAATGTCCACCTGGAAATGCCGAATGGCACAGTGCTCAAAGTTTCCGCGCCTCAGGTCTTGTTGGAACAGGAGCCGCAGAATCGTCTCTACCGCCACGCCCTGCTTCATATCCGCGCAGAGGAAAATCTGCGTACCGGCGTACTTCGCAATCCTGTCTTGCTCGCTTTCGGATCCGACCAAAACACCTTTGACGAAACCGAGTTTCAGCGAATGGTGAAACTCGGCACTGAAGCCTGGAAAGACGTACCTGATGCAACTGCCTGGGTTGAGGATTTGCGGGGCGGCAAGGCATGACGCTATCGGCAGTATCAGTATTGCTGGACACGAGCTTCCTGATTTCTCTCGTTGATCAAAGCCGGCCCAACCACAACACAGCGGTTCAGTACTACCGTTTGATGCTGGAACACAAAGTACCGATGTATTTTTCGGCCATTGTTGCTGCAGAATTCGGCGTAAAGCAGTCGATCACGGATCTTCCGCTGAAACACTTTCGATCCATCGCTTTCAACATTCCGCACGCTCAGGCGGCCGGGCACTTGTGGGGAGCACTACGGTCACGCGAAGACAACTCGCCACGGCATGTCGCCCGCGATGACGTGAAGTTGATTGCCCAAGCGATTCACGAGGCCATCCCCTTCATCCTGACCGAAGACGCAGCCACACTGGACAAATACTGTGACCGAATTCAGTCTGCCGGACTTGGAAAAATACGCGCCATCACACTCGCGGGCGGCTTCGACCCACGTTCGCTGTCCGGGGATGGCCAGCAGGAATTGGAGCTCGACGACAGCACGGCTGATGACGTGG
>Ga0208788_1001252_pt1 | contig 12365 bp, 8 predicted proteins | sample Wag4_2014_7_11_3_FD_187363 | JGI IMG/M metagenome (GOLD analysis project Ga0208788, IMG submission 187363) | Fresh water mixed with fracking chemicals microbial communities from Ohio, USA - Utica-2 Time Series FC 2014_7_11 (SPAdes) (version 2) ... | reverse complement strand
GAGTATAAATGTTTGACTAAATTTTAATTAAAAATAGGGGTGCTCCGCTCTCAAGTAACCTTATAAATTTTACCTTTAAGCATGATCACTAAAACAGAACAACAAGCCGCTTTTAATGCTATGATGCAGGGACTTAACCCAGCACAAAAAAAAGCAGTTGATAATATGGAAGGGCCCGTTATGGTGATTGCTGGCCCTGGAACAGGAAAAACACAAATTTTAGGTGCACGTATTGGAAAAATATTATTAGAAAGCGATACGCGTCCCGAAAATATTTTATGCCTTACCTACACAGATGCTGGTGTGGTAGCCATGCGCAAAAGACTGCTCGATTTTATTGGACCTGATGCCTACAAAGTAAATCTTTATACTTTTCACGCTTTTTGCAATGATATCATTCAAGAAAATTTATCCTTGTTTGAAAAAACGAGTTTAGACCCTATTTCTGATCTTGAAAAAATTGCGCTTTTTAAAACATTGATTGATCAGTTTCCAAAAAATCATCCGCTAAAAAGATATAGGGGTGATGTGTATTTTGAGATCAATAATTTGCAACAACTTTTTTCTACCATGAAAAAAGAAGGATGGACACCAGATTATATCAATACCTGTATCGACGCCTTTATTGCAGACATACCCAACCGAGAAGAATTTGTGTATAAGCGCGCCTACAAAGGGTCTAAGGCAGGCGACCTCAAAGAAAATAAGATTGAGGAGGCAAAAGAAAAAATGGAAAAATTGCGTGCAGCAGTGGCCGCTTTTCCCGTATTTCAACAAATGATGCGCGCAAAAAACAGGTATGATTTTGATGATATGATCAACTGGGTAATTCGTGCATTTGATGAAGACAAATATTTACTTGTTCGCTACCAAGAGCAATATCAATATATATTGGTGGACGAATACCAAGACACCAGTGGAACACAAAATAAATTGGTAGAGCAGCTAATTAGTTTTTGGGATACCCCCAATATTTTTGTTGTCGGTGACGACGATCAAAGTATATACCGTTTTCAGGGTGCCAACATCGAAAACATGCAAGCTTTTGCTGATAAATTTTCGGATAGCTTGTTAACGGTCGTACTAACCAATAATTACCGCTCTACGCAGGCCATATTAGACGTTTCCAAAACGCTTATCGATAAAAACGAAGAAAGGCTTGTCAATAAAATTGAAGGCCTCAGTAAAGACTTGGTGGCCTCCAATACAAATTTGACGCCCCTAACGCATACCCCAGTCATTGAAGTATATGAATCGCCAAGGGCCGAAATGATTGGTATCACAACGGCTGTAGAAGCGCTCATCAACAGCGGTACTGCCCCTGGGCAAATTGCTGTGATTTATAAAGAAAACAAGTATGGCGAAGAATTAGGCGCCTATTTTAAAGAAAAAAACATCCCTTATTATAGCAAACGAAGCGTTAATATATTACATCAACCCACACCTCAAAAACTAGTAAAGCTCCTTACCTATTTAGCCGCAGAGCATGATATACCGTATGGTGGAGATGAACTCTTATTTGAAATATTACACTTTGATTGGTTTCAAATACCGCCCATAGAAATTGCTAAATTAAGCGCAGCAGTTGCGGACCGCAGATTTGGTGACAACAAAACATCGCTGCGTAGACTTATTGCAGAAAAATTAACGGGCCAAGGAGAAGATTTATTTTCAAAAGAAATACCCGGCTTGCAAGCAGCTGCAACCTTTATCGAAAAAGTCATTGCAGATGTGCCCAATGAAACACTGCAAACATTATTTGAAAATTGTATCAAAGAATCGGGCCTACTCCGCTGCATCATGGAAAGCACGGATAAGCACTGGGAATTAAAATTACTAACCGGACTCTTTGATTTTATAAAAGAAGAAACACGCAGAAATCCGAGGCTCACCTTAGATGCGCTGGTTACTATTTTTTCGCTGATGAATAAAGAAGGCCTTGCACTTCCATTAGCAAAAATAAGTGGTAGCCACAGTGCAGTAAATTTATTAACAGCACACGGTTCTAAAGGATTAGAGTTTGAGCACGTATTTGTAGTAGGCTGTAATGCAAGCAATTGGGAAAAGAAAAAGAAACCGGGCGGTGGCTACCAACTACCGGATACCATCTTTGTTTCTGGTCCTGCATTTAAAGAAGAGGAAGAGCTCAGACGCCTGTTTTATGTAGCATTAACAAGGGCTGCAAAGCATTTACACATTAGCTATACGCAGTACAAAAATGATGGCAAAGAAATAGAGCCATCTTTATTTGTTGCTGAAATTATAGATGGTTATGCACTCGTGCCTATTAAAATAAATATTAGTGAAGCTCAATTAAGTGAATTTGCGCTGATTAGTTTTAGTAAAGAACAAGCACCGGAAATTGAAAAAGAAGAAGCTGATTTTGTAGACAAGCTGCTTGATAAATTTGTCATGAATGTAACGGCGCTTAACAACTACCTTAAATGTCCATTACAATTTTATTATAACAATTTAGTAAGAGTGCCTTCTGGTAAATCAGAAGCCACCGAATTTGGATCTGCGGTTCACTTTGCACTTGAAATGCTGTTTCAAAAAATGCAAAAGAACAATAACGTATTTCAATCCAAAGAATTATTTATTTCGGATTTTAATTGGTACATGCACCGTCACAGAGAAAATTTCACCAAAGAGCAATTTGACAGAAGAATGGAGTATGGTGAAATTGTATTAACCAATTACTACGATGCTAATATTGGTAGCTGGAATAAAGTGATGCTTGCAGAAACCAATATTAGAAATGTGGTTGTAAAAGGCGTGCCCTTAAAAGGTAAACTAGACAAGATAGAATTTGATGGCAAAAGCGTCAATGTAGTAGACTATAAAACGGGTGATATTGATAAAGCTAGACCTAAAATAAAGCCACCGCATGACAAAGACCCTAACGGAGGAGACTATTGGAGACAGGCGGTTTTCTACAAAATTTTGATTGACAATTACCCTTCCAAAGACTGGGAAGCTATCAGTGCCACTTTTGATTTTATTGAACCCGATAAAACCGGGGTGTATAAGCAGGAAAAAGTAGTGGTAAGTCCTCAGGACATCGCTACCGTTACGCACCAGATAGAAACCGTATGGCAAAAAATTAAAAACAAGGAATTTTACACAGGTTGTGGCAAAAACGAATGCCATTGGTGTAATTTTGTCAAAACAAATAAGATATCCATTGCGCTTCATGAACTAAATGAAGATCAAGACGAATCTGGAGATTAGCCTATGTTTGCGCTTTCAATACAAAAGATGTTTAAATCAGTTGGTGCAGTAGCCCTCATGTTAGTTATAAGCCTATACCTAACGGGTTGTGCCAATATTATTCCGCCTGGTGGAGGTCCTAGAGACAGTTTGCCGCCTAAATTAGTGGTAGCCTTACCCAAAGACTCTGCAACCAATGTACGTACTAAAAATTTCTTGCTCAGTTTTGATGAATACGTAACGTTACAGGGATTACAAGAAAACTTAATTGTATCCCCCGCCGTTAAAAACACACCCATCATAGATTACAAACTCAAAAATGTAACGATAAAATTTAAAGACTCTTTAGAAGAAAATACAACCTACACCTTGGATTTTGGAAAAGCCGTTGTGGACGTTAACGAGTCAAATATGGCAAAAGGTTTTAGGTATATTTTTTCTACGGGTCCCACAATCGATAATGGTAATTATAATGGACATGTAATTGTAGCTGCTACCGGCAAAGTAGACAGTACCCTTATTGTTGTACTACATAATAACTTAAACGATACTTCTATTTACAAAAACACACCTAGGTATTATACACGTGTGGATGGGAAAGGAAATTTTAGTTTTAGAAACCTAGCGCCTGGTAATTATGCGGCTTATGTAATCCCTACTAATTTTTCTAGAAAATATGATGATAGTACTAACTATTTTGGGTTTTTAAACGAGCAAGTAGTCGTGACAGAAAAAACAAAATCAGATACGATTTACGCTTTTGAAGAATTTAAAAAAATAGAAAAAAAGATCTACGCTACTACCAATACAAAAGACGCAAAGGAAGATAAGCGTTTAAAATACAATACCGCTTTTAACAATGGTGAGCAAGATTTATTATCGCCACTTGAATTAACTTTTGCAAAAAAAGTTAGCATCAAAGATAGTGCTGCTATTAAACTAGTAGATACGAGTTTTGTACCAAAAGATGACTACACCCTTACACTCGATAGCACCGCTACAAAACTAAGTATTGGCTACAACTGGCCAGCAGGCGAACCTTTTAAACTATTGCTAACAAAGGGTTTTGTAGCAGATAGCCTTGGCAATACAACGGCTAAAACTGATACCTTATCTTTTTATACAAAAAAGGAGATCGATTACGGACTTATCAAATTTAAGTTTCCTAATATCGATACAACACGTCACCCCGTATTGCAAATCATCGAAAGAAATGAAGTAATAAATAGTTACACAATAACGAGTAATCAACTCGTTATTAAAAGATATAAACCGGGTAGTTACGAATTAAGGATACTCTTTGATACCAATAAAAATGGTATTTGGGATACGGGTTCATTTCAAGTCAACAAAAGACAGCCAGAAATTGTTATAGAAATTCCAAAGCCTATTTCTGTGCGTAATAACTGGGATAATGAAATAACGGTTACTTGGTAAAAAATTAAAGTATGCAATTACCTTCTTCCTTACTTGAAAATGCAGTGGCCCAATTTGCCAAGCTACCTGGTATTGGAAAAAAGACAGCCTTACGTCTTGTTTTGCATTTACTCAAGCAGGACACCCAAGATGTTAGCATGTTTGGTGATACCATTATAAAAATGCGCAAAGAAATTAAGTTTTGTCAACGCTGCTATAATATCAGTGATGGTAATATTTGTTCTATTTGTTCGAATAGTGCGCGCAACCAGCAAATCATTTGTGTGGTTGAAAATATTAGAGACGTTATTGCCATAGAAAGCACCGGTCAGTTTAATGGGACCTACCATGTACTTGGCGGTATTATTTCACCCTTAGACGGTATTGGGCCAGAACAACTTAATATTGAAGCGCTAACTGCTAGAATTGAAAAAGAAAGTACCGAAGAAATCGTTTTTGCCCTCAATCCAACCATTCAGGGGGATACCACCATCTATTATATCCAAAAAAAGATAGCACCGATGGGTTGCAAGGTTACTACCATCGCTAGAGGTATTGCTTTTGGTGGCGAACTAGAATATGCAGATGAAATGACACTTGCCAGAAGTATTACCAACAGATTACCGGTAGGTCAATATGTAAAATAAACTCTACAACATGAAAGCTTGGTTAAAATGGTCACTCGGACTTATTGTTATAATTGGTGTTATGGGTGGCGGCTTTGCATGGTGGGTATATAATAAACCACACCGCAATATTAACAATGAAATAGCGGTTAAAGTGCCTGTAAATACATTACTTGATGCGTTTAAACAAAATGAAAAAACAGCAAGTACACAGTATACCGATAAAGTATTAGAACTAACCGGTACTATAAAAGAAGCGTCCAAAAATGAAGCTGGAAAATGGGTGGTAAATATAGAAAACGATGCGCATACGGGTAGTATTACGGTTGCTTTTAGCGCATTGCAGGATTCATTACAACCCTTTGATAGCATAGCATACAAGGGTATTTGTGCGGGCTATTTTCCAGAAGATAATAATATTGTCATCAATGAAGCAGTGTTATTGTTTAAAGCAAAAAACGACACCACAAAAACAGTTGTACAAACTGTAACACCCATACAAAAAGATACCCTACTTAATTTTTCAACTAAAAAAGGGAGTATCAAATTTGTGTCTCCTACAGATGCGGATGTGAGTGCTATTAACAACGAAGTGTCAAGTAAAATAAGCGCTGCTGGAGATATCCGTTTTAGCCTTTTATTTAAAGGATTTCAGTTTAAGTACGCCGAAATGCAAACGCATTTTAATGAAGAATATGTAGAGAGTGAAAAATATCCAAGAGCTAGTTTTACAGGTACCATTCAAAATATTAAAAGTATTGACCTCAGTAAAGTTGGTATATATAGCGCCAAAATTGTTGGCACTTTAACCATGCATGGTGTAACAAAACCGGTTCAAACCACCGCAACCTTAAACATTCGTAAAGGCAGTATTGCCGCTGCTGCCACTATAAGCATTAGCATGTCCGATTTTAATATTGACGCAAGCGCCGTTACAGAAAAAGTAGACCTAGAAATTAATTGTAATTACACACAATTATAGGGTTTTACGTATCTTTGCGTCCTGCACAGGCGGATTTGTTTATTGTTCAGCCTGTACATTCGAGTAGACCCCTACTTTCGAACACAATCGAACTAATAAACGTATGATAGCAACGCCCCCCTTAACGCTCCCTACGTTTTTAGCAAGATCATGTAATAAGTGGATCAACCATTTGTAAACTACCTATGAGATGCGTATTAAAAACGAATTAGAAAAAAGAATTTTAGTGATTGATGGCGCTATGGGCACCATGATTCAACGTCACAAATTAGAAGAAGCGGATTACCGTGGTGAACAATTTAAAAATTGGCATACTGACGTAAAAGGCAATAATGATATGCTTTGCATTACACAGCCAGACATTATTGTAGGTATTCATAAACAATATTTAGCTGCAGGCGCCGATATTATTGAAACCAACACGTTTAGTAGTACTACTATTGCGATGGCTGATTATGATATGCAATCCTATGCCTATCAATTAAACGTGGCGGCTGCAACATGCGCTAGACGTGCTGTTGAAGAGTTTGCGGCAGAAAACAAAGATAGCGGACCAAAATTTGTGGCAGGTGCGATTGGCCCATTAAATAAAACACTCAGTCTTTCTCCAGATGTAAACAATCCTGGATTTAGAGCCGTAACTTTTGATGAAGTAGTTGTTGCATACAAAGAACAAATAAAAGGACTAGTAGAGGGTGGTGTAGACCTGCTACTTATCGAAACTATTTTTGATACCCTCAATGCTAAGGCAGCCATATTTGCTGCCAAAGAATTTTTTAGAGAAAATAATATCCCTGAACTGCCCATCATGATTAGCGGTACCATTACAGATGCATCAGGAAGAACTTTAAGTGGTCAAACCCTAGAAGCATTTTATACCTCTATCAAACACGCAGAGCCACTCAGTGTTGGCTTGAACTGTGCACTAGGTGCCGCTGAAATGCGCAGCCATATAGAAGAATTAAGTCAAATCGCTTCTTGCTATACCTCTGCATATCCCAATGCGGGCTTACCAAACGCGATGGGTGAATACGACGAAGCGCCACATCAAACCGCACACTTTATTGAAGAGTGGGCCGCACAAGGGTTTGTAAATATTGTGGGTGGATGCTGCGGTACCACACCCGATCATATCAAACACATTGCAGACCATGTTAGAAAAATTTCGCCACGAAAAAAACCTAACGTAGCTACTTCAATTGCATAAGCACAATCCGATTTTTATGAGTTCAACGATCACGATACAACCTTATTTAAGACTTGCTGGCCTTGAGCCACTTGTTGTTAGACCTGAAACAAATTTTGTAAACGTTGGGGAAAGAACCAACGTAACTGGGTCTAAAAAATTTGCGCGCCTCATTAGAGAAAATAAATATGAAGAGGCTTTATCGGTTGCTAGACAACAGGTAGAGAGCGGCGCACAAGTGCTCGACGTAAACATGGATGACGCACTACTAGATGGTGTAGAAGCCATGACTACGTTTTTAAATCTACTACAAAGTGAGCCAGATATTGCGCGTATTCCCATCATGATTGATAGCTCTAAATTTGAAATTATAGAGGCGGGTTTAAAATGCGTGCAAGGAAAATGTATTGTAAACTCTATCTCTATGAAAGAAGGAGAAGAGAAATTTATTGAACAAGCATTTAAGTGTAAAGCCTATGGTGCAGCGGTTATTGTGATGGCTTTTGATGAAGTTGGTCAAGCTGATACCAAAGACCGTAAAATTGAAATTTGCCAAAGAGCTTACGATATTTTAACCACCAAAGTTGGCTTCCCTCCCGAAGACATTATTTTTGATCCCAATATTTTTGCAGTAGCAACGGGTATCGAAGAACATAATAATTATGCAGTAGATTTTATTGAAGCGACTAGAGAAATTAAAAAAAGAATGCCACTCACTAAAGTAAGTGGCGGTGTATCCAACGTTTCTTTTTCTTTCAGAGGTAATGACCACGTAAGAGAAGCCATTCATTCTGTGTTTTTATTTCATGCTATTAAAGCTGGTATGGGCATGGGTATTGTAAACGCAGGTCAACTAGTCGTATATGATGAAATAGAACCGACGTTGCGTCAACTCTGCGAAGACGTGCTACTTAATAAAAACAACGATACCAACGAAGCCACTGAAAAATTAATTGTTCACGCCGAAACGGTTAAAGCAAAAGGAAAAGTTGAAATCAAAGATGAGGCTTGGAGAAACGAGCCTGTCGAAAAAAGATTGTCACACGCACTTATCAATGGTATTACAGAATATATAGACGCTGACACAGAAGAAGCAAGACAAAAATATCCGCAGCCACTTGATGTTATTGAAGGGCCGCTCATGGATGGAATGAATATTGTGGGTGATTTATTTGGAGAAGGTAAAATGTTTTTACCTCAGGTCGTAAAAAGTGCCCGCGTTATGAAAAAATCGGTGGCCGTTTTAACGCCATTTATTGAAGCCGAAAAAGAAGAGCGTAAACAAGCGCATTTGGCTGCAGGTACTACTAATACCGAAGCTGCGGGTGCTGCTAAAATACTACTCGCCACTGTAAAAGGAGACGTACATGACATTGGAAAAAACATTGTAGGTGTGGTACTAGGTTGTAATGGCTACGACATCATAGACCTAGGTGTAATGGTACCTACCGATAAGATATTAGAAGCTGCACAAAAAGAAAATGTGGACATCATTGGGCTTAGTGGTCTTATCACGCCATCACTGGATGAAATGGTGCATATCGCTAAAGAAATGAAACGTAGAGGTATGAAGCAGCCTTTATTAATTGGTGGCGCAACTACCTCTAAAATTCATACGGCTGTAAAAATTGCGCCAGAATACAAAGATGTGATACACGTATTAGACGCTTCAAGAAGTGTTACCGTTGCAGGATCATTATTAAGTAAAGATCAGCAGGCAGCATTTTTGTCGGATACGCAAACTGATTATGCTAAACTCAAAGATCAATTTGATAATAAAAAGCCTACCAAAGAATACCTCGCTTATAGTGATGCACTTAATAATAAAGTAGCGATTGATTGGGAGGCTTACAAACCAGTTACACCTTCATACACAGGCACTAAGCTGTATACAAATGTGGACCTTGCTATACTAAGAGATTTTATAGACTGGAAACCGTTTTTTATTACCTGGGAAATGCACGGAAATTTTCCAGCCATTTTAACGGATGAAGTTGTTGGAAAAGAAGCGAGTAAATTATACGCAGATGCAAATGCATTATTAGATACCATCATTGCTAACAAATGGTTAACCGCTGATGGTACCATTGGTTTTTGGCCAGCCAACAGTGATGCAGATGATGTAATTGTTGCAGCAGAAAAACCAGTAAAGCTTTCTTTTTTAAGGCAACAAATTAAAAAAGCACCAGGCCAACCTAATTTTTCATTGGCCGATTTTATTGCACCAACATCAAGTAATACAACAGATTTTATAGGTGCATTTGCTGTAACAATTAAAGGCATTGAACCACATATCCAGGCATTTGAAGCACAGCATGACGATTACAATAAAATTATGTTACAAGCGCTAGCAGACAGGCTAGCAGAGGCTTTTGCCGAATACTTACACTTGCAAACTAGAAAATCAGATTGGGGATATGCACCTTCTGAGCAATTAGACAACAGTGCGCTTATTGGAGAAAAATATGTGGGCATCAGACCTGCTCCAGGCTATCCTGCATGCCCAGATCATACCGAAAAATACAAGTTGTTTGAACTCTTAAACGTTAAAGACGCTATTGGCATTGAGCTAACAGAAAATTTAGCGATGTATCCAGCGTCATCGGTATGTGGTTGGTATTTTGCAAATCCACAAAGCACCTATTATGGACTTGGAAAAATTATGCAAGATCAATTAAAGGATTATGCAACAAGAAAAAATATGCCGTTAGATGAAGCCGAGCGTTGGCTTCGTCCAGTGTTAGAATAACACGCTAACTAGTTATACTTTTTCAAAAAGCCACCAGAGCCTTTTGCGTGGCTTGACCGTGTAATTTTTTTTGACATAGGCCTGTATATACTGCATGGCCTCGTCTATGTCATCTGTAAAAAGCATTAGTTTTTTATCTTCTTCAGAAATCGTGCCTTTAACAACCATGGCATCCACCATATCAATGAGTGGCTGAAAATATTCTTTGCCATAAATAACAATGGGAAAATCATTGATCACGCCAGTTTGCGCTAGCGTTAACGTTTCAAAAAATTCATCCATGGTGCCAAAGCCACCTGGCATAATTACAAATGCGTAAGAATATTTAACCATCAATACTTTTCGAATAAAAAAGTAATCAAAAGTGATCCACTTATGCATATATGGGTTAGGGTGTTGCTCAAAAGGTAGCTTGATATTACAACCCACCGATTTTCCGCCAGCTTCCATGGCCCCTTTGTTCGCAGCTTCCATAATACCAGGACCTCCACCTGTCATGGTTGTAAAACCAAGTGCTGCAATTCGCTTGCCAAACTCGGTGGCAGCTATGTAATATGGGTGATCTGGCTGATAGCGCGCAGAGCCAAATACGGTAATGCAAGGATCCAAAAAGTGTAGCGTTCTAAACCCTTTAATAAACTGTGTAAATATTTGCCAAGCAAAAACAAGCTCATTGATACGTGGTTTTGGGCCATCTAAATACACAAACTCTTTTGCCGGTATAATTCTTTCTGTATTTTCCATAATTGATGTTACAATGATAACGAACTGCCTGTAATAAAATTGTTAATAATAAAAGACAGGTTGTAATTTAGCCATCTCATGAAAAGACTGATATATATATGCCTGCTGCTACTTGCAGGATTTAGGGTGCCTGCGCAAAATAAGGTGATCGTTGAGTCTATGAGAAGTTTTTCCATGTTTGGTCCTACCATGAATTATTTAGAAGATACATCGGTGAGATCAAGTATCCGCAGTAAACTTTCAGTATTACTTAATAATAATTTTAAATTAGAACTTTCTCAATCGTCACTTCCTATAGAAATTTATACAAGCAGCGATGCTTTGAAAAATAATGCCGCAAAATTTAGTAACTCAGATACAAGTACTTGGCATTTATTTATAGAGATTTATGAATATGATCCAACCAGTTTTTTATCAGGGTCTTTAGTTGAACCATCAGATACTGCCATCATCGCCGCTTCTTCAAGTGTGATTCAGATAAGTTCCATTCTCACAAATGGACTTCAAGAAATTATCAACAACCAAACTGTTTTTGCAGCTATCAGTAATACCGAAGGCGCTGGTTTTGGCATTCGGCCAAAAAATATTTTTTTGACTAAAAAAAGTTTTGCCTCTGTGGTACATGTGGGATTACAAATGGTGCTGGATCCAAACAATGAAACAGTTGTTATGGATATCAAAGCGCCTGCAGTGTATTATGCAGATAATTTTATGATGAGTCAAATTCAAAACACATCTAAAATATTTGTTCAAACCATCAAAGACAGCTGGAGTTTTAACGTACTAGGAAATGCCGAGGTACTTAGAATGGGAGAACAACTCTTTGATGAAATTTGGATAAAACGAAAACTGGTAGACAGCTCAGCATCGGAACTATTAATTAAAAAAATGAAGGAGACAGGCAACACTGCAAGTTCCGATTTTATTTATTTAAGACAGGAATGCAGAGACGTATATCAAGATAAAAATTATACCATAAAAATTGCAACAGAAATAGACCCGTATAGCCAGGCAACAAGTAAAAAAGAAATTTTTTCTGATTTTTTACCTGGCCCACTACATATGATGTTGCAAGGAAAAGATACGACAGCTGTTTTTTCGATTCAAAAAAACGCGGGGGACCATTACAAACAAGTTTATTTGGATAAAACCACCAACGGCATAGATAGTAGTTCTACCGCAAAGGTTAGCAAGAAAGATTATCCTTTTCAAATCACGTATGATTACCAATTATCAGGTAAAATAAGAGACGCGAATTTTACTGTTCGTAGTTTTTGGAACCAAGAAATAAAAGAAATATATATTAACAATAGGCTTATTGCTACCGTTAAAGGAAAGACAGATCCAGAAAATTTTATCATTACAAAAGACTTTACGGATGTTATAATGATGAAAGAATTATTACTTATTGCTTACAATAAATTTTTATTATAAATGCGCGTTATTTCCTAC